>Ga0105055_10001725_pt1 | contig 35081 bp, 25 predicted proteins | sample BON03_FD_78090 | JGI IMG/M metagenome (GOLD analysis project Ga0105055, IMG submission 78090) | Freshwater microbial communities from Lake Bonney liftoff mats and glacier meltwater in Antarctica - BON-03 | ecosystem: Environmental > Aquatic > Freshwater > Ice > Glacier meltwater | place: Lake... | reverse complement strand
TTCATTCGCTAAGTAATCATTGTCTATGAGAGAATTCATCACTGAACAAACATACACAAAATGCGATAATAGCCGATAGTTGGGTAAGCCCATACCTCCAAATTTGAACGGGGATAGAACCAATTTTATTTAAACAACAACAAAAATCGATTTTTTTTAAAACTACTATGTTTTTCTGAACAAACAATTAAAAAGATATGAGCGGATTTCAGTTCACTTTGGTGGGTGACGAAAGGTCTTTGTCGTCTATTGGTAATGCTTCTTTCAACTCGTCCACCATCGGAGTGATCGTTATCCTTTTTGTATTGTCTCTCCTTCCCGTCTTTTTATTCCTGTACTCGGCTATCTTCATGGGCACGAACCAACAAATTAAACTCGTTCTTGGCAAGGCTATATTCTCAGAAGAGGATGAAATAGAGGAGGAGCTTCCTGTTCCACCTCTGGTTCTCTGTTCTTTCAGGGAGGTCAAATACCGAGTTCCATTGGGAGAGGGCAATGAGAAGCACATTTTGTCCGGTATCAACGCCTATTTTACTCCTGGTACCCTCACTGCTGTTATGGGTCCATCTGGATGCGGCAAATCGACTCTGCTAGACATTCTTGCAGGGCAGAAATCATTTGGAACTATTTCGGGAGACATTCGAATCAACGGAGCTTCAAGAACAGATTTGTTTCGTAGAGCCACTGCCTACGTGCAACAATTTGATGTTTTGTATCCGAATCTTACTCCAAAGGAAACTCTTTATTTCGTGTCGGAATTGAGACTTGATGGGAAAATTTCGAGTAAAATGAAGTACAAAATCGTTTTGAAAGCTTTAGAAGATTTAGGCATTGAACATGTAGCAGATACCAGGATTGGAAATGGTGAAAGTGGTGGCGGTTTAAGTGGAGGTCAGAAGCGTAGAGTGACTGTTGGAATTGAATTGGTTACTGGACCTGGACTATTGTTTCTCGATGAACCTACAAGTGGGCTAGACGCCTTTGGGTCCCTGGAGCTCGCGAAAGTTCTTCGAAAGCTAGCTGATGATGGAAGGACTATTGCATGTACGATTCATCAACCTCGAGCAGATATATTCTCCTTGTTTGATAAATTACTTCTGATCAAGTTTGGAAGAACCATGTACTTTGGAGACATCAACGGTATTTTTCCGTACTTTGAGAGTCTTGGTGTCAAAGTGGATTATTCTGTCAATCCAGCTGATTTTATTGTTGATCTTACCCGTGATTTATCGCCTGAAGAAAAGGTGGAGGAACAAAGATTGGTTGCAATGATAAATACGCATCGAGCAGCAAGAGGGGATGCAGTGGATACAATTTCCGAGGAAGTGGACGGAATTGATTTGGATTCATTATGTGACGAATATGAAAAGAATCATCTGAATCACACTCATGATCGCGTTCTTCGGAGTATAGGCTCGGGTACGTATGAGAAGATGCCTCCTTTATTGGAAGAAATATGGAACCAACATGAGGCCTCAAAATACTCGACCTCATTCACTCACCAGGTTCATTATCTTGTTATTCGGGCTGTAGTGAACGACTTTCGTAACACTGCATATATAACTGGTCATTGGGTCATCGGTGCAGTAATGATGTTGTTTTACGGGTTGCTCTACAGTAATATTGCCGCGCCTTCCATCTCGACTCAAACGTTTTATTCTTCAAATCTTGAGTCCACGTCTTCTTGTTTCCTCAACAATACATATATGACACAATATCCTCAAAACCCTACTACTACTACAATTGTTGAGTGTGGGGAACCCAGTCTTTTATCTCTGCAATATTTATTTGTAAGAATCTCATTGCTCTACCAACTGATGTCAGCAGCCTTCTTTGCTGAGAATACCTACGTATCGTCTATGTATCTAGAAAAACGAATGTTTTTCCGTGAACATTCCTCTCATGGTTATAGTTCTGGCGCCTATCACATGGCATGGGGCATTCGGTTGTTTTTTGCTGCTGGGGTGAAATCACTGGTGTTACCTCCATTTGCGTATTTTCTATGTAAATTAGAGGTTGATATTGGCGCATATCTGATCTTCATTTTCGTTTATGGAGCTATGAGCTGCTGCGGATCCGCGTTCGCTCTTTTATGTTCCGCGGCCGGCACTTCACTTGGAGTGTCCACAAACGTATATGTTCTCATTAATATCGTGTGTCAAAATCTATCATGTTATTTTATACCTCTGATGTACGTTGGATGGTGGTTTCGTTGGTTTATGTACATGAACTTTTACTACTGGGCAATTTATGGGACACAAATGGGTCAATTAGTGGCGACACTTAAAAATACCGATTTGCTACCATCATATCGCGATGAACTTGTTACGCTTGTTGCGGAGCAAGCATGGACAGCAGTTATCATTGTTCTCATGTATGCTGTTGCCATTCATGTGCTTGCCTTCATTGTCACGTGGTTAACCCACGCCAATACTTCCGCTACTTTTGAAGAAACAGTCTTTTCTGATAATGCTGATGAAATTATTTCTGAACCCTCAACTCTCAATAAACAAATTTCACCAGGCCCTGGTGCCTTTAGCACTATGCTGGGTACATTCCAGCATGCACAACTTACCTCCACTCGAAACATTGTTGGATAATTTAAATTGCACTATCAAAATCATGTGAATTCAAAATTTAAATTGGTTTCGTTATATAAAATGTATTATTGGCTAGAAATAGGTAAACCGGAGTTACATATTCAAGTTGTGTCTCATAGATACAAGTTTGCCACAAAACCCGGTAGAATAGGTTTAATCAGGCACTAGTTGTCCTGGTGTGATATGACAGGTGTCAACCTGCAGCGTACATTCAACATTCCTTCCAAATTACCCTGAACGGTAAAGAAACATTCGTCTAGTAAGAAGTATTTCAATTCACTGAATTTGAAACTTTTGAAAATGCTGAGGGGGTCTTTCCTTTTCACCACAGAATTGAAACCAACCAAGATGGCGAAGAAGAATAACATGATACGCCGGAAGAAGAAATTCGAGTAAGTTGATTCACATATCTTTAGTTTATCTGACAGTGTGTATAGCGTTATAAAGCAAAATGTTGATTTATTGGAGAAGAAACAGGAGTTGAAACTAGAAAGAAGAGCAGAAGGGCGCGCGTCCAAGATGGCAGACGACAAAAATACCCTTAAGACAAAAAGAAGTAGAAAAAGTGCTCGAAGAATGCAAAACGAAATTGTTAAATTAGCCAAAAGAGGTATCAAAGTTGTTGCTCCTGCAAAAGCGGAATCAATATAAGTGTACACATACCTTTCAAAACTGATATTTTTTTAAATACCTGGTATAGTATAATAAAAGCCATTTACATCTTCACACCAGAGAGTCACCATAAGATCGCATATTCATCAATGATGACAAGCAAACGTTTTTATTAAGTCAATGGTCTTATTTTGAAAGGCTATAGTATATTTGTGCAGAGGCCGCCACTCCAATGGAAACTCGCAAGGTCGCCCATCCAATATTCATCCTTTGAGCAACGAACAAAAGTCGCTCTCTTTTATTTGAAGGCATTTCATGGCTTAAACTAGTGCAAATAATTTTCAAACTAGGTACATCGCCGCAAGAACCGTTCTGAATGTTTCTCACATAGTTCAACGGAGATGATATTACAGTTGCTAGTCCAGCAGCAAAAACGTTGGACAAAAAACTTGCATGAGATTCCTTCATATTTTTGCGCTTGAATACAGCATGGTGACGAACACCAGTGAAGATCGCACCCCATATCGAATCTCTCGCGATTGTGATTCTGATGCCTCTTGTGAAAGGAACTATTCCTCCTCTATTCCACATATTCATAGCAATGGCACCCATAGATGTGCCAGGGGCAGCACTCCATGCATTAAATGTTACAGCTGAAAGCGGATTACAAAGTAAAGCAGTGCAAGATCCAACAAAAAAACCTGATGCAATGTTTTCACTGGTTCCATGCCCCATTTTACTTCTCGTAAAATCCTCAATAGGAAAGCAAAGCCCTTGAGAAACAATTTTTTGAAGTGCTGCTTTACTTGCACCTTGAAAAGGGCTTACAAAGTTACTCCTGTTTAAGAACGGACGATTATGAACATTCGACAAGAACAAAGCTCTGTCATATGGGTTGAACAAAGCAGCAGAAAAGGAACCAGTGGCAACTCCATAAAGGATTTGTGGTTCACTCATAAGTGCTCAACCCACCTATTCCACTCGTTGTTGATTGCTATTTTAAATTGTTTAATTAATTAAGACGTCAACCATGTTATTACGACCTTCTACGAAATATTACAGATTTGGCCACGATGCAATTTTGCGTTGACGTTGAAGTACTATGGAAAGAGCTAGGCAAGTACTACCGAAAAACTGGTCCGATCGTTCGTGTGATTTAAAAAAAATCGATTTTTGTTGCTTTTAAAAAAAAACATACCGGTAGCGAATTTTCAATTTTTCATTTTTCTGAGTCACTAATCCGTGCGTGCTCCTGCTGTGCCATAAATTAGGGTCAGTCTCAATATAACATTAACTAAGCTGATGGAAGAAGTGTGCAACCCAGTTTTAAACTTTGTTGGCATTTATGCTCAGTAGGATATCTGGAATGAAATTGGAAATGCATCGCGTGTTTTTTCATTTTTGATGCCCAACAAGTATTTGATGTCCCGTTAAACAGATCGAAATATGTGCTTCCAGCTGCCCCCTTTCCATGTCTCAAATTTCTGCGAGCTCGAAATCCGTATGAGACGCTCCCTTGCCGTCCCTCAGTCGAGAATAAAAGGTATTTGCGGCCGAGATAGAATTCTTACTTCAAACATCCATTTATCATTTTAAGAACTTAAACAGTCTCCAAGCTTAAATCCCCGCTTCTGAAAAATCTTGGATATTCGATCGTTTGTTTGAGAATATCAGAATAATTCAATAGGTACAGTCAACGCGCTGCCTTCTAAACTTCGCATAGCGAGCACCTAGACGGATAGCTTGGCATCAGAATACAGATTTTAATTTCGTACCCAGTAAACGCTCTACAGAGGGTAAAACATACTGGTTCCAAATACATCAGAAGTTTGAATTTTGAATTTGTAGTATTATTATTTCCGGTAAGAAGCATGCTACCCACAGTTAGGTTGCAAACGTTGTATTTTTGGTAATCCTTCAAGCAAGTCCTATGTTTGGAAAATCAACAACATCTCGATTCGCAGGCCCTGGCTCATACTACCAACATGCAAATGACGAGAACGCACCTGCCAATACCATGCCATCATCTGCCCGGGGCAACAAACCGCCTCGATCAGCTAGGAAGACCCCATTGAGACCACCACGTTCGCCTTCTACTGGAGCTCCTTCGTACATGCAACCTACGACTGCCAGCTCAGCAAAGAAAGCTGCCCCAAGCTCAAAATCTGAACGATTAAACTTCTCAAAGGGTGAAGGTTCGGATACGTTAGGACCGATGCAAGTATTTGGGAAAGACACCAAGGGTGCAACACCGATGAAGAAAGGAAAACACGGTCGATTTAGCATTGCTGATTCGTACTTTGTTATTGAAAAGCCGGATGGAGCTGATAGCTGCGGACTGAACCACGAAGAAAAGAAAATCAACGATAAGTGTTCAGGAATTGGGATTGCACCAATGAATAGTTTCAAAGGTGATCGATTTGGAAAAGGCTCGTATTTAGAGGAATCTATGAGTAAACCGGTGTCTGAATTCACGATCTCTCATGGAGATATCTCTATTTCTGATTTTGGGACTGGAACTTCTTCATTTCATGGAAGAACCGAAAGAGATGATTGGGTGAGAGAGAACTCAAGTCTCAGGGACAGAGATCTTGCTTTATGTGAAGGGCGCCATCGACTTGGTGAAACAGATAGCAGCTTTAAAATAAATCAGGATGGACTCGAAGGATCTGCGTTTATGGATACAACCGAACGATTCCAAAATATCAAACTTTTACCTGGTCAACAAAACATCGGAGCAGAACTAAGATCTGACTTTCAGGAAAAACCAAGTGTTGTATATAAAAAGAACACGAAACACGGTCGTTTTTCTGAATTCGGAGCCATTTATCAAAAGGAGAAATAGGATTCCTGGAACCTTCTAACGTAGAATTTGCAGTAGGCGTGTTTTTCTAATAACAAATAATATATTTTAATTAGAGTAGTTGTTCTGGATTTCCTGCAATACAAACAAGATTGATGCAGTATCTGTTTCCTTTCTTATCAGGAAGATTATGTCCCAGATGTACACCATCAACCGTAATAGTTTCTCCGTTCGGAAGAACTCTCACGACATCCCAGTTGACTTCTGCATCTCTGAAAGAAGGCCACCCGTGAGCTTTGCTTTCTGCTAAAAAATCCAATGATGACCTGTCAATAGGAGCAGTAAATACAAGCTTGCCGAACACCGAATCGTAGTATGGTTCGTTTTCTCCCACTACCCAAGATGTGTTCGCAGAGTGAAAGGCATAACCGGAATGTTCCGCATAGTGCCTATTGAAGCAGCATATTTCGTCAGCCTTTTTAGCATTAACACCCCACTTCAAATTGTTTTGGACTCCTTTTATACACGTCCCGTGCAATTTTTCTGTATTATTTTCATAAAATGGATTCCTAATTACATAACTTTCGAAGTCACTTACTGCTCATCATAGACTCGGTTCCTAAGACAATTGGTTCCTCGAATTGGTAATTTTTATTTCCCATGTTAAAAATGATATCAAATGAACTACGAAACGAGTATGTAAAGATCAATACCCCTGCAAGAAGAAAGTATGATTGAGAATTCATCTTGGTATGGTCTACATGCACGGAGTTTCGAAATATGCCCGATATTTACCGTCAAGGGGGCCGTACCGTTTATTTAAAAAATTATAGTTTACTACTATTAATCTCCTCTTTCTTAGTGGCTATTCCAACTTGTAAGCGGTTAATAAATGCCATTGGGCTATTCATGTGCAATTCCCATGACTCAATTTTCCAATCAAAAGCCTTGATTTGATTGAGTGTATGTCTGTTGCAATTGCAACCATCACTTATCACGCTCCAAACAGGATTCAGAAAATTCTGAACTTTATTAAGAAAAGTGCCATCCTCGTTAGCTACATGTTCCATAAAAAACAGCTGGCCATTTTTTCGCAACAAAGTGTGAATGTCGCTCAAAACTTGTTGTTGATCAGGAACTTCACAAAGAACATTCCCAAGGATAATAAAATCAAAACTTTCTGGACCCTTTGTTTTAATAAGATCGCTAGAAAACCCTCCAAATACTTCCACATCTATACCCAATCCAGACGCACGTTTCCTAATGCCTTCATGCAGATTAGGATTGGGTTCGAGCTCAACTACAGTTTTAACATGTTCGATACATCGGGCAGTGTAATTCAGATATTGTCCCTGAATATATTCATGAATATATCCTAATTAATTCAAATGGTACTTACATCACCGGCTCCGAAGTCCAGGACATCACCATGAATATCTTTCAGTAACTCACTTTTAACCTTCCTTGTGGCTTTATCCATATTAGCCATAACTCCAGGCAAAAACAAAGATACTGCAAATTGGCTAAATGGTTTATTCATCCACATCATGAAACCAAAAGTGGTTACAATAGAACCTGTTGCTGCGATGCTGTAACCAACCAGTTTGCGCATAGTATTTGAATAACGGAGGCATACAATACAAGTTATTCCTAGGAGAACTTTTTGGCTCAGTGGCATTGGTTTATTGCCGCGCATCATATCCTGAGAAATCCGGGTCGAAGTCATTGTCTTGATAAACTACAAAGGTGTGTTGGTAGGAAAAATAACTGTATGTAGACCATGGTACCATTGTCGTTGGAGTGATGAATTTGTTCGACGCTGTGTATTATGAAAATACTGATGAAATATTTCGAAATATCTTTGATAATGCTGAAAATGTACACCTGCGAAATGAGGTAGGAAATCAACCAATTCATGCTGCAGCACGAAACGGCAATAAACGTATTATCGACATCCTGATGAAAGCAGGAGCGAATATCAACTCCCCAGGCGCTCAAAACAACCATCCAATACATTTTGCATCTGTAAATGGCAGTCTGGAAGTTATTCGCTATTTAGTAGAATATCTTGACGCAGACCCTACCGTTCTCAACTTGAAGAAAAACAGTCCGAAAGATTTAGTAGATCCACTCAACCCGGATGAAAAAGAGATATTCAAAGTATTTGATGATTGGATTCTAAATAAATGCTCTTTTCTCAATCTTGAAAGCGTCCATTCAGTTAATGAACAACAACGTACAAGCAAGATATTCGTCGAAAGGAAAAATACTCCGGAAAAAAAAACTGTATCCGAAGCCACATTGTCTCCATTAATATCGTTATCTGGTAGTTCTTTACATCGTCCTAGAATTCTTTCTCGTGATAGAATTATACAACAACCGCCGCAGCGAAGAAGAACTTCCTCCCTTGAAGACATCACATCCCCAACATCGTCGTTGTTCCAGCAGCACTCAATAGTATCTGAATCTGATCATGATTCTGAAGAGGATGAAGAAGAATACAATGGATACTGGGTTGAAATTGACGGGCGGAATGTATTTATTAAAGAAGAATCAGAAAACGAAGAGGTTGATGATGTACCAAACGACAGCGTTGAATTAATACTACCTGAAAAAGTGACTCCTTGTGAAGACGAGTTCAATTTTACATTAAAGCCAGGAGATATTGGACTTGGTATTCTATTGGAAGAATCAGGATCATGGGTAAGTCGCTTTGTTTTTTTAAACTTGATACTTGATTAACTCGTCGTTGTAGACTCGGGTGAGTAAATTGCGTCCTAGCGGACCTGCTATTCTAGCCGGCGTATGCGTTGGGGATTGCATTATATCGGTGAATCAAACCTGTACGAAAGGTATGACTGTGAACGAAGTAAAACAAATATTGACTACAGAATCATCGTTGAACCACGAAATTGATGTCTCTGTTCTCCGTAATTAAGTTATTAGTCTCAACAAAAATCGATTTTTTTTTTTAAACAACAACAAAAATCGATTTTTTTTAAAACTACTAGTAGTGGATAAAAGCCATCAAATGCTAATTTCTTAATAAACAAGAGATTCTTGTTGAAAGAAAAGAGCCTGATGGCAATCCGTGAGGTAATCAGAAGCAAGTACATTATGTGGAATCACTGAATTCGCATTATATTTCTCCTGATGTAATTTAATTGCATCCCTCGACTTGACAGCTATGTTTTTTCAAGCAAATATAAATTAACTGATTGAGAACATACGCGTTTGGCGAGCTCATCTTCGAGCGATTCCAACGATTCCTTGTTGTTCCATTTGCCTTTGTACAGCAAGTAGTTTCGCACACATATTTCATTATGGCCTGGCAAATTGGGGTAATTTCTAGAGAGCATCGATCGCATTTCACGAATGTATAATAAGTATTTTCGCGATATGTACATTTCTTTTGTAAATGGTTCCTCATATATATCTTCTTAAGTATACGATAGCACTTGGGCTATTTATACTTGATTGCTGTACATCCACACGGCCACGTGAGGAAAAGAATAATTAATAGTGGTCGAAGCGTGAGAGTTGAAGGAAAGTAAAATGTATTGTGCGCACAGGACGTATCTGATGTTCGCCAAATTTCTATCCTAGAAGCATCGTGACGCTGCAAGTCATTTCGAAAGGCGAACTACTCGCGTGTCTTAGGATGGGGTATTGATACTAAGATATAAAGTAAGTTCTGCAGAGATTTTTGGTAGGTATGCGAGATTATTTTGGGGATGCAGAACGAGGGACATCAATGTTTAAAGTATTTTTAAATGTTTGGTGGCTCATGGAAGGCGTTTGCAAGCAACAATGCTATCACGTCGAGGGATGGAATTTAATTATATCAAGAGCGATGCGATGTGAATATGTACAGTGATTTCTCATAATGTTGTTGCTTCTAATTACCTCACGGATTGCCATCAGGTTTTTTCTTTCAACAAGATACTCTTGTTTAATATTAAGAAATTAGCATTTGATGGCTTTTATCCACTACTTGCAGTGCTTTAAAAAATCGATTTTTGTTGTGTTTAAAAAGTGTTAAAATACATATTAATATATATATTCGTTTTGCATGATTGAATTGATTTTCCTTGAAACCACCCTACTAGGTACATGCCCAGTTGCAAGTCTCAACATAATATAAGAGTGTCCCAGGCTTATAAAGAAAGCCAACTTTTGGTATTCTATTTCCCGGATCCCAGTTGAATGAATTAATTAGCAATTTACCCTAAAGTGAATGAACCAGCATGGGTCTCGAATCGCAAAACGTTAATAATCACTATAGCACAAGGAAAAGATATGTTACGAGCGATCAAATCATCACGCAGACTTGACTTTGATGTTCCTATGATTGTTGGAAGTTTAATAGCTACCGGAACAATGTCCTACAGCATCTACTTTGCAAATCGGGAGGATGTGTGTCGCATGAACCCATCAGATTCCGACTTCGTCGAGTACTAACTCTTACTACAATGTACAATAAATCATATTTATATATATTATTATTTTCAAGCTTCCATTGAAACTGATTCTTCCCTCGCAGAGTCTCCTAACGCCTTGAGAAATTCTTCGAGTGAAGTTTCGCGTTTACGAATTTTTCTTGCGAAGGTTTGAAATGGAAGTTTTCTTAAAGCCCGTCCGCTGAAACCTTCCGTGGCTGCGCAACATTCGTCAAGCATTGCATTGTTGAGATCCTCACAGGACTTGATAATACCTGCTCGACAAAGCTCTCGTATGCAGCCAGAGATAATCTGCTTTCGAACTGCAATGGATGGCAGACCTGCACAGATTAATATCTATTTCATCTCTCTCTATATATATAACTTACCGATATATTGCTTTATATCTGCTCTGTCAACAAACGCAACATCGATGGCATCCGTCAGATTGCTAGTGGTAAGTACCATGACGTTCTTCTTTGTTTTAAGAGCATCAATTTGAGTCAAAAGGGAATTTACAACTCGTATTGAATCCGATGGCTCTGAACCAGAAAGTGAAGCCTTTCTCGCAGCAGCTAAACTCTCCACTTCATCGAGCAAGATGAATACTAACATATTCGGATCTTCAGTTAATTCACGAATATAACCGAATAGTTTTGAAACAAGTTTACCACTTTCCGAAAACCATTTTGAGAAAAGTGAATGCGAATTAATCTCAAGCAGCTGCGCCGTTTTGAATTCTTGGTCTGTTCAACGAATTAGAATACTTCTATATATGGACAACTAAAACTTACCCATTCTTATAGAAAGCTTCTGAGCTAGCGCTTTACATAAGCTAGTCTTCCCAGTACCTGGAGGGCCGTGAAGTAAGACAACATGGTTCCACGAGATGATATTGCTATCGACATTCATTGATGAAAACAAGAGTGACGTAGCTGCAAACTCCAATAGATGGTTTTTTACATCTGAATCAAACAACAAACTTTCCCACAACCCCACTAGATGCGTATTGGGCAACTCCCAAGACGTGAAAGCGGTGGATGATTCGTCGTCTTCAGTTGCTTCTTCGTATGGACCCTCTTGTGACAGCTGAAACGTGTGCACTTTCAAATCTGCTTCCCAGAATGAGCATTCTTTCTCTGTATCGATGTGTATCGATTTCACAGAATCCTCCAGCTGTGGATACTGAAGCAAGTCGACGGCGCCAGAAACAAACTTCGGTTGGCCAGTGTTTAAACAATCAAGAACTAGATGTTGCATGCTAGTTCGAAGCGACCTATGCACTGTATTCTCCAAGCACACTTCCACGTGTACAGTTTGCATGTTGCTTTCGCTCGTTTCCATTTGCTCCTCCATCGTTTTAAATGCCTACGAGTTTTTGAATATGGTAAAAAGAGTAGACCATGGAGTTGAGCGAGGAGACGAGGGAAGGCATTCAGATTGCATGCGGGTATGGATTCGATCAAGCTACTCGGCTACTCGATGGAGCTATTGATTCACTTATCAATATGAACAATGAATGCATTATTAATGACATCCACTTTAAGAAGGCCCATGACGCTTTGTGTATTTTACTTTTAGAAGCGTTGAGTCAAGATCGGTTTATTGAGAAAAGTTCACTCGCGGAAGTATTAATGGATGATAAAATGTTGGATTTAGATGAGCAATTCTTTGATGAATTTATTAGTGTTGTTTGGAATAGACTGAGAACCTTTGGAGCTGATATTTTGACCTCCAGTTTTCGTTCCAGTGATTCGTTCAAAGAGTTGGTCGGAGTAGAATGGCAACTGAATTATACTATCCGTTCGAGTACTGAGGCGAGAAATCCTTTTTTCTTGGTGCAATTTATATATAAACATGAAAACGGGCAACTTCACCCTGGGAAAGTGATTAACTATTCCCACGAGCAGCTCGTAGAACTTGTGTCAAAATTAGCTGATGCGAAAAATCAATCAAATTCCTTGGTTCATTTTTTAAAATAATCAATTTTTAAATATAATCATGCGAAAAGGTCCTCGCTAGAGTCGCTGTCAGCATCAAGGTTAAAGAATTCCTTTTTTGGCTCGTCAACTATATTTGGCTCAGAATCACTTTTTTCAACATCGTTACTTTTTTCAGCAACTTTGATTTCATCTTCAGCTTTTTTGAATTCTTCGTCAACTTTTCTTTCTTGAGTTTCTTCGTCGTCTTGCTTCTTTATTATTCGTAGAGATGATTTCTGGCTTTTAGCTTTTTTAGATGGTGGAGCAGCAGTTTTCTCCTTTTTTCTTTTCTGATTTGTCGCTTCTGGTAACAGTGGTACTTTTGTCTCTTCGTCTTCATCACTGTTGCTATTGGAAACGTCACTATTGACTTCATCAACTATTTGTTTCCGAGTCATTTCCAACTCCTTTTTCAATCGTGCATTTTCATCTTTCACGGAATTTAGTAAAACTAGAAATTGGTTTCCTAAATCTTCCTTCAGCAACTCAGCCGAGCTTATCCCTTCTTTGGTGCTTTGCTCCAAAATGGAATTTGCCTCTTTTAGTTTTTTTATTTCGGCACTCTGCTTTTCAATCTGTCCATGAGCTGAAGAGTAATTTTGATAAAGAGGAATCAATATACTTCGAGCTATTTCAGGATCACTTTTTACCTCAAGCACCGGTGGAGTTGTAAAAATGTTGAAGTTCGTTCCACCAGGTGTCATCTTCGTGATTTGAAACTCAAACCGTGAACTTGGGCTTTCTTCCGTAAGTGAATACCTGAGATTTTGATCCGGTTTTTCGAAGTAATATTCTTTCAATTTGATGATATCGTTGATTTTGGTTAAACCATTGCTCACATTTGACATGGAAATACTGCCTTGTAAGAAAACATTTCCATTGATGATGGTTATATCCATTTCATTTTCAGTCGTTTTCATTTCGCAAAGGGCTAGCTTCCCATCTGCAAGTTTCACTTGGTACATCGTAAGTTCTTGTGACGAAGTAATAGGTGAAGAAGTAATAGAGGAGGAAGTAATAGACGGTTCAGGCACGACTACTTGAGGTACAACGAGAAGAAACTTCGGAAGCTTTTCGAACAAATCCATTTTTCTATCCCCTAAAAATTTAGAAATTTGAAATGCCGACTCTTTGTCAGAGATCCTTGTGAGAAAGAATTTGGATTGGGTTGGGTTCCGAAAATACTTGTCTTCAATTTCCTTGACGTTCTTCATCTTCTTACTTTTATATACATTGTCGAGCGAAATAGTCCCTCTCAAAGTGGAGTCGCCACATTGCATTTGAATAACCATCGAGGATTCATTGGTGTATTCGATATGAAACTCCAATAGGGGACCGTCGTCCAATTGCACTTGAACCATCTTTTTTATTATGTACTTGTCGTTGATACGATTAGTTGATACAATGGCGTCATGATACGCATCACTTGGCTAGGTACAACTCTATACCGAATACTATAGCAGTTTCTATTGGTGGGACTGACAGGAATATCTTGCATACTTTTATTGACGATGGAGTTTGTTTACATCACAGGATGCGATACAGGATTCGGTAACATATTGACTAAAAAACTTGAGAAGCTTGGCTATGGAGTTTTTGCTGGAGTTTTCCTGGAGAAGAGCATTGATGAACTCAAGAGTGATTTGATCGTCCCTGTACAAGTTGATGTGAGCAACGAAGAAAGTGTTGAGAAAGCAGGTGCTTTCATATCTAATTATCTTGCCAGTCGTCCGGGGACCAGTCTTCGTGGAGTAGTAAATAATGCAGGTATACTTATCACTCCAGGACCGACAGAATGGACTCCTACTTCTTCGTATCGAAGAATGTTCGATGTGAATGTGATGGGAACGGTAATGATCACTAAAAGTGTTCTACCGCTTATCAGAAAATCTCAAGGAAGAATCGTGAATGTTGCTTCTGTTGCAGGAAGGGTTGGACTTCCATCTGAACCGGCCTACTGCGTCTCCAAATACGGAGTTGAAGCTTATAGTGATGTGTTGCGAAAAGACATGTATCCTTGGAATGTTACTGTTTCTATTGTTGAACCTGGTGTTTTCAATAAGACTGGTTTGTATGGGAATTATCAAACTGGTTTAGATGGATTATGGGAAAAGCTTTCTGATGATCTTAAGGCAGAATATGGTCACGACTACTATCAATGGTTCAGAAAGATGCTCGGGACCGCATTAAGTGATTTTGGGAATGTCAACAGCGATCTAGTTCCTGAAGCGATGGTACATGCACTTACTTCGGATCATCCTCAGTACCGCTACAGAGTTGGAAATGATTCAAAGTACATTATCACACCAGTCTCGCTGCTGCATGAGAGTGTTCAAGATGAATTATTGACTGCCACAGATAGTCGCAATCCTGCTGTGTTCCCAACCACCGCTCCAAAAAACGGCAAGCAACTTTGCAAACAGAAATATCCTGGTGCTCCTTACAAGTACTGGGTCTTGATTGTAGCGCTGATATGGGCATACAGAAGATACATTAAAAAGTAAATACTAGTATTATTAACGCAATATTTTGGAGTTTAAATATCTTGGAGATTCCATTAAGCTCATACTCCTCACGGGTGATAATCTCGGGGGTATTGCTGCTCTATGATGCATTCCATTCAGCTCTTTTCGCAAGTATTCATTATCGGTGGCCAATTGAGATACCAACACATCATCCACTCTTGAATCCGATTGAATCAATCTTGAATGAGCCTCCGCAGCCGTTTGTTGCACCTGGCGTTTCATTTCAGAAATGGCTCTTTCATATGCACTTTTCACTTCAACTCCCATGTCCCTTAATATCTTGATTTCTTCTTCTTTCTGAGACAGTTTTTCAACATTTTGGCTTTTAAATGACCGATATTCTTCGGCAAGTAGAGCGTATCTGTCCCTTAATTCACTCAGTTGGTCCGCGGGGGGCTGTCTCTTTCTTCCGCCTTGTCGAATATTTCCTAGCTGTCTTTCCAATTCAACTTTACTTCGCTCGATCCTATTGCAATGTGTGATCGCGTGTTCTTTTTCTAAAACAGATTGCTCTAATTTACGTTTGAATAAATCAATCAATTCGCCCAGACGCTGGTTTTCCACTTGTAAAAGTTTGTTATTCACTGAATATGCTTGCACATCGAGTTGCTCTTGAGAATTATCAACTATTTTCTTTGACGCATTTCGTTTAATTCGCTCCATTTCCGACCGCATTTTTGAAATCAACTGACTTTGACGTTCTAGTTGGGCTCCTTGACTAGAAGAATGATGATGGAGTTCCTCATAGGCACTTGTACTAGTAGTGTCTTGTTCAAGTCTTCCGATTTTCTCTCTATTTCTAACTAGATCTCTTTTGATTCTTTCATTCTCGTTACGCAATGCATCCACAAGAGTATCATCGTTCTTTGTCTTACTCAACAGTACCGTCATTTGCTCCTTGTAACGTTTGTTCTCACCTTCTACTACTTTAGCACGAGCACGAAGTGACTGTGAAAGTCTTTTTGATTCTGTTAATTGATCTTCCATTAATTCATATTCATCAGCTAGTTTTTCCATTGCTTGTCGTCTCTCGTGTTCAATATGTCTAATGTCCTCCTGGGCTCTTTTGTCCACGTTGACTCTGTTTTTACTGCCATGGTTTTCTTCACTAGTATTGCTACGAAGCTGATCGATTTGCTCGTGAGCTCGTTTAAGTTTGCTCTTCAATAGCACAATTTTTTCAGCTCGACCTTTCCAAGCAGTTGAATCTTCTGAAGTAGCGACAGATAGATCACCAAGGATTCTATCAAGTTCTGCATTATCTCCAATCTCTTTTTGTAAAACAAATTTCAACCTTTTAACTTCAGTTTTTGAATGCTCTAACCGCCGTCGCATGGAGTCGGCCCGTTCTTGAAGTTCCTCCACTTTGCCTTTAAGGATGTCGATCTGGTTTGGTTTTTGCGGTGAACAAGCTGGTTTTTCAACATGATGCTTGACAACCTTTTTATGTGAATTCACTGATTTTTCTTTCGACAATTTAGAATACTTTGACTTTTCATGTTCCAAAGCAAGTGTCAAATGCCGAACTTTTTTAGCTAAACTCACAATTTTTGCGTCGCGCATATCAACATCGATTCCATCCAACTGTCCAATAATAGAAGCATCGCCTCGAACTGCCTTCAATAGCTGATCATGCAAGGAATTTATTTGTTCATCTCTTGATTGGATTATCAAGCGCAAATCCTCAGTGTCTAAATTGCTGTAATTCTGTTCTATTATTGGATTTCGTACTTGTTGCTCCTCGTCATGATCATCATGCTCATCTTGTTCATCCATGTGATGATCGTAAAAATTTAATGTTTCTTCTTCGGAGTGCATTTTCCAATCTACTAGCTTAGGACTTGATTTTATATCATCCTCATCATCATATATGTCCCACATGTTCTCACTTTGAACTTTGGTTTCTTTGAGACCTACTTTTAAACTCTTTGTTCCTCCTGGACTGGTACTTAACACGGTGCTAGATACCACAGACACTTTCTTAGAAGGCTTTTCAATTTCATTTTCATTCGTTTCCAAGATTTCCGCATCAAAATCAAGTTCAAACTTTGATTTCACAACAGCTTTCTCAAAAACAAGTTTCTCTGAAATATCTTGCAGTTCTTCACTCACCGCTTTTTCAACCACGTGTTTGTCATCCGCTTTTTTTGCTACTTTATTTTTTTCATGAGTTGCTTGTTTTTCAAATACCTCCACAACTGTTGTATCATCAACTTGCTTAATTGATGTTTCTTCAGCACTGTTTTCCTCATGAGTTGCCTGTTCTTCAACTACTTCAACAACGTTTTCTTCAGGAGCTGCTTGCTCTTCAACTGCGTCCAAAACTATTTTATCGTCAACTTGCTTGACTGGTGTTTCTGCAGTTATGTTTTCTTCATGAGTTACTTGTTCTTCAGCTACTTCCAAAACTACTGAATCGTCAACTTGCTGAATTGGTGCTTCTTCAGCTCTGTTTTCTTCATGGGTTGCTTGTTCTTCAACTACTTCCAAAACAACTTTATTGTCAACTTGCTTAATTGTGGTTTCTTCAGCTTTGTTTTCTTCAACTACTTGGACATCCATTGTCATCATACAAAATAATAATACTACAATGTTACCGTTACAAAACAGTAGACCCATGAAAAGAATTTTTTATTGATTGAGTTCAATGGCAGGCTATACAGTAGTTGTGCCTCAAGGCGTGCGTCCTGGTCAGCAATTCTTAGTTAATGTAGCTGGTCAAACAATGAAGGTTCAGTGTCCTCCTAATGTGCACCCAGGCCAACAAGTACAAATCAATGTAGCACCCAACCAACAACAACACCAGCAACAACAACAACAATCACCTCCTCCGCCACCATCGAATCAATGTCAGGCTTCATTGAATGCAGAAAAGCAATTGGCACAAGTTCAAGGAGCTCCTGATGCTTCCTTGATATTTACTGCAATGGATAGGTCCGGTGATAATGCTGTTGATGTTTATGAATTACAGTATGGTCTTAGTCATGGAGGCAGAGTGAGCTTTGATCTTAAAACTTGCCAATTGCTGGTTAACATGTACGACATCGAGAAGAAGGGACATGTCAACAAGAATCAATTTGTGAGTTTATGGGGATATCTGGACCAGTGGCGATCGGTCTTCAATAAACATGATAAAGACAAATCTGGAACTGTGAACAAAGCTGAATTATGGGATTCACTCGGTGAAGTTGGTTACAGGTTCTCGCAGCCATTCTTCGAACACCTTTATCGAACCTATGATAGAGATAAAACAGGCGCCATTTCATTCGATGAATTCATTCAACTATTTTGTGAATTGCACAGTTTAACCGAAGGCTTCAAAAAACATGATACTGAACGCAAAGGAATTGCTGAATTCAGATACGAAGACTTTCTTCAAGCAGCTTACATTATCCATGAATAAGTTAATATAATACTAGTGTTGTTACTCCAAAGAAGTATATGAATCTATCAATAAACTGTCGTCAATATCAAAGTCTATGTCTTCCTGTGGTATATTGACCGGCACGAAAAGAACAGCAAACCAAAACAACATGGCGAATAGAATGCACCCGAGAGTAATTGATAAAGTGAAGAGTGGGGTATGATGGTCACTTATATAGCCAATTAATATAGGTGAAGGAACATCCCCTAATGAATGAATTGCAAAAACAGTCAATGAATTGGCCATGGGTCTATTGACTCGGGGAACAGTCCACATGAGCATTAAATTGATTCCGGTACTCACCATGAACACAAAACAGGATCCAATAAATAGAATGGCAAAGAACCATACGGGACGCAACATATTGATTCCGATTAAAGAGAATAATAATCCTCCGCCAAGTTGAAGAATTAATTGCATTACTAACGCATTCTTATTCTTTCTACCATTCGAGTCCGATGCTATGCGATCCACTAGTTGAGCACCAATAATAGTTCCTACTAAACCAGACAAACCAATAACAATACCAAATATTGAATCTGCTTGTGACTGACCAATATCCCAATTTGAATCGCATGGACGGTAGTCTTGAATGAAAATTGGCCCATAAAAACCCAAGCCTGCTACAACACCAGTATACATGGCATAACCCAGGATACCAAAAACGAATGCTGGTTGTCTCAAACATGCAAATATATTTTGAGCAAGAGATATCTGAAGCAGACTTTGGCCATCGTCTTCCATAAAGTTCTCTCGAATTTTGTATCGAAAAGGGGCAGAATAACTCAAAAGAGCAAATGGAAGCATAATTGGAGCTTGCAATAGAAATGCCCATTCCCAATGCCCACCAGTCGCATCTGCTATAATCCCAGACCATATAACTCCAAACGCAGTTCCACATGGAATTGCAGCGTAGTAAATACCAATATAAAACCCTTTTGTACTAGGGTCTAATATATCGTCCAAGAAAGGCAAACTCAACGTATTAAGAGAGGCTTCGGCGACGCCACTCAAAGCCCGAAACGCCAATAGAAAATAATACGACACACACAAATGAGCTCCACCTTTCGTATCACATGTATATCCTGCTAGACCTGATCCAAAAGAAGCAACACTCCAGAGGAACAGACCGAGAGATATTAGCTTAAAAGGAGCGACACGATTCACCATGTGACCAAAGAATAATGCACCAACAACATATCCAACCATAAACATACTCTGTAGTACGCCCAAATTTGTAGAATTGATACCAAAACCACTTTGTGTCACAATCTTGTCATCGCAAATGTCGCCACATATTCTGCATTGGTCACAAGTTGAATTTGTTACGGGCCTTCCTGGACATGGTTGACGATGTTTAAGATATCCGCATAAGCTAATATCGGCCACGCATCCTTTAATTGAATTGGCCGAACCAGTAACAATTCCTCGATCGACATAGTTCAGGAACAGAACAAAGGTGAGAATGTAAACAGCGCGTTTTGGAGTAAACCTCTTTCGAACCCATGAATCCTCAGGCCCCATAGAAAGTAATGAAGACACTCTATCCCTGAATTCATCGTCTTCCATCAAACAACAACTGCGATAGGAGCGTTTCAATTCGTACCAAAAATACTACACCCATAAAAATCTTTCAATTTGAATCTTTGAAGAATCAACGAGAGAGACACGGAACAACTGATTCAATCAATCATACGAAAATTAAGACTCTCTTCTAACTTTGCTAGACCAATCAATGAATCCCACCCACTCTATGACCCTACGCTTTTTCAAACAGAAATGTTTTGACCTGATGGATGATTAATCATTTTCAAACGGCTGGCTAGGTATGGATTGAAGGGTATTTCACTTATTTCGTTCAAATTTTCCAGGATTAAGTTCAAAGTATTATAGGAAGAATGAGTGAAAATTCTCCTTCGTTCAACTGGAATAATTTGAAAAGTTAGTGTACACTCACTACAGTTTCTGCCATCGAATGAGCTCTTAAGAGACCGATGTCGAATCTCGTTTGACGTTCGTTTTTATTAAGGCGGAAACGCACGCAGTCTCTATTATGGTGGAACTAGAAATGGCATGTATTTTTTATGAAACACACTCTTGCAATGGGTTACATATATAATATATATACCAGATATATACATTTAAATATATACCTGGTACCGTTAATTACTTAGTTGATGTAAAAAAATTGTTTTTTATGTGTGGATGACACATGTTTTTCGCTAACTAGCGATGGGGTTTATTTAGAATCAGCAACTTGCAAATTTTATTTTGGGTACCCGGAAAACAAAATCAAAGATCACCTATATGAATAAATTCGTTAGAGCCACGCCACGCGCGTGTGCCTTGCAAGTTTTCTTTAACCCGATTACGAATGTTACCACGATGAGCGATTCATAATCTCTATTTGCTAGGTACTTCGAATCAAATTGCCTGAATTGGAAGTAATTGAAGTAGAGAGTTTTAGCACCACTGGAGCGGGCTAAGCCTGAGTTGAGAAATCTCCTGTGATATCATTCTACGGACTCACTGAATCCATTTGGATTTTTCAAGAAGTTGCGAAATGATGATTTTCCAGACACGTACTCGAAAAATCCAGAGCATTTTTGCGAACTTTCATGGATTCGTACTGAAACTAAGGTGGTACCCAATCCAGATAGATGAGGAGCATACTAGCATCTTCAGCTTTGAGTGATTCCCTCCATCTCTGAATTATTATTAGGAAATTTAGTTGAATGCGATACTGAGCAGATTTTTAGGAAATTTAGCTGAATGCGCTAGCGGTACCTGAAGAGATCGACAACGTCTTTCCCTCCTCAATTCTCTGTTTCTTTTTTAAAATCAATAGAAGACTTTTGTTTTGAAGGAAGTCTACTATCAACACGAAAGCCTTCGTCCGTTTTATCTGATACAAGTGACTCATAGAACTACTTAAACTCATAAGACTGATAAGAGTCTCTTTATTTAGTCACATTTTTTTTAACTATCGTTTTAGAGGGTCAAAGTTAAAACAAAATGGATAATATTTGTTGCACACGGTGAATATAGGCTGGTTAGTGCACCAACGGAATAGATACTCGATTTGACGTAAGAAACTCGTACGATTCTATCTTAGATATTACGTTTTTTTTTGTGCAGTTAACATTTAGAGAGGATGACTCCGACTTATCTTGATTACAATGCGACTACTCCAGTTGACAGTAGAGTAAGCGCGAAGATGATCTCACTCTTAGAGACAAATCGATCTCATGTGCTTGACCCTGCTCTTGGTTGGGGGAATCCGAGCTCCACCCATGTGTATGGCTCAGCAGCAAAGAACTTGGTGGAACGTGCTCGAGAAGATATTCGTAGCTTGATAGGAGCTGATTCCACTAGCGAGATAATTTTTACCAGTGGGGGCTCGGAGTCCATTAATCATGCCATTATTGGTGTTTGTCTACGTGCAAGATCAAAATCACTGAGATTAGTTTCACCTCCAGTGATTAAGCCAAACCATATTATCACCAGTGCAATCGAACATGTAGCTGTTTCCAAAACTATCGATTATCTGGTTGAAAATTTTGATTTTAAGAAAACAATCATCCCTGTAGACAAATACGGTTGTGTTGATCCGTCAGATGTTCTCAGTGCAACAACTGATCAAACTGTTTTGATTACCATAATGCTGGCCAATAACGAAGTAGGGACAATTCAACCAATTCAGTCCATAGTAAAGATGCTTCGCAAAAATGATTACGCTGCTTTGGTTCATACTGACGCATCGCAGGCCGTTGGGAAAATACCTGTTGATGTAAATTCACTTGGTGTTGATTTGCTTTCGTTTGCAGGACATAAGATGTATGCCCCTAAAGGTGTTGGTTGCCTTTATATTCGTGAAAGCATACGTGATAGAGTGGATCCATTCATTCATGGCGCTGGTCATGAAGACGGTCGAAGGGCTGGGACTGAAAATGTTTTGTTATCCGTGGCTTTAGGCGAGGCGTCTCTTCTTGCCAGGAACCATTTGGTGGAAGAAATGGAATTTTTATATTCTCTCAAGGAGAAACTCAATTTTGATATCTCCGAAAGTTGTGATTCGATTGGCGTTGAGTATAAGATCAACGGACAAAATAATGGTGATGGGCTTCCAAATACATTATCAATGTCTTTCAAAGGATTTATTGGTAGTGACATCATTCATCTGATTGCTAAAGATGTTTCATGCAGTAGTGGTGCTGCTTGTCATGGTATCTCTTCGATGTCGTTCGTTCTTAAAGCGATGGGGGTTTCAGAAGAATTCGGAGCTGGCACATTAAGACTCTCTGTAGGAAGATTTACGACTGTTGATGAAGTTCATAGGGCATCGAAAGCCATTATTAAAGCACTTGTATTGTTGAAGAAAGAATCTTTCGTTGCCAGTTGCGTATTACCAGAAACTGTCCAGCGATTCTTAACAGATACGTATTTGTTTGAATCAACTGCTAGTGTTTTGCAAGTAGGAGGTGGAGAAGGAGAGTACGATTCCAGTATTGTAGTGGATGCATCCATCTTTTACCCTCAAGGTGGTGGCCAGCCATCAGACATCGGAGAAATTGTTTGTCAATCTTCCAAAGCTCGTTTCCTCGTGCAGCACGTGGTCTCGATAGAAAATGTGATTCATCATTTTGGTACATTTTTGTCTTCGACTTTTGTTGCAGGTAGTCCGGTTTTATTGAAAGTGAATGAAATAAAGAGAATGCAATTTGCAAGGCTTCATAGTGCTGGCCATTTATTAGATCAAGCAATGATCAATGCTGGTTGGGGGCATCTGAAGGCAACGAAAGGATATCACTTTCCAACGGGCCCTTCTGTTGAATACCAAGGAATCATTCCTGCTGAGGAACGTCCTTCGTTAGTCGTTCAACTTGAGGAACATCTTGATATTCTTATTCAGCAATCCATTCATACACGGGTTGTGTATGTTTCGGCATCTGAGTCCTTTGATTGTTGCATTCAAGGGCAAGCACCGGTTGGTTTACCTGACGATCAGAAAATTAGAATAGTTTTTGTAGGAGGTTCGAAAGGATGTCCTTGTGGCGGAACTCATGTAAAGAACTCAAAAGAAATCGGACGAGTTAAAGTCAGAAAAATTGCTTGTAAGAAAGGGGTTACAAAAATATCATATGAAATCGATCTCATGTACAAGTAGACTATTTTTAAATAACCGTAGTTTTAATTAAAGGAATCTTCTGAATTTTATAATGGTGAAATCAATCAATTACATTTTCGCTTCTTGGTTCTTCATTTCATCTTCAAGTTGTACTATTGAGTGTTTGGAAGCAAATTTTTCAAGTCTCCTATCAGCACTTGGACCACAAGAAGCACGCATAATACCAAGAATATCTTTTGCATAACGAGCAATAAGGCCATTTTTAGAATTGAGAAACGATGCGATGGTTTCAATGGAGTGTAAACAACCGAACACAACATCATAATTGCCGTTTTCAACTATTTTAAGCAGGGTTTCCAATGCTGAAAAAACGACATCTTTAGTTGAATTCTTCGTTAGAATACATATCAGATCAGAAGAACATTCGCTTTCAAATATTTCTAAAAGGACTTCACCATCGAGTATCAACAACTCCACAAACGTGCGTTTCACATTAGGCTCCTCGGATGCAGAACGGATTATTTTAATGGTGTTGACATAAACGTCAGTTCCATTACAACTTATCAACAAACTGCAAATGGCACTTGCAACATTTCCGATGGCGAGTTTTCCTTGCTTTTCCACACTAATTCCAAGAATACTTCCTGTGACAGAGGCAAGGAGGGAAGTATCGGCACTATCAGTTATATAGGAAGCGAGTATGTCCACCATACCTGCATTGATAAGTGCATCTTTTCCAGGTAAAGTATCAGTTATATTCCAGCAAACAGAGGCTACAGATGTTCGTAAATCCTTTACTGATGATAGAATCACCAACTTCTCAACAATGTTGAAGTTTGTTCCAAGTTCATTCCGAGTTAAAAATTCAAGTGATTCTAACAGCACCATGTTGATTTCATGAAGTTTGTCTGGAATATGATCAGTGATGCATGAAATCAAACTGGGACTTTGCAGAAAATATCCTACACCTTCCTTTTCACGTAAAAACACAGCAATCGCTTTGCTAGCCTCGCACCTAACATTTGAAGACGGATCTCCCAAAAGAGTCACAACAATGTTAATTGAAGGTCGATGCTCTAATCTTCCACTTCGAAGAGAAAACAGTTTAGCTAAGACTTGAACTGATAAACTACGAACTTTCACACATTCGTGAGTTAGTAGTTTCGTTACTGATTGCACCATACCTATATTAATCGCCTCGCTCTTACCTTCTACACTAGGAATTGAGGCCAGCACTAAAGTCAAAGCTTCAGCATGAGTGTCTGCACTTAGAGAGTCGTTTCCAAGAACGTTACTTAACTTGGGAAGGCATCTGTCTCCATAAGCCATGAATACTTCATTCGGGTTTATTTCAGAGGCAAATGAAGCAGTGTTTTGTTCTGGAAAATATGGATACCTGTCTTCCAAAGCATCACTTGTATGATGCTGTGACCTCGTCCCATTCAAAGCCATAAGTGATCCTTTATTCAACGGATTTATTCATTTCATTGTCTACCAGTAAAAATTCATTGCATTATTCGTTGTGAAATGAGTTTTGTTGATTACGATGAGTTTAAAGGGATGATAGACAACCCTGAACCACAAGTGGAGTACCCTAGTACTGTAGTTACAGGGTCATCATCAGGGGATAAATACGTGGTTGTCTTGGTAGGTCTGCCTGCAAGTGGGAAAACCTACATGACTACCAGACTCTCTCAATATCTCAGTTTCTTTCACGGTGCTTCAGTTAAGATATTTAACGTAGGAAATTATAGAAGAAAATTATGCGGTGCCAAATCCCCTGCTTCGTTTTTTGACCCCGAAAATGTAGATGGTGTTTCCCAACGTGAGAAATGTGCTCAAGTGGCCATGGAGGATTTGAAAGCGTTTATTACGGAAAAGGATATGAATGACAAAATCGGTTTTTTTGATGCAACGAATTCAACATTGGAACGACGTAAATGGATCTTATCCGAATTGACTCCATTGATGAATTCTCATAAAATCATATTTGTTGAGAGTATTGTTAATGAGACCACAATACTTGAAAACAACATCAAGGAGACGAAAGTCCGAATGCCTGATTACGAAGGGATGGAAGAGAAAGAAGCAGTTGATGATTTTAACAATCGCCGAGAACATTATAAAAAACTTTATGAAACCTTGACAGATTCCGTGGAGACAGGGGAACGCGACTTGTCGTGGATTAAAATAGTTGATGCAGGTCGATCAGTGTCTACTAATAACATACATGGGTTCTTGCCTGGTAAAATTGTTCAATTGCTGATGAATGTTCATTTATCCCCGCGCCCTATTTTTATGTCTAGACACGGACAGAGCAACTACAATAAACTTGGGAAAATTGGTGGAGATTCTGGTTTAACTGATTGGGGCGAAGCCTATGCACTCAAATTAGCTGAATTTGTCCACGTGAATATTTTAGATTTGAATGCAGATGGTAGCTTTAAAGATCCAGAAAAGAAGCAAGCAGTTCATGCTCGTTTATTCACTAGTTCATTGAGACGAACGAAGGAAACTTCTCGACATATTGTTCATCACCGTTGTGACGATGGTTGGGTTATAATGAGACCAAAACATTTATCTGCTTTGGATGAAATATTTGCTGGTGTATTTGATGGTATGACCTATGAGAATATACAAGAGGAGGCGCCTGGAGAATTTCAAAAGCGTAAAGAAGATAAGCTTTCATATCGATACCCCAGGGGTGAGTCGTATTTGGATGTCATTCAGCGGTTAGACACCGTGGTCCATGAGATTGAGTGTCAGAGGGAACCAGTGTTAATAGTCGGGCATCAAGGAATACTTCGTATACTGTACGCGTACTTCACTGGAGGTTCTCGAGATGATGCTCCATTCATTTCAATACCATTGAACACCGTGATAGAAGTGAGTCCACACTCTTATGTATGCGATGTTAGACGAATCGATTTATCCCCGCCAACGGATTCGAATGATGATATTGAACCATCAAGTCATTAAAATATATTTAAAAGTTATAAAGTTACTCAGCTTTCTTCTTTTTACTTCTTTTACGCTTCTTTTTGGTGATCTCTTCGTTGGTTTCTGGAACCTCCACATTCGTTCCTTCAGTGATTTCTTCAGTGATTTCTTCAGCGATTTCTTCCTTTTTCTTCTTGGATCTTTTTCTTTTCTTCTTGTCTGATGGTTCCTCCTCTTCAGCTTGTGTTTTAGACTTCCGGATTTCTTCCCTCTCTTCGAATTCTTCAATTTTCTTTTCTTTTCGTTCCTTTTTCTTGATCTTTTCTTTCAGCTGAGTAATACCTGCTCGTTTCTCCAGCTGTTCTTGTAGAGCCTTCCTAAATTTAAGTCTATGTCTAGTGCCCGCATGCCACACCTCCTCACGATAGGGTGCCATATTCTTTATAGTAACGAAACTCTGTAGCAGCTTATCCTCAGCCAAAAGAATTTCTTCCGCTGATAAACCATATGATTCAGGTTCTACTTGACGATATCGAAATCTTGTCTTAATTCTCCCTCCATCGATAGTACCTTCATAGTCCAGATCATGCAACTCATCCAATGCATGATCATCCTCTGCTTCGACTACTTGTTCATTTTCAGATTGTTGGTCTTCAGATTTTTGAATGACTGCTTTCATTTTCACAGCTTTTGGTTCACCTTCATCCTTGGTACCAAACTCCTCATCGCTCTCATTGTAATAATCGTCATCGAACATCTCATTCATTTTCTTATCCCATTCTTCAGGATCAAATTCGGCATCTAAATCATCACAAGTGATTGTCTTCTGTTTACGATTCTTCACACCAGCAGCTTTGAATGATTTTTGAAGACGAGATTCCAGCTCCTGTTTTTTCAGATTTTTCAAACGACGAAGTTCTTCCTGTCGCTTTATTTTTTCAGAATTTTTACGATCTCTCTTTTCCAGTCTTTGACGTTTTCTTGCCTTTTCTTTGCGTCTCACCGAAGTCTCCAGCGTACGAGGATGAGATTCAATCTTTTCAGCGCCTTCTTCCTCAAAACGGAAATTGTATTTCGCCTCAAATGTATCAGCAGCATCTTCAAAATCTTCGTCTTCTTCAACATCATCCGATCCATAGTCTTCAGACTTCTCAATCCAGGAGCGTTTCAGGATAAAATTACGCAAAAATGCATCATCTGAATTTTTCACGGGAGCATTGAAAAATTCCTCCACCATTTTTACTCCTTCACCATCTTTATTGACACGAGAATCTTTCGCTTTCAAATCTGAAACATACTTTTGAAATTCATCTTCTTCTTCCACCAGCTCTTTTTTGCTCTTTACCTTGAGAGTGACAACATCATCCTCATCATCCGATTCAACAGCTTCTTTGAATGCACTTTTCAAATGAGCTTGGGATTCAACATAGGAAGGATTAATCGCATCAGATCCGGCACCATATTCCCTACGTTCTTCACTATCTGACTCATCAGAATCATTGTCCTCCTTTCCTTCTTTATCCAGGGCCCGTTTTCGAACCATGTCTTTATATCTAACTGGATTCTTTTCTTCTTTCTCCGATTCGCTGCTGGAATTTTCTTCGCTTGCAGCTCCTTCAAAAGGCTGAAAGTCCTCCTCATAGATACGTTTGTCCTTGTTTTTAATCATAGTGATTGTTTTCATAATATCAAGTTCAAGTTTTCCAGTCAGTGCTTCGGCCGCTTCATCTTCATCTTCTCCATCATCATCTGAATCCCCCATCAACATACCTCGATCTTTGGCCCGGAATAACTCATCGCGACGTTTCTTATCTTCAAACCTAAAAATGATGTCAATTCAATTCGCTGCATGCATATAAAGTCACTGCTTACCGTTTTGCAAAGGATTTATTAATCTTAAATATGTTGGTTGGAACTTTCTCATCGTCCGCATCCGTGAACATCGCTATTTCAACAACTGGTTCCCAATGCAAAAGTAGACCCTAATTAAAAATCAAACCACTCATTCTGTCGCATGTAAGTACCTGAATCGCTTTCAATGAAGATAATGCAACTTCGCTCGAACTGGCTGTCTATTGATACGATGCCAAATACCATGGGAGCGACTTGGAGATTAATATCCTGAGAAAGTACTTATTCATGATTTGCCATACTGACTTTTTACATTTTAGGATTCGGCACGAGCATGATTTAAACCCCATATGCAGTATTCAACGGCGGTCTATTCATTGAAATGTTGCACTACGATCTGAAGTTGAACTCCTCTTTGTTGAAATGAATCGTATTGTGGTGAACCAAATCAAGGAAGAAGTTAACGTGTTTTTTTCCAGAGGTATGCATGCATATGTCGTTTTATTAAACGGTCCTTACCGTTTTTTATTGTATCCGTCAATTGAAAGGATGAAGAATGTGGAAGCATCAATCAGTTCAAAATAATGAAAACACCAACTATTCACTTTCTGAATCAAACGATTTTTTATTTTTTTAGAATGATGTTACAACGCGTGGTTGATGTTTTAATTGATTTCATAAAACACAAATATCTGCACCAATCAGTGTGGGTAGTATACTTCGTTTCCTTTGTCCGCTATGTCAGTGACTACATTTGATGCAGGCATGGCCAACATCAATGCCGCTGCTGCAACCAGAAACTATTTCGTCGAGCCGCGTATGGACTACACTACCATCAGTGGTGTGAATGGACCTTTGGTGGTGTTGGAGAATGTGAAATTTCCAAAATACGCAGAGATTGTTGACCTTACTCTTGGAAATGGAGAGAAACGTCAAGGTCAGGTTTTAGAGATTCATGGATCTAGAGCTGTTGTTCAGGTGTTTGAAGGAACTTCAGGTATTGACAATCGACATACCCATTGTGAGTTCACGGGCGATGTGTTAAAGATGCCAATATCAGAAGAGATGCTTGGTAGGTCGTTTAATGGATCTGGTAGAGCAATTGATGGTGCCCCTGCTGTTCTTGCTGAGGAATTTCTTGATATTCAGGGTAAACCCATCAACCCGTATGCGAGGACATATCCAAAAGAAATGATCCAAACCGGTATTAGTGCAGTTGATGTAATGAATTCAATCGCTCGTGGTCAGAAAATCCCTTTGTTTTCATCTGCTGGGCTTCCGCATAATGAAATAGGAGCTCAAATTGCGAGACAAGCTGGACTCGTTCCCGGCAAAGATGTAACTGATCATCATGATGATAACTTTTGCGTTGTTTTTGGAGCTATGGGAGTGAACATGGAAACTGCGCGTTATTTCAGGAATGATTTCACCGAAAGTGGAGCTATTTCGCGCACTGCTCTCTTTATGAATTTGGCGAACGATCCTACCATTGAACGTATCATCACACCGCGCTTGGCATTGACTACTGCAGAGTACTTGGCATACGAACGAGAACTTCATGTGTTGGTTATTCTAACCGATATGTCCTCGTATGCTGACGCTCTTCGTGAAGTGTCTGCTGCGCGTGAAGAGGTACCCGGAAGGAGAGGATACCCGGGTTATATGTATACCGATCTAGCCACGTTATACGAACGTGCTGGTAGAGTGGAAGGCAGAAATGGTTCCATCACGCAGCTTCCAATTTTAACCATGCCAAATGATGATATTACTCATCCAATTCCGGATCTTACAGGATATATTACAGAAGGACAAATCTACATTGACCGCGCACTTCACAATCAGCAAGTATTCCCTCCAATTAACTTGTTGCCATCACTTTCTAGATTGATGAAATCGGCAGTTGGAGAAGGAATGACTCGTGATGATCATTGGAGTGTTTGTAATCAGCTATATGCTAATTACGCACAAGGAAAAGATGTCCTTGCAATGAAGGCTGTTGTTGGAGAGGAAGCTCTGAGTGCTGATGACATGAAATATTTGCATTTCACTGAGAACTTTGAAAGGAAATTTCTAGCTCAGGGTCCATATCAATCTAGAAACATCTACGAGTCTCTTGATTTGGCATGGGATTTACTTCGTCTGTTTCCTAAGGATCAGTTAAAGAAAATTCCAGGTCCAATGCGAGACACTTACTGGCCACGGAAAACCAACCAAGCAACTCTTGACACTGCCTCTGTGGAGGAGTAATCTTCATTCAATTTTTAATAAATCTAAAAGATATTCAACGTCTCCCTAATAATTGTTTTCCGTTGTTATTATTACTATTTTAATTAAACGTAGGACAAACAACTAATCATTCTCGGGGAGAGTACTCGAAACTTTTACATCTTCAAAAAAACATGAACAACCAAGTGAAGCCACTTACTCTCTTTCGATGTAGCAATATACTATTAAACTAATGTGTTTCATCCGAACTCTTCTGGGTACATTTTGGGTGCTCATGTACGTGGTCGATCTGTGGAAGCGAATGGGGTGAAACTAGAATCCAATTTAGCTAGTGATGTTTTCTTGTTGAACCATTCTCGAGGACGTATAACAGGTTTTCATCTGGCAAGATATTGTAGTAGAAAAAGAGATACTGAAGAAGATACGGAAGCATCATGTTTTTCGACGGGTCCTCCTTTATCATGGATATCGGTGCTAGGTACTAAGACATTGTTGCAGAAGATGCAGGCAGGTATGCAGAATCATAGAGGGGATATAATATATCACAAGCGGTACAATGTGAATTCAGATAAGATTGCTGCATCTGATTTCCACATCGAGCCTCGTGATCCAATAGAATTTTTTTTCCTGTATTTTGGGAATTATCTCGGTGCCGATATTATTGTTGTTGTCTCCTGGATCGAGCGGCTCCTCGTAACATATCAACATGAAGCTAATTCATCTCCTGCTAGTGTGCTGTTTCGTGGTGGTTAGTACTGCTGAAGAAGAAGATAATTACCTTAACGATTTTGGCTTTGAAGAGGGGTATTTGGACGAGGAAGATGAAGAGGGAGTTGAAAATGTAGACAAAGTCACTGATGATATGGACGCCAAAGTAGGATTTCATATGGACGACTTTAGTCCTTCACATGTATTCACTTTTCAACTGAGTTCCTCTGAGGAGTGTTTCTTTGAGGATATTATTCTTGCCCCAATTCAAATCCGTGGTGCGTATTTTGTTAGTAACGAAGGCAACATGGATGTAAATGTGAAAGTATCCTTTGTCAACAAGGAAAATCGGGGAAATGAAGAAACGCTTTTTCAAAAACATGGTTCGACTGAAGACGTGTTTTCTGTTGTTGCGAATCATAAGGGCCAGTATAAGTTTTGTTTTTCACAGCGCTCTTCGTCATCAACGAAACATGTTACATTTGCTATTCATGTTGGGTTGAGAAAGAGAGAACACGCCTTGAAGACTCATGTAACTCCCTTACAAGAAGCAGTAGCTGGTTGTCATCGTACTCTAAATGAATTGGTTAGTGAACAAAATTTCCTCCTTGCGAGAACCACTAGACATATGCTGACGCAAGATAGCACGGAATTCCGTGTTGCTTGGTTTACAATAGTTGAATCTATATTTATGATATCAGTTACACTTGGGCAGGTATTTTATATTCGTCGGTTAATCAACAACCGTCAATGGGTGTAAAACAATTTTTTATTTGGAATTGGATTTTAGTTACCATACATGTACCAAGGTACCAACTTAAATTCCATTTTGAATGAAGAAGAAAATAAAAAACGACATGCTATGCTTTTTTCTTATCTATAGTTTACTAGTAAGACGGGTAGTATCCGTTACATCTCTATTTTGTTGAATGGGCAAGAAGGCGAAGAAGGGGAAGAAGAAAGCTGAGGAGCCTCCTCCAGAAGAACCCACGGAGTATGATCTTATGACAGAAGAAGAACTAGCTGCATCAATCATTGACCTTACATCACAAGTAGAAAAGGCTCAAGCAGATAGAAACTATGTGCAAGTGGAACGAGACACCATTCAAACGTTTTATGATATTGCCAAGAAGGAGGTGGTAAAATGCGAACTTGAAGTGTCGAGTCGAGATAAAGACATGGAAAGCGCTGAGGAGAATCACAGGGTACAAGTGAGAGTGTATTCGCAAAAAGTCAAACATCTCGAGTATGAGCATAAAAACAATATGAAACGCAGTATTGCTCATGGCGATTCGCTCAAATTTGAAGAAGATGAGGAGCACGAGGGTCGTACTGGAAAATTAGATCAGTCGAAAAGGGACCTCAAAGCAGTTTTGATTGAAGACAGTTTGAAAAATGAGGAGAACGTGAAGCACATCACTGCCACCCATAAAAAGAACTTGAGCAAGTTAAAAGAAACTTTTGATGAGAATCTCGAAGCGTTAAGAGGAAAATATGAAACTAATCTTGAAGAACTTCGCATGGACCTTGAATTGAGGAGAAAAGTGGAGATCCATGAGATAGAAGAAAGAAAGAATACCCACATTAACGACTTGATGAAAAACCACGAAAAAGCATTCAGTCAAATAAAGAATTACTATAATGACATTACGTGCGATAATTTAAAGTTGATCAAGTCCCTGAAAGATGAAGTGACAGAAATGCGCAAAAAAGCTACAGCAAACCAAAACCTTATGTATGACATTGCACAGGAGAACAAACGTCTAAGCGAACCTTTGACGGTGGCCGTGAAAGAAGTGGAGGAGCTTCGCCAGAAACTAAAAGATTTTGAAAAAGACAAAACCAGTCTCAAGTATACACTTACTCGAATTGGTGCCATGCACAAGTCCCTTGGAGGTATGAAAGAGCAATACAAGGAAAAGCAGGCTATATATCATGCTACAGAGTATGATCGCAATAATCTTTATGATACATTTGAAGATACTGTACTGGAAGTGCAGAGAAAGTCGGAATATAAGAACGTGGCACTGGAACAACGACTCACTCAAATGCGATCACATCAAGAAGAGAAGATCGCACAGATTACCGGATTGTGTGCTTCGATTGATCCAGGATTGTTAGAACAAGTTACTCTAAAATTGGATCAAGAGATCGATCAGCGAAATTCTGTAATTGAAGAAATGAAGTATCACCTTGCATTCGTGCATAAGACCCACAATGACACTTTAAGATCACTCAAACAAAAGTTGATGGAGTTTGGGATACCAGAGGATGATTTGACAATGGCGAAACTAATTCCAAGTCATACCAGTTCTATGGCAGCAGGATTAATTGGATAATGGACAACAAAATTAAAAAAAACTAAAAACATTTTTCGATTGGGTGACATTTTTCGATGGGTGACATTTTTCGATGGGTGGGATTACTTTTTAGCAAAGTGCTCATTAATCCAATCGGAAGTGAGACTTTTAGGTCGTTCAAGAGGAAGGCCTAGGGCTCTATCCCAGAATAACTGGGAAAGTGCACCATATGCTCTCGAGACTCCAAAAAGAACAGTGTAGTAGTTGGTTTCTTTGAAGTCATAGTGATACAACAAGCAACCACTATGGGAATCAACATTTGGCCATGGGTTTTTGGTCTTACCATGTTCAGTCAGTACATCAGGAACAGTTTCGAAGATAGTCCCAACAATCTTGAACAAAGGATCATCTGGGAGGTACTTGAGTGCAAACGCACGCTGAGCTGAATAACGAGGATCCGTCTTCCTCAAAACAGCATGGCCATAACCAGGGATTACTTTGCCTGAGTTGAGTGTCTCCCAGGCAAATTCACGAATAGTATCGTGGTTCACTTCCTTGCCTCGTTGCTTGAAAGTTGCTTGAAGGTCCAATATCCAGTTGAGTACTTCCTGGTTAGCAAGTCCATGAAGAGGCCCTGCAAGAGCGTTCAAACCACTACTATAGGACAAGTAAGGGTCACTCAAAGTAGATCCAACAAGATGGGTCGCATGAGCACTTGCGTTCCCTCCTTCATGATCAGAATGAATTACAAGGTAGAGCCGCATCAACTCATCGAAAGAGTGAGAGCTGTATCCAAGCATACGATTGAAGTTGGCAGAGAAATCCAAAGTGGAATCGTAAGGTGCCACTTTACCGTCCTTGAAAGTGCAACGGTAGATAAGAGCAGCAACTTCAGGAAGTCGGGCAATTAGGTTGAGAATGTCTTCATAAGTAGGGTCCCAGTACTTGGATTTATGAATGCCACCGTCATATGCCTTAGCAAATTCACTTTCAGTTTGCATGGCAGTTACAGCAGCAGCGAATTGCGTCATCGGATGCATGCCTTTTGGGAACGAGCGGATCATTGGTTCGATATGAGCTGGTCATTTTGATCTAGAATGGATTTCTGCAGTCAAGGCACTTGCTTGAGCTGCAGTTGGAATTTCACCAGTGAGCAGAAGCCATAGCAATGCTTCTGGGCCCGGCTCTTCTCCTTTTACACCAGTAGCAGAAGGTAATCGTTGTTGAAGTTCTGGAATCGTATGGCCTCTAAATCTGATTCCTTCCTCAGCATCAAGAAGAGATGTTTCCCATAACATGCACTTTACACTACGAGCCCCACCAATGCATTGATCAACAGTTACTTCACCAAGAGACTTGTTGCCATGATCAGCCTTCAATTTTTTGATCTTCGCTTGATGAACAGGGAGCAATTCTTCCAATCGCTCTTTAAGTCCGGAGGAAGTGGCGAAATTGCGACGACTGAGGGATGCAACAGATGAGAACGTGACTTTACTAAGCATCGTGAACAAACAAACAATCTAAAAGGATAAGTTTTGTGTTT
>Ga0105055_10001714_pt1 | contig 35182 bp, 38 predicted proteins | sample BON03_FD_78090 | JGI IMG/M metagenome (GOLD analysis project Ga0105055, IMG submission 78090) | Freshwater microbial communities from Lake Bonney liftoff mats and glacier meltwater in Antarctica - BON-03 | ecosystem: Environmental > Aquatic > Freshwater > Ice > Glacier meltwater | place: Lake... | reverse complement strand
ACTATTCTCCACTACGTTACGAAAGCTGCTGTTATTACCAGCCCCTACGGACGGCTTGCACTACTCACTCGCTATCGCATCGTTCCATGTAGTGCGGCGTTTGAACAATGGATCACTGCAACCACAAAAGTCGACATTGTCAGTTTACTCGATCTTGCTTGGAGTAAAAAGGGACTCATTAAGGGCGATAAACTAATCAATTCTCTTATTAATTTAGTAGGAGAACAATTAATCGAAGATTTGCCATTACGATTTACCGCAGTGGCCGTCGATATTAAGAACGAAAAAGAAATTTGGCTTCAATCAGGTAAATTATTTGATGCTATTAGGGCTTCTATCTCACTTCCATTGTTTTTTACCCCATTTAACATAAATGGTATCGATCTTATTGATGGCGGCGTGTTAAATCCCGTGCCCATTGCACCTACATTTGGTGATAATACTGATTTGACTATCGCTGTAAACTTAGGTGGGTTATCGGAAGCAACAACGCAAAAGCAGACAGATCCCTCTTCTAAGCCAACGATATCTGAAGAATTTCAACACAAAATAAGCCGTATAAAAGATGCTTTCACATCCAGTAATAATCATAATTGGAATGCATATGATCTAGCTAATCAGTCCTTTGATGCCATGCAAAGCACTATTGCTCGACACAAGCTAGCCGCTTACCCACCCGATATCACTATTGAAGTTCCCAGAAACATCTGTGGCATTTTAGAGTTTGATCGTGCTTCAGAAATGATTGAATTAGGCTATGATATGGCTCACGACAAATTGAATCACCTACTTGAAAATATCTCAGATGTCGACTGAATTTACAACCATAAAAGTTTTATATAAATCAACGAGTGGGAGATAGTCATTAATGACAACCGCATGTGCACGTCATATTTTGGTTAAAACAAAAGAAGAGGCGGAAACAATTAAGAAACAATTGTCTGATGGTAAAGATTTTTCCTTGCTCGCTAAAAAACATTCATTATGTAAATCATCCGCTAAAAAAGGCGGTGACCTTGGCGAGTTTGGTCCAGGTAAAATGGTTAAGGCATTCGATAATGTTGTAATTAAAAAAGCCGTATTAAAGGTTCATGGGCCCATTAAGACTCAATTTGGCTTTCATTTGATTGAAACTGTTTATCGTAACTGATCAAATAAAAGCAAGCTATTTAGTAGTCTAAATTAAGTCTACAATGCACTATTAATAATCGAAGTCAGGCTAGGAAATGCAAATACACAACATTGAACCGTGGCAACAAGACCATGATTTTTCTGTTCAAAATGAACAAGGTGAGCGGCGCACATATTATGTATTAATACTCACGGCCATCACGATGGTGATAGAAATTGCGGCAGGTAGTGTCTATGGCTCAATGGCCTTACTCGCTGATGGTTGGCATATGGGCACTCATGTTGCTGCATTTATGATTGCAATTTTTGCCTATCGTTATTCACGTAAGCATGCGCATAACCCTGCATTTTCATTCGGTACCGGCAAGGTCAATGCACTAGGTGGTTTTGCTAGTGCTATTGCCTTAGCGGTGGTTGCTTTTGTGATGCTCATAGAGTCATTACAAAGAATATTCGAACCACATATCATCCAATTTAACGAAGCTATTATTGTCGCTAGCATTGGCTTGTTGGTCAATATAGTCAGTGCTTTTTTGTTAAAAGATGATCATCATCACACTGATGACGAACATGAACATCACCACGATAATCATCAACATCACGATCATAATTTACGTGCTGCTTATGCCCATGTATTAGCAGATGCCATGACCTCTGTACTGGCAATCACCGCATTAGTTGCTGGTAAATTTTTAGGATGGAACTGGTTGGATCCCATTATGGGAATTGTAGGCGCGATTATAATCACCCGCTGGTCATATGGTCTAATTAAAGAAACTAACCCATTATTACTGGATGCCAGCATTGCACAAAACTATAAAACAGCCATAACAGATGCAATTGAAGACGATGCGGACAATCAAATTTGTGATATTCATGTATGGAAAATCGGGGCTAATGACTATGCGGCTATTATTTCTATCGTCACCCATGTTCCCAATTCGCCTGAATATTACAAGGCACTGTTAAAAGATTTTGACAAATTATCACATATCACCATCGAGATAAATCAGTGCACAGCGGAACAATGTGATCTGTCAAACCAACAGATCACTGATTAAATAACGGTAACAACCATTAGAGAGTCAAATAAATAGATGTGGATTTTATATGCTTTCCTTGCTGCATTTTTCGCAGCGTTAGTCGCTATTTTTGCAAAATTGGGTTTGCAAAACGTTGATCCAACTTTGGCAACAACGTTGCGTTCACTTATTATGGCAACGTTCTTATTACTGGTTTCATTGTTACTCGGCAAATTTAATGGTTTTACATTTTCTACTAGCCTGAGCGGTAAAGAATGGGCGCTAATAACGTTAGCAGGTATCGCTGGATCTCTATCGTGGCTTTTTTATTTTTTCGCCTTAAAACTAGGTTCGGCATCTGCTGTAGTGGCAATTGACCGACTTAATCTCGTTTTTGTTATTATTCTCGCCGCTATTTTTCTGCAAGAAGCTATCACATGGCATACATTAACCGGTGCTTTACTCATGGTTGCTGGCGTGTTGTTCATAAGCTTAAAAGAAAACCAACTTTCACAAATAGGGTCGTATTTTTTGCGTCTGATCAAATAAATTGCAGGTGAATCCTATGAATAAAGTGACGGAACAAATGATCAGTAAAGTACCGCAAGTGACCTTACTTTTTTGGATCATCAAAATAGCCGCGACGACATTAGGTGAAACAGGAGGCGATGCTGTTTCAATGTCTATGGATTATGGTTATCTTATAAGTACAGCGATTTTTGCCGTAATCTTTCTTATTGCCGTTGTGGCACAAATCATCGCAAAAGGCTTTCATCCGTTTCTTTATTGGACAACCGTGATAGCAACGACCACTGTGGGTACAACACTGGCTGATTATGTCGATCGGTCTTTAGCCATTGGTTATGCTGGGGGTACTTTGTTACTGGTAACCCTACTGATGGCGTCTTTATATGCTTGGCATCGCTTATTAGGAACGACATCGGTTGCCAGCGTAAATTCACCTAAGGCAGAAATGTTCTATTGGCTAACCATTATGTTTTCACAAACACTTGGTACGGCATTGGGTGATTGGACAGCAGATACCGCAAACCTTGGCTACGTCGGTGCTGCAATCATCTTTAGCGTACTCTTAGCATTGGTAGCCGCTGCCCATTTTTGGACACAAATATCTAAAACAACACTCTTTTGGGTTGCATTTATTCTGACACGTCCATTAGGTGCCGTTGTTGGTGATTTTCTCGATAAACCAATTAGTTCGGGTGGTCTAGCTCTAGATCGTTATTCGGCATCAGCTGCACTACTTGTATTTATAATCATGTGCATAGTACTATTTAATCAAAAACCAGCTAAAGGATGTTGTTGATAATTCTTACAAAACGCTAAAGCTTCTTAAGTTGAGTCACTAGTCAATAAAGCATTAATTGTCTACATTTGTCTAGCTATGCATCTCGCCATTAAAAAATATAATGATAATGCTCTATTTGATTTATGTCGGCATTATGAACATAGTTCACTATGAGTTTTTAAGTTAAGTAAACTAAACATTTGAAACTATGTACCAACGACCAGAATGCCTTATTATTCTGATCCTTTATCAATTTATGGAGAATAATTAATGAATCCGGAAAAAGTCATCTTTGGTTTTTTTATCGTCTTAGCGTTAACACTTAACTTTGGCTTTTTTGTCGGTGATATCGAAAATCCTAACCATCATGATGTGTATGAATTATTTGCCGTTGTCGTAGTGAATGTCATTGCGACGATTTTAAAATTTGGTGATCGCACGCAAATGGGCGCTGTTTTACTAGCGACAAGCTTAGTTGCTGTGTTGCAATTATTTGCTGCAACCATTGTTTGGACATTCGCTGTCCATATTTTAGACATAGGTTTAACACCAACCGTAATGGCCAGCATTGTGTCATTATCGGGGGGAGCGCTGTTAGCAAACGTGATTTCCGTTGTGCTATTAGTCATTGAAACCGTAATGTTACGTCGCTAATTAATCGCACTGCTTCGCTATGAATAACATCATCTTTATCTTTTTCCGGCGCATGAGACTACCTTTACTGTCATTAGTGACTGTCTTTTCACTCACAGCCTTAGGTTTAACGCTCATTCCCGGACAAGATACTGATGGCAATGTTTGGTACATGAGCTATTTCCATGCCTTTTATTTTGTCGGTTATATGTCAACAACGATTGGTTTTGGTGAAATCCCTTATCCATTTACTGATGCTCAGCGTCTGTGGGTGATGTTTTCGATCTATTCCACTGTGATCGTTTGGCTTTATGCTATCGGTACCCTACTCGCACTTATTCAAGATAAAACCTTTCAACAGGCACTAAAAGAGCTGCGGTTTTCTCGCAAAATAAAACACCTAAGGGATCCTTTTTATATTGTGTGTGGTTATGGTGAAACTGGAGCGGCTTTAGTCAACGTTTTAACGGAACGTAATCAGAACGTTGTGGTGGTTGATATTAATCCTGATGTGATCAATTTTTTAAAATTGGAAAACCTACGTCTATTTGTGCCGGGCTTAAATGGTGATGCTGCGCGCCCCATTCATTTAATTGAAGCTGGATTAGAGCATCCCTTATGTCAGGGTGTCATTGCGGTGACAGATAACAATGATGTCAATTTAAAAATTGCGGTGACCTCAAAACTACTCAGCCCAAAACTTAAAGTAATTTGTCGTGCTGATTCACATGAGGTTGAGGACAATATGTCTTCGTTTGGTACCGATTACATTATCGATCCCTTTGATACGTTTGCAATACATTTAGCTACGGCTATTCAATCGCCCGCTTTAAATCTATTGAATCCCTGGTTAACGGGTGCCCGTTACCAAACTTTAGATCATCCTATCTACCCTCCCAACCAAGGGCGCTGGATTATTTGTGGTTACGGCCGTTTTGGCAAAACGGTATATCAGCAACTTAAAAACAATAGCATTAAACCCATCATTATTGAATCATCGCCTGAAACCACTGGCTTGCCAGATTCCGACATATCGCCAGATGATTGGATAAAAGGTTGGGGTACAGAAGCAGTCACACTGAATAAGGCCGGAATCACTGACGCAGTTGGCATTATCGCCGGAACTGATAATGATGCAAATAACCTATCTATCATTATGACCGCTAAACAAATGAATCCGAATTTATTTGTGGTGGCACGTAATAATTTAGAAGAAAACAAACGTCTGTTCGATGCTATTAAAGCAGATATAGTAATGCACCCTAGTTCAATAATTGCTAATAAAATTGGTGGTCTACTAGCCACACCACTACTTTACGCATTCATGGGTTTAGCCAGCCATCAAACACGCGACTGGACTAGTGAATTAGTCAAACGCGTTTGTTTAATAGTTAAAGAACACGTACCTGAAGTCTGGGAGTTGGTGATTAATAATGAAGAAGCACTTGCCGTTTTTAACAAATTGGCAGCCAATGAGTTCGTTACTATTGGTCACATATTAGGCAATCCTAGAAAACGTGATGAACAGTTGTTTGCCATGCCATTATTATTACAACGCAATGGCATACTCACCCTACTCCCTGATGATGCGATGTCATTACAGATAAACGATAAGTTACTACTCAGCGGTCGCCTTTCTGCTCGTTATAAGATGGAGTGGACCCTATTAAATAGATACGCTTTAGACTATATTTTATATGGCGAGACAACGACAAATAACTGGTTATTTAATCTAATAATGGGCTCAAGATAATACGCTAACTAATTGATAAGTAATAATTAGTGGCGATAGCGCTGCACATGCTCTATAGTAAGTTCTTCTTTGCTTGCTAAACGAACGTCTATAACCATGCCATTAAAGATTAAACGCTCACCTGCCGCAGGATGATTACCATCGAGCACCACTTTGCCATCGGCAATATCAGTCACGGTATATAAAATTATATCGCCTGTTGGATCTTCACCTTCAAACTGTACACCGACTTTTAATGCATCGGCAGGAAAAACATCGACAGGTTCAATTTGAAGTAATTCTTCATCATAATCACCAAAGGCATCTTCTGGCTGTAAATCAACACTCACCGAATCACCCTTATTTTTACCCATTAGGGCCTGCTCTACTTTTGGGAAAATAGTATCATAACCACCCAGTAAGTAATTCGCTGGTTCTGCACTTGAATCTAATACATTGCCATCAGTATCTTTTAGTTCAAAGCTTAGGCTGACGACGGTGTTTTTATCAATTTTCATGAGGTATTCCTAAATACGTATCGAGTATAAAATGCGGCCGATTAATGTTAGAGAGTTATTTTAATCTATTTTGATATTAGATTTCTAAAACTCAGCTTCGACTTGAAAATACATTAGCGCTCTGGTAATTGGATGATTAAGCTCTAAGGTTTCAGCGTGCAGATATAAACGTTCAGCTTTGTTACCATAAAGATCATCACCTACAATCGGCGTATTTAATCCGTGTAGATGGGCAGAATGTACGCGTAGCTGATGGGTACGCCCTGTTATCGGATAAAAATAAACCTTAGTTCGTTTATTATTTCGTGCAATAACTTGCCATTTAGTTTTAGCCGCTTTACCGTATTGGTAGCAAACTAACTGCCTCGGCCGATCATCTAAATCAACACGAAGTGGCAAGTCAATAACACCTTCTTCTGGTGTTATTTCACCGTCTAATAAGGCAACATAACGTTTTTTAACGGTGCGATTTATAAATTGTTTTTGTAGATTTTTATGACCCTCTTTCGATAGAGCAATCACCATCAATCCCGAAGTAGACATATCAAGTCGATGCACGATTAATGGCCCAGATGATTGAGGATAACGCTGTTTCATCCGCAGATATACGGAATCTTCGATGCTCTTTCCTGGTACCGATAAAAGGTCGTTGGGTTTATTAATCACCACCATGACAGCATCTTCATAAACGATTTTAATCGTTTTGCCTTCGGCAGGATTGGTCAATAAAGGATTATCATCCATATTAATGCCTTCCAGCATATGGGCTAAAATGGGCTGGCATTTACCTTGGCATGCCCCGTAAAAATTAAGATGTTGCCTGATTTCTGATTTCGGCGATGCGCCCCACCAGAACTCGGCCATAGCCAGTGGTTTCATATCATGTTTGAACGCATAGTGTAATAACTTGGGTGTAGCACATTCACCCGCTCCGGCTGGCGGTACTTGCTGAGGTGTTTCTTTAAAAAGATCACATAGGTTTTTATACACACCTTTATTATTTAAAAAGCGATAGTTTTCAAATAACTGCCGCTGCAAATTGGCTGATAATGTCTTGCGTTGTTGTTTTAAAGTCGCCAATTCATTGTTAACTTTAACTAGATCTTTTTGTGCATTTTGAATCCGTGCGCTCCAGTAAGTAGTTAAATCTCGCAATTGGTTTTTATCTTGAATACTTTGTTTACTTAATTGATCTTTGACGTGTAAAAACGCTTCAAGATTCAGTGTTTTTTCTGCTTCAATTCGCCTTATTTTTCTGGTTTTACGCCCTTCAATCATTAGTTGTCGATGAGCTTGAATTTTCACCGTAGACGCATCCATTTCCGATTTTAATGCCATTTCAAGTAGTGGTATTTGCGGGTTGTCTTCTAAGTTTTTGATCTGCTCATTAATGAGATTGATTTCAGCTTGCCCCGCTAGGAAAAAACCATCTTCCGCCAACATATCAAATACTGGAGGTACAAAGTTTGGTAGATGATTCTTTTCGGCCAACTTGCCTGAAAATGCGGCTAAATAACCCATATCGCCCTGTTTGTTTTGCACCAATAACACACCAAACATTTTGCCAATAGCGGTCTCTGTATCGCCCGTCAATCCAAAGTTATGTTGCCATTGCGTTTGCGTTGTTAGATGAAATTGTAATTCCTTAGCGGCCAATACACACAAGGGATGTGGTTGGTAATAAAAAGGAAACGTAAATCGTTGAGGCAAGACAGTCGACGCTATCGATTGTTGAAATGGGGTAAAATGATTTTCTTGCAAGAACAACCTCAATAGTTACAAAAATATGCTGGTGCAGAATCGCAAAATTTAAAATTAAAGCAGACGTAATTAAATGAAAAAAGTATTAATCATCGGCTATGTTTGGCCTGAACCTAATTCATCGGCCGCTGGCAGTCACATGATGTCAATTTTACGCCAATATACACAACAAAACTGGCAAGTTGAATTTGCGACTCCGTCACAGCCGACTGACCATATGATTGATTTAGCTAATGAAGGCATTTCTAGTCAGAAAATCGCCTTAAATTGTGACAGTTTTGACCGTTATATTTCACGTTATCAACCCGATATTGTGATGTTTGACCGTTTCATGATGGAGGAACAATTTGGCTGGCGTGTCGAAAAGAATTGCCCCAAAGCCCTGAAGGTTTTAGATACCGAAGATCTACAATGTTTACGGAATGCACGACATCAAGCCAATAAGGCCGGTCGAGAAATGACAAAAGTTGATTTATTCAGCGATCTGGCTAAACGTGAAGTCGCTGCTATCTTACGCTGCGATCTTTCTTTGATTATATCTAGCTTTGAAATGGATCTATTAATCAATACCTTTAAGGTAGATCCATATTTACTGTATCATTTGCCATTTATGGCTGATCTGACAAAATGCCCGACTACCACGCGCCCTTTTGCTGAACGCCAACACTTTATGACTATTGGTAATTTTCGTCATGCACCCAACTGGGATGTAGTGTTACATCTACAACAAATATGGCCGTTGATAAAAAAACAAATTCCCGATGCCGAATTACATATTTACGGTTCCTATCCACCACCCAAAGCCGTCGCGTTAAATAATCCTAAAACCGGTTTTTTAATTAAAGGCTGGGCAGAAGATGCTTTGATGGTGATGGAGCAAGCCCGTGTGTGTCTAGCACCGATACGATTTGGCGCGGGCATTAAAGGTAAGTTATTAGATGCGATGATTATGCAAACACCTAGTGTGACGACAACATTGGGTAGCGAAGGAATGCATGACCAAGAACCTTGGCCTGGTGTTATTGTTGATGATGTCTTTGAGTATGTAGCTGCAGCGGTACACTTATATAACGATGAACAGGTTTGGATCACTGCTCAACAACATGCTTTATTTTTATTAAAGTCACGTTATGATAATTCATTATTAGGGCCTGCGTTAATCAGCAAAATAATTGAAATAGCTGAAGATTTAGACTCACATCGCTTAGCTAATTTTATCGGTAGCATGCTCAAACATCATACGATGATGAGCACTAAATATATGTCACAATGGATCGCTGTAAAAAATGCACTCTAACACTGAATACAGGTGTATTATCCATTTATATTATAAAGGCACATTGTCAGCCATATTGTATTGTTAACAGATCAATAAAGTTTAAACGCTTAAATTTTAACGCAAATAGCACTTAAAATTGTAACACCTACTATTTTATAATCTTATCCCTTAATTAGAGAAAAATATCATGACTCAGTCTATTCTTGATGTACGAGGAATCGGTCCTGCAATGCAAATTGTGCTGGCAAAACAGGGCGTTAAAACCATAGAGGATTTAGCCAGTACGACTGTAGAACTGCTGGCTCTTACGCCAGGAATTAGTGAACTTAAAGCGACTCAGGTGATTAATGATGCGCGTAAATTAGTGGCGTCAATTATCCCCGATGAAAACGTGACTAGTACAACAAAGAAAGCCAAAACTAAGGTCAAAAAATCAGCAGAAAAGTCCAAGAAAGATAAAAGTAAAGATAAAAAAAACAAAAAAGGGAAAGACAAAAAAAAGGATAAAGAGAAATCTAAAAAGTCCAAGAAGAAATCTAAGTAAGTCCTCTTAAATAACTCTTCTATTAAGTGCTTCATATCGATTGATAGCTGCCATATTATTAGCTGAAATGGATCAGGCTTAATCTGATACTTCCGAGTATCTAGCTTAGATGCAAACGGGCAGCTTCTGACCCAATATAGCTATTCAGTCCTACTTTCAGCGATACTATTCACAACTAACAGGTTACTGTCAGTGAGAATAAGTGGCCGTGATGCTATTGGGAAAACTTGAACAAGATACTTCGGTTTGGTCAGCATAAACAACCAACGTTCTTTGCCATAATAATTTAGAAAATTGCTTAAGGTCAGTGAAATTTTGTTTTAGAAAAGCAATGACCTTCAATAAAATAGTCTTTGTTGCAGCAGGGATATTTACCTTCAACGGATAAATAAGCAAGAAACCGTTCAAGATTAACATTGCCAAAATTGCTATATTGTTGACAATTATGAGGCTGGAGGCCACTTAAAACACACTGTTAGGCGAGGGCAAAAACAATGAGCGTAGAAGAATCTAATAAATCTCGTTGGGATAACTGGAAACAATTCAGGGCATCGCAAAAAGAGATCATTCTGCCAACGGGGACCGTAGCTCATAATAATAACTACGAAATACATCGTGAATGCCTCGATAGCCCTAAAGACATGCGACGATCTGATAAGGATTATTTTGAGGAAGAATATGCTTCCCCCATCAGGGCTCGTATTGCACGAAACATTACCCCAGCCAAGGTCGGTGAAGTGATTTGCTCCTATTTACATAATTCTTTTCCAAACGTATTTTTTTAAGTTCAGAAAACTCAAATTTGATCATTGATGTATCTGGATTTTTTCTGGTTCGAATACGGTTCTCGCAATAAAGGAAGATGCAAAACACTGGCTTCAAACTAGGTCTTGGATGACCAAATTCTGCATTGAAAAGGTCAAAGTGAAGAATAAACATATTGCAAAGCTCCAAGGTACTCTAATCTCCGAGCTTAAGTTAGCCGTTACCAAATGGCAGCCAGAGACGCCGTTTTGCATCGACCGGTTGAACGCACAACACTAAGCGGCCTGTCCGACTGAGAGTTTTTCTGCGTTCCAATCGAAAGATTTTGGCGAAGTTATGTATCACATGATGCGATTGAGATTAGCCGAGGGTTACGATCAATGCCTTAATATTTTATTTTTCACAGCAAGCGGTGGCCAATATGTTTTTCATTTTTGAAGTTCTTATCAAGCCAGGTTACAAAGCGGATCAATATGCTGATGCTTGGGTTAGGGCAAGCAAAATAATACAACAAGCAGCTGGCGCACAAGGTACTAGGTTACATCGGAAGATTGGCGACCCAAATGTTTTATTGGCAATTGCAAACTGGGAAACAAAAGTACAAAGAGACACGATGGAGACTCAGCAAGTTGAGAAAGTAAGAAAGATAATTCAGGAGCAGGCTGAATTTGTAGATATAGTCATCATCGGTGAATTTGAAGAACCAGAGTGGCAGGTACTACCTGAAGACACATTGATCAACGAAGACTAGTTCCAGTGGTGAATTCAGTACCAAAAAAGAATTCATTACTCCATCTAACTCAGATAAGAAAAGATATAAAAAGTTATCTCTCGCTCCATCAGAATGGGGGCGGCCATATCCTGAAAATGTTGCGAAGGATATGGGGCTATCATTTTTATACACATATGGCTATGACTATGGGTCTACCCATGTTCATCCAATGGCAAATGATGGTATGGAATATTTTTATACCATAACAAACTAGAACCAAAATCTGCACTTCTTTATCCGGTATTGCGGGCGTTAAATATAATACGAGTGGCTGTTTTTGGCACACAACGGACTGTACCGCTGCATCCAAACCTTACTTTAATGTGGGTCAAATTAAGTATTAACTAATACATGATCGGCCTAAAAATACTGAGCATGAGTATTTTTAACTATGTACACTGACATGTCTCCGTTTTATTTCATATACAAAAACCTAGAGTATTCATGGAAAAAGTTATCTTACTTGTTGACGTCCAAAATATTTATTACACAACTCAGCATAGCTACCATTGTAATTTTGACTACAACGAATTTTGGTCACAAGCCACTGCAAATAGAGAAATTGTAAAAGCCTTCGCCTATGCCATTGACCGTGGTGATGAAAAACAAAGACAATTTCAAAATATACTTAAAGCTATTGGTTTTGAGGTGAAATTAAAACCCTTTATTCAAAGATCTGACGGCTCAGCAAAGGGTGATTGGGATGTTGGAATAACCATTGATGCGATGGAATATGCAAAACAAGCAGATGTGGTGGTATTAGCATCCGGCGATGGGGACTTTGATCTATTGGTGAAAAAAATACGTTCCGATTATGGTGCTTCTGTCGAGGTTTATGGCGTTCAGCAACTCACTGCAGGCTCTCTAATTCAAGCCGCTTCTAAATATATTCCAATAGAAAATAAATTATTGTTAAAACCATCGAAAAACTAGAATAGGCATAGCAATCATTGTATTAAATTACATCCCAGCGCTATTTAAAGTTAGTCCTTTAAATCAAAATGGCAAAATAACTATATCGTTGTTTGGATATATATCGTAATTTAACTGTCTTTATTGCTAACATTCACCGAAAAAACCATGTTAGATCTTCAGCTTAGTATTGTTTTAGAGAATATAAAATGAAAAAATTACTTGCCATTGCCTTTGTAATATTGAATTTGATGACTTATAGCAACGCCGAGGTATTCCCTGACTCGGTGCTGCCACCTGAAGTCGTTAATATCAAATTAAAGTCCTTCACTGCAGAGGAAAATCGTGCCGTTTTGGATGTAACCTTATATAACCCAAATAACTTTAAGCTGCCAGTAAGAGAGGCGTATGGTGATATTTATCTTAATGATAATGCTATCGCCAATATTGAAGCCATCAGTAATAAAAGCTTAGGTGCTCATGAAACTCAAACATTTACAGTTCCTGTTACCGTAAAGCCGGATGAGTTAGCTAACGCCAGCACTAATGTGATGATGAATGGTGTAGCTAATTATCGCTTTAAAGGTTATATGATGTCTCCGGTAGGTGAAATACCTGTTGAACATCAAGGCCAATTAACAAGACAACAAATGCTGTCTTTTTTCCAAGCAGTTATGGCTATTCGACAGTTGAACTAATTGGGTATTATCACACAGGGTTTACAATGGGCCTTGAACCCAACTATTTTTTCATTTCACTATGGCAGAGCGAAATCAACAACTGACAATAGTAGTCATGCCTCAACGCGTAGAAAGTGAATCAATTCAATTGAGTGCCCTCAAGCCAGTTTGATAGCAAATTTGGAATCAAGATGTGCCATTAAATTTTCGACAAGTGAATGGATATAAATTAATAAATCGCTGTTAAAGCTAAATAATGTTCAGCCTTTCTGGTATTATTCACACGTCGCACACAGCGTGACAGACTCTCGCTTATATGTAAGTGTATTAAGCTTAAACTAAACATCGGATTTATGCCTATTTACAACAACCGATTTTTAACAAAATTATAGTCAGGATATTTATGCCAAAAATCATTATTGAAAAAAACCCAAGTGAAGAACGTTTAAAACAATTAGGCGTATCAGCATGGGAAACATGGGATTGCCCAGTAACAGAATTCAGACTTGACTTCGATGAAACAGAAAAAGCTTACATTCTTGAAGGCGAAATCGTTGTAACGCCAGATGGTGAACCTTCAGTCACTATCGTTCCTGGCGACTATGCTATTTTCCCTGTAGGCTTAAAAAGCATGTGGAAAGTGACAAAACAACTACGTAAACATTATAGCTACGACTAGTCACAAAATAAGGCATCTTCGGATGCCTTTTTTATATGAAAGAACTTAGCTCACCCTGTGTAAGAAATTGCTGTCTTGATACGGAAGAGATATGCCTCGGCTGCTTTCGTAGCTTAGATGAAATTCTGCAATGGGGTAGAAGCGAGACTACTTCCGAACAAAAGATGCAAATTTTAACCAATACGACCGTGCGTAAACAAGCTCATAATAAAAAGTTCAGCTAACATTATCATGAATTTGCTCAAACGCTACTTAACTCAAAGAATATTACGTCGACATGCCCTCCCCTATAATATTTGGCATCGTGTCACATCAAAAATTCCACTTGTTGCCACTCGTACAAATAAAGAAAAAGCCCGATTACGACTGCTCTCGACACTATTTCTTCATCAAAAATCATTCACTGGAGCACACGGCTTTGAAGTAACGCTAGACATGGGCATCACTATTTCTGCTCAGGCCTGTCTCGAGATTCTCTACTTAGGTTTGAACGCCTTTGATGGTTGGATTGAAATTATTGTTTATCCTACTGCCTTTATCGTAAAACGCGATATAACGGATGAAAATGGTATTGTTCATTCGCAAACTAACGGAATTATTGGCGAGTCTTGGGGCCGAGGGCCTGTCATCTTATCTTGGCAAGATGTAGAACAAGATAGTTACAATTTACATCCGGGCCATAACGTCGTCATTCATGAATTTGCCCATAAATTAGATATGTTGTCTGGTCGAGCTGATGGCCAACCACCTCTGACTAATGATATGTCTCTCCATGAATGGTCGGTCACACTTGGAGATGCTCACGCTAAATTAGTGAGCCAAATCGAACATCATCAGCATAGCTACATTAATAGCTATGCTGCAACTAATCCAGCTGAGTTTTTTGCCGTGAGTTGTGAGTATTTCTTTACCGCGCCACATATTCTCGAAAAGCACAGTCCAGCTGTTTATCTGCAATTAAAATCTTATTTCAAACAAGATTTGCTATTGAATAAAACCAGAGTTTGAAAGATAAATTTTATATACCTGTCAACCGATCTTATCGAGCCCCGTTGTTATAACTGTAGACTCTTCTACATTCAACGGAGAAGTTAAAATGAAAATTAAATTATTACTTTTAACAGCAGTCATTGCTTTAGCCTCATCCGCTACAGTATCAGCTAACTCAGATCATCGATATAAAGACCAACGTAATCAGAGTTTTGGCCATGTAGAACACTATGGTCATAGAACAGTGGATACATATAATAGACTCTTTTCATTTAGTCTGGTTGTGCCAAGTCCATCTTATTATATGCCTTATCGTTCTTACGCCCATCACGATTATCGTAATGAATACAGATACCGTGATGACCACAAACGTTATAACAACAGACACCATAAACGTGACAATCATCATGATAGGGATAATCACCACGATTTCAGAAGTCATCGTTAATATAGTTGTTAAAAAGCGTATTATTTAGCCACATTGATAATTGCTCATAGCTATACGGTTTCTATGGGCCTTAAGGATAGAATCTTAATGTCTGATCTGCTCAATAAATTTTTAGCCGATAATGAAAATAAGGCATTTCGAATGGCGCAATTCGCTACTGGCAATCGTGATGATGCCTTGGATATTGTGCAAGAGGCGATGATTAAATTAGTCAATAAATATCGGCATTTACCTGAACAAGAGTGGCCGCCATTATTTCATCGTATATTACAGCGACAAATCACAGACTGGTATCGAAGCAAAAAAATTCGTCACAAATTTTTTGGTTGGTTACCGGTCACTAGTGATGAAGAAACTGACAATGTGCTTGAATACATCGAAGATTCATCAGCAAGAACACCTGAAATTTATTTACTCAATGAACAGGCGATTGAAGTGTTACAGATTGAATTACAACTTTTGCCTCTTAGGCAGAGGCAAGCCTTTCTATTACGTTGCTGGCAAGGCTTGGACACACTACAAACAGCCGCGGCAATGGGGTGTTCGGCGGGAAGTGTTAAAACGCATTACCATCGAGCATTAACGGTTTTGCGTAACAAATTGGGGGAGATATGGCCATGAACAACAATTTTGAAAAAAATGTAAAACAACAGTTAGATATAAGTTTAACGACACTTGATGCCATGACTCAATCACAGCTAACCCAGGCTCGTTATAAAGCACTCTCTTATGCACCAACAAAGCGCCGATCTAACTTCGGTCGTTGGTTTACTGGTTTGGCTTCAGCTGCTGTCGTAGCGTTATTAGTCATCACAGTAATGCCTAGCCTGCAGACACCCGTTAATCAACAGTTGGCGATTACTCATACTAATCAACAACTCGCGACTAATAACCAGCAACTAACAGCTGACCCTCAGTGGATATTAATATCTGATATAGATGAAATCGAGCTATACAAAAATCTTGCGTTTTACATATGGTTTGATGATACCGTTGGCTCTAACAGTTAAGATCAGTCAAAGGACTTCAAATGAAAATACACACCTCATTAAAATTCATCAGCATGCTGCTCGCGGCAATGATGCTGAGTCCTGCATATGCAGACAATAACGCTGATAATATTGCGCAACATCAAAGAGCTAGGGCTGAACATTGGCAAGATATGACACCAGAACAGCAACAACAAATTCGTGAACGCCATGATCGCTTTAAACAATTGCCACCAGAAGAACAACAGCGTCTAAGAGAGCGACGTAAGGAATTCAAAAATATGCCTGAAGAACAGCGTCAACAGATGCGTGATAAGTGGCTCAATATGACCCCTGAACAACGACAACATTGGCGTGATAAATTCAAGAACTCATCAGAAGAGTGAACAGATAAAACCGATTAATCGGTATAAATTAAACCAAAAAGCCCCTATTATTTAGCATGATGGGGCTTTTTGGTTGGAGAGTATCGCTAAACCTATGCCTAATGACATACACTCAAGTTTAAAGTGGCAATTGACTGGTCACTAAACCAATTAAGCCGCCAAACACCCCACCCCAGACAACTAACCAACCCAAATGTTGGCGAATCATCGCTTGAATAATATCTTTAACCATCTGCGGTGTCAGTTCTTCTAATCGTGATTTCACAACATGTTCAATTTGTAAATGAATATCTTGACTAACCGATGTGCTGGTTAATTTTTCTCGCACGCTACTTTGAAAGGAATCACTATGTGCTAAATCATTAAGTGACTGTTTCATCTTGACGATGAAAGGTTCTTTGAGTGGTGTTAACGCTTCTACGCCACCAAACATACCTAACATGCTGCCAAATGATGATTCCATAATAGTTGATACTAAACTGTCATAGGTGCCGCTTAAATCAGTTTCATCAATAACGTCATGAAAATCGAGCTTATGGTTGTCATTTTCGCTGACCATTTCATTAAAAAATCGATCTAGGTTTTCTTTACTGAAAAATTGATCCATGACCAGTGTGTTAATACCCACTTTAAAATCTTCAAAGCGAGCACTAATTACACCAGAACCATATAAGCCCGGCACTTTTTCAAATAACATGTGAATTGCCAGCCAGTTTGTCACCCCACCCGCTAAGGCAAATAATCCAGTGGCTAACACAGGTTCGCGAAATGGTGCATCTAAAACCAGTCCTGTAGCGACAAGGCCAGTAGCAATCACATTGGTTATAAGGCTTTTATTCATCTTCTTAGTCTTCAATCCACGTGCTTAATGCTTCAATGATTTTTGTCGCTTGATCTTTACTTGAAATATTAAATTTCGAACGTTGGTTATACTCACCATTACGTTTTTGGTAACGACGAATAGTATATTTATCAGGTCCAAACTCACCTGTTTTACGGTCAAGATCTTGATAGCGATACATTAAGGTAGCCCAAGCTCCTTTTGTTAACACAACCTTGTCTAATTGTTTGACGGTCATGTCGTCGCCTTCCATATATTCAACCGTTAATTCATCTACTGTTTCAGCCATAATGCTGTTCCTTTGTTAAAGTTATCTAAAAAATTGAGTTAATGCTGTATCAAGCATATAGGCATCTTGGCTGCCCGCGAGTTCACGAATTGAATGCATGGCAAAGGTAGGTACACCGATGTCTAATGTTCGTACGCCTAAGGCGGCTGCAGTGAGTGGGCCGATCGTGCTGCCACAGGCCATATCACTACGCATCACAAAATCTTGTACTGGCACATTAATCTGCTCACATAATTGACGAAAAAAGGCACTGGTTTCGCTATTGGTGGCATAACGTTGATTCGCATTAGATTTGATCACCGGTCCATAGTTCAGTTTAGGGCCATGTTCGGCATCATGTTTGTCAGCAAAGTTAGGATGAATCGCATGGGCATTGTCCACCGAAATCATAATAGATTGCTGAATCATTCGATGATGAGATTCTATATCAGGGCATAAGCGCATCAACACCGACTCAAGTAGCGAGCCCTGTGCGCCCGAGGTAGACATACTGCCCACTTCTTCATGATCCGTACAGATTAGCAAGTTAGGCTTGTTATGATCCGCCTTAACTAAAGCATTCAAACCAACATAGCAGCTCAGAAGATTATCAAGTCGTGCACTACTGATAAAATCATCCTTCAAACCAATGATGGCCGCGTTTTGAGTATCATACAAACTGATTTCATAATCCAACACTTTAGCTATATCGCAGGCTGGTTGCTGTTGTTTAACCTGTTCTAATAACAAATCACGGAAATCTTTATTTTCACCTTTTGCAAGCTGCATAATAATTGGTGGCAAATGCGTCTGTGGGTTAATACTTCGGCTCTGGTTAACCTCACGATCAAGATGTATCGCTAAACTAGGAATCGTCGCAATGGCTTTTTTGAAATCAATCAGTGTGTGTTTAATCTGCTGATGTGAATCAAGGTAACTGACTCGCCCCGCCATCGATAAATCACGATCAAACCATGGATTAAGCAAGGCGCCGCCATAAACTTCAACACCTAATTGCCATAATGTGTGACTCACTTTTTCTGGGCGCGGCTTTACCTGCAAACATGGGCTATCAGTATGAGTGCCGACCATATGAAAACCGGTGGCAGCCAAATCAACATCAGGTAAGGTAAAAGCGAGGACGGATGATTCATTACGTGTTACATAATAACGACCCGCTGCTAAGTTACCCCAAGCCTCTTTTTCATCTAAAAATTGAAAGCCTTGTTGATCAAGACGAAAACGCATTGTTTCAACGGCATGAAACGGCGTCGGTGATGCATCTAAAAATCGCAATAAATTTTGATTAAACTCAGTTTTATCGGTGCGGTCGGTCATCAGTTATTTAAACTCGTAAAAGGACAATGATTGTTAATACTAATCGTTTCGAAATGATTTATGTTTCATCATCTTCGATTTTTTTCTTGCGTATCCGTCGCGATGAGCCACCATGCATCCGGCAACGATCAGCTAAACAACCTTGATCCCAACCTTCAGGTTGTCTAATAACGACCGAAAGTTTACACCGACGACCATTTGCTAAATTAGCCCCACATTCTGGACGGTAGCGTTTTACTTTTTCCCAGCCTTCTAGCGTTTGTGTCGCTTTACGAATCGTTTTTGCCTGCTTAAGTGTTAAATCACGATCCGCTATCACTTGTTTTTTCTGATCGGAATTTCGCCACCAGAAACGTACAACTGGTATTGGTAAACCAAAGCGGCGGGCTAAATCATCTGGCTTTCGATAAATATCTAAGCTTAATAAGACCAATGCCGCTTTTTCTAAACGCGCGGTTAACTCTTTACTCTGTTCAGGCGTCATCCTGACTCGCTATTCCAGCTTCTAGTAAAGAAATAACTTCATCCGCTAAATTTTCAACCTCACTGAGCGGTTTTGCAAAATCACGAACTGAAATCCCTGCTTTAATCACGCTATTAGGGTCGCCAGTAATTAACGGATGCCAATCTGGTAAAGGTTCACCTTCAGCTAACAGACGGTAGGCACAAGTTTCAGGTAACCAATCAAAATATTCAGCTTTCTCAACGCTTAATTGTATGCAGTCAGGAATTAATGTTTCGCGGTTGTCATAATCTTTGCAACGACAACTGGACACATCTAATAAAGTACAAGCGGCGCGGGTGTAATAAATCTGCCCGTCATCTTCATCCTCAAGTTTATGTAAACAACAGCGCCCACAACCATCACATAAGCTTTCCCACTCGTCATGGCTCATTTGGCTTAGACGCTTTTCTTTCCAGAATTTTTTAGATGTTTTATCCTGTTCAGTCATGAGCACTTCTTTAGATTTAGCAACAATACTTTCGCCTTTGATTAAGCAATGTCAGCACCCGTCACTATTGCTTGCGGGTGAGATTGCGATTAATTCTTGTAAAGAGTGGCACAACACCAAACCCCATTTATTGAAAACACCATTTAGTATACAACAGCTGGCCGATTTACCGACAATAGACTTAGCCATTATTAGCGATATTACTGAGACTTTGCCAAAGTCACAAGCAATGCAATGGCTGGGCCTGATGCGTAATGCCCATGCACAACATATTATTGTAATATCTGAAATCACGCTAGCAACACAACAAGGCTGGCAATTAGCGGACTATCTTGCACTTGGTATGAAGCGTATTAGTATTGTTGATAATTACTACTTATTCAGTTATGCCATTGAATCGTATCAACCTACACACGATTGGCTAAATAGTCGATTTTGGGCTAATCCAGATAATTTTGATAAGTATCGTTGGTAAGTTAACCTCTATTAAAATGATATTTTTCTCACACTACATTGAAACTTCAATCGCTTTTCTTACAATTACTATCGGTCGTGATAAAAAGGCTTACATTGCTATGCCACTCGCCTTAGTGCATTACTTATCTGTAATATAGTTGTCACAATTTAAACATACAATATTGAGTTAATTAAATGAACTATCGTGGTGAAATGTGAAATTATCTGATGTATCTAAAGTTTTAATCACCATCATTGTTAGTTTTATGATCAGTGCTGTTGTCATCGGGATATGGGGATGGAACGAGCTAGACAAACCTTACAAAATCTCACAAACCTTTCAAGCATATAAATCAGCCTTTGACACCGATGCCCGCATCCTCCTTGAACGTTACTTGGTCACTGGTCATGCAGATAATTTACAACAAGCAGAAAGCATACTTGATCGTCTACTTACTACTGATATTACATGGTTAAATGAGCAGGATAATCTTGATATTCAAGCATCGATAAAACAACTTCAAAACAACGTCCAATTAGTGCGATCTGCCGGCAAACTTGCGGGTAATCCACAAGCTTTACTTATCAATAATGAACGGGAACGAGCTAGCGATCTTAGCCAATTGAGAAAATATGTGAATAATGCCGAGAGCTATGATTACCTTAGCAAAATCAAGTTTTTTGATCAGCTACTTCAACTCAATCAATCATTAGGAAAGATCACTTTATATCGGCAACAATATTTTGATAATCCATCTGACAATTCAAAGATGTCATTGATTAATGAAAATATTGCTTTTTCACAAACATTAGGAAATACCATCGCTTTGCCCCGTTTTGGCATTTACACTGAAGTCGATGAAGATGCTCTACGTCCAGAGGAACCAGAAGAAATAGGTGAATCGAGCCTCAACTCTTTATCATCGCTGACAAACCGTTACACCAAAGAACTGGATAATACGACAACACTCGCAGCACTATCAAAAACCAGTCAAGCTGCCCTTAATGAGTCAATGGAACAGTTAACATCATTACTTAATAGTCATCAAAGTCAAATAGATGATATCAAACAAGATATAACTTTGCGTGTGAAATGGGTGATGCTGGTATCTATTGCTATCATTATCATTGCTGTCGCTTTACTATTTACCCTACAAAATAAAGTCATAGTTCATCTAACACAACTTGAAGTATTTCTTCGGAAATTATTGAATGGTAATTACACGCAGACTTTACATGCCAATATGAATTATCAAGAAGTGCTATCTGTCGAAAAATCTGGTCTACAACTTCAAACTCATTTAGCTAATCTTATTGAGCAGCTGGGTATTGAATCCCAACAAGTTATCAGCGCCAGCAATGATATGCGTACAATTTCAGAGAAAGCACTGTCATTAACACGAGAGCAAAACAGATCAACTGATCAGGTGGCAACAGCAGTCACACAATTATCCTATTCGTTTAAGGGCGTAGCTGATAATGCGGCAAACGCATCAACATCAGCAAGCTTAGCTAATCAAGCCACCGCTGATGCAAGTCTACAACTGACTCAAACGGCATTATCAGTGCAAACTTTAGCCACCAATTTAATTGCCGTTGAGCAAATAATGATCAGACTTGAGGAAAGCGGTAAAAATATCGGTGCCGTTTTGGAGGTGATACAAAATGTGGCTGAGCAGACGAATCTCTTAGCCTTAAATGCCGCTATTGAAGCAGCTAGAGCGGGTGAACATGGTCGTGGTTTTGCCGTAGTTGCAGACGAAGTTCGGCAATTAGCCTCTAGAACAACCTCTTCTACAGATGAAATTCGCAGCATTATTCAACAACTAGTCGCCTCCAGTGTCGAAGCCTCTGAGACGGTCAATGTTCAAAGTAAGGCCGCACAGAAATGTGTTACTCAAATGAGTAATACTCAAATCGCTATAGAACCCGTGATTAAGGCCGTTGAAAATATAACGCAGCTAAATGCCAACATCGCAGAATCAACCCAAGAACAAGCATTAACCGTCAATGAAATCGCACAGAATAGTGTCATTATCAAACAACATTCAGACCTTGTCACTGGTAGCATTAGTGACCTGATAACATCGAGTGATAGTTTAGATTTAGTTAATGAAGCCTTAGATAAATTAATCAAACAGTTTAAAAAATAAATATAATAACAATTACTTATAAGTCATTTATAATGTTGTATATCAGCATAGAGCGGTATCGGCAACCCATTAATAAATACGTAGGTCTAAGCTAGTCTCTCGGCCCTAGACGCCAAAGACCACAGTAGCTTATTCTACTAAGGCCTTAGTACTACTTTTGTAGACTTACCTATTTAGCCCGCCCAATACGCACTTGCAACATGAATAAAGTTGACTTTGTTCCTATAATTTTCAACATCGTTAAACGTCATTTGGTTAAATGAATCGCCTTAACGACTTAAGAGACCCCAGCCAGTTTTGTTTCGTATAGTTGAAAGCTAAAAAACATCGTCACTATTAAAGTTATTTACCCGAGGATATTATAGTTACACGATTTCTATTAACGTTTCTCCTGGAGTAACCCGTTCTCCTTTACTGACATAAATAGCCTTAATAGTGCCCGAAATATTAGCAAGTAACTCAGTTTCCATTTTCATTGCTTCCATAACCAGCAAGGACTGCCCTGCTTCAACTTTATCACCTTCCTTCACAAAGATTTCAAAGACGTTACCTGGTAAAGGTGCAGTAACGTGTCCTGGTTCTGTGGCTTTTTTGCGATCCGTACCGCCGCTTGCATTAACATATTCATTAAGCGCTTCGAAGGTAACTTCTTCTGGCATACCATCAAGAGAAAGATAAAACTTACGTTTACCACCACCCACATCACCAACACCCGTAATAGCAACATCATAGCTTTCACCATGCACATCAATTTTAAACTCGGTCGCCATGGATTCACTACCCTGCCTAACACCATTCGCTGGTAATAAGACTTCAGGTTTTAATGTACCGTCTTGGCGTTGTTGCAAAAACTCACGCCCCAGTTCTGGAAACATAGCATAGGTCAGAACGTCGTCTTCAGATAATGCTAACGCTCCGATTTCTGCCCTTAACTTATTCATTTCTGGTGATAATCCATCGGCGGGACGTGAATCAAGAACCTGTTCATTGCCAATGGCTTTTTTCTGTAACTGATAATTCACAGGTGCAGGTGCTTGACCATAACCACCTTGCAGATAACGTTTCACCTCGTTGGTAATGGTTTTATAACGTTCACCTGCAAGTACATTGTAGACAGCCTGAGTGCCCACAATTTGCGATGTCGGTGTCACCAAAGGTGGATAACCCAGATCCGCCCTAACCCTTGGGATTTCTTCAAATACCTCTTGAATTCGATCAAGTGCATTTTGTTCTTTTAGTTGGTTGGCCAGATTCGACATCATGCCGCCTGGAACTTGGTTAATTTGAACGGATACGTCTTCGCGGGTAAATTCACTTTCAAATTGATGATATTTCTGGCGAATTTCACGGAAATAGCTGGCAATTTCACCTAATAGCTCTAAATCAAGTCCGGTATCCCATTGCGTATTGCGTAATGCCGCAACTTGAGATTCTGTTGCCGGATGACTAGTACCCCAAGCAAAGGCTGATATAGCGGTATCGATTCGATCAACACCCGCTTCAATGGCTTTCAGCTGACACTGTGCAGCTAAACCTGCTGTTGAATGACTGTGAAGTACTAAAGGCAAATCAACTTCTGCCTTAATAGCCTTAACCAAATCGTAGGTCGGATAAGGCGCTAACAAACCCGCCATATCTTTAATAACAATGGAATCAGCACCCATATCACGCAAAGCCTTCGCTTGGGCGACGAATAACTCAGGGGTATGGACCGGACTAGTCGTGTAAGCAATAGTACCTTGTGCATGTTTACCTGCTTTTTTCACAGCCGTCATTGCTGTTTCTAAATTACGTAAATCATTAAGGGCATCAAATACTCGAAATACATCAATACCGTTTTCAGCGGCACGTGCAACAAAAGCACTCACCACATCATCGGCATAATGTCGGTAACCTAAAAGATTTTGGCCACGTAGCAGCATTTGCAATCGTGTTTTAGGCAAAGCCTTTTTCAGTAGACGTAATCTTTCCCAAGGATCTTCCTTAAGGAAACGTACGCAGGCATCAAAGGTGGCGCCACCCCAAACTTCTAATGACCAGTAGCCCACCCTATCCAACTTGTCACAAATTGGCAGCATGTCGTCGGTACGCATCCGAGTAGCAATCAGTGATTGATGTGCATCACGTAAAATCACGTCGGTAACTTGTATTGGTTTCATGTATTCTCCAGCGGTTCTTAGGCTTACCAGCCTGTGTGGGCTGCTATAGCAGCGGCCAATGCTAGCGCTACCGCGCTCGGATGTTGTTTATCAGAATAGTTCAGTAGTTCGGGATGATCGGGTACAAAACTGGTATTGAAATGACCTGAACGAAAATCGGGATGATTAAGGATTTGTTTGTAGTAGTTGGCTGTCGTTTTAATACCGTGTAAGCGCATATCATCGAGTGCTCGCTGGCCGCGGTTAAGCACATCTTCCCAGTCCAGCGCCCATACCACTAGTTTCAGACACATTGAGTCATAGTAGGGAGGGATTTCATAACCGGTATAGATAGCGGTATCAACTCGCACTCCTGGGCCACCTGGTGCGTAATAATGAGTGATGCGACCAAAACTAGGCAGAAAATCATTTTTCGGATCTTCAGCATTAATACGAAACTGTAGTGCATAACCTCGATACTGGATATCTTGTTGGCGATAGCTGAGTGTCAAGCCGGCAGCAATTCGAAGTTGTTCACGCACAATATCAACGCCGGTAATTTGCTCGGAAATTGTATGTTCTACCTGAATGCGGGTGTTCATTTCCATGAAATAAACTTCATTACCGGTCAGCAAAAACTCAACAGTACCGGCATTTTCGTAACTTACGGCCTTTGCCGCTCGCACAGCCAAATTGCCCATGTAGTCACGTTGTTCTGGGGTAAGCTGTGGACTAGGTGCGATTTCTATCAGTTTTTGATTGCGTCGTTGAATAGAACAATCACGTTCGTATAAATGAATCACATTACCATGTCTATCCGCTAATATCTGCACTTCGATATGACGGGGATTAACGATACATTTTTCTAGAAAAACTTCAGCAGAGCCGAACGCCTTGGTTGCCTCAGAGATTACTCGAGGATACTGCTGACGAAGTTCAACGGCATTATCACAACGTCTGATCCCTCGACCACCGCCGCCAGATGTAGCCTTAATCATTATAGGATAGCCAAACTCATCAGCTAGCGTTAGGGCTTCATTCAAGTCAGCCAGATTACCTTCTGAGCCTGGCGTTATAGGGACTCCGGCCTTTCGCATACTATCACGGGCGGCCGTTTTATCACCCATGCCCGCTATAACACTCGATTTAGGACCGATAAAGGTAATGTGGTTCTTTTCGCAAAGTCGAGCAAATTCAGCATTTTCCGATAGAAACCCATAACCAGGATGAATTGCATCGCAACCCGTTTCTACGGCAAGCTTCACAATCCGCAAGGGATCTAGGTAACCGGCAAGGGGATCGTCACCAAGCAGAAATGATTGGTCTGCCCTTTTAACGTGAAGGCCATAACGGTCAGGTTCGGTATAAATTGCCACTGAACGGATACCCATTTCAGCACAGGCACGAATGATTCGAACGGCTATTTCACCCCGGTTGGCGATCAGAACTTTTTTTAGCATCGCTACACTCTCAAATTTTAATTTTCAGCAAGCTTAGAGTAAACACTACATAAAGAATAATTGATATAATTTTTATCAGTGATAAGCTAAATCTTATGTATGATTATAAAGGCATGTAATGCAACAAAATTCCCAACAACTATTAAGCCGTCTTTCCTTTCGTCAACTACAAGTTTTTCAGGCTGTTTATCAACAACAAGGTTACCGAAAAGCGGCCGATTTGCTCGGGTTGACTCAACCAGCGGTAAGTTCACAAATCCGCAAGCTTGAAGAAGCTCTAGGTCAACGATTATTCGAATATGTTGGCCGTAAAGTTTATTGCACACGCGCTGGCGAACATGTTGCTCAACGCGTACAAAAAGTGTTTGATCAAGTGAGCTATTTACAAGGTGAGCTGCACAGTCTAGATGGTAGGCTCTCTGGCGAGTTAAGTCTCGGTGCAGTAACGACAGTACAATCGATAGTGCCTTATTTATTAAAAGGTTTCATGGACTTACATCCAGCTGTGAATGTCAAACTTCGAATCGTTAATCGAGGTCAAGCACTGACTTTATTAGATAACAACACCGATGATTTGTTAATAATGGGGATGGTACCGAGTGATCGCGCATTGTTTTCATTACCTTTTCTAGATAATGAACTGATACCTGTAATTTCAACAGCACATGCATTTAAACGAAGAAAAAAACTAACACCACAGCAATTTCTCAATGCAAATCTATTGCTACGCGAATCAGGTTCAGGAACTCGACTAGCCTTAGAACAACATTGTCAACAACACCATCTTACGATAACTCCTTTCATGGAGATGGGCTCTAATGAAGCAATCAAACATGGTGTAATAGCCGGTATGGGAGTAGGTGTGTTACCAAAACTAAGCGTAATATCTGAATTGAAAATAGGTAGCATTAAAACGCTATCAATAAAAGGTTTCCCACTACGACGCAGCTGGTGCTTAGTTTACCCTTCTGGCAAACATCCAACGACGGTGACCCAAGCTTTCCTAGATTTTGTTCAACATCGTCTTAAGGATATCAACGATCATTTTAAGACGTTAAGTGGAGAGTAAAATTCAATGGTTAACGACCAAGATAGAAAAGCAAGCTTAATCGTCCCTACTCTGACTAATTCTCGTTACTAGCATTCTATAGTGTTAAATCGACAATATGATCTGGTTGAATATCTCAGGGAGTTTCCATGGCATTTATTTTGTTATGCAAAATTTCAACTAATTTATGATTTTACAGGCGATGAATCATGGTTATAAAATTAGTCTGGACGGTACCGTCATTATGTAAAGTATGAGTAACATTATCTGCAATATATATGCAGTCACCTTTCTTCAAAGCATATTTAATTTCATTAGCCGTTATAGATAACTCATCATCCATTGCCAAAATAAATTTACTGGCATCATACAGATGTAAGGCATCAATGGTCGAGCCTGCATTGAGTTGATCATGAAATATTTCAACACCGTTATCACTGATTGTTGGTGATACTCTCTTTCTAATATGATGCCCGCCCCCACCACGGATGTATTGCTCCGCTACAGGGTGATATATAACCTGATCATCAGCCTTCACTCGAAACATATCAGAAAGAGAAATCCCTAATCCTTCTGCGATACTTGAAGCTGTTTTAATAGTAGGCTGAATTTCCGAGCGTTCAATCTTTGAAATAAGTGACTTACTAACGCCTGATCGCTCTGATAATATTTGAAGACTAAGGGCAAGCTTTTTGCGTTTAGACTTTAAATTTTGCCTAAATAAATGATATGTATTAGCTGACAAAATATCCCCTTATATGTAAGTCAAGAAAGTTACTAGAGTATCCTAGAGTTTTATAACTTTCATTATAAAGTCCTAAGATAATTATCATAAAACTAAAATATCAAGCCGGCAAACAATCCACTATATGACAAATATTATAATATAATGGACACCAATATATGATATATGGCAAACTAACTGAAATACATCGGTCTGAATATAATAATATAAATTGCTGACCTAGTAAGTGATATTTCAAGGCTTTTATTATGAAAGATAATATGACTAAATTGCATAATGATTTTGAGCAAACAAGAATAAAACAACTCACAAGCAACTATCTTGATAAAAAAATGGACATTGATGGGGTTCGTATCCTAACAATTCCTCAAGATACAATTAGTGGCGACTTTCATGTCATAATTCGAAGCGAAAATTCAATCTATGTATTGGTTGCCGATGGTGCTGGTCACGGTTTATCGGCGATGATACCAGGACTACGTTTTCCGACGATGTTTGTAGAAATGGCCCCAAAAGGCCATTCAATCCAGACGATTGCATCTAAGCTCAACGATGAACTATATCAATATGATCATAAAGGCTATTTTATCGCCATCACATTGGTTCAAATCAATGAACATACTAATTTTATTGAGGTGCTTAATTGTGGTAATCCAACTGCTCTATTAGTTAATCAAAATGGCCATGTTTTACATAGATTTGAATCTTCATCATTAGCATGCGGTATTATCAATAATGATGACTATGAATTGTTAACTGAGCGTATTCAATACAGTGAAGGCGTTAGGTTGTATGTCTTTACTGATGGCATTCAAGACACTTTAATACAAAGTGGCAAATGTAAAAATAATATAGAGCATGAGTCGCTTTATAATTGCCCACCAAGTACTTGTTTTGATACTATTTTTTCTGAGATTACAAAAGCACAATGTAATGAAAAAATAGATGATGTTACGTTAATAGAAATAAAAATTCAGTCAAATCCTAAGATTGTTAAAGAACAGAAAGTCAACACTAAACGTAAAACCATTATATTGAATGACAGTGAAGCTAAAGGGGCTCCTGCTAGTTGTAGAGTTCTTTGTATTGAGCCAGATGCATCTTCTAGACAAAGTATTGCCGAAAATTTAACAACATACGTTCGTAATATTGATCTTTGCTCAACTATAGATGAGGCCAATACGGCATATCAGTATGATCCAAACCTGATCATTATCGACATGGCCTTTCTACTGAAACATCGATCTGAGTTGAATTTTATTCTGCCAGTAAATCTGACTGGTACTCCCATAATAATTACCTGTGAACCCTCAAATATTATTGTTGCAGAGCAATTGTTTTCCTTATCAATAACGCGATATTTACCTAAGCCACTTATAACAGCTGATCTGCTGAGTATCATTAAAGAGTGTATGAGTTTAAGGTCACGGCATGAAGAATGGCGGTTTAAATCTGCTGTATTTCAAAAGTCATCGTTAGCAATGACTATTACTGATGCCAATAAAAGGATCATCCGCGTCAATGATGCATTTTGTAGGATTACGGGTTATACAAAAGAGGAGGTTCAAAACTGTAACCCTAGATTACTTAGTTCAGGTAAACATGATGACGCTTTTTACCAACAAATGTGGCATAACATTAATACAACAGGCCATTGGAGTGGTGAGATCTGGAATAAGCGCAAGAATGGAAATTTATTTCTAGAGTGGATTACAATTAATGCGATTAAAAATGAAGATGATGAGCTAATATCCTATTGTTCCGTATTTGCCGATATTACAGAGAGGCAAGCCGTTGACAAGGAAATTAAGCGCTTAAGTTATTATGACGATTTAACTGAACTACCTAATCGACGCTCATTTAAAATTAAACTTAATCACGAAATGGAACAAGCAGATAGAAACCAATATGGCTTAGCTGTTTTGTTTCTTGATCTCGACAATTTTAAGGAAATAAACGATACGCTAGGTTATGACTACGGTGATCTCGTTTTAAAGGAAACCGCTGTTCGATTAAGCCAATCGATACGGGATACCGATTTAATTGCCCGACTAGGAGGGGATGAATTTACAATATGTGTTACAGCCATTGAGAAAAACGATGTTTATAACATTACAACAAAAATACTGAGCGAAATAACCAAGCCATTTCTGATATATGATGAAACTATTTATATTTCAGTAAGTATTGGTGTTGCCCTTTATCCTGACCATGCTACAAAAGTTTCATTATTATTAAAGCATGCTGATCAGGCTATGTTTTATGCCAAACAACAAGGGCGAAATAACGTTCAATTCTTTACCTCTTCAATGGAAGCATCAGCAATAGAAAAGATGAGTTTAATAAAAGACCTTCGCCTTGCTATAAAAAACAAAGAATTTGAGTTATTTTATCAGCCTATCGTTGAATTGCAGACCAATGCTCTCTATAAGGCAGAAGCTTTGATTCGTTGGCATCACCCTGAGAAGGGAATCATTCCTCCTGACAGCTTTATACCGATTGCCGAAGAGACCGGTTTAATTATTGAGATAGGAGACTGGGTTTTTGAACAAGCCGTTTGCCAATCTATGCTGTGGCGAACTAAAATCCATGATCAGTTTCAGATCAGTATTAATAAATCACCCAAACAATTTGGCAGAGACAAAACCTATCATAAACACTGGATAGATTATTTGGTTGCAGCACAATATCCAGCAGACTGTATTGCTATTGAAATTACTGAAGGCGTAATGATGGAGTCGAAAGATATTATTACTACAGAATTACTTTCTTTCCGTGATAAAGGCATACAAGTTTCACTGGATGATTTTGGTACCGGTTATTCATCTTTAATGTATATCAGAAAGTTTGATATTGACTATATAAAAATTGATCGACAATTTGTTCAACACGTTGAAATTAATAGTGATGATCAAGCTTTATGTAAGGCCATTATTGCAATGGCCCACGCTTTAGATATAAAAGTTATTGCCGAAGGTATTGAGACAGTTGGTCAAAGAGATTTTTTGCTTAAAGCAGGCTGTGATTATGGACAAGGCTATTTCTTTTCTAAACCTGTGCCCGCTAATGATTTTGAGCAGATTAAAATTAATTATTAATATAACATGCCGCTTTGAATATCATTAAAAAATAGCTTCATCAAATAACCAAGCATGGAAGGTATAACGACATGACCGTTTCAAAAAGAGCACAAAATGGAAATGTTATCATCACCTTATCAAGAAGTTCCAATTCCATGAACAATCCTCATTTCGAAAGATCTATGAAGATCCGTTAAATGGCAAAACCCAAAAGTATGTACTCAATTTTCGTCAGGTTAAGTTTGTAGATAGTTCATCTTTAGGCGTGATACTGATACTTCATAATTATGTTAGCGATAACGTAAAACATAAAATTACGCTTCAAAATTCTAGACCAGAGGTGCTAGAAGTTTTGCCCGTACCGCAAGTGGTAAGAAACTCAGCTATGTAAAACAAGAATCATAATCCCATTACAATAGAGCCTATGGTACTTAGAAACAGACAGTTTACATTTACCTTGTAATAGCATTAATTAGCGTTTACAAATGTCTATACTAAGGCCTATTAATTTTGGGGAATATTTCTATTTTTGAGTTATTTTTCATCTATTTAAGATAGAAAAGAGGAGGTTTAGTCATTCTAAATCCTTTTTTCTAACGCAGATAGATAAAAAAAGGGCCACACGAACAGTTTATGCATCAAAGATCAATAGCCCCTAAACTACGTTTAGTATTATTTATCATGCCAGAATGGGTATAGAAGTCTTCTTTATGTTTTACTCGATCATTAGCAACAGAGGTTAACCGCCATGGCCTTAGAAATAGAAAGAAAATTCCTCGTAAAAGCTGACAGTCAATCGTGGGTGAAGCTCGCATCAGCCTCGCCTATTCGACAGGGTTACTTGTGTGATGATGTTAAGCGTTCGGTACGTATTCGAATCGCTGGCCAAACAGCATTCTTGACGATCAAGGGCCAGTCAGAAGGAATGACCCGCCATGAATTTGAATATGCTATTCCCCTTGAAGATGCCGAACACTTACTGACAATGTGTGTACATTCAATCATTATTAAAACACGTTACACCTTGAACATAGGTGGCCTAATATGGGAAATAGATAAATTTCATCATGATAATAAAGGGCTAATAATTGCCGAGGTAGAGTTAGACCACGTCGAACAACACATCCCTTTGCCTGAGTGGATAGACTCAGAAGTCACTGACGATCCTCGTTTTTATAATCTTGCTTTATGTCAGCACCCCTTCAATCTTTGGGTTAAAACTAAACTGGCAACATGAAATATAATCAGCGGATGCCATCAAATATAACGGTCGAACGTATTTTTCGTCAAATCTTGTTACGAGAGTTAAAATTGATCAAAAAATGGCGAAAAGTAGCCATCAAAGGTCAAGATCCTGAAGGTATTCATCAAATTCGTATCAGTCTGCGACGTATCAGAACTGTATTGATAGTCTTTAAGCCGATAATCAATACTAAATTCAGCCAAACATTAGCAAAAAAATTAAAACAATATGCTGCTGCCTTGGACGATGCGCGTGATCTGGATGTTTATATGTTAACTCATTTCAATAATGAATCTGACTCGACCATTAAATCTTCCGCAATGACACAACGTAGTAAAGCATATCAACGCGTTAAAAAATTACTACAAAGTAAACCGTTCAAGAAAAAATTACGTGCATATAAAAAATGGGTTAAAACGGGTCATTGGCAGCAAAAAATCATCATCCATAAAAAGCTTAATAACTCCTTACAAGCATTTGCTTTTAATAGTTTAGATGCTTTGATAAAGATCATTATTATTAAGGGGCAACAGTCTGTTCAACTTGATGATCTGGCTTTACATAAATTAAGAATTGATTGCAAAAAATTACGCTATGCAACTGAAATTTTTATACCGTTTTATGATAATAATCTCACCCTTACATTTATTGAAAATTTAAAAAAATTACAAGATAGTTTAGGCGATAATCATGATGCTTTTATCCAAAGACAGCTTCATCAAAGACTGTTACAAAAGGATGAAAAAATTCATCTCACTTTAGCATCACAGCAAGTACTGCTTCAAATAGATCACACCGCCAAGGTCAAAAAATCGCAAGTTACTAAGCAACTAGCTACATTTTGCAACACAGAATATTTTTGGCGTGTATAACAAAAAGTAGTCATAACACTTTCTATTTTAAGTACTTTTAGGCTTTATTCTTCATCTGTAAGTTGTTCGCGAATCGAAAGTAATTCCTGCTGACGTTTATCGTCAGTTTGAGGATATTGCATGTTAAGTGATTTAAACGTGTCAAGAATTACCTGTGAAACAATTAACCGCGCATTCTTTTTATCATCGGCAGGTACTATATACCAGGGTGCGCGCTCACTACTTGTTGCGCTCAAGCATTGTTCATAGGCATCCATATATTTATTCCAAGACTTGCGTTCTTCAACATCGCCGGCACTGAATTTCCAGTTTTTCTCTGGATTATCGATACGATCAAGGAAGCGATCTCGCTGTTCTTCTTTAGATAGATGAAGAAAGAACTTAATGATTCGTGTGCCACTACGAAACAGATGATTCTCCAAATCTACGATAGAATCATAGCGATCCGTCCAGACTGTTTTCTGGTCAACTAAATCATCTGGCAAGCCTTGACTACGCAAAATTTCGGGATGAACACGAACGATTAAAACTTCTTCATAATAGGAGCGGTTAAAAATGCCAATCCGACCCCGTTCAGGTAAACATTGGGTAGTGCGCCATAGAAAGTCATGATCCAACTCAGTTGCACTAGGATTTTTGAAGCTAAATACTTGACAACCTTGCGGATTGATACCCGACATAACGTGTCGAATCGCGCCATCTTTACCAGCAGCATCCATCGCCTGAAAAATGAGTAATACTGAATAGTTATTTGAGGCATATTGCAGCTGTTGCAGCTCACTTAGCTCGGCCACCTGTTTTTTAAGTAGTTTGCGATATTTTTTCTTCGAACTATAAACAGACTCAACTCGTGTAGGCCACTTGTTAAGTTTGACTTTATTGCCTTGCTGAACTTGGAAATCTTTGATATTGATTTTCATATTGTTACCTTTGTAACCATTGGTAAGGTGACGAATAAGCATAAGCTTATTTTGCCTGAACTATTTTTCAAGACAGTTGTTACCATGTGTGATTGATACCAGTTGAGCACAGTACGGTGCAAGTTGAGTCCAATCAACATTCATTTCAAGATGAACTAATGTCGCCGGAAATATTCGGTCATTATTCGCCAACTCGTGACTAATAGTCGCTGACAATAAATAGTCGACCAAATACTCGAATGAAGGATTGTGACCGACCAGTAGCACTTTATGATGTTGGGGTGAACAGCTCGCCAACACCGTAAGCAAAGCATCAAGACTGGCTTCATACATCAATTTAGCGATATGAATTTTCTGAGGTTCAATGTTTAACTTTGCTGAGACAATCTCCGTCGTTGCCAAAGCGCGTTTTGCCGGCGAAGTCAGCACAATATCAGGTTTAAGATCATGGGCGCGCATCCACTCTCCTATCTGTTTGGCCTGTTCTACACCTTTATCTGTTAAAGAACGGTCAAAATCACGACAAATCTCTTCACTTTCATTAGAGGCTTTGCCGTGCCTAAGAACGTACAACTGGTATAGATTATCACTTATTTTAGTCATCCCAACTCCTCGTTGTCAGTAGTAAATATGCCTATCCAGTATAGACATAAATGTGAAGGATTTATTTAACTAACATTAGGGGCTGTTGATCTTCAGTTAGTTTTAACTATTTTTGACGTTCAAGCGTTGTACCGCTAACAGTGGCTTGCTCCCATGTTTCAACATAATACGCACCAATTTTATTATTAGAGATCCATGTATTAGCTAATACGAGTAACCATAAAATTAGTTGTGGAATGGGATCCATTTTTGTTATTCAACAAAACATCTGACTCTAAAATCTTAAATATTTTTCAAGTTTCCTTTCACACAGGCCATAAAAGTTGTCAAAAGTAATTGCAATAATGTTCTTAGATAACAACTATATTGTACGCAATATGGTTGTGTGCTATTGTTTATTTCAAATTTAGGATTTAAGGGTTTATGTCGGAATTTAAAAACTTACAACTTGACCAGCAACTATGCTTCGCTTTGTACTCAGCTACAAACAGCATTACGCGTTTGTATAGGCGTCTTT
>Ga0105055_10001712_pt1 | contig 35208 bp, 35 predicted proteins | sample BON03_FD_78090 | JGI IMG/M metagenome (GOLD analysis project Ga0105055, IMG submission 78090) | Freshwater microbial communities from Lake Bonney liftoff mats and glacier meltwater in Antarctica - BON-03 | ecosystem: Environmental > Aquatic > Freshwater > Ice > Glacier meltwater | place: Lake... | reverse complement strand
CGTCGCCGCCTCGCTGATCGCCCACGAAGCGCCGCTTTACCAAGTGCTCTCGCTCGACCCGGCCCACCCGCCGCGCTCGCCCGGCCCGTCCGGCCACCCCCAGCCGGCACCGCAAGGAGGTGCCTGGTGATCGACTACCCGACCTATGGCCAACTGCGCCACCTGCGCGACCAAGCGCACCTGACGATCGCCCAAATCGCCCGCCAACTCGGCCTGCACTGGCAGACGGGCCCCCCCCGTATTGGCCCCTTCGTAGTTGGGCAGGTCTGAGTCTGTCTTGAGGGTGGCTACGCTACTGGACAACGATCCAGCTCATGCACGGAGGTCAGCGCGGAGTGCTGGCGGGAGTTGTCGGAGGCAGTTTGGCCTTTCTGCTTTTCCGAGACTTCACCTTGGGGGATCCCAATCGCTCAGCAATCCATACTTTGAGCAACGACTGACGCGGAACACCGAGTCGTGACGACTCTCGATCTAATCGGTCGATCATCCAGACGGGGAAATCCACATTCACCCGCTTCTGTTCATGACCAGGACGAAACGCTGCGGACAGGTCGAGGTAGTCGGTGATGTCGACGTCACCGTCGTCAAAAATTTTATCTAAGTCTTTAGCTTTCATAAATTTCCTCTTCTGTAGGTCGGGCTCTTCTGACTGAAATGAGTCGGACTTGATTTGTTCGTAGAGTGTAGAAGGCGACCCATAACTTGCGCTGGAACTTGGCCAGGAGGGCGAAGCGCTCTTCGTCTTCCGATTTGGCAGGGAAAGCGATGGCGTCGGGGTCATCCCAAAGTTGTTGCGCAGCTATAAAGTCAATCCTGTGTTTCTTCTGATTCGTTGCGCTCTTTTTTGGGTCAAACTCAAAAACCATCGGGTATAGAAAATATACCTTAGGAGGTTCTCGCAAGCTTGAATGCAAGCCCCTTGTGGAGGCATTTAGCCGCCTACAGAGCAACGGAGCTTTCTAATCTTGGCACTGAGGGGTTCTCAAGCCTTCGGGAACTTCACCCACTTGGCGCCGAGCTTGGATGACTTTACGACCGTCTCGATGAAGGCCATGCCGTAGACGCCGTCGTCGATGGTGGGGAAGTCGAGGTCCTTGGGTTGTTTCTTACCGGTGACTTCGGCTTCGATGGCGCGGAAGGCTTCGAGGTAGATGTTGGCAGCGGCCGTGAGGGTAAAGGTGGTCTGCCCACTGGCGGTCGAGTCTGCGGCCCACATCAAGCCAGCGACGATCGCTAACAAGAATTGGCGACAAAGGCGGAAGCGCGCTGCCAACAGAGGTCGCAGAAAATTCATGCGCTTGAATGTTGAGCCAAAAGTCCTGTGGCAATGGGAAAATCGACCCGCCAGCGATGATCTTTCCGCCGCTCGGTGATGCTGCCGAGGGTTGGAAGCATGCGCGGCCAACCTCGGCCCTTCATCCGCCCCACGCCTCAACTCATTCAGACTACACACTACAAAGCCCGACCCCTTTTCTGTCCCCGCCCGTCAGCAGGGCACCGAGCAGGCCTTTCGGAATGAATACTGGGACCACCACGATGATGGGGTCTACTTCTGCGTCGGTTGTGACACTCCGCTTTTCGACAGCACGACCAAGTTTGAGAGCGGCACCGGCTGGCCGAGCTTCTACCGTCCACTGGAAAAATCCTTCGTCGGCGTGACCCGCGACGTGAGCTACGGCATGGTGCGCGACGAGACCCACTGCAACGTCTGCGGCAGCCACCTCGGCCATGTCTTCAACGACGTGCCTCGAGCGAAAGGCCTGCGCTATTGCATCAACTCGGCCTCGCTACGCTTCATGCCGCGCAAGGAATATACGGCGTGGGTCGCACAGGGCGGCTCGACCAATCCAAGCGAGTAAACCGGTCGGTTCGAATCTACTCTAGTCAAGAGTCAAGGGCGTGACGTCGTGTTCGTGTCTCGGAGCGCAGGGGGCGGCTACCTCGGTTACGAGTCAACGGAGTGGTGTCTGTTGATTGCGCACTGCCTCATTCATCAACCCATTCGGACTACAAACTACAAAGCCCGACCCCTTAGATCTGCCCTCGTCCCATCTGCCTCTTAGATCTGCCTGTTCCATTCGTTCCAAATGCCCCGTTTGTGTTGTCAGACCAAAATGATTATCGCCTCACCGCCAGCCCATGGTCCCTCAGCGCTCGGGAGATCCTATTGGATTCTCCTACGCTGAAAGGGGTGCGACGTTTGAGCTTGGTGGCCAAAGTCTGACCAGGAATCCCAGCCAGCACAGCCAAGCGGGACATCTTCACCAATTCAGATAGCCCGGAAAGTGTTTCTACTGAGATTGAATTGCTGGGATTGGGCATGGGAAGCAGTAAAGCCTCTTCCGTGTAAGCCTCCTTTAGGACCGCGAAGGTCTCTTCGAGGTTGGCAATGGCTTCAGCGTGGGTGGGACCATCCGCGGCGCAGGTGGGGATTTCCGGGATTTCGGCAACGAAGTAACCTGCGCGTTCATCCCAGTAGACTTGAACGGCATAATTTTTGATCGTTTTCATATTATTTCGGGTTCCTGAGGTTACAGTTTAAATTTTTCGAAGACTTGGCGGACCTGGCGCATTTGGTAGGCCTTGGCCTTGCCATTTTTTTCCGATTGAAGGTTCAAGAGTATTGGCACTCCGGAATGGGTAAAAATATGATGACTGCCCTTGATTCGTTGCTTCCAACCCTCCGCTTTGAGGCAATTGACCACGTCGGTGAAACGGTGACCATAATCTTTCGCGGAATCCAGGAGGGCGGCTTTGGTTTTGTCCGGATCGGGCACGCCCCAACAGGAGTCCATAATATTATTCAGTCAAGATTAAATGCATAATTAATTATTCATTCGAGCGTAGAATTATCTATGGGTCGCAAAAACTGATCGCTGGTGAGAGCGAAAACAAATCACACCCGGAAAGCGTTGATAGATTAGTTGGCTGGAACAGGCTGGCAAATTAGATCCCGACCGGGTTTTTGGACACTACGCGCGCAAAGCGGCTTGGTGCAAAAGATCATCGGGACGGCCGCGAATGTCAGCGACCTCAGCCAGACCCACGAGCTACTGCACGGACAGGAGCAGGATGACCAAAACAACCAAAACCAAGGACAAGGTCATGACGTTGAAGCAAAGCGTGTTGGTTTAGCGTGTCGACCTTGATTTGATGATAGACGGCATGGGTGTGGAGAGGTGGAGGGGAGGTTGGTTCCGATCTGCGGGGTCCGGAGCGCAGGGGGCGGCTACCTCGGTTACGAGTCAACGGAGTGGTGTCTGTTGATCGCGCACCGCCTCATTCATCAACCCATTCGGACTACAAACTACAAAGCCCGACCCCTTAGATCGGTCCTGAAACCCTTTTTTGAAACCTCTGCGTCGGTTGGGGAGCTTGATGGTTTGTGGGCGAGTAGCATCCTAACGCAAAACCCGCCCGATCAGGCTTCTTCACCGAAAAAATCGCTGTCCACTTTCTGGATCGAGTAAGTCGCTACCGTTGTCACTCCGATACCAAAATCGAGCATCAGGTTCCACAACCTCTCACCGTCGATGAGAACAATCTTGCTATCGATCTTGGCAGCGTAATCCACGGCTTCCTTCGTGAATGCCGAGGTGGTGATAAAAATCCCCTTCTTGGCCCGGAATCCTTGGAGTGCGCCGGCAAACTTCTGAATTTCTGGCCGGCTGACCGTTCCCTCCCAACGCTTCGCTTGAATGTAGATGGTATCGAGTCCGAGGCGGTCCTCTTTAATGGTGCCATCGATGCCCTCATCTCCCGAGCGACCTATCGCTTCGCCCGCGTCTTTTCGGGTGCCCCCGTAGCCCATCTTTACCAACAATTCAACCACCAGCCGCTCAAAGAACGCAGGTGACCCGGCCTTAAGCTTTTGCAGCAGTTCAGCACCCAGCCCCCCCCGAATTACCTCGTAGGATGCCTCTATGCTCTCCTCGGGCGTCTGCGTCTCATTTACGTTTTCATCTACACCCTCGTTGGTGGGCACCTGTTTTTTACTTCTCGCGGCCAAGTAACAGGGCTGGGCTCGCAGCACCCGCAAATCAACGCGGTCCTGATGGTCGCGGAGAACTTCCCGCCCGCGTTGTGTGATTCTGAAGACTCCGCGACCGGTTGGCTCAACAAGCCCAGCCATCCGCAAGTGTGCTTTCGCCCATGCGATGCGGTTCGTGAACCGACCTTGCTGGCCGCTTGGCAAAAGTTGCTTCCTCTCATCGTCGGTAAGTTTGAAATCATCAGCGAGAGCATCGACGAGGGCCCGGACTTGGTATTCAATTCCATCTTGAATCCTAGCCAGCAACGGACGCATCAATGTCTGGAAGTCGGGGATGGGCATAGTTGTGGTCTCAATTTGTGTCGCGAATCGTAGGGCTCCTACGACAGATCATTCATACGATACAAGAGCCTGTTCTCTTGCAATGGCATACTACATCCAAGAAGTGATCCTTAGAGTTGTGCTTCCCCGGATAAAACGGACACCCGTTGAGCGTGATGGTTGGTTAAATCAGCGCTTCCTTAGCTTGGCTTCCACTGATAATCGAGCTGTCCTCTGCGCCCCGCCATCCTTGCTTGCTGCCACTTACGATCACTAATCTATCTCGCGAATCGGACGGGATGATAGATCCTGATTGTATTCCGGATCCGGCAATCAAGAAGGGTGAATTTTCGGACGGAATAATCTCATACAATTTAGAATAATTCTTATCTTCAAACTCCCGGACGGTGTAGTCGCCCGATCTAATAAACGTCTCAAGACTCGATGATGCTTCATGAGAAAGGACCGTGCGGAACTTATCCAGTGCGACGGATAAATTGTTCGGATCGTGTTTCGGCGCAAGGAATGTGTCTGAGTCGATGGCATTTCCCCAAGCGATTATTAAGTCGGATTTTGTCATATTGGAATTTTTGGCTAACGGTTGAGATCAGAGAAGAGGGACGAGCAAGTGAAGTCTCATACGCCAAAGTCGCGTGACTGGCCCGAATTCTCTGCATCCTCAGGGTTAGCCATTTGTCTGCAAAAGTTCTGCGCGCTCATTTTCGATTCGGATTCGAAACTCGGTGAATCGTCGTTCCGCTTCAGGTAAATGTTTCCCGTAGAAATCGGTCCAATCAACCTTCCCGCTTTTCGCTTCCCTCGTCGATAAATGCATGACCCGATCATTCAGGAGTTCGGAGTCCTCCTTGGACCATAGCCATTTGAGCGGATAGTCGGGAAAAAACGTTCGAACGGACGCCTCGGAACAACTGCCAAAGAACTCGTTGGATTTACGTAAGAACGCCAGCGACGATTCGAGAAGCGCGTTGTGGATTATTTGTCCGAACGGATGTGTCGCGAGCGTCGCCCTGTGGGTCGTTAGGTAGCTGCGAAACGCCGCGGCTTGGACATGGACGTAAGACACGTCCGTAAAGAACACCCTCTTTTCTTCGGTCGTCATTTTTTGGCTAACGTCTGCAGTCTGACACGTAGGGGCGAAGCCCCGGAGTTGTCTGTAGTGCTCTGGTTGGGCGTTTTATTTCTTAAAATTATCGATGATCTGATCGATTACCTCTGCGCGCCAGACGGTGGCCAATCCTAAGGGATCTTCATTACCGGCAGCGAGCTTGATGCCAATTGTGGCTGAATGAACGCCAAGAAAGTAGAAGGGAGAGCCTGTGGTCATAAGCGTATTGCCGTTAACGTCCGAGAATGTGTCGGAAGGTTTCGTGAACACCGGACTGCCACTCGTGCCGGGATGCAGATTGGCATCCACCAAAAACATGGGCAAACCGTCGAATCCAACCCCGTATGCGCTCGAAACCATAGCATTTCTGACGATCGGAAGATTGTGCCGAGAGTCGGAGAAACCGCGCGGGAAGCCTATCACCATGAGTGGCTGCCCCGGTAAGATTGCGATATTCGCAGGAAGGAAAACGCTTCGATCAACCGCTTTGACTACAAAGTTCGCTCTGAGGGCAGCCTGATCCAGCTCGACCACAGCAACGTCTACCGGCTGACCGGGGTGCTTTGGATGCACGTGCCATAGGGAGCGTCCGGAGGTCATAAGCGGAACGGTAAACTGGTCATTCTGAGTGAGGTCCGTCGCACTCTTATGGACACGTAGCGATAAGGATTCAGGAGCGATACCCTTCGCCTCGTCTCTTACGACGTGCCGGTTGGTGACCAAATATACGGCGTTGTCTCTGGTGTAGAAGAAGCCGGTGGCTGTGCCCACCGGCTTTCCGCCCTGGATTTGGACGATGAGGACGACAGCGTAGAATACTTGATCGATGGCCATAGTTTTTTGCCCAACAGTGTTATTCGGCCTAACTTAAAAGCCTAATTGGGGTGAGATTCATGGTGGCGATAAAATCCCTAACTCTCGGGTGAATAAGGGCTGGATTATTTGAGTTAGGCTTTTGCGAGTTGCTGTAGGCTTCGGCTAAAGCCTAACTGATGAGGTTGTCTTCAAGTCAGTCCTTCGCGTCTTTGATTCTGGCGCTTAATTACGCCTTCGGAAACTTCACCCATTTGGCGCCGAGCTTGGAGCTTTTGACGACGGTTTCGATGAAGGCCATGCCGTAGACGCCGTCGTCGATGGTGGGGAAGTCGAGGTCCTTGGGTTGTTTCTTACCGGTGACTTCGGCTTCGATGGCGCGGAAGGCTTCGAGGTAGATGTTCGCGAAGGCTTCTAAATACCCTTCGGGGTGTCCGGCGGGAATGCGGGTGAACTTGGCGACGGTGGGAGACAGGTAGCCATTGCCGCGTCGCCAGATTTCCCGCGGCTTGTCGGCATACTTGACGACGAGCTCGTTGGGGAATTCTTGCCGCCACTCGATCCCGGCCTTGGTGCCGTAGACGCGAATGTTGAGCATGTTTTCATCGCCGATGGAGATTTGCGACGAGTGGAGAATGCCTTTCGCGCCGCCGCGGTAGCGCACGAGCACGTTGCCATCGTCGTCGAGTTTGCGACCCTTGACGAACGTGGTGAGGTCGGCGCAGAGGGAATCGATTTCTAGGCCGGTGATGTAGCGGGCGAGGTTTTCCGCGTGGGTGCCGATGTCACCCATGCAACCGGCGGCGCCGCTGCGTTTCGGGTCGGTGCGCCAGGCGGCCTGTTTTTGGTCGGAGGCCTCGAGGAAGGTAGAAAGCCAGCCCTGGGGATACTCGACCACGACTTTGCGGAGGTCGCCGAGCTTCCCCTTGCTCACCATCTCGCGGGCCTGCTTGACCATCACGTTGCCGGTGTAGTTGTGGGTGAGAACGAAAACCTTCTTCGACTTCTTGACGATGGTGCGGAGCTTCTTGGACTCGGCGAGATCGAAGGTGGCGGGCTTATCGAGCACGACGTTGAAGCCGCTTTCCAGAAACAATTTCGCCGGGGGGAAATGCTGGTGGTTGGGCGTGACGATCACGACAAAGTCGAGCCGTCGATCGGCGGGCATGGCGGCCTCGGCCTTCGCCATTTCCTGGTAGGATCCGTAGGCTCGGTCCGCGGGCACGCACAGGTCGGCGGCCGAGGCTTTGGAGCGGGCGGGGTCGGACGAGAACGCGCCGGCGACGAGTTCCGCTTTCCCGTCCATGTGGGCAGCGATGCGATGCACCGCGCCGATGAAGGCGCCGCGTCCGCCGCCGATCATGCCAAAACGTAGTTTTCTGTTCATAGGTAAAAAGAGTTAACCACGAAATACACTAAACACACGAAAGAGAGGAATTATGTTTCGTGTGTTTAGTGTATTTCGTGGTGATAAAGGTAAGGGATTATTGGTTTTTCTTATCGAAGGCGGCGTCGAAGGCCAGCGAACTGGAAGGGAAGTCGACTTGGCGCACGAAGTCGGCGGCTTCGGTGGCGCCGTGCACGCGGTCCATGCGGATGTCTTCCCATTCAACCGACAACGGGCCGCGGTAGCCGACGTCGTTGAGGGCGACGATGATCTCCTCGAAATCAATATCACCGTGGCCGAGGGAGCGGAAATCCCAGTAGCGTCGCGCATCGCCGAAATCGGCGTGACCGCCGAAGACGCCGACCGAGCCATCACCGTGACCCCACCAAACATCCTTCATGTGAACGTGGAAAAGACGGTCGGCGAACTCGCGGATAAACTTCACGTAGTCGACGCCTTGGTAACCGAGGTGGGAAGGGTCGTAGTTGAAACCGAAACGCTGGTGTCCCTTCACGGCGGCAATCGCGCGATGGGAAGTGGCGAGGTCGAAGGCGATCTCGGTGGGATGCACTTCAAGACCGAAGTTCACGTTGACCTGATCAAAGGCCTCGAGGATCGGGCCAAAGCGTTGGCCGAAATCAGCGAAACCCTTGTCCCAATACGCTTGGGAAGTGGGTGGGAAGGCATAGATCGAATGCCAGATCGAAGAGCCGGTGAAACCGTTGACGACGGCGGGAAAATCGTCGCGACCTTGGCGGCCGGGTTTGGCGTCGAAAAATTTCCGCGCGGCCTTGCCTGCGGTGATCATCTTCTTGGCGGCGCGCTTGCGCACGCCCTCGGGGTCGCCCTTGCCCCAGACGTCGGGAGGCAAGATGGCCTGGTGCCGCTCGTCGATGGGATCGCAGATCGCCTGACCCACGAGGTGGCTCGAAATCGCGTAGCAGGTGAGCCCGTGGTCGGCGAGGAGGGCCCACTTTTCGTTGACGTATTTCTTCGATTTAGCGGCGGCATCGACATCGAAGTGATCGCCCCAGCAGGCGAGTTCGACGCCGTCGTAGCCCATGTCCTTGACGAGCGGGGCGAGTTTTTCGAGTGGCAGGTCGGCCCATTGGCCGGTGAAGAGGGTAACTGGTCTTGGCATAAACACGCGGGGTTGACTCTGCGCCGAAGCAACGGCGATTCCATGGTTCTTGATGATTCACGCGGAGCGGCAAGCGCTTTGTGTGTTTTGAGGTGTTTCTGCGGGAGTCGTGGTCATGGCGAAGGGGTCGTGAGGCCGACGCGGCAATCCACGAAGACGATGAGCATTGGTCGCCCTCGCTCTATCTGTCATTGCGAGGGAGTTCCGCTTCAGCGAAACGACTGCGGCAATCCACGATTTTTCATCGGGAACGCTCTCTCATTCGTGGATTGCCGCGTCGCGTTGCTCCTCGCAATGACAAGCATTGAGGAGTGCCATGGCGAGAGGGTGGCTAAGCCGTGCAGGCTTGAGCGGAGAAGGCGATGGGCCTGGTTGTTTCACCTCTTGTCATTGCGAAGGAGGCGCAGCCGACTGCGGCAATCCAGGAAGACCGGTCGCTTACGCCCACGATCATCGGTCATCCCCCCCATCTGTCATTGCGAAGGAGTTCCGCTTCAGCGGAACGACTGCGGCAATCCACGATCACCGGTCGCTTACGCCCACGATCACCTGTTGTTTACTCCCGCGAGTCCTGATGGATTGCCACGTCCGCTCAGCGCGGTCTCGCAATGACAAACCTGAGGGGTGGCATTGCTGTCGTCGCTCCGCTCCTCGCATTGACAAACTAGACCATGACGTGATTCGGGGCTTCGCAGGAAGCGTGAGGGGGGGCATGTTTGAGACGATGAAACGATGCTTTTCCACCCTAGGTTGCGCGGAGCTGGAACTCGATGAAGTGATCGCGTTGGCCAAGCGGCACCGGATCGACGCGGTCGAACTGCGGGCGCTGGGCGGGACGATCGATTTGCCCAAGTATTTGGCGGAGAAATTTGGCGAACCCTCGGCGTGGGCGGCGCACGTGGCGGCCTCCGGTGTGCGGGTGGTGGCGCTGGATACATCGCTTCACTTGCACGGCTCGACGGATGAAGAGTGGGAGACGATGTTCGCAACCTTTCTCCCGTGGGCGGAGAGTTTGGGCGGAGCAAATCTGCGCGTGTTTGACGGCGGAAAGACAGCGGACGCCGCGGCGATCGCGGTGATGGCCGCACGACTTCGCTGGTGGGCTGAGCGTAGGGCGGCGAAGGGCTGGCGCAGCGACCTGATGATCGAGACGCATGACAGTCTCTTCACAGCGGAAGCGAATCTGGCCTTGGTCGCCGCGGCTCCGACTGCGCGGATCCTGTGGGATTCCCACCACACGTGGAAGCGAGGCGGCGAAGATCCGGTGACGACGTGGCGGGCGCTCGCGCCGCATGTCGTGCATGTGCATGTGAAGGATAGCATCAGCGTGCCGTCGGCACGGCACCCCTTCACCTATGTGCCGCCGGGCGAGGGCGAGTTTCCCGCGGAACCACTGATGAAGTTACTCCAGGCGGAATTCGACGGCGCGGTCAGTCTCGAGTGGGAGAAGCTCTGGCATCCCTACTTGGCGCCACTGGATGACGCGCTCTCGATGGCGAGCGAGCGACGTTGGTGGTGACGCTGAATCGAGCGGAGCGAGATCGCTGCAATTGAACCACAGATAAATACAGATACGCCCAGATGATATATCAGGCTGGGCACGCGGTTGGGCGCTCGTGGGCGGCCCGGCGGTCCGCCCCTACCTTTTAAAAGAACGCCAGACGGTAAAAGCCACGGACAATTGGAATAAAAACTACCTGCCAATCCGCGAAGCGAAGTGAGTGGCTGCTTTTTTACCCAAATCACGCGGATCCGTGTTGATCGGTGTCCCTCGGTGGTTCCCTCCAGAATTACCGGTTCAGATGATGCGTGTTTTGGCGGCCCAGAGGTCGGCGTTGGGTCCGAGCGCCTGCTTGAGATCGAGAGTAGCGAGATCGAGGGCCGCGAGGGTGGCCGCATCGAGCGTGAGCGAAGCCGCCCGCGTATTGGCGGCGGACTTGTTCGGGGGAGCGGGCTCCGAAAATCACGGAGCGCACACCGCGTTGCTGGAGCAACCACGCGAGGGCCACATCGGCCATCGGATGTCCGAGGTCCGCGGCGAGCGACCGTAGGCGGTCGATGGTGGCAAAGGTGAGGGCTTCATGGCCTTCGGTCTCGTGGCGGCTCATTTTCTGCCGGTTTCCAAAGTGGCGGGTGCGACTGCGTCCGGCCGGCACCTCCGCCGGGTTGGTAAATCGACCCGTGAGCAAGCCTTGCTGCAACGGGCTATAGCAGAGAATGCCGAGGTCGCTCTCGGCACACGCGGCGGTGATATCGAATTCGACCGCGCGCCAGAGGAGATGGTAAGCCAGCTGATTCGTGACCCAACCGGTGCTCTGCGCATGCAACCGCCCGATGGATTTCGGCCCAAAATTGCAGACGCCGAGCGCGCGTGCTTCGGCTAGTTCGAGCGAACCTCGCCGGGGAGGAGCTTGAGTTTCTTCAAGAAGGCAATCTGCCGGATCAACGCCTCTTTTTTCCATTCCTCTGACTGCAGCCCGTGGCCTCCGCCGGGGATGGTGACCAATTCGCAATCATTGCCGGTCGCGGTGAGAGCTTCTTTCAAGGCGAGGGCGTAGTGATACGGCACGACTTGATCGGCGTCTCCGTGAAACATCAGGACCGGAGGCATCGTGGTGTCGAGTTGGTGTTGCGGCGAAAGGTCACGGCCGTGTCCAGCAAAGCGATCGGCGCGTTGACCAGACCCTTCGGAGGTGTCGGAGGCGGCGCTGATCAAAATGAGCGCGGCGGGTTTAAAGAGGGGAGCTTCCGCCGGATCGCTGCCCCACGGGGTGTGGGTGATCGCGGTCCAGAGAGCGAGGTGACCGCCGGCCGACGAACCGCTCACGATCACGCGCGTGGGATCAATCCCGAGCTCGGCGGCGTGGGTTTGCACCCAGTGGAGCGCGGCGCGAGCATCGGCTACGCAGGCGCTTGCGTCGGTCTGATGGCGGTCGCGCACGCGGTAGTCGACGGCGACTCCGACCATGCCGAGCTTGGCGGCGTTTCGGCCGGCGCTCGCGGATTGGCGCGGCGTGCCGCGCAAAAAACCTCCGCCGAAAAAATGGACCCACGCGGGGCGTTGATCAGCGGCGGTCCATCCGGCGGGCTTGAACACGTGGAGACGCATCACCTCGGGTTCGACGTCGTGGTAAATAAAAGTCTCCGCTCCCGGGAGGGTATCGGGCGTGGTCAACTTGTCGTCCTGCGCCGACCCGACTGCGAGGCCGGCGCCGAATAAGAGCACGAAGGAGAAAAGCGAGGACTTCATCGACTGGCGGGGACGATTACTGAGTCACCGAGGAGAGTTTCAACTGACCGGAGTCCGTGAGTTGAACGGTGTCGATGCCTCCATCGGGACGATGGATCGTGAGAGTCGCATCGGCCCCGAGCGAAGTGCGCAGCGGCTGGGCGGGAAAGCCGGAGCGCTCGGGCCAGAGCACGGCGTAGACGACGTGTTCCTTGCGATCGGTATCGACGTCGGCAAACAGGTGGCTCTGTTCGTCCCATTTGCCAGTGGTGAAGTAATTTTCCGCGGTGCCTTGGGTGTAGGCGGGATCGACTGGAACGTCGGCGTGGTCCTGGACCCGCCCCTTGAAACCGGCGCCCTTGGTGAGCAGTTGAGTGGTGAGAGTGGCGTCGTGGGAGCGGATCAAGGCGGTGGCGTCCTCGGGGCGCCACTCGATCGGCTTGAGCGCGTGGAGGAGGAAGGTGAATTTTCCGGGTGAGCTCAGTTGCACGACATCGCGAATGATGACGTAGCGCCGGTCGACGAAGATGAAGTCGCGGGTGACACGTTTGACGTGGCCCTTGGGTTGGGCGAGGGCGTAGGCGGCGGTGGCGTCGCCAGTCGTCCACGTGGTGCGGGGCGTCTCGATGTAGCGGGTGATCTTACCCTGCGAGGCTTGGTCCTTCGGCTTCTGACCTTGGTCGTCGATCAGGATGGCGTTCTTCGATTTGGTGAGGCGGGTCCAGCCTTCGTGATGGGGCGAGTTGTGCCATTCACGGTAGGCACCGGTGACCGCGAGGTTCTCGCCATAGGCGTTGAGGACAAAGGCGTTTTGGTGCGCGTGGGAGTGGCTGAAGCTGCCGTAGGGCGACGAGATGAACGTGGCGTGAATGTCGTCGCTGGGCTGGCCGAGTGCGCTATGCAGGGAGACCCAGCCGACATCCGTGAAGTGGCGATTTAACGGGAGAGTCGATAAGGGCGCGGGGGCGGGCAGCGGACGGTCGGAGGCGATGAAGTTGCGGATGAGAAACTCGGCGCTCGTGGGATAAATGCGGTCGAGACCCGCGAGTCCTTTTTCGACGGGGGTGTCGCGTTCGTCGGTGCAGAGTTCGGCGTAGGAGAGGAGGCGTCCGTCTTGCTGCACGCGGGCGAGGTGCTGCATCAACTCGGCGACTACCGGCTCGAGGTTAAACATGCCGGCGTTGGAGAGATCGCCGAACTGCGTGTGGCGGTAAGGTTGGACGTTGTAGACCTGAAAGTAGGGCGTGTTTTTCCAAAACTTGGAAGCGTAGGCGGACGGGTCGCCCATCGCGAGCAACTGATCTTGGAAGGCCGCGTGTTCGATCACACCGCGCCAATAGGCGACGCCCTCGGCCCAGCCGCCGTCGTCGCCGCCCCAGGGTGGAAATTGATCAGCGTAGAAGCGATCGGCGAAGTCCCACCACGCGCGGGTTTCTGGGAGGTCATCCCAGAGCGCGAGGGCGGTCAGCCCCGTCATCGGCATAAAGCGCACCGGGTGGCTCGAGGGAGTGACCGCGAGGGAATTGTAGCGGAGTTTCTCGGTGCAAGACTCCTTGATGAACCTGAGGGAGTGTTCGCCGCGAACCCGGTAGTGAGCGATGATCCGGGTGCGTTCTTCGTCGGTGAATTGATCGCGGATCAGGTCGTAGACGAGGGGTAGTTTCCGCCAGAGTCGGAAGTGAGCTTCGTCGTTGTAGAAGATGTCTGTCGCCCCCGTCTGGGGGCCTTGCTTCCATCCCGAGCCGTCGAGGCTCCACGAAACTTCGCCCAGAATGAAGGCTTTGGCTTTGGCCAAATATTGCTCCTCCCCAGTAACCTTCCAGATCAACGCGGCGGCTTCGGCGACTCCGGAGACGCGACCACAGACATCCTGGGCACCGCGCCAGAAATCGGCTTTCACCTGATCGCGCACGCTCGGGCTGGGATCGCCGTAGGTGAGGGGCTCGTCGGGGAAAGGCATTGCGAGGTAGTCGCGGTCGAAGTCAGCCTTGATTTTCTCAAAGGCGGCGCGGCCTTCCCCCGTGGTCACGTAGGCGCGAAACGCCGCTTCGCTGCCAGCGGGCACCAGAGTGCGAGGACTGGCGGCGGGCACGTAGTGAGAAGAGTCGGGCTTGGCCGAAATGGAGCTAGCGGCAGCGAGTCCGGCGATCACCGTGAGGAGTCCAGTGGCGATAATTCTCATAGGAGCGGGGGGATGATTCGGCGATCAGGAGGCCGTGGAGGCGAGCGACAAAGAAGGGAGCGACCAGTGGTTGATTTCCCACGCGCCGAGGGTGGAATGTTGCAGGCGCCAGTGACCGGCGTCGGCTTGCTCAACCGTCCAAGGCTGCGCTTCGGAGGCGTCGTGTCCGGTCCACGAAAGCGCGGCGAGGAAAGCAGGTCCACTTTGACGCTCGGTCGTGAGCACTGGGCACACATGATACGGAGCGTGGAGGTGACGACGCGGGAGGGATTCGTCGAGTCGATTGTCCCACGCGGTCCCGGTAAATCCGTGAAGGCTCTGCACGGCGGTGCCGCGACCGTCGGCGGCAAAGGTGAGGTAAGGTTCTTCGGAGGCTTCCGGGATTTCGACGCCACCGTCGCTCAACGGCAAGGCGTAGCCGCCGAGGCGGTAGCGCACGGGTTGGCGGGCGTCGAGTTGGTGAACGTGGAGGAGCCATCCGGCTTTCCACCAGAGAAACGATTCCGCGGTGGTGCTGACTTGGCCGACTTTGAAACCCATGCCGTGAGAGTAGCCGATGTGGGATTGGTCCATTTCGACGCAGACGGTGGAGTGACGGCCGAACACTCGACCGTCGTCGAGCTCTTGGGTCAGCGCGCTGTCGAATGACCAGTCGGTGGCGAAGTCGGCCTTCTTGGCGAGGGTGAAACCGACGCCGGTGCGGTAGGCGAGCTTGGACCATTTCCACGCTCCGTAGCGAAGTTGAGTGTTACCGACCATCGAGCCGGCGTTGAGAATCTCGACCTCGCCGCCGACCCCGCGCACGAGCAAACCGGCGGAGGGAATGGCGTGGGCGAAATTGCCGTTCTCGGAGGGCAAGGGCTCCTCGGGAACATTCCAGAAGGGATGGTCGGGCGGGATGGTTAAGGCCGCCAAACCTTTGGCGCACCAGTAAGGCGACCCGCTGCACGTGTAGGCTTCGGCGATCTCGTCGAAGCGATCGGTCCACCCAATCGAGAGGCAGCCCTGCTCTTGGTAGATGGGGCGAGAGAGGAAGAAATCGAGATTGCGCGTGCAGAGGCGGCGGAGGCGGCCGAGCGGCACATCGGTGCATTCTTCAGCGACTGCGAGGCCGAAGACGTTGATCGCGTTGAAGCGATACGTAATCGAACGGCCAAAGGCGGGGTGCTCGCCGCTCGCCGCAAAGAAGTGTTGGTAGTCGTTAACGAAGAGACGTGCCCATTCGCGCCAACGTTGGGCGCGGTCGGTGTCACGCTGGCCGTGAAGACGCGCCCACCACAGACCGTAGAAGTGAAATGCGTAGGCGTTGTAGTGGTCGAAGGCTTGATTGATGCCATCCTCGAACCAACCGCCGCCGCGGTGCATCGTTTCGAGCTGCCGCAAATGTGTGTCGATGGCGGTGCGGTCGGTGCGGTGGCCATAGCCGTGCTTCCCGAGAAATTCGAGAATGTGCACCGACATGAACAGATGGTTGTTGTTGACGATGCCGCCGCCGCGGCAGGAGCCGAGCCAGCGGGCAACGCGATCTTTCACTTCCTGATCGAGAGGCTCCCAGAGTTGAGCGGGCGCGATCTGCAGAGCGATCGTGAGCAACCCCATCTCGACGTGGTGTTGATGATAGGAAGCGTCGGGACCCCAGAAGGCGGGATGAGTTGGGTCGGAGCCGATCGCGAGACCCTCGCGAAACCAGCGAGCGAGGTCATCGCGAAATTTGCGGTCGGCGGGTTCGGCGACGGTTTGAAGATAGTGAGCCGCGACGACGAGCGGCCGAGCAAACGTTTCGAGTCGGTCGGCCTGCGCGTCGTGATCGCTGGATCGGCCGGCGATTGCGAGATCGGCATGGCCGGGAATCATCAAGGCGACGAGTGGTTCGAGCAGGCGTTTGGTTTGCGCCTGCCAATGCCGATAAGATGACGGAAGGGATGACGAGGACATCGGATTACGAGGAAAGGCTGAACACGCGGGGGCTGATCACGGCTTCGAGGGGCTGGTGGGCAACGTAGGCGCGGAGATTGCGCATGGCAAACTCGCCGGCATCGCGGCGACGGTCGGTCGTCGGGCCCGCGAGATGCGGGGTGAGCGTCACGTTGCGCAGTCCACGGAACTTGCTGTCGACCGGGAGCGGCTCGTCGGTGAAGACATCGAGTCCCACCTGAATCTGGCCTTCACGGGCGACCCGGAGGAGAGCGGCCTCATCGACGACGGCGCCGCGGCCGACGTTGACGAAGACACTACCGGGACGAATCAGACGCAGGATGCGCTCGGTGACGATCCCGACAGTTTCGGGAATGAGGGGCGCGAGCTCAATGATGATATCGTTGCGAGCGAACAGATCGTCGAGTGACTCGCAGCGGTGCACTCCCCACACGCGTTCGGCTTCTGCAGTGACGTCGGGAGCGAAGGCTTCGATGCGCACACCGAAGGGCCGGAGCAAGAGGACCAACTCTCGCGCGACCATCCCGAATCCGTGGATGCCCACGGTGCGCCCGAAGAGCGAAGCGGTTTCGGTCTGCCCACTCTTCCAGCCTCCTTCTAGGTGCATCGCCAACGCCCACTCGGTGGCGCGGCGGAGGCAGGAGAGCGTGTGAAAGAGGGCCCACTCGGCGACGATGCGGCTGATCGATCCGCCCCAATTGCTGAGGAGCAGGCCGTGCTCAAGGTGGGCAGGAGTGACGAGTTTTTTGACCGAGCCACACAGGTAGCAAACGTAGCGGAGATTTGACGGTAGAGTTGCGGGCAGCATGGGCGTCTTCCAGGCGGCGACGATGATCTCCGGATTGAACTCGGCGATGAGCGTTTCAAGTTCGGACGGCGAAAGGGCGCTGGGGTCGCGGTGGCAAAACTTTGGCGTCATCTGTTGGAGTTCGGTCCAAGGATCACCGGGGAGAAAGTCGCGGGCCTCGCCCGGAGTGATCAGGGCGAGCAGGGAAGAGGGATTAGGCATGGTCGGAATGGAGAGAAAGGGAGTGGGTCGTCACGCGACAGGCGGATAGCATTCGAGGAGGGTGCAGGTGGGATCGGGGACGATCTCCAGAATCGGGAGACCGGCGGGAACGAAAAATTTGTCGTAGCGCTGCAGAGTGTGAGTTTCGCCGCCGACGGTGATCTCGCAGCTGCCCGCGGTGACGATCACGATATAGAAACTGTCTGCGGATTTGCGGACCGGGGCGTTGATGAGCGATCGGCGCACCGTGAAGCAAGGAGTGTGGAGCGCGGTGATCAGATCGTCTTGAACCGAGTCGGGTCCAAGGGAGCGTCGCCGAATCGGTGGGCGCATGGATTCGGTGGCGATGCGTTCGGCGGTCCAAGGGCTGGAGTCGAAGACATCGAGGCAGAACTCGAGCCCGCGCTGCATGAATCGAGAGGCTTCAGGGAGGAGATAGCCGCCGCGCTCGAACTCGAATCGCACGACAAGATCGCTGGGTTCTTGGATTTCGACGAGGAGGATGCCTTCACCGACGGCGTGGGGCACGCCGCCGGGCACGAGCAAGGTGTCGCTCGGCTTGACGGGCACGCGATTCATGGCCGCAGCGATGGCGGCGATGTCTTGGGTTTCAATCCATTTGCGCAAGTCGGCGCGGGAGGGCGGGGTGTGAAAACCGAGATAAATGGCTGGGTCGGTGACCTCGTCCCGCACGCTGAGAATATGATAGGCTTCGGTTTTGCCCGACGGAGCATGGAGAAATTTTCGGGCAAACGCGGACGTCGGGTGAACTTGGAAATGCAGCCGGATCGCGGGGTCGAGGAGCTTGACCAACAACTGTGGTTGGGCGCCGAAGCGAGCGACGTGGGCGACCCCGAGAAAGTGGTCAGGTTGGCGAGCCAGCAACTCCGCCCAATCGTAGGCGTGTCCCTCGACGCTCACCTGAGAGATCCCCTCGAGGATCGCCTCCCGGCCGGGATTGGCGGCCTTCGTGGTCGAAGCGACCCAGTCTTCCGGGAAGTGGGTGTCGGTGGGGTGCTCGTTTCCCGCCAACTGATCGAGCGTGCGGCCGCCTTGGTAAGTGCGCCAAACGCGATTAGGCGGGAGGAGAACGATGGAAGAGTCCAAGGGCATCTAGCGGGGTGGGTGTGCAGTTGAATGATTGGCGAGCGGACTGACAAGATCAAATCATAATTATAAACCGCGAATCGATTAAACTATTTATCGTTGCTCTCAGTCGAGCCGGGGTGAGTCCTCGGTCCGATGACCACTTAGGCGGTTGCTCGCCTGATCGACTGAGGCGAGTCGCTCGTGGCGTCAGAAAAACAGGGTTAAAAGGACTCACCTGGCGGAAAGACCAACCCCGAAAGGAGAATCATGAATCACCCATATAACCGATAACCTCAAAGGAGTTTGCCCTCTCTTCAGTCGAGCGCCGTCGCCAAGTCGAACGGCGCGCGGAAACGAAGCCTTAGGCTGACGGTGCCGGGCCGGCTGCGCGACGGAGGGCCCAGCCGATCACCACCACGATGCCGCCGCAGAAAATGAAGCTGAGTCGGCCGGACAACGGGTTGGGGATCAGGGCGAGGGCCATAATGAACGCGCCGTAAGCCAAGCAGAGCCAACCGAGCAAGTGACCCTGGCGGAAGTCGGAATTTTCTCCGATCTCAGTCTCAAAGTCGACCGGCTCGAGGGTGCGGGCGTAGTAGGTTTCGATCCGCTCGCGATCGGCGGATGCCGTCCGTTTCCAGAACAAGCCGGTGCCGAGAAACCAGAGGGTGCCGAAAGTGACGTTGGCAAAGAGCCCGGCGGCGACTGTCCAATTGCTCCGATCAGCGCTGGAGAGCTCGGCGAGGCCGAACGTCGATTGCAGCCACTCGGCGGTGAACGTTTGAGTCGTCACCAGCGAAACGAAGAAGCAGAAGAACACCGTCGACCAGCCGGACCACGGAGGCGTGCGTTTCACAAAAACGCCGAGCACAAGCGGAATGGTGTAGGGCACCGCGACGAGCGTGCCGAACTGCAGCATCAGGTCGAACAGGCCGATGTCCTTCATCCGGCTGAAATTGAGGGCCGCGACAATGACGAGGGCGCCGAGGACGCCGGTGGCGAGACGTCCCGTGAGGACCAGTTCGCGATCATTGGCCTGGGGTCGCACGACCGCGTGGTAGAAGTTCTTCACAAAGATGCCGGCGTTGCGATTGAGGCCGCTGTCCATCGAGGACATCGTGGCGGAGAAGATGCCGGAGAGGAGCAACCCGATCATCCCGGCCGGCATCGTGGTGATGCAGATCGCGACAAAGGCGCCTTCCGAGGGATTGGCCAAGGTGGGGAACATCGCGGCGAGATCGGGGTGCACGATCGCGGCCGCCATCGGAGGAATAAACCAGATAATGGGGCCGACGAGGAACAGGAGAGCGGCGAGGAGGGCGGCCTTGCGCGCGTTGACACTGTCTTTCACGCAAAGGTAGCGCGACGCATCGATCAAGTTGTTGGTCGAGATGTATTGCTTGATCACGATCGCGATGACCCAGAGGAGCATCAGGTTGGAATCAAAGATCGCTCCGACGTCGAGGTGACCAGCGGGTAATTTGTCGACGAAGGCGGAGACTCCGCCCACTTCCCGGAGGGCGAGGAACGCCGCGACAATCGTGACGGGCATCAGGATCAGCACCTGAATAAAATCGCCGGCGACCGCGGCCCAGCTACCGCCGACAAAGGTCATCGCGACCACCACTAAGCCGGTGACGATGATGGTGGACTCCAGCGGGAGGCCGAACGCAGCGGAAAGGAAGATGCAGAGCCCATTGAGCCAAATTCCGGCGTAGAGCGTGCCGAGGGGGATCTGGAGCCAGGTGAAGACTTGCTGGTTGGCTTTCGAGAAACGCTCACGGACGCACTCGATGGCGGTGACCATGCGCGACTGGCGGGCGCGAGCAGCAAAGTAGAGCCAGTTGAATCCGAAGCCCAGAGCGTTGGCAAAATAGATGACGAGGATGGGCCAGCCTTCGGAGTAGGCTTTCGACGCCGCGCCGGTGAAGGTCCACGCGCTGAATTGCGTCATGAAGGCGGACGCGCCGACGAGCCACCAGAGCATCTGGCCGCCGCCGCGGAAGTAGTCGCTGCTGTTACGAATGAACCGGCTGGAGAGCCACCCCATGACAAGCATGAAGGCGAAATAAACGGCGATCACACCGTAGTCGTAAGGAGTCATGGGGTAAGGGAGGGGAAGCGAAACCGTGTGGGTTATAATTATGAATTACCAGCCAAAAGATCGGCCGTGGGAAGCTGGAGGAGGATTTTAACTCGCCGGACCAGTCGATTCGCCGAGCACGAGTTGGGAGGACAGCATCACGTCGGTGAGCGTCTCACCGTTCTCGCCGGTGCTGGTGAGCACCAGCTTGGCGGCGGCGGCCCCGAGGCTTTCGGGACTCGATCCGGCACCCGTGATCGTCGGCTTTTCCGTCATATCCGGCCGCGGGGTATCAGCTCCGGCGACGCTCACATCGCCGGGGACTTTCCAGCCTTCCCGAATGAAGGCGCGCGCGGCGCCGTGGGCCATCAGGCTGTTGTAGCAGATAAAGGCGGTCGGGAAGTCGCGCCGCTTGGCGTGGGGCATCACTTGGTGGACCGCTTCAGCGCCTTCAGCGCGGTCCGCTTGCGGCAAGGTCACACTGTAGCGGGCGGGGCAAGTGAGGTCGGCTTCCTTGAGTGCGGCGTGAAACGCAGCGTGGCGTTCATCGTGGCGGGCGAGGCCGCGGTTGCCGCCGAGCCAGCCGAAGCGGCGGTGGCCGAGCCCGTGAAGGTGCTCGACGAGTTGAGTGAGGGCCTGCGGTTCATTGCCGATCACCGAATGGGTCAAACCAGGATACCGAGCCGACACGGCCACGACTCGCCGTTCGTGCTTGCGGAGTTCCAAGAGGAATGGGCGCGCGACCTCGGCCACCAGAACGATGCCCTGGAGCGTGTGCTCGGCCGGGAAAAACCGGGCGACATCTTCCGGAGTCAATTGATCTTCAGATCCGAGAAAAACGGTGGAGATTCCCTTGGCTTGCAGGGCGGTGTGCAGGCCATGTTGCACATGACCGAAGTAGCTGCCGATCGTGCCGAGGCGCATGGGCGCGCGGAGGATGAAGCCGACCGTGCGGGGGCGGGCATCCTTCGGCGTGGAGGAAAGGCGCATGCCTTTCGGATGATAACCTCGCGCCACCGCGTGCTGCCAAATCCGGTCGTAAGTCTCGGGACTGATGTTCTGCTTACGACCGTTGAGGACCAGAGAGACGAGTGCTTGGGAGATCCCGAGTTCCTGGGCGAGTTGTGTTTGCGAAATCCTCCCGGACGGTGGCATGGCGCTTATATCGACAGCAAGCCGCACAAACTCAATCCCGGAGTGAACACGCGCGTCGAGAATCGTCGCCGCACGGTTGGAATCCCGTTACGTGGCGAGGTCGTAAATCTCCGGGGTGATCAACGCGGTGAGCGATTGACCGGCCGCGTAGGCTTGCAGGTTTTTCAGTGCGTGCGCTCCGGCATCCGCATAGCGGTCTCTGGTCGGTCCGGCAATGTGGGGCGTGAGACTGACGTTGCGCAGGCCGCGCCACGGGCTTTCTTCCGGCATGGGCTCTTGCACGAACACGTCGAGCCCGACTTGAATCTGCCCCTCGCTCGCCACCCGGAGGAGGGCAGCTTCGTCGGTGATGGCCGCGCGCGCGACGTTGACGAACACGCCGCCTGGGCGAATCAGTCGCAAGTGTTTCTCGGTCACGCATCCGGTCGTCGCGGGATTGAGGGGGGCGAGTTCAACGACAATGTCGTTGTCAGCGAAGAGGGCTTCAAGCGAGGCCGCCGGAGTGGCCCCGGTTTGGGCGGAAGCGGCGTCATCGAAGTCGGGCGCGAGCACCGCTACGCGGCAACCGAACGGTTGGAGGAGCTTCAAAAATTCCCGGGCAATTGCGCCGTAGCCATGGATGCCGACCCGCCGTTCGAAGAGCGACTCGACTTGCTCCCACTCGTCGCGCCAGCCCTTCTCGTGGTGGATTGAAAACGCCCAGTGGGTTGAGCGCCGCAAGCAGGCGAGGGTGTGGAAGAGGGCGCATTCGGCGATCGTGCGGCTGATCGACGAGCCCCAGTTGGTGACGAGAAGCCCAGCAGCCAACTGCGAGCGCGTGACCAGACGTTGCACGGAGCCCGTCACGTAGCAGAGGTAGCGCAATCGCGGCGGCAGTTCGGCCGGCAGCGGAATGGCCTGCCAGCCAGTGAGGATGACCTCGGGATTGTGGGCGGCCAGTTCCCGGGCAAAGTCGGCGGGCGAAATTCCCTCTGGCGACAAGAGCTGAAAATCAGGACTGATGGCTTGGACTTCCTTAAAAAGGTCACTGGGAAAAAAACTGTCCCGTTCAGAGGGGGCGAGAATTGCGAGCAGAGACGAGATGCCGGACATAGAGCAGATGGGATTAGCGGTAGAGCCAGAATTTGCGAGTCTGCTGCTGGTAGACCTTCGCCTTGGCCTCCCAATCTCGGATGTAGGCATCGACGTCGACGCGCGCGCCGTCTCGTTTGAGCGCGGCGAGAAACGCGGAGGAGCCCATGTGTTTCATGAAACCGTTCTCCTGGGTCCCGGTCGCGTTGACGAAGGGATTCTGGCCGTCGTATTTGCAGGCCAGCTTCATCAAGTAAAAGCTGAGTTCAGTCGGCCGCCAGTCGTTGTAGTCAGTGACTTCGGCGTAAAGCCCGGTGACGGCCTTGCCGTCGCTCCCGGGCACGCTGACCCGGCGAAAGTTAAGCCCGGGCAGATTGAGGGCGAGTAACTCATTTTCCAAGGCGCTGTCGCGGATGCGCGGGTGCGAGATCCCGCGAAAGGGGTAGTATTTGCCGACGCCGTGGCTGAATTTGCCGATGTAGGTGCCGAGTCCGGTCATGGGATAACCGATCACCGCCGCGAAATCCTGGATCATCGGTGAAGTGGGGATCCACTTGAGCCCCGTCTCGGGCCAACGCATGCTGCGCCGCCAACCGCGCATCGGGATGACGGTGAGGTGCCCCCGGAGTCGGTTAGCTTCCGAGACGTTGATTGCCTTGGGCACTTGCATGATGCCAGGGGCTTCCTTGGCCATGCGCGCGAGTTCGCCGATGGTGAGCCCGTGCACGTAGGGCACTCGGAAGGCGCCGACGTAGCTCTTCCACTCGGGATCGAGCGGGGGGCCGTCGACTTTGAATCCGCCGAGGGGATTCGGCCGATCGAGCACGATGATCTCGACGTCATTCTCGAAACACGCGGCCATGGTGTAGAGCATCGAACTCACGAAGGTGTAGCTCCGCGTGCCGATGTCTTGAAAATCGACGACCATCGCATCGAGTCCCTTGAGCATCTGTTTCGTCGGCTTCCGATGTTGGCCGTAGAGGGAGAATACGGGCAGGCCCGTGCGTTGATCCACGCGGTCGGCGATGTGCACCTCCGCTTTCTCGTCGCCGTAGATGCCGTGTTCGGGGCCGAAGAGCGCGACCAGATTGACGCCGGGGGCGCGGCGGAGCACGTCGATGGTGCTGACGCCTTCGCGGTTGACTCCCGCTGGATGAGTGAGGAGCCCGATGCGCTTGCCGCGGACGGCCGCGAAGCCTTGGGCCTCGAGCACATCAATTCCGAGCATCACCGGAAAGATGGGGGTAGGCTGCGGGGTGTTGATCACCGGCGCGGGTCCGGCCGGCACCGGACCGAGCGTCGCCGCAGCGCGGGCGGTTCCCGGTCGAGTCGGTGCTTGGCTGGCGCTGCAGCCAAAAACACCAACTAGCAAAACGAACGGTATAAGGAGATTCTTCAGGGGTGGAATCCGGGGGTTTCCAAACATGGGTGTGTTTACCTTGGTGGTCCGGTGGATTCCGTCGAGCGGGATTCTCGTCGGAAGTGCAAGTGTTTCGGTCCGAAACGCTGGGCGAGGATTCGCCAACAGAGATCGAGTAAGAATCCCAACAAGGTGCCGATGATGGCTCCGCCAATGACGAGCGCGTTGATCGCGGTGCCGATGCGGCGACCCCAATGCATTTCCCCGTGGGATTGATCGATGGGCTTGTTCGGCTCGAAGCCCGGCGGGATGGCCTCGCCGCCGATGTCATCCTCGACCTCGATGGCCGCCCCGAATCCTGACCAGACGATCACGTTGCGCCCCAATTGATGAGTGGCGTAGTAAATCGGCGCAGCGGTCACGGGGTTGGTGATGAACTGGAGGCCGCCGAGCACCATGAAATTGGCGCGCAGGAGCAGCGCGAGGACGAACGCCATCGGAAGTTGCACGCCCATGACCGGCATCACGGAAAGGATGGAGCCTGCGTAGAAGGCCGGGCGGAGGTAGCGCGCTTTGAACGACCAAAGAAAGGCCCGGCGGCGGGAGGCCTTCGCAAAGCGACCGACGAGCGGATATCGATGCAGAGCGGCGCGGCGCGGCATGTAGCGAAGCAGCTGTTTCCACAGGCGGAAGCGAGCAAAGCGTTGTTGGCGGGCGTGATCCTCGGGAGCCATTTATGGGAAGGTAGCGTTGACGGCTGAAGTGAGCAAACGCGAGGCTGATGCGAGCGCTTCCGGCAAAGGAGTTCCCCTCGGGGTGATGGCGTGGAGTTCCAAGTTCGCGGGGGAGGCCGCGACTAGTCTGACTTGTCCGGCAAACACGTGCACCGGCTTGCCGAGCGCGAGCGCGCGAGTGACCAAGGAACCGGGACCCTTGCCACTCATGGAACTATCGTCGAAGCAACCTTCGCCCGTGATCACAAGATCGGCTTCGGCGAGATGACTTTCCACATCGAGCCAAGCCGCGACGAGGTCGGCACCAGAAAGCAGCTGGGCATGAGTGGCCGTCATCAGACCGAAAGCGATGCCGCCGGCAGCGCCGGCCCCGGGGGTTGACATCGTATCCGCTGGTTTTTGGAAGCGGGTGTAGAGGAGCTGGGCGAGACGTTTACTCTCAAGCTCCATTCGCGGGAGGTCCACCGCTGCAAGTCCTTTCTGGGGACCGTAAACGGCCGCCGCTCCGCGTGGGCCGAGGAGAGGATTGGAAACATCGCAAGCAATCCGGATCGGCGGAATTTTTTTACCAATCGCTCCGGTGATCTGGGTGATGCGCGACCAAGTGTGGGGCGCCGGTGGCGAAATCGATGATTGTTGTTGGTCGAGAAATTGGAGGCCCATCGCGGCGAGGGCCCCGAGGCCGAGATCGTTGGTGGCGCTGCCGCCGACCCCGAGCAACACGGCGTCGGCTCCGTGAGCAGCCGCGAGGGCGATCAACTCGCCCGTGCCGAACGAGGTGGTTTGCCACGGGTCGCGGGCCTCCTCGGCGAGCAGCGCGAGCCCGCTCGCAGTGGCCATCTCGATCAAGGCGATCGAGGCACCGGCGGGTATCGAGGCAGGCAGCCGCAGCATGGCCACCGCGGCGTCGGGGAGGTGATTTAGCTGGGCCATCCCGAGGGTGGCTTCGACGGGTTGGCCGCGCGGCCCCGTGACCGTGGCCCGAATTAATCGTCCGCGACTGGCGCGCGTTAGGATGCTCGTGAACCCTTCGCCGCCGTCACTTAATGGACAAAGATCAGCCACCCAATCCGGATGGGCAGTCTCGAGAGCGGTCGCCGTGATTTCACACGCCGCTTGGGCGGTGAGGGAGTCTTTGAACTTATCAAAGGCGATGAGGACGCGCATGCGGAATTTAAGAAAGCGGTGGCCGAAATGGTGGCGAGTGTTTTGCGACTCAAAATACGGATCGTGGTTCCGACCGAAAGAAAATCTTTACTTCAAGACGGCCAGAAGGAGCCGGTAGGCCTTTTCCCGTTGAGCGCCGGCGAAATCGTGGGCGGTGTCCGGATGCTCGACGCGAAGGCGATCGGGGGGACCGTGGAGTTTGAACACTAGGCGAGCGGCCTGGGCGATCCGCGCGACCGACTGCCATTGAAAATTGTCATCGTGGATCGGTGCGCTCACGTAAAGTTTCCGGGGCGCGAGCGCCGCGATCAATTCGTGAAAATCGAAAGGAATGTCTTCCAACCGACCCGCGAAGTCGGCGAGTCGTGGCATGTAGCGCTCTTGGCACCAACCCTGACCCCGTTGCCACACCGCCGGGTCTCCGCGAGCGTAATCAAGGAACGAATCAAACCCGCAACTCGTCACGAGGGTCTCCAGTCGGGGCTCGAAAATTGCGGTGAAAATGGCGTTGTGACCGCCGAGCGAATGCCCGATGACGCCGAAGCGCTCGGGTCTGGCGAAGGGCAGCGACGCCAATAGATCGAGGGCGCGAGTGTTGTCCCAGATCGCTTTCATCGTGCCACTCTGGTAGCCGAGCGCGGTGAGATCGGGGTGGTAGTGATCCATGTGCGGATAAACCGGCGCGATCGTCACGAAGCCGCGTCCGGCGAGTTCGGCGGCGTATTGGCGATTCGCTTTGCCGCCGAGACCGACGATGACCCCGGCCCCAGTCGTGAGGTCGGTGGGATGCAGGCAGAGGACCCCGGGGGCGGTCGGCTCGGTCGCCGCCAGCGCCGATTTGGGAATGCTGAGAAAGGCGGGGGTGCGGCAACCGGGTTCCGATTGATAGGTGATGCGCCGAATGACGTAGGTGTCGCGGTCGATTTCTTCGTCCACCTGAAGGTCGAGATCGACGCGTTTGGTCGAATCGACGCCGGGAAATGCGCCCATGATACTTTCCATGCCGCGGACGATTTCGGCGCGACGTAATTGCCAGTCGTCGGCCGTTTTTACCGGAAGCGCAGTGCCTTCGGAATTGTGAAAGAGCAGGAGATTGTCACGCGGCAGGCGTTTGAGAGAGGAAGGCATCGCCGACGAGTAACTTGTGAGTTCGCTCACAGCGCAAATGAAACCGAGTTCTCACCTACCGGAGTTGTCATTGCGAAGGAGGCAACACTGACTGCGGCGATCCAGGGATGAGAAGGCGTGGCCAAAGGGTGATCGTGGATTGCCGCGTCGCTCCGCTTCTCGCAATGACAGTCACTCGGGTTGTCATTGCGAGACCGATCCGGCTCGGCGGATCGGGCGTGGCGATCCACGAACACTGGCGGATGCGAACAATGGGTAATCGTGGATTGCCGCGTCGGCCTACGCCTTCTCGCACTAACAGCAAAAGGGCTGATATTGGGCTTAGAACGCCTTGCCGTTGGCCTTCGTGCCGCAGAGCGACACTTCGAGCCCGAGATTGGCGGCGAGAGCGGCCTTGGTGTAAACTGCAAGGTCGGCTTCCTTGGCGGAGTTGGCGTAGACGACTTGAATGTGGTTGGCTTGATGGCGTCCCATTAGCTGGTCGCGGGTCATGCCATAGGTGACCGCGTGCATGATCGGCCACTGTTCGGTGGTTTCTTTCCACCGTCGCTCGGTCTCCTCGCGGGGGAGACTGATGACTTGGGCGCGGCCCAGATCCATCTTGAGTTTGCCGCCTTCGACAAATACCCGGCTCCACACGATCTCGCCCGGTTTGGCGATGCCGCGCACGGTGCCGCCCCCGAGACGGAAATACATCTTGGGTTGGCGCAATGAATCGGTGCCGGCGTAGCCGCCGATGTGGTGAGCGGGCGGGGCGCTGCCGGAGATCAAAAAGACCCAGACGTAGTCTTTGGTCGTGCCGCTTTGGTCGTAATCGCCCCAGCGCAAGTCGTGCAAGGTGTTCTCCACGGGTTGCCCGAGGAGCTTGTGGACGCGCTGGGTGAGGAGGCCATCGAGGCCCGCGCACTCGTCGACTTCGTTGAAATGGGTCAACGGCTCGCCGGGACGAATGATCTTGCCCTCGGCGTTGGCGACCGGGGGACGATCGGAGTTGTTGAGAATCCCTTCGACGAGATCGGAAGCCGGCAGGAGGTCTTTGAGGCCCTGTTGATACTGGATGCCGATGGTCTCACAGCCGAACTCGTCGGCGATGCGCAGTGCGGCCACGTAGGTCTTGCACTGCCAGAGCACTTGGTCGCGCGTGAGTTCGTTCTCCTCGTCCTTGCCGAAGCGGAATTTCATGCCCTTGTCCTGAAGCCATTTCAGGACGGCACGGGCCTCCCGGTCGCTGACTTGAGTCGCCCCGTAGTAGAGCGAAGATTGCGAGAGACGCTCCTTGTAAACGCCACAGGGGAAGAGCAACTCGTCGGGGATGATGGCGTTATACATGCCCATGCAGCCTTCATCGAAAACTCCCATGATCGACTTGTGAGTGCGCAGATTATCCGCGATCTGCTTGGCGATGGCTTTGGCCTTCGGGGGGACTTTGCAGCGGGCGAGCGGCGCGACGTGCGACTGCTCGTGCTTGATGCTGCCGGTAGCGAGCCAGCCGGAAAGATTGCTGAGGAAAAAGTCGTCGGTGAAATCGCGGCTCCAGAGGGTGGAGTAGTTAACGCCTGCTTAGGTGAGCGAACCGTTGAGGTTGAGCATGCCGACGAGCCCGGGGGCCGACCCCGACCAGTTGGCGATGGTCAAAATCGGCGCCTGATGAGAAATTAGCCCGTGCAAGATGTGGTGAGAATACTGCCAGACCGCTTCGGCCACGATCAGCGGGGTGCGCGGGTCGATCTTGGAAAAAATCTCCATGCCCTCCTTTTGAGAGCCGATGAAACCGTGCTTTTTCTTGGCGCTGTAGCGATGGGCGCGCACGAGCCGATAGCCGAGCTTGGCGACGGCGGCGGTGAGTTGCTTCTCCATCGCCTTCTGGAAGGGCCAAGTGGCCTCATTGGCGGCGGGACGCAGATCGCCGTTGGCGATCAGTAGGATGGTTTTGGCGGCGGGCTTTTTCATAGGAGCTAGATAAAATCGGCTGTCGGAGAATTGGGCAGAATGGCTAGGACGGGTATTATGCACTGGCTCTGCGGCCGCCGGAATGGATAGTTTGCGGAAAGGCATGGATAATATCGGCAGTAATCGTCAACGCCATCTGCTCTCCCAGCAGGTCACAGGGACGCGCTATTTTTTCCTGAGTTTGTCCCCAGACCACGATGGGCAATTGCGGCCGGCGCTCGGTGGACGCGAGCATTGCAACCCGGATTATGCGGTTGATCGCGATGGCTATGCCTATGCTGGGCTCGAATACGTAGCCGAAGGAGAAGGGTGGATCGAACTAGCCGGGGTTCGCCATGCGTTGACACCAGGCACGGTGTTTACCTACGGACCGACGACCCGGTGCGTGATGGGCACCAATCCCAGCCGCCCGATGGTGAAATACTTCGTATGTCTCGGTGGGAAACGCGCGACCGCTCGGCTAAAACAAGCCGGGGTGCCGGTCGGGCGAGTGAGGGGGCTCGTGACTCACGCGGAAATGCGCGGATTGTTTGAGGAGCTGATCTATGAAGGGCAGCGCCCGGGGCGCCTCGCGCAAGCGCTCTGTGCGGCTCGCTTGGAAGTGTTATTGCTCAAACTGGAAGATCACATCGCCCAGGGCTCCCGGCACGATGATCCGGCGCGGGATCGGTTTCTGCGCTGCAAGGCGCTGATCGATCAGCGGGTGCGGCAGATGACTACGCTCGAAGAAATCGGGGCTGCGGTGGGCCTCGAAGTGTCGAGTGTGTGTCGGCTCTTTCGCCGGTTTCACGATTGTAGCCCTTACCGCTACTTGCTCCAACGCAAGATGACCCTCGCGGCCGAAGACTTGATTGAGAACGGCGGACTCGTGAAGGAAGTCGCCCAACGCGTCGGCTTCGCCGATCCGTATCACTTCTCCCGCTGCTTCAAATCCGTTCACGGCGTGGCCCCGCGCGACCTTTTGCGCTATCGGAAAACGGAGTGAAGGGGGCGAGCGGAGGGTGTTGATGCGTTTCCTCCTATCTGTCATTGCGATGGAGGCGTAGCCGACTGCGGCAATCTACGAATAAGAATGCGTGTCCAATTGGCTAATCGTGGATTGCCACGCCCGATCCGCCGAGCCGGATCGGACTCGCAATGACAATCCCCAGAAGGGAGTTCATTAGCAGGAGCAACGCGACGCGGCAATCCACGATTACCCGTGGTTTACGTCTGCCAGTGTTCGTGGATTGCCGCAATCGTCGACGCCTCCCTCGCAATGACCAGCGGGGTTGCCGTGCCGCGCTGCCTCACTGTGGGAGCCCGTTAGCCTGCGTCACGCCGACAAGCGGCGGCCCATGTGAAATCTTTCGACTCAGGATTCCTCGACTGTCAGGTTTGAGGTCACGGTGGTGACTCCGGTCGTGTCGAGAGCAAGGGCGATGGCTTTGCCGATGAGGTCGGCGGATTTAACACGACCGTGGAGGGTGACGCTCCGGTCTTGCACATCGACGTTGATTGCGAAGGCGGCGAGGTCTCCGTCGAGCACATACTTGGCTTTGATCACCGAGAGGATCCGGGCGTCGGAAAGGGAGTCGCCGACGGCGGCGGATTTTTCGCGGACGACCCGACCGGTCTGGGCGAGGTCGGCCTTGATCTCGTCGGGAGTAAGGTGCCAGTCGCGGAGCTTGGCGGCGATCGAATCCTTGACGCTCCCGGCGACCGCCTTGGTCTGGTCGGCGGCGCGGACCGCAGCGGCTTGAGCGTCGCCGGAAAGAGTCGTCGAGGTCTGAGTGTGGCGATCGAGGTAGAGACCCCTGCCGATTACGCCGGCGGTGGCTCCGAGCAGAAAGAAAAACAGGGCGGTTTTCATGAGTAGTGACAGACAGTCCCAGCGAGCCGGGGTTCAATCCTGCGAGCAAATTGTTTTGAATGCTCTGACCGCTTCGTTTGTGTTCTTCGTCTATGGCCCAAAAATCAGCCCTTGTGACCGGAGCATCGCGCGGCATTGGTCGCGGTATCGCAATCGAACTAGCCCGCGCGGGCTACCGCGTGGCGATCAACTACGCGGGTAATGCCGCGGCGGCGGCCGAGGCGCTCGCGCTCGTGCAGGCGGCCGGCAGCGATGGATTTATCGTGCAAGCCGATGTGTCGGTCGCGGCGGATCGTGAACGCCTCGTCGCTGAGACGGTCAAGAATTTCGGGCGCATTGACCTGCTCGTGAATAATGCCGGAGTCGCGCCGAATGTGCGGGCCGATCTACTCGATGCGGGCGAGGAGAGCTTTGATCGGTTGTTCGAAATTAATCTCAAAGGGCCGTTTTTCCTCTCCCAGTTAGCCGCCAAGCAGATGATCAAGCAGGAGAAAGATGAGGAGGGTTTTCGCGGACGCATCGTCAACATCACGTCCATCTCCGTCTACACGTCGTCGATCAACCGAGGCGATTACTGCATGGTAAAGGCGGGGCTGGCGATGATGACGAAACTTTTCGCGGAGCGTCTCGGTAGTGAGGACATCAACGTCTACGAGATTCGTCCCGGCGTGATCGCGACCGACATGACGGGCGGGGTGAAAGAAAAATACGACAAGCTGATCATCACCGACGAGCGCGGCATCACGCCGCTTCGGCGCTGGGGCAAACCCGAGGACGTTGGTCGCGCCGTCCGCGCGATCGCCGAGGATCGTTTTCCGTTCTCCACCGGAGCGTGCTTCGATGTGGACGGTGGATTCCACCTGCACCGGTTGTGAGGCGCCCTCGTCTTCGAAGCTTGGTCTAAGGTCGCGGATTGGGATGGACCAAGGGGTGGGCGATGCGCCACGTTCGCTGCCTATGCTCGTTACCTGCCAAGCTGGTTTTGAATCGTATCTCGCGAAGGAACTCGCGGCGGGCGGGGTGATGTCGACTGCCGAGGGCCCGGGTTGGGTGCGCGCCGAGGGCCAAGTGGATGATTTGGCGTTTGCGCATCTGATCATGCGGGAAACGACTGAGATCCGCGGCGAGTCGGTTAACGGACTGGCAAAGGCACTGGCCGAGTATTTTTTGGAGGGGATTCGCGACGAACGAATCGAGAGTGCGTGGCCTTGTGTGCTTCAAGGGCCGATGGAGCTGTTGGGGCTCAATCGACGAATTCATGCCGTTGAAAAGGCGCTGCACGAATTTCTAAAAAAGCGACTGTCGCGCGTAGCCAAGCTGGCGGTCGCGGATGTCCCGCGAGAGCCGGGTGAGGTCCGCGGGCTGTTTGTTTGGTTCAATGACTTTGGCTGCGCGCAGGTGTCGCGTTCGGCGCAGGTCAACGGTCAACGGCGGATGGCCGACAACTCGCTCGCCCCCTCGCGGAGCTACCTGAAGGTCGAGGAAGCCTACATCGTCCTCGGCCAAGAGCCGAAGTCGGGCGAAATCGTGGTGGATCTCGGGGCGGCGCCAGGGGGGTGGAGTTTCAGCGCGGCGCGGCATGGGGCTCAGGTGATCGCGTTGGACAACGGACCCATGAAGGGTGGGGCGCTCGACCATCCGTTCATCGAGCATCGGCTCGAAGATGCGTTTCGGTTTTCGCCGCCGCTGGGGGTGACCTACGACTGGCTGTTTTGCGACATGGTCGAGGAACCTCATCATGTGATAAAACACATCCTTGAGCCGTGGCTGGCGGGTCGGTGGTGTCGGCAGTTTGTGGTCAACTTGAAGTTCGGCCGGGTGGATGCGATCAAACTGCTGGCGGAACTTCGTGATCCCGCGTCGCTCTTGTCGCGCTATGCTCCGGGGACGCGGATTCGGCATCTTTTTCATGATCGTGAGGAGTTCACTCTGACGGGACGCGTCGGTTTGTCTGAATAATCCTGAGATTCGCCGGGAAACACATGGACACGGCGAGGTCTGACCGAGTTAACTTAGAGCGCTTTTACATGAAAATGACTGCATGCAAACGAATCCTCATTGGAGGCATCGCGGCCCTTTGGTTGGTCGCCTTGGCCTCCGCCAACCCCGAGATTGCCGGCCGCTGGCAACTCGACGTCGCCCGGAGCTCCGCGCTCGACGGGTGGAACAAGATGGACTTGGTCATCTCTCTCGACGGATCGGTGATCGCACTCCGCCACGAGATGCAGTGGCGTTCCACCAAGTATGAGGCCACCAACCTCGTCGATTTAACGCAGCCGGTGTCGTCCGATCACTTTTTCCGCATCGAGCAAAGGCATATGGCGGTGTATCCGACCAAGGGTGGAGTCACGAAGACGACGGCGGAGTGGATTGACGGAGGTCGGACGTTGCGCACGGAGTCGATGACCCCGGTCGAGGTTTCCCAAGGCGACGTGATCATGCGGATCACGAGTGAGTATCGGATCGGCGAGGGTGCTGAATCGCTCACGCTCATCGAGCTGCACTCGTCGCGCCAACGTCCGCTGGTCTATATTTTTAGGAAAGTGAAAACGGAGGACTCCCCATGATTTTGATAAAACGTCTCATATTCCTCCTTAGTTTGGTTGCGCTCGGCGCCACGCCACTGACCGCTGAGCCGGCAGGGCGCAGCGCTTGGGTGATGAATTTTGATCTCGATTGGGGCAAGGACAGCGGCCTGCCCGAAAAGGCCATGCTGATCAGCTTACAGGGACTCGCGAATCGCGAAGCCCCGCGTCTCTACATCGTGCACCCGCCGGAGTTTCAATGGGAGATCACCGGGCCGTTGTTCGAGTTCTACCAGCGGAAGCACCACGTCGCTTTCACTGACATTGCGACGGCCGACGACGCGCTCACGCTGTTCTCGAAGTATGTGAAGGGCTACGTCGTTTGGGACAAGACGGTCGGAGCCTCACTCAACGTCGCGTTCACGATCGCTGGCTTGCGCGATGCGGTCGTGGTGTCGGAGGAGCTCATCCCCCTCGTCAAGCAGCATGGCCTCACGCAGATCGACGATTTGCGCGGGCGCTACACCGGCATGTCTGATGCGGAAATTTATCAGGACTCCTACGAACGTTATTGGGATCAGTGCACGCACGAAGCGCTCATGCTCTTGGGTGGTCATCGCGGCGCGGTCATGCAGCCGGGGATCGCCGATTGGGGGGTGCAGCGGAAGATGTTCTTCCACGATCTCTCGGCCAACCCGGATCACCCGGCCGAGCTCGCCTTGGGAAAGCGGATCCTTGCCCAGCTCACGCCGGGTTCGATCGTCTTCGGCTGGCATCCCTACGGCAAGGATACCGAGGAGCAGCACACGACACTGCTTTCGAGCTACGGCTTGAAGATGGAGGGTCTCCACAATCTGCCGAACCTCAGTTTTAATTCCCAGTTCACCTTCACCAAGGGCTTCAAGTTCACCAACAACCATCGCGTCGCGCGCGACGCGAAACTTGTGGCGGAGAAGAAAGTCTACATCGCGTTTGTGCAGTCAGATTCGATCGGCATCGGCGTGTGGACCAAGCCTGGCCGTGGCAAGCTGCCGTTCGGTTGGCAGGTCACGATGAACTGGTCGAAGTTCTCTCCCGCCGCCCTCGAGTATTTTCACGAGTCGGCCACGCCCAACGACTACTTCATCGGCGGGCTCTCCGGTCCCGGCTACATGTATCCGAATCACATCCCGGCCGAGCGATTCCCGATCTTGATGGCGGAAGCCAGCGAGATGATGGACCTCCTCGACGAGCGGATCATGGAGATCATGGATAACTCCGCGGCCGACGGCAACGTGGGCAACGCCGACCTCACGAAGGAAACGGTCGATCGGTATTACGAAGCGTTCCCCGATGTCATTGGTTTTATCAATGGCTATGGCCCAGCGCGGACCCGCGATCTTCGCGACACTCGCCCGATGATTTCCTACGATTACTACATCGATCCGAAGCGGCCGCGCGAGGCGGTCACGGACGACTTGAACGAACTCATCGCGCTCAACGCCAAGCGTCCCTACTTCCTCCTCGTGCATGTGCGCGAGTCGAATGACGTGAATAGCTTGGTCGAGATGACGAAGCGGCTCGAAGGACCGGTCGAGATCGTGCCGATCGACGTCTTCCTCAAGCTCGCTGCGAGCAACAAGACCTACACGACGCGCTACCAAGACCCCGACGAGCCCAAGCATTTCAAGGGCTTCTGATCGAAGCGCGAAACGGCGTTTAACCATTCTAAGCCTCCGGTTTGCCGCCGGAGGCTTTTTGTTGGCGAGGCATCGAGAGGCTTTGGGGTGGCTGGGGCAATCCGCCCGCCGCGAGACCGCGCGCGGAGCGCACGGTTCACCTCGAGGCCACCCGCGCCTAACCCGAGTTCCGCAGTTGGGCCGAGTTGCGAAAAAAGTTTCAGAGGAGAGGCATGATTTGGTGGTGGGAGCTTACGAGGGAAGCGCGTGGTTTGAGGGCATGTAGTGCCGAACACCCTCTT
>Ga0105055_10001704_pt1 | contig 35274 bp, 15 predicted proteins | sample BON03_FD_78090 | JGI IMG/M metagenome (GOLD analysis project Ga0105055, IMG submission 78090) | Freshwater microbial communities from Lake Bonney liftoff mats and glacier meltwater in Antarctica - BON-03 | ecosystem: Environmental > Aquatic > Freshwater > Ice > Glacier meltwater | place: Lake... | reverse complement strand
GGGGGGAGAAAGGGGGGGCGAGACGGGGGGAGGAGAAGGGGCGGGAGGGGACGGGGGGGGGGGGGGGGGGGGTGAATGGAACAGGGGGAACCTCCCCCCCCCTTGCACCCCCCCCCCCCCCCCCCCCCCCCCCGGCCCCTCTCTCTCCACGGCCTCACCTGCACCGCCCTGAGCTCCCAGATGGCCGCCGGCTGGTGCACCTCATCCTGCACGAGCGCGAGCAGGTCCTCGTCCAGCATGCCCGACTTTTTGCGGTCGGCGACGCTCTTGAAGCGCCGAAAGACGTCGTCGAGCTGCGGCGGCGGCAGGTCAAACCCGAGCTGGCGCAGGCGCGTGCCCAGGGCGTTGCGCCCGCTGTGCTTGCCCAAGACCACGCCCACGTCGCCGTCCGCGCGCGGGAGGCCGATGGTCTCGGGCGACATGATCTCGTACGTCTCGCGCGACTTGAGCATGCCGTCCTGGTGGATGCCGCTCTCGTGCGAAAAGGCGTTGGCGCCGACGACGGCCTTGTGCGGCTGCACGAGCATGCCGCTGTAGTCCGAGACCATGCGGCTCGTGGCCCAGATGTGAACGGGGCGCACCCCTGTCCGCAGGCCCCCCATCTGCCCCTCCCCGCGCAGGGCGACCGCCATGACGACCTCCTCGAGGCTGGCGTTGCCCGCGCGCTCGCCGATGCCGTTGATCGTGCACTCGATCTGCCGCGCGCCGGCCATCGCGCCCGCCAGGCTGTTGGCCGTGGCCAGGCCCAGGTCGTTCTGGCAGTGGGTGGACAGCACCACGGTGTCGGCGCCCGGGGTGTTGCGGCGGATGGCGGCGATCAGGCCGCCGAACTCGTGCGGCAGGTTCCACCCGGTGGTGTCGGGGATGTTTAGCGTGGTGGCGCCCGCCTGTTTAGTTTTGTTTTGTTAGGGGTGGTGTTGTGTTTGTTCATTTGTTGTTCAGTCGTGATTTAGTGGCCAGCGCGTGAGCGAGCGTGGCAAAGCGCGCGAGCGAGCGCCTTTTTTGGAGGGTCTGTTGCCTGCAAACGCGCGCTCTCGTCCCTCGACGAATAAAACAACAACAACAACACCAAAGCACCGCCCTCCTCCAATCCTCAATCCTCACCTTGATCACCTCGCCCAGGATGCGGTACAGAAACTCCGGCTCGCTCCGCCCCGCGTCCTCGGGCGAGAACTCGATGTCGTCGCACCCCAACTTTTTCAGGTGCAGCACGGCGGCCACGGCGGCCTCGACCACCTGGTCCTCGCTCATCCGCAGCTTGTGCTCCATGTGGATGCGGCTGGTCGCGATGAACGTGTGCACCCGCGGCCTGCGCGCGTGGCGCACCGCGTCCCACGCGCGCTCCAGGTCGGCGGGCTTGGTGCGCGACAGGCCGCAGATCACCGGGACGTAGCCGGTCTCGGGGTTGACGTCGTTGCCGACCTCTATTGCGATGCGGCGGACGGCCTCAAAGTCGTCGGGGCTGGCGACGGGGAACCCGGCCTCGATGATGTCGACGCCGAGCTTGGCGAGCTGGCGCGCGATGTCGAGCTTCTCCTTGCTGGTGAGGGTGGCGCCGGGGGACTGCTCGCCGTCGCGGAGGGTGGTGTCGAAGATGCGCACGTAGTTCGGGTCGTCGATGCGGTTGGGCACGTAGGGCGGGCGCGGGGGGTCGGCGAGCGGGGGCTTGGCGACGATGGGCGGGTCGTCGGACGAAGGGCTGCTGCTGCTGCTGCCGTTGCCGTTGCCCGAGGCGCGGGCGCAGAGCGCGCGGGCGCGGCGGCGGGCGGGCAAAGCGAAGGAGGAGGAGGCAGAGGGGACCAGCGAGTTGGGGACGCGCGCGCGCACCAGGGGGTGCGGCGCGGGGGTCGCCGTGGTGCCCGAGCGCGCGGCCGAGGCCGCGCGCTGGCGCCCGGCGAGCTGCTGCATTGGTTCCGAGGCGGGCGCGAGCAGAGGACGAGGAGGGAGGGAGGGTCGACGCCGCGACCTCTCAAACGCGGTTCTCCCTCTTTCTTGTGTTGTTGCGCCGCGCGCGCGGTGCGTGTGATCGGGCAATCGACGGCGTGGAATGGGTGGCGGTCGCGTTCGATTTGAATTTGCTCGTGCATTTGTGGAGAGAAGACGGAGGGAGACGGCTCCTTTGGACGGCCGTCGGCGCGCGCCGTCGGCAACAGGACGGACGAAGCGCGCGCGGCAAGCAACGGAAAACGGAACGAAAACGATTGTGTTCGTAAAACTGAAGCAGGCTGTTCTTTGTTGAAGTTCAAAAGCCACCCCTCACTCCGCACCCTGCTGATGGAGCAGCACCGCCTCGAGCACCGCGCTAAAGTCGTCGTCGCCGCGCCCAAGCTCTTCGGCGCGCGCAAACGCCGCGAGCGCCGCCTCGGCCACGCCCTGCCCGCCGCCGCCCGCCCCCCCAAGACCCAGCGCCGCCCCCTGCTCGAGCGACAGCCTTAGGTCCTTGAGCTGGTGCTTGAGCGGGAAAGCCGCCGGCGCGTACCGCCGCTCGGCCATCGCCGGACCCTTCAGCGCAAACATGGGGCAGGCGACCGCGCCGAGCGACGCCACCCGCAGAACATCGCCCTGCGCCAGGCCGCAAGCCGACGCCAGCGCCAATCCCTCGGCAAGCGCGGCCATCGTCGTTCCCATGATCTGGTTGACGACCAGTTTCATGGCCGCGCCGGCGCCGACGGCCCCGTCCGCGGCGCCGCCCAGGTAGAGGCTCGCCTTGCCCATGACCTCCAGGGCCGGGGCGCTGGCGGCAAAGAGGGCGGCGTCGCCGGCCGTCAAAAAGACGAGCTGCCCCTGCTCGGCGGGCCCCTTGCTGCCGCTGACCGGCGCCTCGAGGAAGAGACCGCCGGCGGCGCGGACGGCGGCGGCGACGGCGGCGCTGGTCGCCGCGTCCACCGTGGACGCGTCGACGTAACCCTTTCCCGGGGACATGCCCGCGGCGACCCCCTCGGGCCCCGTGGCGACGGCCAGGGCGGCGGGCGGGTCGGCGAGCATGCCAAAGACAATAGAGGCGGTGCGGGCGGCGTCGGCCGGCGTGGCGGCCAGGCGCGCGCCCGCGTCTACTAGAGGTTGGCAGCGCTCGGGCGAGCGGTTCCACACGACGACGTCGTAGCCGGCTTTCAAGAGGTTGGCGGCCATGGCGTGGCCCATGATGCCGATGCCCACAAAGGCGAGGGTGGTTTTGCCGGGCGCGGCGAGCGGGACGGCGCCCAGGGCGGACGGGACGGCGGCGTCGGCCGGGACGGGGGCGGCGGCGGCGGCGGCGGCGGCGCACACGGCAGAGGGCCGAGGGCACGAGGGGGATGCGGCGCTCGGGCGGGCGGGAGCGACCGAGATGGGCAGGGCCGCCGCGCGCGCCATCATCGAGCGCGGGTTGCTCGGGACTGCCACGGCGGAGGGAGGCAGGTGGTGTCGGGGAGAGAGCTTGGACGAGGAGATCCGCGCCGTCGCCGCGCTTGCTCCTCCTGCCCGGTGCTGGACGAGGTGCGCCATTGTTGATGTGAGCCTGCTCGCGTTGTTGTTGTTGGTGGCAATTGGTGTGAAGGTCGCCCTACAGGGCGGGCAGCGGCAACGGACGCGCGCCGCTGTCGCTCGCACGCGCCAAGCTGCCGTCGTTCGCGCGCACGCGCCGCCGCCGCTTTTGCCCCGTTCGAGTTGTCCCACACGCCCTTTGTCAACCATGCGATCGCATCCACACAGACCAATCACGCCCGCCGCGCCCGCCCAATTCTGTTTCCTCGTCTCTCTCTCTCTCACGCGCGCGCAACCACGCCCACCTCCCATCGTCTTCCTCCACCCGCCGCCCGAGGAACGCTCCCTGCTTCGCGCCCGCCGCCACCAGTCCGAGCCCCCGCCGCGTCCCAACGCTCGCCGCGCCCGCCTCTCTCGTGTGCAGCGCGAGCCCTCTGCCCTTGCCGCCCGGTCGTCCGTCGTCCGTCGCCGCCCGCCTGCCGCTCGGCGCCCGTCCGTCCGTCGCCGGCGAGCGAGGCGCGGGGGGGAGGGGGGCCCAATGTCGGCGGCTGGCGGCCGCATCACGGCGGGCGCGGGCGCCAGCCTGATCGGCGCGCACGCGGAGGAGCGCAACCAGGAAGCCACCTGCTACGTGGGCAACCTGGACACGCAGGTGAGGCATAATTTTTGCCGTGGAAGATTGAGCGCGCAAAACAAAGCCCGGCGGCATGGCCCGCGGCGAGGGAACCCCCAAGCCCCGCCCCCCCCCCCCCCCCCTTTGCCCCCCCCCCCCCCCGCCCAACCCCCCCCCCCCGCCCCGCTGGGGGTCAACACAAACAAAAAAAACCCCAAAAACAGGTCACCGAGGAGCTCCTCTGGGAGCTCTTCGTCCAGGCCGGCCCCGTCGCCTCCGTCTACCTGCCCAAGGACCGCGTGACGGGCGGCCACCAAGGCTACGGATTCGTCGAGTTCCGCGGAGCAGGGGCGGCCGGCGGCGGCGGCGGCGTCGGCGGCGGCGGCGCGGGCAGCGGCGCCGAGGACGCCGAGTACGCGACGCGCGTGCTCAACATGGTCCGCCTGCACGGCAAGCCGCTGCGCGTCACCCGCTCGGCCGGCTGGGACGGCGGCGGCGGGGCGCCGGGCGCGGCGGGGCCGGGCGGCGCGGGTGGCGGGTCGGAGCGCGACGTCGGCGCCAACCTATTCGTCGGCGGCCTCGCGCCCGACGTGGACGAGAAGGCCCTCTACGACACCTTCTCCGCCTTCGGCGCCGTGATCGCGACCCCGCGCGTCGTGCGCGACCCCGACACGGGCCTCAGCAAGGGGTTCGGCTTCGTGGCGTTCGACTGCTTCGAGGCCGCCGACGCCGCCGCCGAGGCCATGCACGGACAGTTTTTCTTCGGCCGCGCGGTGGTCGCGACATACGCCTTTCGCAAGGACAGCAAGTCGGGCGAGCGGCACGGGACGCCCGCGGAGCGGCTGATCGCGGCGCAGCGGCGGGCGCGGGCGCAGGCGGAGGCGCAGCGGGGCGGCGGGGGGAGGGGGGCGGCCGGGGGCGGGCTGCTGCCGGCGCCGCACACGCGCTTCGCGGACGGGCCGCCGGGCGCAAACGGCGGGGCACACGGCGCGGCCAACGGGGCGGGGATGCCGCAGCCGCCTCCGCCGATGATGATGCAGTACCAGCACCAGGCGCCGCAGCCGCCGCAGCCGCCGCCGTACATGATGCAGCAGCAGCAGTACATGATGCAGCAGCCGCCGCCGCCGATGTTGATGTATGGAGGGGGAGGGGGAGGGGGAGGGGGAGGCGGGGGCTACACTGCCTTTCCTCCGGGCATGCCGCCGCCGCCGCCGATGTCGATGCCGTTGCCGGCGGGCGCGCCGCCTCTGCCGCGGCCGATGCCGCCGCCGCCGCCGCCGCAATGACGAAAAGGACGTGTCAGCACTGTCGCAGCGCACAATCATCATCACCACACTGTCAAACATCAGCCAGCTCGCCCATCAACACCATCACGCGCACTCATAAAAACGCAGGCGCACTCGAAGCGTTCATCTGACCGACCTTTCCCTCCTTCCGCGAGAGGAGGAGCCGGAGCCCCACCACCGCCACCACATGTCCGCGCCCAATTCGGAGCAGCAGTCGGAAGCTCCACCCAGCGCGCGCGCCAAGCAGCTGCAGGCCAAGGTGCGCAAGCGCGCGCCGAATCCGCCCTCGTCTGCGCCGACTCTTCTTTTCTCCATCGACACGCCGCGCCTCTCTCTTTGCTCACTCCTCTCGCCGCCCAACCACTACATCGATCAATACACAAGCGTAGATCCAGGCGCTGCAGGTCGCCGCCGCCGAGCTTAGGAGCCTCAAGCCCGAGCGGGTGAGTGCCGACGCTCACCTGCGTCGACAAGCGACTCGGGAGACGCCGCCGCCGCCGCCGCCGCCGCGCAAAACGACGCCGCCCATCCGGCGCCCACTTTACTCCCCACCCCCATTCTGTTCACGAAAAAACAACAGGCCGTCTACCAGCGCTTCGGCGGCGCCATCTTCCTGCGCGCGCCGGACAGGGACGCCGCTGCCAAGCGCGTCGCCGAGGAGACGCGCCGCGCCGAGGCGGACCTGCGCAAGGAGGAGGACGAGGCGCGGCGGCAGCAGCAGCAGCAGTGGCAGCCGCAGCACCGGCACCCGCTCGCGTAGGCAGGACCATTCTTTCGTCCGCCCCTGAGAAGTAATAGACAGGCGGCCATGGCCAGGAGCAGCCACCAGCACCGCGAGGACGGGGCGCCGGCCAAGCGCCGGAGAGAGGGGTCCGACGGGGAGGAGGCGGCGGCGGCGGCGGCGGCCGCGCCGGCCCTCGGCCGCCACGTCCTCGACGAGCGCCAGCGCCAGCGCCCGGACCGCAACAAGCCGCGTGAGAACCACCGGGCCGGGCAGCAGCAGCCGCCGCAGCAGCCCGTGGGCCGCACGGCCTCTGCCGCCGCTCCGCAACAGCAAGGGCAGCAGCCGCAGCAGCACCAGCGGCAGCAGCAGCCGCAGCATCAGCAGCAGCAGCAGCAGCAGCAGCAGCGAGGGCAGCAGCAGCAGCAACCGCAGCAGCCGCCGTCGAAGAAGCACAAGAGCAAGGCGGCGAGGCTGAACAAGCACCGGCCCGCCCCGCTGTTGCCGCCGCTGCCCAGGGGCGGCGGGGGGTCGGCCGCAGCCGCGCTCGGCAGCAACTGGGCGCAGCTGCGCGCCAAAATGGCGGCCGAGGCGCCCGCCGAGGGCGGCCAGCCGCGGCCGCGCCACCCGCACCCCGGCCAGCAGCCCCGGCGGCCGACGCTCGCGCAGCTGAACCAGCAGCAGCAGCAGCAGCAGCAGCAGCAGGCGGCAAAGGCCGGCGGCGTCGGCGGCGGAAAAAAGGCGCTGCGGCCGATCGCGGCGCTCGCGCCGGCAGGGGCGGCCGCGCCGCCGCTCGCGGAGCCGATCGCCACGGGCGCGGCGGCGGCGGCGGCGCTGGGGGCGACGGTGGCACGAGGAGCGGCAGCCAGGGCGGCGGCGACGGCGGCAACGGCATCGTCAACAGCAGCGGGCGGGGGCTTACTCGTCACGGCGGCCGCAACGGCGGCCGCCACCACCACCACCACCACCACCCCCGCCGACGCCGCCGACGCCGATGGCGACGCCACCAACGCCCCGCCCACGCCCGTCCTCGCCATCGACTGCGAGATGGTCGGCGTCGGCCCGGACGGCAAGCGCAGCGCCCTCGCCCGCGTCTGCCTCGTCAACGCCCGCGGGCAGGTCGTCCTCGACACGCACGTGGCGCCGCGCGAGCGCGTGACAGACCACCGCACGTGGGTCTCGGGCGTGCGGCCCGCCGACCTGGCCGGCGCGCCGCAGCTCGAGGAGGTGCAGCGGCGCGTGGCCGCGCTGGTGGCCGGGCGCGTGCTGGTGGGCCACTCGATCGGCGGCGACCTGCGCGCGCTGCTGCTGTCGCACCCGAGGCGCCTGACGCGCGACACGGCGCGGTACCCGCCCCTCATGCGGCGCGCGGCGCGGGCGCCCGAGGGCATGGGCGCGGGGGCGGCCGCCGCCGACATCGCGCGCGGCAAGCGGCGGCCCAAGGCGCTGCGCGTGCTGGCCGCGCAGGAGCTCGGGCTGGACATCCAGTCGGGCGAGCACACGCCCGTGGACGACGCGCGCGCGGCGCTGTACCTGTACCTGCACCACGCGCGCGAGTGGGAGAGGGCGCTGCGCACCGAGGGAGGCGTCTCGAGGCTGCCGGTCGGCGTCGTGGGGGGGGCGGCCGGCGTGGCGGCGGCCGTGGCCGAGGCGCGGCGGGCGCGCCAGGCCAAGCAGGGCAAAGGGGGGCGCAAGGGGGAAGGCGGGGGAGGCGGGCGCGCGGCGGCGCGTCCGACCAACACGCTCGACGTGCGCGAGCTGGCCAAGCAGGACCGGTTTGCGGACCTGTAGAACACCCTATTAAACATCTGAGACGGACACTCCCAGTGAGCAAACAGACCCATAACAGACATGAACGGATCCAGTATAACAAGGATTTTGCTGATCTGGCGTCAAGCGGTCTTCCAAAAACGCGCGTCGCGCGCCGTCGTCGTCCCAATCGTGGTCGTCGCCTTCGTCCCCCGTCGATGTACACGCGCCCCCTCCCTCGGTTGCACAGCTGCCATCTCCCACACGATCTCCCTCCCCCTCGTCACCACCAAGCGGAGTCATCTGCAGCACGCAGCAGCACGCACGCGCGGCCATCACAAAACAAGCGCCACAAACGTCACAAAAAAAGTGAGAGGCTCTCTTCCTCGTTCTCTCTCTCTCTCTCCGCTCCGCAAGGACCGACCAAAGTCCAGCGAGGCGCGGCCCTGTACCCCCACCTTGCCCCGTGCACCATCCCCCGCATTCGTGCGGCTGCCACACGGAGCGGCGATTCGCCCGAAACCCGCAAGACCGTGGAGACAGGGAGACGTCCCCTCTCTTGATTTCTGCAACTCCCTATCCACTCCCGCGCCCCGTCGGAGCATGGCGCCGCTCGGCGACGCGGCCGCGCCCGCGAGCGCCGCCGACCCTCAAAGTGCAAAGCCGCCGCCGCCGCCGCCGTCCTTCCGGCGCCACAATCCGCGCACCGACCGCTTCGCGTGCCGCCGCTTCCACCACGTCGAGTTTTGGACGGCCGACGCCACCACCGCCGCGCGCCGCTTCAGCGCGGGCCTGGGCATGACGCTCGCGGCCAAGAGCGACCAGTCCACGGGCAACGCCGTGTTCGCTTCGTACGCCCTGCGGTCGGGCGAGCTGGTGCTCGCCTTCACGGCGCCCTACTCGCGCCGCGCGGCCGCGCTCGCGGCGGAGGCGGCGGCGAGGGCGGGCGGCGCCGGGGCGGCCGGCGGCGGCCCGTCGGCCCTGGCCGCGGCCTCGGCCCCGCCCCCTTGCGTGCCGCTGCCGCACTACAGCCAGCAAGCCGCGCTCGACTTTGTCGCCGCCCACGGCATGGCCGTGCGGGCGCTCGGGGTGGAGGTGGACGACGCGGCGGCCGCGTTTGCGGCGAGCGTCGTGGGCGGCGCCATCGCCGTCCTGCCGCCGACGCCCCTCTTTGCGCCGCCTTCCGGCGACGGCGGCAAGGGCAAGGACAGCCCCCCGCCTGCGCCCCTCCAGACCATCGCCGAGGTCGTGCTCTACGGCGACGTGGTCCTGCGCTTCGTGTCGGCGGGCACAGGCGCGGGCGACAGCAACGGCGACAACAAGAGCGGCCCCGCTTTGTCGTCCTCGTCGCTGCTCGCGCCGCCGCCGCCGCCGCCGCCCGTCTTCCTCGCGGGCTGGCAGCCCGTCGCCGCCTGCGACGCGCCCGCCGTGCTCGACTATGGCATCGAGCGCCTCGACCACGCCGTCGGCAACGTCCCCGACCTCGCGGCGGCCCAGCGCTACATCGCGCGCTTCACCGGCTTCCACGAGTTTGCCGAGTTTAGCGCCGAGGACGTGGGCACGGTTGACAGCGGCCTGAATTCGGTCGTGCTCGCAAACGACGGCGAGAACGTCCTCCTGCCGGTGAACGAGCCGACGTTCGGGACGCGGCGCAAGTCGCAGATCCAAACGTACCTGGAGCAGAACGAGGGACCCGGCCTGCAGCACCTGGCGCTCAAGACGCGCGACATCTTCTCGACGCTGCGGGCCATGCGCGCGGCGTCGGGCGCGGGCGCGGGGCTCGAGTTCATGCCGCGGCCGTCAGACGCCTACTACAAGGGCCTGCGGCAGAAGCTGGCGGCGGCGGCGGCAGGGGGCGGCGGCGGCGGCGGCGCGGGCGGCGGCGGGAACGGCGGCCGCGGCGGGGGCGAGGGCGGCGCAGCGTCGCCGCCGCCGCCGCCGCCGCCCTGCCCGCTGACCGACGCCGAGCTGGCCGCGTGCCAGGAGCTCGGCGTCCTCGTCGACCGCGACGACCAGGGCGTGCTGCTCCAAATCTTCACGAAACCGCTGGGGGACCGGCCGACCGTGTTTGTCGAGATCATCCAGCGCGTTGGGTGCATGAGGCCCGTGGGCGAGGACGGAGAGCCGCTCTCACAGGCGGCGGCGGCGGCGGCGCCACAGGCGGCGACGGCGACCGCGGCGGCCAACGCAGCGGCGGCGGCGGAGGCCGGCGAGGTTTCTGCCGCCGCTGCGGCCGCCGGGGTGCGCGTGGAGCAGGCGGGCGGGTGCGGCGGGTTCGGCAAGGGCAACTTCAGCGAGCTGTTCAAGTCGATCGAGGACTACGAGCGCACGCTGGGCGTCTGAGGAGAGAGTAGGGGGGAGAGACGATTATGATGATCCGATTATGATGATCCGATTATGCCGATCCGACTTTTTCTTTTTCTCGGCGTTTTTTTTCTCGTCGAGCCGCGGCGCGCCATCCTGCGCCGAGCGAGGCGCCCCGCCGTTCAATCTGTCCTCCGGACGAGACGGCAAGCAGCCGACACCACCAACAACTCAACCCCTTCTTGTTCGCAGAGGGTGTTCATCACCCCTTCCCTGTGTGCCTTTTGTACCACAAGAAAACCTGTGCTTCCCCCAAAAACCCATTTTTTGTACCACAAGAAAACCTGTGCTTCCCCCAAAAACCCATTTTTTGCGCCGGCGTCCCGGAAAAAAAACGTCGGCGACCACGCACAATACCTCCCGGCGTCCCCTGCGTGTGTGGTAGTCCTGCCCCGCTGTATTGTAAGCACGCACAATCATGCCTGTCTCGGGCTTCCAGCAAGAGATTTTACCTCTCCAAAACTAGCGCGGCTTTGCCGAAAAACGACGACCAAAGGCGCGCGCGGAGCAGGCCGCCGCCGCCTCCTTTCGGCGCACCCTTCATCCCTTCCCCTCCCCTCTCCTCGTCAGCCGCGCCGCTTGACGCGCACGTGCCTCCTCCCGCCGCGCGGGCCGCCCGCGTCGGCGCCGGCGCCCCCGGGCCCGCCCATGGTGAACACGGGGCCGCCGCCGGGCGTCTGCTGCTGCTGCTGCTGCTGCTGCAGCGGCTGCTGCTGCTGCTGCTGCTGCTGCCCAAATCCGGGCGGCGCGCCAAACGGCGAGGCGGGGCCGCCGGCCTGGGGTGCGGCCCCGCCGAAGAACGGCGACGGCTGCTGCTGCTGCTGCTGCTGCTGCTGAAGCTGCTGATGCTGCTGTTGCGACTGCGCCGCGCCGCCGCCAAACATGAACGTCGGCTGCGATCCTCCCGACGGCACAAAGGCCGACGGAGCGCCAAAGCCCCGGGCGGCGGGCGGCGCGCCAAAAGGCGACGGCTGCTGCTGCTGCTGCGGCGCGGCGGCGCCAAAGGGCGGCGGCGCCGCGCCAAAAACCCCCGCCCCGCCGCCAAAGGGCGGCGGCGGCGGCGGCGCGGCCCCGAACGCCGGGGCGCCGCCGACACCGAAAGTACCGCCTCCACCGCCTCCACCGCCGAACGTGAAGGGCGCGGGCGAGGACGGCCTGGCCGCGGGAGCCGCCGGTGCCGCGCCAAACGAGAAAGCCGGCGGCGGCGGCGACGGGGAAGGGGGCGGCGCGCCGCCGGCGAGCGTGAACGCCGGAGGGGCGGCCGCCGCGGGCGCGGCGCCAAACGTCGGCGCGGCCGCCGGCGCCGCACCAAAGGCAAAGGCGCGGTTGTTGGCGGCGTCGTCGCGCGGGGCGGCGGCGGCGGCGGCGGGGGCGGCGCCGAACGAGAAGGGGGCCGCGGGGGAGGCCGTCGGGGCGAGGGCCGGCGCCGCGGCCGCGCCGCCGCCGAACGCAAACGCGCGCGGGGCGGCGGCGGCGGCGGCGGCGGCGGCGGCGGCGGCGGCGGCGGCGGCGGCGGGGGCGGCGGCGGCGGCGGCGGCGGCGGGCGCGGCGCCAAAGGAAAAGGCGGGCGGCGTGTCCTTCCCGCCTGCCGCGGCGCCAGCGCCAAAGATTGCGGGGGCGCCGAAAGACGGGGGGGCAGCGGCGGCGGCGGCGGCGGCCGGCGCGGCGCCGCCAAAAGAGAAGAGCGGCGCGGGGCTGAGCGCGGCGCCGCTCTCCTTGCTAGCAGCACCGTTTGCGGGCGCGGGAGCGACAGGCGGCGCGGCCGCAGTCGCTGCACCAAAGGAGAAGGCGGAAGGGGAGGCCGCGGCTGCAGCAGGCGTGGCAGCGGCGGGCGGGGCGCCAAAGGAAAACGCAAGCGGCGCTGCCGGCGCAGGCGCAGGCGCCGCTGCTGCTGCCGCCGCTGCTGCTCGCGCCGGCTGCTGCTCCTCCTCCTGGGTCGGCAGGCCGCGCGGCCGGCGCTTGAGAGCACGGCCGCCCTGCTCCCCGCGCTCGCGGTCGCCGTAGGTCGCTCCGTCTCCGTTGGCCGGAGGCGCGGCGGCGGCAGCGGGGGCGGCCGAGAAAAAGCCGCCGCCGCCGCCGCCGCCAAACGCGCCGCCGCCAAACGCGGGGGCCGTCGACGGGGCCCCAAACGCGCCGAATGCGGGCGCGGCTGCTGGTGCTGCTGCGGTGGCGGCGGAGGGCGCGCCGAAGAAGATGGAGCCGGATGGGGCGGGAGGCGCCGGGCCAGGCTCCGGGGCATTGGCCGCAGCCGGGGGCGGCGAACCGTCGGCCTCGGCTGCCGGCGCCGGCGCCGGCGCCGCTGCCGCCGCCGCCGATGCCTTGTCAGCTGGGGGTGGTGCCGAGAAGAAAGAAAACGCCGCGGCCGGGGCCTTGTCTGCCGGGGCCGGTGCCGCTGCAAAGGTGGGTATCGCTGGGGGGGGGGCGGGAGCTGCATGATACGGGGGCGCAAGCGTGAACGCTGGGGCCGGCGCGGGCGCGGGCGTGGGCGCGGGCGCTGCCAGAGCCGGCGCCGCCGGCGCCGCCTCGTCCTCGCCGTCGCCCTCGTCCTCTTCGCTGCTGAGCGGAGGCAGCGGCACGCTGGCCGCCTTCTCCGCCAGCTCGGCCACGAGCGCGCGGCCGCCCGCGCGCGGCAGCGAGGGCGGCGCCGGGAGGGCCGCCGGCCGCGACGGCGGCCTCGCGGGAGGCGGGCGCGCGGCGCCAAACGCAGGCGGCGGCGGCGCTGCCGCTGCCCCAAACAGAAAGGCCGGGGGCGGCGGCGGCGCTGCCGCTGCCCCAAACAGAAAGGCCGGGGGCGGCGGCGGCGGCGGCGGGCCAGGAGGGGCGGCAGCGGCCGCGGCAACGAACCCGGCGACCGCGGGCAGCGAAGAACTAAATCCAGAGGGGGGGAGAGCACCCAGGGGCTTGGCAGCCGAAAAGGCAAACGCCGGAGCAGCGGGCGCCAAAGCGCCAAAGCCGCGGCCGAAGCCGCCGCCGCCGCCGCCGCTGCCGCTGCCGCCAAAGGGCGAGCCACCGTCCGCTGGCGGCAGCGACGCCATCAGTCGCGCGACCGCGCCCGCCACGCCGGCGCCGGGCCCGGCCCCGCCAAAGGTGTAACGGGGGGCGCCGGGGGCCAGGCCCGCGGCGGAAGAGGGCGAGGGCCCGGCCGCCGAGGAGGGCGCGACGGCGCTGGCCCCGCCTCCTCCGCCCCTGCCGGGCGAGCCGCCGCCCGTGCTGGGGGAGAGGGGGGTGGCGGCCGCGAACGCAAACGTCGGGGAGGGGGAGGCGGCAGGGGGAGGGGAGGGAGGGACGCCGGCGAGGCCCTGCGCGCGGCTGAAAGCAAACAGGGGCGCGGCCGCCGCGGCGGGCGGCGGGGACGCTGCTGCGGCCAGCGAGGCGGCGGCGGCGGCGGCGGCGGCGGGAGAAGCGGCCGCTTGCTGCCTCCTGTCCTCTTCCTGCTCCTGCTGCCGCTGCTGCTGCTGCTGCTTGTCCTGGAGCGCGCGCCGCGCCGCGGACGCGCCCGCAAACATGCCCTCGCCGCCGGCGGGCGCGGCCTGCGGCGTGAGCGCCTCGGCCAGCACGGCGGACAGGCGCAGCGCCCGCGCGGGCGTCGCCGCCGCCGCCGCCGCCGGGCCGCTTGCCCCCGCCCGTTGCTGCTGCTGCTGCTGGGGGGACGCGCCAAAGTGGCCGCCTCGGCCGCCGGCGGACGAGCCGCCGCCGCTGGGCGGCGTGCCAAAGAGCACGGCCGCGGGTCCTCCCGGCGTCTCCAGGCGGCCGAGCGGCGGGGGGGGGGCGGCGGCGCCAAAGCCGTTGGCCGAGGCGGGCGTCGCCGCCGCAGCGCCGCCGCCCGAGCCCGGCGGCGGCGCCCCCAGCAGCGGGACGCCGCCGCCGCCGCCGCCGATCGCGCCTCCGCCGCCGGACGCCTTTTGCAGGCTGCTCAGCGCCTGGAGGATGCTCTCCGCCGCGGGCGTGCGCTGCTGCTGAGGCGGCTCGGGCTGGGCGCGCGGCGCCGCGGGCGTCGCCTCGGCCGCGGCGGGCGGCGGGGTGGGGACGGGCGCGCGGCCGCCGAGGCCGGCCATTGCGCGGGCGCCGACGCCGCCGCCGCCGCCGTGTGTCGCGTGAAGCTGCTGCTGCTGCTGCTGCTGCTGCCTCTGGTGCTGCTGCTGCTGGTGGTGCTGCTGCGCCGACCGCAGGCGCTTGGCCGCGGCGGTCGCGCCGGAAAAGGTCGCGGCGCCCGAGCCCGGGGCGAACAGCGGCGTCGCGCCCGCGCCTCCGCCTCCGCCGCCCTCGAGCAGCAGCAGGCCGCCGAGCCCGCCGCCGCCGCCGCCGCCGTCCGGAGCGCCGCGCTTGCCGCTGCCGAGGCGCAGCGGCGTGCTGCGCATGGGCGTGAAGGCCGCCACGCCCAGCCCGCGGCCGGCACTGGCGCTGCCGTCGGCGGCGCTCGACGGCGGCCGCTGGTGCTGCTGCTGCTGCTGCTGGAAGGCGGCGGGGAGGCCGTACGTGCCGCCGCCGCCGCCGCCGCCGCCGCGCGGCGTCGGCGCGCCGCTGCCTCCTGCTCCTCCGCCGAGCACGCCGCCGCCGCCCGCGCTGCCCGCCGGGCGCGGCACGGCGTACGGATTGGGCGCCGCGTGGCCCTGGCGCCCTCCCGCGCGCGCGAGCGCGGCGCCGAGGCCGTTGGCAAAGCCGTTGCCGTGGCCGCTCTGGCTGCCGCCGCCGCCGCCGCCCGCCGCCGCGGCCGCCGCCGCCGCCGCCGCCGAAAACCCAACGGCCGACGCCGGCTTTCCTTGCGAGGCTGGGCGGCCGTAGGGGGTGTAGCGCCCGGGCACTGCCGCGGCGCCAGGGTCGGCGCGGCGCGCGCTGCCGCCCGCCAGCGCGCGCGGTGTCCCGAAGAGGGGGCGCATCTGCAGGGCGGGCGGCGGCAGGCTGCCACGGCCACCCGTGCCGCCGCCGCCGCCGCCGCCGCCGCCGCCGCCGCCGCCGAGGAAGCCGCCCAAGCCAGAGGGGCTCGGCGTTGCACGCGGCGGAGGGCCCGTGTTGTGATCCCGGTGGTTAAAGGGCTGCTGCTGCTGCTGCTGCTGCTGCTGTCCTGCCGCCGCCGCTGCTCCCCCCGCGGCTGCGGCCCCGCGGGGCGGCAGCGCGCCCGCCGCCATCGACGGCCTCTCCTCCAGCAGCGAGCGCGGCGGCGCCGCCTGCGGCGACATCAACGACCAAGGCGGCGACCCGGGCCCCGCCGCCAGGTGCAGGCCCCCGGGTGGCGCGAGGCGCCGGCCCGGCAGCGCCGCCCGCGGCCGCCGCAGAAACTTTGCGAGGGCCGCCTGGCGCGCCGGCTCCCACCCACGCGCCGAGGCGAGCAGCTCGGCGGCAAGCGGCTCGGGCACGACCGAGGGACCGCCGTGCGCCGCGGACGGGGCGAGCCAGGCGGGCGGCGGCTGCTGCTGCTGCGGCTGCGGCTGTGCCCCTCCGGCGCTGGCGCTCGCAGGGAGGGCGGCGGGCGGCGGCGGCGGCGGCGGTGGCGAGGGCGCGCGGCGGGCGGGCGCGGCGGCCGCGACGCCGTTGGCCTCTGCTCGATGCTGCTGCTGCTGCTGCTGCTGCTGCTGCTGCTGCTGCTGCTGCTGCTGCTGCTGCTGCTGCTGCTGCTCCTGCTTGAGGATATTGATCGACCGGGTGAGGGATGGTGTGAGCATTGCCTGTCTGGAGGGGATTTGGCGGGTGAAGGGGTCGTCTCTGCGTCTTTGCTCCCTCTTTCCTCACCTGTTGCTGCTGGTGCGCCTCTCTCTGCGCGCGCCCGGCCCCCCGCACGTCAGGCGAAGGCGCAGGTGCCGATCCTGATGGTGGGTGGAGAGGAATGAGGGAGAGGGAGAAGAGGTGAGTTGTCCTGTCGAATGGAAACCAGAACGTTTGAAAGCCCCCCTTTTTGTCGCCCCTCACCTGCTGCGCCGCCGCCCATCGCGAAGAAGCCACGCAGCGGCGTCACCAGCTTGCCCAAGAGCGAGCCTCCGCCGCCGGCCGCGTCCATGGCTCCTCTTTCTGATCTTTTGCTCGTCAGCAGCTTTTTTTGAACAGGGCGAGTGTGGTGCTGCTGCTGTCGAGGGTTGCTGATGTGCTAGAGCGGTGCTAGTATTTGGTGGTTGGGGCTACGAGTGAGCGTTTCGAAGAAAAAGGAAGATTGAGGAGGGTGAGGCAGCTGCGAGCGCCGCTCACTTTCGTCGGCGAGCGATCGCGCGACCGGGCGAGCGCGGCTCGCCGTCGCCCGCCGCCGCCGCTGAATTAAGCTGACTGATCCGGCTGACACCGCGCCCAACACCACCCACAACTCCCGACAGTTAAAACAGAGCCACGCACCGTTTCCACCACCCCTCCCTTTGTTCCCAGACAGCAGGCTCAAAAAGAAAAAACGCCGTCTGCTCTGTTCCCGTCCCTCTCTCTCTCTTCTGGCCCCGCTGCCAGCGATCACCAGAGGCCGGACAAGACAGACGGCCGCGCAACCCCTCGCGCACTCGCAGCCGTCGCCGTGATGGCGACCATCTACGGAGGAGGTGAGAGGACGGACCGCCGCCGCCGCCCGTCCGTCGGGCGCGCGCACGCCGCCGCTGCGCCTCTCTCTCTCTCTCTGCCTGGAATCGTGTCTCCCTCTCACCCCCCACTGCGCGCCTCGCAAGCGGACAAACGTACACAACACACAAATCAAAACAGACGAGGTCAACGCGTGCGTGCTGGATGTCGGCACGCACAGCGTCAAGGCGGGGTACGCGGGCGACGACGGCCCAAAAGCGGTCTTCCCCTCGGCGTGCGGCGTGGTCGCCGCGGCGGCGGCGGCCGACGGCGGCGGCGGCGCCAGCGGCGACAGCCGCGTCAAAAAGGGCGGCGCCGGGCCCGCGGACGGCGCGGAGGCGGGCAAGGAGGACGGCGGCGGCGGCGAAAAGGACGGCGGCGGCGTCAAGAAGGACGCGCGCGCCGGCGCCGCCGCCGGACGCGGCGGCGGCGTGTTTGTCGGCGCCGACGGCCCCTCGTTCGCGCGCGGCGACCGGATGGAGGTCGCCTCGCCCTTCGACGCCGACGGCCAGGTGCGCGACTGGGACCTGGCCGAGGCCCTCTGGCGCCACGCCCTGCAGGACCGCCTGCGCGTGACCGACCCGGCCGACATGGCGCTCATGGTCGTCGAGCCGACGCACGCGACCAAGGCGTCGCGCGAGGCGTGCGTCGAGCGGCTGTTTGAGGCGCTCCAGTGCCCGGCGGCCTACCTGGCCAAGGCCGCGCTGCTGGCGAGCTTCGCGACCGCGCGGCAGACGGGCGTGGTGGTCGACGCGGGGCACATGGCCACGACGGGTGAGTTTTTTTATCTTTGTGGGGGCGCACGTTTTGTGCTTGCCCGCAGCATGTTTTTGGCGACGTGCGCTTTTTTTTTTTCGCCGTTCTTTCGCGCGCTCGCGCCCCCCCCCCCCCCCCCCCACACACACACACGCGCCCTCGCCTTCTCTCGTCTCTCTCCCTCCGAGACTCCTCGCGCGGTCGGACGCGTGTCGGCACAGAACCGGTGTCGTCAGGTCGTTTACACTGCAAGAGAGGAGCTAGGGGGTGGAAGCACAGACGCAGAAAAACGCGTGCGCGCGCCGCGGCGTCCGGTCGGTGTCTCGTCCTCTCTCGCCGGCGCGCACCGACACCCTCGCCATCCCTCCACCTCCTCCTCCTCCTCCTCCTCCTCCTCCTGCTCCTGGCCCTCGGACAAGCGCCCGCTCCTCCTCCCCCCTCTAGATGAGCAGCTTCTCGATCGCCAGCTTGAGCGCCTGGATCTGCGACTTGAGCTGCGACCCCTCGTTGGTCGTGACGGAGCAAGAGATGACGGGCCGAGAGACGCCGCACGCGCGGCCGAGCGCCGCTTTCGACGGCACAAAGACGTAGGGCACGTTCTTGTCCTCGGCCAGGAGGGGCAGGTGCAGGAGGATCTCGATGGGCTCGGTGTCGGCGGCCATGACGACGAACTCGGAGATGCCGCGGTTGAGCGTCTTGGTGGCTGTGTGTGTGTGTGTGTGGTTTTTTGCGGGTGGGGGGCGGCGTTTTTTTCTTTTGAGCGACGCCGTCCCTCTCTCTTTCCCCTGACCCCCCCCCCTGCCGACGGCGACTCACCCTCGTTGGCGCCCTTCTTCAGCTGCTTGTAGTTGGCGGCCTGCTGGACGATGTCCAGGATGGTCTGGGTCAGCTGCGGTGTGTTGTCGTGTTTGGCAAGAGAGGGAGGGCGGGTGGACGGGGGCGAGAGAGAGAGGCGGCTGCGAGTGAGCGAAGGAAATGGGAGGGCGGCGCCTGGATTTTCTGCCGACACACTCGCTCCGTCGCGAGGCACGACGCGCGACGCGCGCGCCCCAGACGCCGTACTGGCGGCGATCACCAATCACCCTTACCTGCGCGTCCGCGAGCGGGTACGCCTTGGGGTTCACGGCCTCGCCCATCGCGACGCTTCTCTTTTGGGAGGGAGAAAAAGAGAAGAGACGTGCGGTCCCTTGGGCTCACAGGCTGATCACAACCTTGGGGGGGTTAAAGCGGTCAGAGAGAGATGGGAGCGTTGGGTACTGTCGTGTATGAGTCTTGTGCGGGTCGCGCCGGCGCCGCGCTTTTGGTCCGATCGCCGTTCGCGGACGAGCGGGCGTTGCCGTCGCCGTCGCCGTCGCCGTCGTTTGTCGCTCATCCCGACCCCTCCTGTCTCCTCCTCCCAACCCTAAAACATGGAAACGCAGTCGCCGTCGTCCACGAGGGCTACGTGCTCAACAAGACCGTCGTGCGCAGCCCCCTGGCCGGCGCCGCCCTCAACCAGCTCATCCGCGCGGCCGTCGAGGCGCGGCCCGCGCCGGCCGCCGCCGCCGCCGCCGCCGCCGCCGCCCCGCCGTCGGCGAAGCGCGCCGCCGCCGCCGCCGCCGCCGCCGCCGCCGCCGCCGCCGCCCAGGCGACGCTGCTCAAAATCCTGCCGCGCCACCTGTTCCGGCGCGTGCAGAAGGACCCGCCGGACGGGCCGTGGCGCACGGAGCGCCTCGACCCCCCGCCGGGAACCACCGCCTCCTTCGCCGAGTACGCCGTGCTGCAGATCGCGTCCGACCTTAAAGAGGCCCTCTGCCGTGTGAGCGACACGCCGCTGCCGCTGGCCGGCGAGGGCGGCGAGGGCGGCGCGGCGGCCGGCGGCGGCGGCGGCGGCGGCGACGACGTCGCCATGGCTGACGGCGGCGGCGAGGGCGGCGAGGGCGGCGCCCCCACCGTCGCGTACGAGCTCCCCGACGGCACCGAGATCCAGGTCGGCGGCGAGCGCTTCCGCGCGCCCGAGGCGCTCTTCCAGCCGGCAATCCTGGCGGCGTGGCCCGGCGGCGGCCGCGGCGGCGCGGCGGCGCTGCCGCCCGAGGCAGAGGCCCTGCGCTCGGCGCTGCCGGCCCTGGTGGCCGAGTCGATCGCCCGGTGCGACGTCGACTCGCGCCGCGAGCTCTACTCCGGCGTCGTGCTCACGGGCGGCACCAGCCTGCTCCCCGGGCTGCGCGAGCGGCTCGAGCGGGACCTGGCCGAGGCGGCGCCGGCGGCCGGCGGCGGCGGCGCCGCCGGCGCCTCCTTGCGGATCAAGGTGGTGGCGCCGACCAGCGGCGTCGAGCGGCGGTTCGGGCCGTGGATCGGCGGGTCGATCCTGGCGTCGCTGGGGTCATTCCAACAAATGTGGATGTCGAAGCAGGAGTACGACGAGCACGGCGCGTCGCTCATCCACCGCAAGTCGCCTTGAGACGTTGTGTTTTTGGCGGGTGGGTTGCTTTTTCGGGCGGTGGGAGAGCGAGCGGCGTGGTCGGCGGCGACCTGCAGCGTCGCCGGCGCGCGCGATTGGTTGCACAAAAAGTTTTTGTCAAAAACAAGCGACGAGGGCCAAGCAGCTCCTTGTCTTGGAGAAGCATCGCCGCCCCTTGTTGTTACGAACACGAACGAAACGAGCCATCGGCAGATCACACCGATTCCTTGTCCTGAGCAAGACGCGTCTCGAAGAAGGGAAAACTGAGACTCGCAAACGAGACGCGCATCTTCGTGTGATCGAGGGGCGCAGACCATCGTCACTAGACCCATCATCGCGTCCACCACCCAGGAGGTCAGCGCACGCCGAGAGCAAGAGAGGGCGAACAGAGGCGCCGCGTCGCGCCGCGTCGGCAGGGGCGGAGGCGCCGGCAGCGCCGCTCAGGGGAAACACACGGCGCGCGCGACGCGAGAGAGTGATGGCGGCGGCGCCAAGGTCGGACAAGGGCGTGGAGCCGCCGCCGCCGTCGCTGTTCGACGCCTACGTGGCCGAGGAGGACGAGCTTGCGGCGCGGTCGCCCGTCAGGCGGCAGGGCGTGGGTGCGTTAAAAGCGGACTTTGGATATTTCGTCGCCGCCGCACTAAAAGCGCCGACGGATTCTGACCCCGCCCTTTTCCCGTCGCCCCCCAAACACAGCCTGGGACCGCTCCATCGCGCTGGTGCGCCCGTGCGTGCGCATCATCAAGGCCGCGTGCGGCAAGGACTACCTGAACCTGTGAGTCCTGGGGGCCGGCTCGCAAAAGCTGGACGCCGCCGCCCGTCGGCCGCCGCTTTGTTCTCCCGCCCTCCCCCCCCCCCCCCCCCCCCCTTGCCATACACGAACCTCCGTTTGTTCGTTCACACGCACACAGACCCAACCCCGACCAGACGGCATACAGCGCCGTGTGCATTCTGCAGCGGTTCTGCGCGCGCGTGCCCGTCACGTACCTGGACCGATGCGTGAGTCGGTCGCTCCCAACGTTTCCGCCGCCTCTTCCCCCCGTCGCCGCCGCCACGCCCGCTTGTTTTTTCCTCCTTCCTCGCTCCATCTCTCGCCCCCCCCACCCCCCCGCCCTCACTTGAAACACGGCCAAGTCCGACAACTGAACAAAAACAACTACAAGACAGTCCCTCGCCGCCGCCTCGCTCCTGATCGCCTGCAAGATCGAGCCGGGCATGGACGCGTGGCGCAGCCTGGACGCCGTCGCCGGCGCGGCGCAGGCGCTGCGCGCGCCGGCCGCCGGAAGGGGAGCGGCGGGCGGCGGCGGCGGCGGCGGCGCCCCCGCGGGCGGCGACCCGGCGCGCGTGGCGGCGCTGGCGGAGCTGGTCGGGGTGGCGGAGCGCGCGGTGCTGCTCGCGCTCAACTTTGACGTGCGCGTGCCGGCCAAGGGGCCGGTGCGCTGGGCGCGCGACGTGTGCAGGGCCCGGGCGGGGGCGGGGGTGGGGGCGGGGGCGGCGGCGGCGGCGGCGGCGGCGGGGGCGGCGGAGGACGAGGCCGGGGGCGAGGGCCAGGAGGCGGGGCCGCTCGAGGCGGCGGCGGCGGCCATCCTGCGCGACGCGGGCTACACGCCCGCCGCCCTCATGGCCCCTCCCGAGGCGCTGGCCAAGGCGGCGCTGTGGCTGGCGCAGCGGCTGCTGCTGCAGCAGCAGGGGCCGCCGAGCGAGGGCGCGGCGGCGACGGCGCCGCCGCGGCCGCCCCCCGCTGCGCCGGCGGGCCCCGCGTTTGCGCCCTACGCCCGCGTCCCTCAGGCGCGCGCCGAGGCGCTCGCGGCGGTCCTGGAGCGCACGCCGGCGGTCGTGCGCATGCGGGCGGCCGCTGCTGCTGCTGCTGCTGCTGCGGGGGGCTCAGGCGGAGGAGGGGGCGGGCAGGAGAAGCGGCAACGGCGCGTGGGCGGAGACGAGGGGGCGGCGGCGGCGGACAGGTGAGGCGGCGGCGGCGGCGGCGGCGATGATCGGCGATCGGCGGTGTGGAACAGAGGCGACGCCGTTGCGGGTACTCGGGACGATCATTGGCTTCGCCTGCAACCACGGACACTCGAATTTCGCTACATCTCACGCACACACACCACCACTCGGCGTCGCTCCCCTCTCTCGCCTCTCACCAGTGACAAGTCATCGCAGACGGAGCGCGAAAACTCTCCCGCTGCACCCGACTCAAAGGACAGGGACGGGATCGCTTGGCCGTTCCCCGCAGACCACAGTAGGATCAGAGGGGCGCACATGTGGCGCGAGGCAGCGGGCAGGGCCGCGCGCGCTGCGCTGCTGCTGGCACCGCCGGCGCGTGCGTCGTTGACGGCTTCAACAGCAGCGGCGTTGACGGCCGCCGCACCAAGTGTCAGGAGGCCCCTTGCAAACGCGTGGGCTTTCTCGACAGCAGCAGCAGCGGCGGCAAGGCGAGCACCAGCGTCCTTTGCCTCGTCGCCGCTCCTACGCACGAGCAACAGCAGCAGCCCCAGCGCCGCCGCCGCCCCCGCCCTCGCCGCCGCCGCCAGCTGCCGCCCCTTTGTCTCGCTCGCCCGGGCGGCCGGCGCCGGCTCGAGGCCGCCGCCGCCCGCCCCCGGCGCCCTCTTCCGCGCCCCCGCGTCCGCCTCCCAGCTCCAGCAGTCCCGCGCGCTGACGCGCAACCAGCTCCTCCGCCGCGGGCGCAAGCCCAAGCCCGCGCGCCGCAACCCTGTCAAGGCGCTCGAGGGGGCGCCGCAGCGCCGCGGCGTCTGCACGCGCGTCTACACCGTCGCGCCCAAGAAGCCCAACTCGGCCAACCGCACCATCGTGAAGGTGGCCCTGTCCATCGGCGGGCGCGTGACGGCCTACGTCCCGGGCGAGGGGCACAACCTGCAGGAGCACGCGCTGGTGCTGCTGCGCGGCGGGCGCGCGCGCGACCTGCCCGGCGTCAAGTTTCGGGTGGTGCGCGGCGTGTTCGACGCTGCGCCCGTCAAGGGGCGCACGAAGGGCAGGTCGAAGTACGGCGTGAAGAAGCCGAAGAAGGAGTAGCGAGGTTGAGCTTTGATTGTTAATTTGGAACTCGGATAAAGAGAGAGATATGGGCGCGCGTGAGCGGGCGTCTCTTTGCTCGTCGTCGCCGCCGCCGCCGCCGCCGCCTTCGGGGCGCCCGTGCCTTCAACCTCCCGCTCCCTCTCGACCAGTCGCTCCATCTTCTGTTCCTCTTCATCATCTTCACACCATCCTCGACATCTGTGACAACAAGAAAAAGAGAGAGCACCGAGCTCCCCCCCCCTCCTCGCCCAAGGCTCCCTCCCTCGAATGCACGCGCTGCAGCGAGCGGCCCAGGCCGCCGCGCCGCCGGCGCGCGCGGGCGTGCCGCAGATGGCCGCTCTAGGCGTGCATCGCGCGCCCACTCCGCATTGCGCGGCGCACCAGGTGCGTCGGACAGCGACCTGCCGGCGCGGAAAGAGCGGCAAAGATGTCGTCGTCGTCCGTCGGCTTGCTCTTCCTGCGTCTGACGCCCACCAATGCGCGCACACTAACGGACACCAAGGTACTAACGACGACGCAATCCACCTCCACATTGCCCGCCACACACCAACCCCCCGACGAACAAACAAAAGCAGCCCGCCGCCGCCGCCCCCTCTGCCGCCGCCGCGCCGCGCGCGCCGACGCTCGCCGCCCGCGCGAAAAAGGGGGGAGGCGCCGGCGGCCCTGCGTCCCCCGTCGGCCCCGTCGGCCCCGCCCCTCCACCGCCCGCGGCCGACAGGAGCAAGCGCGCCGAGTCCTACGCCGTCTCCCGCTCCGTCCAGGCCCGCGGCGAGGGCAAGAGCGTTGCCGTCCTGTCCGTCACCGTGCCCGCGGCCCTGGTCGGCGCCGCCTTTGACCGCACCGTGGACACCCTCCGCACAAAGGTGGTCGGCGACTTGAAGGGCTTCCGCCCGGGCAACGTGCCGCTCGCCATGGTCGTGCAGCGCGTCGGCGGCCCGGACAACTTCAAGGGCGCGGTGCTCGAGGAGGTCCTGCACTCGGCCATGCCGGCGGTCATGGCCGCGCACGCGCGCGACGCCGTGCCACAGAGCGAGCGCATCGCGACCGACGCGCGCGAGCTGCGCGCCGCGTTTGACCCAGCGCGGCCGCTCGACTTTGCGGTCGAGTACGTGCCGCTGCCGCCCGTGCGCTGGGTCCGCCCCTACAAGGACATCGAGGTGACCGTGCGCGAGACCGGCGACGCCGAGACGGACGCGGAGGCGGCCGAGGCGCTCGTGCGCCAGTACCGCAAGGACAGGGGGAAGCAGCGCGTCGCCGCCGACCGGGGGTTGCGGGCGGGCGACGTGGCCATCGTCTCGATGCGGGTCGACCCGGCCGACGGCATGGGCCCGCCCTTCCCGGGGTTGACGCGCGACAAGTTCGCCTTCGACACGGACGAGGACCCGCTCGGCATGGTGCCGCACATGCTCGGCGCGCGGGCGGGCGAGGAGCGCGTGTGGGCATTTGGCTTCCCGCTCGACTGGCACGTGGAGCTGTGGCGCGGCCAGCGCGCCAAGGCGACCGCCCGGGTGCTCGAGCTGTTCGAGTGGGACCTGCCCGCCTTTGATGACGCCTTCGTCGCGGCGCACTTTGGTCCCGGATCGCCCGGCGCGGCCGACGGCGTAGCGTTCGAGGGCGCCGACGACATGCGCAAGTCGCTGGTGGCGGCGACGGCGCTCGAGCGGATGCGGGCCGCCTCGCAGGCGTGCCAGGACGCCATCGTCGAGGCGCTCGCGGCGTGCGTCGAGCTCGACGTGCCGGAGGAGATGGTGCGCCTGGCGGGCGAGAAGGAGTACGAGCGCCGGCTGATGGGCATGCTGCAGGAAGGCGCGGCGACGCCGGAGGACCTGCCCCGGCTCACCGAGGAGGCCGCCGTCGCCGACTTTATCCGCGAGCGCCGGCCCGAGCTCGTCGAGGAGATCCGCTTCAACGCCGGCGCCTCCGCCATCTACGAGGAGCTGGGTCTGTCCGTCCCGGAGGACGTGGTCGAGCGCGAGGCCGCCAGCGCCGCCGAGCAGTTTGCCGCCGACAACATGGAGCACGACGAGTCGGTGCTGCGCGCTGACATCCGCGCGCGCCTCGAGGTCATGTGCGTGATGGACCGGCTGCAGTCGACGCTCAAGATCCACACGCTGCCGTTCGTGCCCGGGGAGGAGGACCGCGCGCAGGCGACGGCGGCGGGACCGGCCAAGGAGACGGCGGGCGCGGCATAGGGCGAGCGAGAACTTGAAGCCAATAATAAACGACAGCGATGCTATCGAAGATAGAAAACAAGTGTTTCGTGTAACACCGCCTTGCTGCTCTCTGTCTAGTGGGTGTGTGTCAGTTGTATGTATACGAACTAGGTGCCAGGAACGCGTAAAACTAGAGCGGGACAGAGCGAAAAATGCAAAAGAAGCGAGCGACGCGCTCGTCGCGCAACAAAGCGCCTTTTCTCTCCGATCAACCCCTCCTCCGCCTCCGGTACGGCGACGTGCCCCCCGCGTTGTCTCCCCCCTCCAGCCCGCGCACCTTGAGGTTGTGCCCGCGCACGATCGCCGCCGCCTCGGCGTCCCGGTAGGAACCCTCGCGCGTGTTGGACTCGACGGCGATGCCGAGGACGTCCCACGAATTCAGGCTCCAGAGCATGGCGTGGTCGACGCGCCACGTCGGCCCTCCCTTGCGCTGCAGCCACACGCTCGCCGCGCGGTACCAGTCGTGCATGTACTCGCGCGTGCCGCTGACCACGTACGGCGGGAGGTAGCTGCGCCACGGGTCGAGCTTGCGGGTGTAGGGGCCGTAGACGCCGAAAAAGGGGTAGGAGGAGGCCTGCTCGACGGTGCGGGCGGGCGCGTCGCCGGCCTCGGAGACGCCGCCGCCGACGCCAAACTCGTTGAACACGAGCTCCTTGCCGCCCGCGGTGGTCAGCTCGGCCAGGTCGAGGCCGAACATCCGGGCCTCCTCGTCGAACATGCGCGTCGAGTCCTCCATATCCAGTAAGGAGCCCTTGTAGCGGGGGTATCCGCTAATCCCGATAAAGTCGCACGCCGCGTACAGCGCCTGGATCGCCGCCTTGTCGTAGGGGCCCGTCGGGTCGTCCACGTCGGCCTTGCGGCACGCCTCCATGCCGCACAGCTTGTTGAAGTTGGTCGAGACCCCCAGGCGCACGTTGTGCCACAGGTCGGCGCGCCCCGGCGGCAGCGACAGCGCGCGCAGGTGCGGCAGGATGCGGCGGTGCGCGTCCGGAAAAAGAGTGACCATCAAGCTCATCTCCCCCTGGAGCGCAAACCACAGGCGCGTCTCGGGCGCCATGCTGGCCGACGCCGCGCGCGCCAGGGGCTCCAGGACCACGTCAAAGTAGCTCATGCCGCCGTACTTGGCCAGCGGGTCGATGCGCATGGCGTTGCGCCACTGCCCCGCGTTTAGGCCGTCGTCCAAATGGGGGGTGAAGGCCAAGTCGAATCCCATGCCGACCGCATAGGCCAGACAGGGCGTGGCCAGGCGCACGAACGCGTCCGCCGCCTCGGGCGTGAACTTGGTGCACTCGGGCCCGTTCCCGGCCTTGTAGCAGAAGTGGTCGGGCACGAAGTCGGCGTCCGCGTCGACGTAGTAGTGCGTGAGGACAAAGTTGATCTTAGTCGCGCCCGTTTTGCCCGCCTTGTCGACCATGTGCTCGCAGCGGGTGGCGTTCCTGCCCTGGATCACCTCGGGGGCCGAGAGGTCGACCAGGCGGAACAGGCCGACCGAGGGGGACATCTCGGTGCCCCAGGCGCGGGCGGGACGGGCGAGGGTGGCGAGGCAGAGGAGGAGGAGGAGGGCGGGGAGGAGGAGCACGGGCGCGGGCCTCCGCGCGAGGGGCGGCAGGCCGGCGGCAGGCCGGCGGACGCCGTCGTCGCCCTCCTTGCCGTCGTCACCTTGCCCGTTGTGGCTGGCCGTCGCCGGGCCGCCCGCGCCGCGGCGCGCCATAGTTTTTTTTGGGCTGGCGGCGGCTGCCTTTGGTCGTGTTGTCGTTGTTTGTTGTTGATTCGCGTAGGTGGGCCTGATCCGGGGTGCGCCCGCACCCCCCCCCGCCTCCCTCGTCCCCCCCCCTTGCTGCGGGACAGCGAGTGCTCGAGGGAGGGTGGGCAGCGGCAACGCGCGCCGTCGGCGCGAGCGGCGGGCTCGTCCGGTCGTCGGCGTCGTCGGCGGCGGCGGCGCGTTGGGTCGTTCGAAAAACGTCGCCGCGCTGGCCGGTTCGTGGGTCACGACTCGGGTATCAATCACGGCCGCGGTCCTGTTGGTGTGATCGAGAGGAAAGAGGGGGGGCAAGAGAGCAAAGGGGGGGGCGCGGAAGGAAGAAATGAGGAGGAGAGGATGAGCTGGCGAAGGTTTGCCTTGTCACACGCCTGCTGCAACCTCGACCGACGCTCGCGCGGCCAATGCAGCATGGCCACCGGGAGCGCGCAGTCAAAGTGCCAGGATACGCCGCGCGCGCCGCATGAACTCCGCCGCAGGGACGGCGGGCGGGATTGAAAAGGGAGCAAGAGAGAAGGGACGAGCACCTTTGCCGCCAAGGTCCCGCGCTTTTGCCTGCTGCGTGCGTTCTATGCGTGTTTAGTTGGCGTGGGCGTGAGTTGAACGCGACACGAAGGAGCTGGAGAAGAACTGGGATTGATCGAGCTGAGTAGCGGGAGGAGCGGCACTTTGAGGGGGGGAAGGAGGAAGAGGAGGAGGACAAGTGGAGGGCTCTCCTCCTGCAGAGGCTCTTGAAAGCAGGAAAGCAGCTCCCTCAAACGGCCAGCCTCTAACCGCGCAAATTGACGCGCATCTTCAACGCACGTCGGCACGCGCGCTCGACCAACACACCCGAACAAACAAGCTGCTGCGCGCGCGTAAAAATAAACCGATTTCCAAACAACGACCAACGCACCAGAAACGAAACGCCCTTGGTGATGGCGCTTCCTCCCAATGCGGATGGGCCGGGCGCCATCAAGACCTCCAGCCGCATCAGCAGCAGCAGCAGCAGCTCGGGTGATTGGCGGAGGCGGAGGCGATGCGACCGCAGGAGGAGGCTGCGGAGGCTCCCCTCCTCCCCCGCTTGGCTGTCGGTCTCCGTCGCCGTCCTCCTCGCGCTCGCTGCGTCAGGCGCGACCGCGACCTCGCCAGGGGGGCGGCACCAGCGGCGGCTCTTGGTCCGGTGAGTTGGCGATGCAATCAGAGACGCGGTTTTGCGCCGACGCCCGACGACGCCGACGTTGCCGACGCGCGACGCCGAACGCCGACGACGCCGACGCAGACGCCGACGCGCGACGCCGATGTTGCCCGACGCCGACGGTCTCGGTCACACCCGCACCCGAGGCCCCCCCTGGTCCATCGCACAACCCCCGCACCTCGCACACACCCACACACACAAACAGCCCCTTCCCCGCGTCCTCGTCCCCCTCCAAATCCGGCGGCCCCCAGCCTTCCGCCGCTGCCGTCATCGCGCGTGGCTGCCGCAACACCGCCGTCGGCCCGCGCCGCTACGCCGACGACCAGGGGCTGCTGTGCTCGGCCGCCGACCTCGACTCGCTGTCCGGCTGCTGCCTCCGCGCGACGCCGCAAGCGGCGCCCGCCGGCGCAGACGGCGCCGAGGCCGCCGCCGACGCCGCCGACGCCGACGCCGACGCACTTGCCACTACCTCCCCCTGCCCCGCGTCTGAATGCGACGCCGGCGACGCCTGCTGCTCGGGCTACGAGCCGTGCGTCTCGTGCTGCATGGCGCCCGGCAACGGCGCCAGCGAGCGCGCCAAGCGGCGCCTGCCGGCCGAGGGCGTCGACGGCGCCCGGACCGGCGCGCAGACCGGGCAGGGCCCCTTTTCGGACGCGTTTGACTTTTGCTCGGCGGTGTGCCGTACGCACCGCCGCTCCACCTCGCACGAGAACAGCTACGTGGGCGCGCGGCACCACTGCTTCGGTCGCGGGCACGCGGTGCCGCGGACAGAGGGGGACGCCGTGCCGGCGCCGCTGCTGCGGGACGTCTCGGTCGTGCTCGGCAAGAAGGGGCGCTCGTGCGACGAGGCGTGCGCCGACGCCGGCGCCCGCCAGGCCGTCGCGCCGCTTCCGCCGCCCCTGCTCGGCGGCGCCGCCGCCGCTGCTGCTCCTGCCGCCGCCGCTGCTGCTCCTGCCGCCGCCGCTGCTGCTCCTGCCGCCGCCGCTGCTGCCGCCGAGGTCGTGGACGACGGGCAGAAGGAGGCGGCGGCGGCGACCGCGGCGGCCCGAGGGCATACGGCCTGCTCTCCCGAGCGGCTGCGCGCTCTGGACGGCTCGTGCGACGCGCTCCGCGGCGTGTCGGATTGCGAGGCCGGCTGCGACGCGTCCGGCGGGCGCGACGCGTCGGGCCTGCTCGGGGAGGGCGGGCACAGGCGGGCGGCGCGCATGGCCGGGGCGTGGCCGGGCTACGTGGACGAGGGGGCGGCCAAGACGGCGCGGCCGGCCATGTGCGTGGTGAACGGGCGGCAGCCCTCCGCCGGAGAGGCGGGCGCGGGCGCGGGCGGCGGCGGCGGCGGCGGCGGCGGCGGCGGCGCCGCGGCGCCGGCGTCTGCGCGCGACTACTGCGCGGCCAAGGACAAGGACGTCCTGAGGCTGTGCGCGTGCGTGGCGCCGTGATCAACCTCGGTCTGCTCCCTCGGCCATCATCCCTCGAGCAGGGGCCCCTCTGGCCCTAGGTGTGATCGATCGCGTGTAAATAAATTTCTACTACGGTCGCAAAAACAATAATAAACGACGCGCCCGCCCTTCCTGCCCCCCGCTCGTTCCGCCGCTCTCTTCCGAGTCGCGCGCCCGCGCACGCGCGCTCCTCTGCCCCTTTTTTCGATCGTCTCGCCTCTCCGCCGCGCCACGACTTGCCCCCTCTTCCACCCCCCGGCCCCGCGCCACGACTTGCCCCCTCTTCCACCCCCCGCCCCCGCGAACCGCGTCCCCCCAACCCTTCATGAGGAGCAAAGACGAGGGATCACCCGACCACAACAGAATCCACGAAGGCGCGGCGGTCCGCGTCGGCCGGCCAGCGCGCCCGGCGCCGCCACCGCCCCCCGCCCTCCCCCTCCTCCCCCTCGTCCTCGCCCTCATCCTCGCCAGAGGAATCGAGCCCGCCCGAACCGCGCGTCGCCGCCACCAGGGCCGCCCCCGCGGCCACGCGCCGGGTGTGCGCGAGGAAGGGGCCGTACCCGCTTTCGTCGAAAAAGCAGTCGTGCGGCGGGGGGGCCGGCGGCGGCGGCGATCCCCCCCCGCCCGGCGGGAGCACGTGCCGCGCCATCAGGCGGCCGACCAGCGCGAGGGCGCGCGCCGTCCACGCGCCGTCGAGCGGGACGCGCCAGACCCGGCAGCCGCGCGTGGCGCTCCGGTGCGCGAGCAGCGCCGACGGCAGGCCCGTCGCCAGCGCGTGCAGCTGCGCCTGCGGCACCCACAGCGGCAGGAGCGAGTCGCGGGGGCCCGGGTCGGACAGCAGGAAGCGGTGCGGCTTGCCCTTGGCCTTTTTCGCGAGCGAGCGGAAGGGCGAGGCGTTCTTGACCTCGACCGCCTCGCGGAGGATGAGGGCGCCGACGATCGAGGCGCCGGGGGCAGGGGCGGAGGCGGGGGCAGGGTCGGCGGAGGGGCCGTCTGCCGAGAACTGTCGGCGGCGCCGGACGAAGCAGCAGCACGGCAGGGAGCCGTCGCCGCCGGCGCCAGAGCTCTCGTGCGGATCGCCGTCGGACCCGTCGCCGTCGCCGTCGCCGTCGCCTACCGCCGCCGCTGCCGCCGCGAGCAGCGCCGCGCGGTAGGCGGCGCGGCACGACGCCAAGCCGCTGCCGCCGCGATTGGCATCGCCGTTTTCGCCGCCGCCGCAATCGCCGTCGTCGCCGTCGCCATCGCTCCCTCCGCCGCCGCCGTCCTCGTCCTCGTCGTACTCGGGCGGCGCGGGCGCGCCGAGGCGGCGAGCAAAGGCGCGGCGGGGATCGCTCTGGGACAGCAGCGCCTCGAGTAGGTGCGCGGCCGCGGCCAGCTCGGCGGCCAGGGCGCGGGCGGCGGCGGCGGCGCCGACGGCCCTGCCCTCGCTCTTGGCGCCGCCGCCGCCTGCCGCCTCCGCCTCCGCCTCCGCCTCCTGCTCCCCCCCCTCGGACGCGGGCGGCGTCGAGTCGTCCGCCACCGAGACGAGCCTGAGGGCGTCGTGCCACATGCGCTGCGCCGCGAGGCGCGCGGCGTTCCCGTCGGCCGCCAGGAAGGCCGGCGCGGCGTCCGCCCAGAGCAGCCGGCGCGCCCCGGCCTCCCCGCCCTGTGCTGCCTCCGCCGCCGCCGCCCGCGCCAGCGCCTCGGCCAGGCTCGGCGGCAGGCGCGCGCGCCACTGCCGCAGCAGCCCGCGCGCGGACCCGGGGGTGAGGCGCACGACGTGGGCGACGATGGCGTCCGGCGACGCGCCCATCGGCGGCAGAGGGCCCGCCGCCGCCGCCGCCGCCGCCGCCGCCGCCGCGGGAGGCGCGGAAGCAGCCTCAGCAGCCTCGGGCGCCGCCGCTTGCCCGTCCTTGTCCCCCACTCCCTCTGCCTCCCCGGCCCGTCTGCCTGCACCGCCCGCGCGCCGGCGCAGCGCGCGCGCGTCCACCAGGTGCAGCCCGCTCTCCTCGATGAGCGACCGCGGGAACACGCGCGACAGCTCCCAGAGGGACGCGCCCTCCTGCGCCAGGCCCCACGCCATCGCGACGCCGACGGGGCCGTTGGCGGCGGCGGCGAGGCTGGCGGCGTCGCGGCGCCGGCGCCGGCGCCGCTGGCGGCGGGAGGCGCGGGCCGGGAGGGGGGGCGGGCGGGATTGGAGGGGCGCGTCGGCGGGCGAGGCGGGTGTCGTCGCGGGGTTTTGTCGTTGCTGCTGCTGCGGCGGCGGCGGCGGCTGCTGCGGCGGCGGCTTCGCGCCGTCCTCGTCCTCGCCCTCGTCCTCGCTGTCCTCGTCCTCGCCCTCCTCGGTCGTCGAGTCGCCCTCGGCGCCGGCGTCCGGGCCAAAGTTCGCGTCCCAGAGCGCGCGCGCGTTGAGGCGGCGCGCCTCGGCCGCCGAGCGGGCGCGCAGAGGAGGAGGGGTGGCGGCGGCGGCGGCGGCGGCGGCGCCTTGTCCTCCCGGCGCCTCCCCGCCCGTCGTCGTCGTCGTCGCTGGCGCCGGCGCCTCGGCCGCGGCGCTCAGGTGCCGGCACGCGCGCACGAGCGCCTCGTGCCCCACCAGGTGGCCCGTGACCCCCAGGGACGCCGACGCGCGGGGCTCGCGCAGGCCCAGGGCGTCGGCGAAGCGCGCGGTCGTCAGGAGGCCGCCGCCGCGCAGCGCCCGCCAGAGGTCCGAGCCCTGGCGCGTGTAGGGGGCCACGGCAGGCGAGGCGGCTGCGGACGCGAGGATGGAGGGGGCGCTGCCGCCCGCGGCCGCCGGGAGCGGGGGAAGGGCCAAGCGCGAGGGGTGCGGCAGGGAGATGAGCGCGCGGCCCAGGGCGCGGCGGTCGCCGCGCGCCGAGGCGCCGAGGTAGAGGTTCGGCACGGCGCCGGCGCGGGAGAGGGCGGGGCGGGCGCCTCCGCCTCCGCCATCGGCTGCGGACTCGTCGGCGGGGAAGGGGGCGGCGGTGGGCTCCGCGGCTCCGGGCTCGGGCGTCCAGGAGGGAGCGGCGGCGGCGGCGGTCGCCGCCTGCGCGCACCCGCCTCCGGCTGCTGCTCGTGCGGGAGGGGTCGCGGCCTGCGCGCCCCCGCCGCCTGCTGCTGCTGCTGCTGCGGATGCCGCCGCCGCCTCCGCCTTTTTGGCCTTGAGATTGAGCCGGCGCTTCTGGCCCTTGCTCAACCGAGGGCTGCTGCCGGCGCCGTCACGCGCGGCCCGGTCGGCGTCGGCGTCGTTGGCGTCGGCGTCGGCGGGCGCGCCGTTGTTGTCGTCGTCCTGCTCCTGCTCGGCCGCGAGCACGCCCTCCGCAACGAGGCACTCGACGCTCATCGAAGCGGCTGCGGTTGACGGTCGCTTGTCGTCTGCTGTTCGGTGGCGCGGGCGAAGCGAAAAAACGCCGCGTTTCGTGATTGTGCGCGCGCGCTTTCGGGCACGAGGTTTGATCGGCGACGAATAGGGCCACCACGGTACTAGGGATGCTAGAGCGCCAGTCGACTGCTGGATGCGCGTCTGAGGCAGGGCGGGAGGAAGGAGACTGTCTGATTTGCGGCGCGCGTGAGGAGGAGCGCGCTCCGCGCGATCGTCGTCGGCGGCGGAGAGAGGGAGGGAGGGGAGGGAAAGCCTCTGTGAAAAATCATCGCCCGAAAATTACTTCTTTCAGAAACGCGCGCGCACTCCCTCGATCCTGGCGTACTACATCCATCACCACCCAGCCCTTGGTCCGCCACAGCAGCCACAACAGCAAGCAGCACGCACAAAAGCATAAAAAGAGGGAAGAGCAAAACCTGCGCCGCCTCGAGACAAGCAACCATGGCCGCGATCGCAGAAGGCGCGGCGCCGGCGCCCGACGCGACCCCTGCCGTCCGGGGCGACCAGGACGCGACCGCTGCCGCCACCGAGCAGCCGGCCGCGGTCGCGGACGCCAAGCAGCCGCAAGCGCTGCCGGCGACGACGACGGCGACGCCGGCCGCCGCCGACGCCGACGCCCCTGCCGCCGCCGACGCCCCAGCCGACGCCGACGCCGACCCTGCCGACGCCCCAGAAGCGGCCGCGGAGGACGACCCTCCCGCCGGCGCCGACGCGCCTCCCCTGCCCCCCCCGCCGGCCCTCGCGCCCGTCACGCTCGGCTACCGCACCTTTGCCTCCGCCCACGCCGCCCGCGCCTTCTTCGCCGACCTCCTGCGCGGCGCGACCCTGGGGCAGCGCCTGAACGAGCACGAGGCGGCCTCCGTCCTCGACGCGGTGCGCAAGGGCCACCCGCGCGCGGCGGACAAGCTCGCGCGCGGGGTGTCTCGCGTGCGGGTGGCCGAGGTGCGCGTGGGCGCGGGGACGTCGCGCTGCTTCCACCTGACGCACCTGGACGGCACGGAGGAGGACTTTTCGTACCTGAAATGTTTAGAAGGCCTGTTTCCGGGGCAGCTCGAGCCGCGGGCGGCAGGCGGGGGCGCGGCGGGCGCGGCGGGCGGCAGGGGCGGCGGGCGTGGCGGCGGGCGCGGCGGCGGCGGCGGGCGCGGCGGCGGCCCTGGCGGGCGCGGCGGCGGGCGGGGCGCGGGCGGGCGCGGCGGGCGCGGGAGCCCCAACGGGGCCGGCGGGGGCCGCGGGCGGGGCGGCGGCGGGCGCGGCGGCGGCGGGGGGCGCGGGCGGGGGGCCAGCGGCGGCGGCGGCGGCCGGGGGCAGAAACGGTCGCGCGACGACTGATTGCCCGCCAGACTTCGAAAAACGAACCCCGCCTGCTCTTGCGCCGCCCTCCTCCTGCTGCGAGCAACAATCACGAGCATGCTTTTTGCGGGAAACGATCTGGCCCTCTCCTTGCCACTAGCTAGCCCTGCCCATTGAAATTCTTTTTCGCGCGATCGCGGCTTCTCCACAAGCGGGCCGCCGTCGCCTGGTCACACCCGCCACGTCGCGCGCTGCGCCAAACGCACCTCCCTCCTTACCCGGGCTCTCGCGCACCCAATCGACGCCTTATCACGTTCCTCTATCGCCCAGTGCTGGGCAGTTGTTGACACCCGCAAACTCCCCCCATTGCCTTGTTCCAGAGAAAACGGACGCATCCGAAAGAAAAAAACCGATCGACCTCTGACCGGTCCCTCTGCCTCGCGTGCACAATCCAGCGCGCGATCGCCGGCCCATTGGCAGCGCACCGCATCGCTCCGACTCCCTCCTCCACGATGCCGGGCATGTGGGTCTTCCGCTCCGCGGCGGGCGACGACCCGAGGCTCGCGTCGATGAACTCGCACCAGGGTCGCCAGACATGGGCATGGGACCCGTCCGCGGGGACGCCCGAGCAGCTCGCGGCCGTCGAGGCTGCGCGCGCCAAGTTCGCGGCCAACCGCCTGACGCAGCGCCACTCGGCCGACGAGCTGCTCCGGCTGCAGGCCGCGGGCCGCGTGGCCGCCGCGTCGGCCGCCGGCGACGCGCCGCCCGTGCCGCCGCCGCCTGCGGGCCCGGCGCCCTTGTCGCTTGAAGCCGTCGCCGCCGCGCTCCGCGGCGGCGTGGGCTTTTACCAGGCGCTCCAGTGCGACGACGGCCACTTTCCCGGCGACTACGGCGGGCCCATGTTCCTGATGCCGGGCCTCCTCATCACGCTGTACACGTGCGGCGTCCTGGACGAGGTCCTGCCGGCGGCGACGCACCAGCGCGAGATGCGGCGGTACCTGCTAAACCACCAGAACGCCGACGGAGGGTTTGGCCTACACGTCGAGGTGCGGTTTTCTGTTTTTTTTTGGGGGGGGGGGGGGGGGGGGG
>Ga0105055_10001703_pt1 | contig 35290 bp, 29 predicted proteins | sample BON03_FD_78090 | JGI IMG/M metagenome (GOLD analysis project Ga0105055, IMG submission 78090) | Freshwater microbial communities from Lake Bonney liftoff mats and glacier meltwater in Antarctica - BON-03 | ecosystem: Environmental > Aquatic > Freshwater > Ice > Glacier meltwater | place: Lake... | reverse complement strand
TTGAGTAATTTCAAAGCATAAAAAAACGCCCTAAAAATAGAGCGTTTTTAAAAAAGTGTAGCAAATGTGTAGCAAAACACTTGTAAAATGCTGATAATCAAAATTATTCGTGACCTCGACAGGGCTCGAACCTGCAACCATCAGAGCCGAAATCTGATATTCTATCCAATTGAACTACGAAGCCATTTATTTAGACAAATTATATTTTTAGACTACTTAGAAATTTAGTCTTTTAGATTCCTTAGTGATTATTTTTATCTAATCTTCTAAGCAAATCTAATTATCTAAAAATTTAAATTTATACTAAAAGTTTTTTTACAATAGTAGAAATAGTTTTTCCTTCTGCTTGTCCGCCTATTTGACCTGAAGCTAATCCCATTACTTTTCCCATTGAAGCAATACCAGACGCGCCTGTTTCTGCAATTATTTTTGCAATGATTGCTTCTACTTCTTGTTCTGATAGTTGTGCTGGTAAAAATTGTTCGATTACCGCTATTTGCTCTAATTCTGGTTCTGCTAAATCCATGCGATTTTGCTCTGTAAAAATGGTAGCACTGTCTTTGCGCATTTTTACTAATCGTTGTAGCATTTTTATTTCGTCTTCTTCAGACAATCCTTCTGCTGCACCGGTATCTGTTTTAGCAATGATTATTGCGGCTTTTATTGCTCTTAATGCTTCTAATGCTACTGTATTTTTTGCTCGCATAGCATCTTTCATGTTGTCCATGATTTTTTTTTCTAAACTCATATCTATTTTTTGTTTATGGAATCGTTTTTTTGTTTTTTTTACCCCAGATGGTAGCGTCATCCTCTCTTATTTTTTTATAAGAGAGATATAGCGAACAGCTGGAAATAGGTTCTAAAAAAAGCCTTGTGCAAAAGTAATAAAAAAACCCGAAACAATGCTTCGGGTTTTAAAGTGTATGTGTTTCTTTTACTTTGATTAATCTACATTATCGTGTAAGAAGGAGTTGTTTGAACGAATTTGTACGTCGTCATTACTATCTGTTCCTAAGGATAATCTTGAAGGCGCATTGCTTGCTAACTGCTCGTTAATATCTATTCCCATTCTTTTATATGCAGGTTCTTTTTCTATTTCGTCAATGTGAGCATTGCTGTTATTGAACTTGTAGTTAAAGTCTTTCATTTTTCTTTTTCGCTCTTCTGTTCTTGATTTCAATTCTTCGATTGACAAATCTACTGGAGAAGCATTTTCATTATTAGAGTTTGTGGTTTTTGTAGTTTCGGTGGTTTTAGTTGCTAAATTTACAAATGAAAAATCTAGTTCTTTGTCTACAATTTCTTTAACTTCCTCTGTTTTTGCAATTACTGTTAATTCTTTTTCTTTCTCTAAATAATCTTCTAAAGAGTATTTAATAATTCCGTTTTCGTTAAACTCTGTTACTGGAACTACATTAATAGGATCTTTAACTTCTATTTGTTTTGTATCTTCGGTTAAATTAAAAACAATTTGATTATCTGCTTTTTCTTCAAATAAGTTTAAAGAAAGGTTAGAATCTTCTGCTTTTACTTTTACAAATTCTGGTTCTATTACTTCAATTTCCCTTATTTCCGCACTAATTATTTCAAATTCATTAGTGGTATTTGGAGTAACTACCTCAAATTGAACATCTATATTTTTTAAAAAATCAGAGGTTGGAATTAAATCTACTTTTTGTACTGGCTCTTGAATTTCAAATGTAACCTCGTCTTCTAATTCAAAAATAACTTTTTGATTGTTTCCATCGTTTGTTGCTTTTGCTTCTGCAACAATATTAGATTCAATTATAGGTTGGTTTACCGTAATGTTTGCTATTGTTTTGTTCATTAATTCTTGAACAATTTTTTGTTCGCCTTCTAATGTGTGTATTATTTTTTTAGGTTCTGTATTTACAATTTCATTTTGTTGTTCTGCATCAAAACCTGTTGCAATTATGGTTACTGCTACTGCATCGCCTAGAGAATCATCTTCCCCTACACCCATGATAATATTTGCGTTATTACCCGCTTCTGTTTGAATAAATTCGTTTATTACGCCAATTTCGTCAATTGTAATTTCGCTTGTTCCAGAAACAATTAGTAATAAAACATTTGTTGCTCCTGTAATTTTATTGTCGTTTAATAATGGGGAATCTAGTGCGCTTTTTATTGCTTCTTTAGCTCTGTCTTCTCCTATTGCTGTTGAAGATCCCATGATTGCAGTTCCGCTATTTGCTAAAACTGTTTTAACATCTTTTAAATCTATATTTTGTGTGTAATGATGGGTTATAACTTCTGCTATTCCTCTTGAGGCAGTTGCTAAAACTTCATCTGCTTTTGAAAAACCTGCTTTGAAACCAAGATTTCCATATACTTCTCGTAATTTATTATTATTGATAACGATTAAAGAATCTACTTGTTTGCGCAATTTTTCGATTCCAAGCATAGCTTGTTGTGCACGAACTTTTCCTTCAAACTCAAACGGCATTGTTACAATTCCAACGGTTAAGATATCGCGTTCTCTTGCTAATTGTGCTATTACAGGTGCAGCTCCTGTACCAGTACCACCACCCATTCCTGCAGTTATAAAAAGCATTTTTGTGTTTGTGCCAAGCATTTTCTCAATGGCTTCAATGCTTTCAATTGCAGATTGCTGTCCTACTTCTGGATTTGCACCCGCACCAAGGCCTTCTGTCAAGGATAAACCTAACTGAATTTTATTTGGAACTGGACTATTTTGTAATGCTTGCGCATCTGTATTACAAACCACAAAATCGACACCATCAATCCCTTGTTTAAACATGTGATTAATAGCGTTGCTACCGCCGCCACCTACTCCAATTACCTTTATGACGTTAGATTGGTTTTTAGGCAAATCGAATGATATATTTGTAAATTCTGTCATAATGATTTTGTTTTATTCTGCGTTATCTAAAAATTCCTTAATCTTCTCTATGTACTTATCAAAAAATGACTTTTTGATTTTTTCTTCTGTTTGTCTAGTTTTTGGCTGTTCAACAGGTTCTTGTTTTATAACTTCTTCAAATGCATCCTCTGTTTTTATTTCTACAGGTTTTGCAACTTGTTCTATTTTTAACTCTACTAATGGCGTAGCGCTTTTTGTATTGTTTCTAATACTATTCATTACTAATCCTACTGCTGTTGCATACATTGGACTGGATAGTTCTTCATCTGAATCTCCTGCTAAATGTTCGTTTGGAAATCCAATACGAGTATCCATGCCTGTAATGTATTCTACTAATTGTTTAATGTGTTTTAACTGTGCGCCACCTCCTGTTAAAACTATTCCTGCAATTAACTTTCGTTTAGAATCTTCATGTCCATATAGTTTGATTTCGGCATAAACCTGTTCTATAATTTCTACAACTCTTGCGTGTATAATTTTAGATAAATTTTTTAAGGATATTTCTTTTGGATCTCTTCCTCTTAATCCTGGAATAGAAACAATTTCATTATCTTTATTTTCACCTGGCCATGCAGAACCAAAACGCATTTTTAATAGTTCGGCTTGTTTTTCAATAATAGAACAACCTTCTTTTATGTCTTCTGTAATTACGTTTCCTCCAAATGGAATAACAGCTGTGTGCCTTATAATTCCATCTTTAAAAATAGCTAAATCAGTAGTTCCACCGCCTATGTCTATAATTGCAACTCCTGCTTCTTTTTCTTCTTGACTTAAAACTGCATCTGCGGATGCTAATGGCTCTAATGTTAAACCCGAAAGTTCTAAACCACTACTTTTAACACATCTTCCTAGGTTTCTAATCGACGCTGCTTGACCTACTACTACATGAAAACTAGCTTCTAATCTTCCGCCATACATTCCTATGGGTTCTTTTATTTCACCTTGCCCATCAATTCTAAATTCTTGTGGCAAAACATGAATAATTTCTTCTCCAGGAAGCATTGCTAATTTGTGTACTTGGTTAATTAAAGCATCTATATCTACTTCATTAATAACTTCCTCAGCATTTGGTCGACTTATATAATCGCTGTGCTGAATACTACGAATATGTTGTCCTGCGATACCTACTACTACATCGTTAATCTTATAATCTGAATTATTTTCAGCCTCTGCAATTGCTTGTTGGATAGACTGTATAGTTTGTGTAATATTATTTACAACTCCTCTATGAACCCCTAAACTTTTAGATTTTCCTACTCCAAGAATTTCCAGCTTACCATATTCATTTTTTCTACCTATCATTGCAACAATCTTTGTTGTTCCAATGTCTAGTCCTACTGCGATGTTGTCTTTACTCATAACTTCTAATTCTTACAAACAACTTGATTTGTAAACAATAAGTTTACCAATTTATAATTGTTAATCAACGTATCTTTTATTGCATGCATGTAAAAAGCTTTATAATTTTTAAGCTTTTGGTCTACATGTATTGGACTTCCAAATAAAATTTCAAAATCGTAATCTCTATTTGTCATCACAATATTTCCCGATGGCAATATTTCTATTCCCGTTATACTTTTTTTAAGAAAATCGTCTTTAGCAATTGCATTAAAAAGCGTTACGTATTTTTCTTTATTATCCATATCAAAATCCCCAAATATTATAGGTACTCTTGCTGAAAAATTTTCAGACAAAGGCATTTTATCTCCTTTGTTATCAAGATAATACATAGCATTACTTGACACGTACCTTACAATTGGGGTTTTTTGTTTAATTTTTGCATTTAGAGAGCCGTTTATGGTTAAAAAAACTTCTGCACTTTCAATCATTTCGTGGCTAACAAGAAGCTTCTCCAAAGATTTCAAATTTAAGTCTTCTTTTTTTATTTTTATAGGGTCTTTTTGTTTTTGTATCAACAAGTTATTAACTATTTCGTGGGTTATGAACAAATTGTCCTGTCCTGCTGTAAATGAAATATTTACGGCATTTATTAGCCTTTTGCTATTCTTTTTTAAAGAGAAAGAATACAAAAAAAGCATTAAAAAAACGATAAGCACGAGCCGAATATTTTGCCAATTAAATCTTTTCATCTATAATCTTTTTTATTTGTGGAACCATTTCACCAATATCTCCAGCACCAATTGTTACATAAATAGTAGCTGTCGAATTTTTAATTTCATCTAGCAAATTTTCTTTAGTAACTAATTTCTTATTTTGATTTGTTATTTTACTTAACAACCAATTTGAATTTACACCTTCAATAGGCAACTCTCTAGCCGGATAAATTTCCATTAAAAGTACTTCGTCAAATTGCGAAAGACTTTTTGCAAAATCATCTATAAAATCTCTTGTTCTTGAAAACAAATGCGGTTGAAAAGCTGCTATTATTTTTTTATTTGGATACAACTCTCTAACCGCCTGATGCACTGCGTTAATCTCAGTAGGATGGTGTGCATAGTCATCTATGTAAACAATATTACTTGTTCTTGTTTGAAAAGAAAACCTACGACGAACACCTTTAAAGGTTTCTAATGCGTTTATGATTTTTTCATTTTCTAGACCATAACTTTTTGCCATTGCAAAAGCAATTAAAGCATTTGATAAATTATGGTGTCCAGGTAAACTAAATTTTATGTTTTTTATAATTTCTGAATTCGTTTTCACATCAAATACATAAAAAGCCTCTTCGATTCTAATATTTAGTGCTTGAAAATTAGCTTCTTCATTAATACCAATCGTATTTCCTTCTAAAGGTAAATTTGTGGTAATGAATAAATTATTTGAGGTTACTTTTTGTGAAAACTCTACAAAAGAAGCTTCAATTGCAGATGCATCGCCATAAATATCTAAATGATCTGCATCCATAGAAGTGATGCAAGCAACATTTGGATGTAAATGCAAAAAAGAACGATCAAACTCATCTGCCTCAACAACAGTAACTGTTTTTCCATCGCCAATTATATTGGAATTATAATTCTCTACGATACCACCTAAAAAAGCAGTAACATCTACGCCACTTTGAAACAAAATATGACCAAGTATACTAGATGTAGTAGTTTTTCCATGTGTTCCTGCAACTGCAAAACAAAAAGTGTCTTTTGTAATTAAACCTAATACTTCTGCGCGTTTTTTTACATTGAATTCTCCCTTTGAAAAGTAATTCCATTCTGTATGTTCTTTAGGAACTGCTGGAGTAATAATTACTAACGTATTTGTTTTATCTAAATATTTATCATTAACTAAACTTAAATTGTCTTCAAAATGAATGTCCATTCCAAGTGCAATTAACTCACTCGTTAACTGAGTCTTGGTTTTGTCGTAACCCGCTACATTTTTACCTACGTTTAAAAAATAACGCGCTAAAGCACTCATGCCTATTCCGCCGATACCTATAAAATAAACATTGTGTATTTGGTTTAAATTCATATTCAAGTTCGATTACAAATTTAAAATTCAAATTAAAGCGCAAGAGCAACTTCAAATTTCAATTTCAAACTTTATATTATTATTTATATTTATTTTTTAATTCTGGAGCTTATTCTTGGTTTCTAAACTTGCTCTCAAATTTTATTCTAATAATTTTTCTATTTCGTGTACTATTTCTCTTGTTGCATTTGGCAACGCTAATTTGTGTATTTTTTTACTTAACTTTTCTTGCTTTTTATCGTTTGAAAGCAAATCTGCAAAGATGTTTCTAAAGTTTTCATCTAACTCCGATTCTTTTAAAAGTATAGCTGCTTTTTTTGCCACTATTGCCATTGCATTTTTAGTTTGATGGTCTTCTGAAACATTTGGCGATGGTATAAAAATTGTAGGTTTTCCTACTATACAAAGCTCAGAAACAGAAGATGCACCAGAACGAGAAATAATAATATCAGCGGCTGCATATGCAAAATCCATTTTGTCTATAAATGCTAAAACGTGTACGTTTTTATTTTTATTATATTTTTCGTATTCTTCAAAATACATTTTACCACATTGCCAAATTACCTGCACGTTTAAATCGCAAATGAAATCAATTTCTTTGGCAATTAATTGATTTATGTTTCTCGCGCCTAAACTTCCGCCTAAAATTAAAATTGTTCTTTTATTACTATCTAGTTCAAAATAAGTTAATGCTTGAATTCTCTTGTCGTCAATAGATAATAAATCTTGTCGTACTGGGTTTCCTGTAAATTTTAATTTTTCTTTTGGAAAAAATTTCTCCAATCCTTCATAAGCTACACAAATAGCATTTGCTTTTTTTGCTAATAATTTATTTGTAATTCCTGGATAAGAATTTTGTTCTTGAATAACCGTGGGAATACCCAGTATTTCAGCTACTTTTAAAACTGCTCCACTTGCAAAACCACCAGTACCTATTACTACATTTGGTTTAAATTCTTTTACTATTTTATAAGAATTCCATAAACTAGAAAGTAATTTAAAAGGAAACATTGCGTTATTTAAAGTAAGCTTTCGTTGTATTCCTGAAATCCACAAACCCTTAATTTCGTAGCCCGCTTTTGGCACTTTTTGCATTTCCATTTTATCTTTTGCACCTACAAATAAAAACACAGCATCTGGATACTGATTCTTTAATTCGTTAGCAATCGCGATAGCAGGATATATATGTCCGCCAGTTCCTCCTCCACTAATTATGAATTTTAAGCTTTCCATTTTTATTTATTTAAAATTGGTTCTAATGGATTTTTGTCATCATCTGATGTATCGTTTATACTAAAATCTTCTGATTGTAAATCAACTTCCCGGTCTATAATTCGCTGTAAAGCGTCTCCTCTTTTTATTTTATCTTCTAGATCTAATGCTATTTCTTCTTCTTTTTTAGTAACGCTTAATATAATTCCTATTGCAGCGCAGGTCATCCAAATAGAAGTTCCACCTGCACTAATTAAGGGTAATGTTTGTCCTGTAACAGGCAATAACTCTACCGCAACCATCATATTTATTAATGCTTGAAAAATAATTGGAAAACCTAATCCTATTATTAATAATTTTCCAAAAAGAGTAGTTGCTTTATGTGCATTTATTATAAAACGTACAAATAGTAACATGTACAAAAATATAATTCCAAAAGCACCAATCATACCGTATTCTTCTACAATAATTGCAAAAATAAAATCAGAAGAAGACTGTGGTAAAAAGTTTTTTTGCACACTTTTTCCAGGACCTAAGCCTTTAATTCCGCCAGAAGCAATAGCAATTTTAGCCTTTTCTATTTGGTACACATCTTCATCTTCCGTATCAGAAATAAAGCGTTCAATTCTATTTTCCCATGTTTTTACGCGGTTTGGCATAGCGTCTGGAAAAGCCTTGGATACTAAAATAAAAATTGCTAAAAAAATAATTCCCATGGCAATTATTCCGCCTAAATATTTTAACGGATAATACCCTATGTAAACTAACATACAAACCATAACAAAAATTAATGCAGCAGTTGAAAAGTTAGCAGGTAAAATTAAAATTAATGTTCCAAAAACGGGTAACCATAATTCTAAAAGAGATTCTTTAAAAACTATATCTTTCCCATCTATTTTTGCCAAATATCTTGCCACGTAAACCATTAGAACTGTAAAGGCAAGAGTGGATGTTTGAAAACCTAATCCTATATATGGAATTATTAGCCATCTACTTGCATTTGCACCATCAATAGTTCTTCCTTGATATAGAGTAAACAATAACAGCACCATAAGAATAGGAACCGCAAAAATAGATATTAATTTAAAATAATGGTATGGAACTTTATGTACAAAATAAATTATAGCAAAACCTAAAAATAAATGTCCAAAATGCTTCATTAAGTAACCCAACGTAGAGCCTTTACCTATTACATATACTAGATTTGTACTAGCGCTGTAAACCGGTAAAAAGGAAATTAGAGCTAATAGAAAAACTATTGCCCATATTCCTTTATCTCCTCTTAATTTTGTTACTATATCTATCATTTTTATTATAAATTATAAATAGCATTTTTAAATTGTCTGCCTCTATCTTCGTAGTTTTCAAACAAATCAAAACTAGCACAAGCTGGCGACAATAACACAGCTTCTCCAGATTCAGCAACGTGTTTTGCTATTTTTATAGCCTCAGTCATAGAAGATGTTTCTACCATAACATCTACTACGCTACTAAATGTTTGTATTAATTTTGCGTTATCTAAACCTAAACAAATAATTGCTTTTACTTTTTCGCGAACTAAAGACATCAACTCAGTATAATCATTACCTTTATCTACACCACCTACGATCCAAACCGTTGGAACCGTCATGCTGTCTAAAGCAAAGTATGTTGCATTTACATTTGTTGCCTTAGAATCATTAATATATTGTACGTTTTGAATTTTAACCACTTTTTCTAAGCGGTGTTCAACACCTTGAAAATTTGACAAACTTTCTCTAATTGTTTGCTTTCTAATTTTCATTAACTGAGAAACTGCTGTTGCAGCCATTGCATTTTTTAAGTTGTGCTTACCCTCTAATGCTAGTTCGTTTATTTGCATAATAAATGTGTCGTTATTTACGGTACTATTAATTGATTCTTCGTTTATACTTACTCCCATATTCAATTGTTCATTTAAAGAAAAAGGAATTATTTGTGCTTTTGTTTTATTATTTTGAAGCCATTTTTTAATTTCAACATCGTCATTATCAATAATTAAAAAATCTTCTTCCGTTTGATTTTTCGTAATTCTAAATTTAGATTCGATATATAAATTATAATCATAATTATACCTGTCTAAATGATCTGGACTTAAATTAGTAATTATGGCAATATTTGGTTTGTAATTAATAATTCCATCTAACTGAAAACTACTTAATTCTAAAACATATAAATCGTGCTTGTTTTCTGCAACTTGCCAAGCAAAACTTTTTCCTATATTTCCAGCTAAACCAACATTTAAACCTCCTTGTTTTAATAAATGATATACCAACATTGTTGTTGTTGTTTTACCATTACTACCTGTAATTCCTATTGTTGTAGCATTTGTAAACTGAACTGCAAATTCTATTTCTGAAATAACAGGAATTCCTAACGAAACTAATTTTTGTACAATTGCTGTTTTCTCAGGAATACCTGGGCTTTTCATTACCACATTGGCATTTAAAATAAGCGCTTCACTGTGCTTTTCATCTTCCCAAGAAATACCGTTAATAGTAAGAACTTCTTTATAGGACTCTTTGATTTTTCCAAAATCAGATACAAAAACATCGTACCCTTTCTTTTTTCCAAGTATTGCAGTTCCAACACCGCTTTCTCCTCCACCAAGTATTACTAATCGTTTCATATTATCTTAATTTTAAGGACACTAATGAAAATATGGCTAAGAAAATAGCAACAATCCAAAAACGAGTTACAATCTTACTTTCATGATATCCTTTCTTTTGGTAATGATGGTGCAAAGGCGCCATTAAAAAAATTCTTCTTCCTTCTCCAAATTTCTTTTTAGAATATTTAAAATACGCCACTTGTATAATAACCGATAAATTTTCAGCTAAGAAAATACCGCATAAAATAGGAATCAATAACTCTTTACGAACAGAAATAGCAATTACAGCGATAATACCGCCTATCGTTAAACTTCCCGTATCGCCCATAAAAACAGACGCTGGATAAGTATTGTACCAAAGAAAACCTACTAATGCCCCTACAAAAGCTGCAATGAAAATAGTCATTTCGCCAGAATTTGGAATATACATGACGTTTAAATAATCTGAAAAAATAACGTTTCCAGAAATAAACGCAAAGACACCTAGTGCTAAAACTGATATAGCAGAAGTACCAGCAGCTAAACCATCAATACCATCTGTTAAATTTGCACCATTTGAAACGGCTGTTATGGTTAGTATAACAAATGGAATAAAAATTAACCATGCAAAATCTTTATAGTTACCACCCATAAATGAGAGAACCTCAGCATAATCAAATTCGTTGTTTTTAAGAAACGGAATAGTAGTTGCCGTTGACTTTTCATTTAAAGTTGTAACGTTAACCCCTAATTCTGTTTTTGCTTTTTCTACGTGTTTATCTTTTCTAATAGTTACATTTGGATTAAAATAAAGAATAGACCCAACTATTAAGCCTAAGCCAACTTGACCTATGATTTTAAAACGTCCTTTTAAGCCGTCTTTATTTTTTTTAAATACTTTAATATAATCGTCAATAAAACCAATAGTACCCATCCAAAGTGTAGTTATTACTAAAAGGACAATGTAAATATTTTCCAACTTGGCTAATAAAAAAACTGGAATTAAAGTTGCTAAAATAATGATTATACCTCCCATTGTAGGAGTTCCTGCTTTTTGTATTTGACCTTCTAAACCAAGTTCTCTAACCGTTTCTCCAACTTGTTGTTTGCGCAAAAAGTCTATTATTTTTTTTCCGTAAATAGTAGCAAATCCTAAAGACATTATGAATGCCACTGCAGAACGAAAAGTTATATATTGAAATACTCCTGCTCCGGGAAAATCAAATGCTTTATCTAAATATTGAAAAAAATAATACAGCATGTTTTTTTTAGTTTAAAAGTTAAAAGTTGCTTCCAATTTAAGCCGCAACTATTTATTTAATTGTTCTAGGATTTCTTTTACTATCTGCATATCATCAAAATCATGACGTACACCATTTATTTCTTGATACGTTTCATGTCCTTTTCCTGCAATTAGAATAATATCATTCTCATTTGCTAACTGACAAGCTGTTTTTATTGCTTGCTTTCTGTCGGTAATGGAAATAGTTTTTTTAAAATTTTGAGGTTCCACACCTAATTCCATTTCTGCAATAATTGTTTCCGGGCTTTCGGTTCTTGGATTATCGGAAGTAAAAATTACTTTATCACTTAATGCAGAAGCAATATTTGCCATCAATGGTCTTTTTGTTTTGTCTCTATCGCCACCACAACCTACAATAGTAATTAACTGTTCGTTTTTTGTGCGAATATTTTCAATTGTATTTAATACGTTTTCTAAAGCGTCTGGCGTATGCGCATAATCTATAATTGCAGTAATATTACCTTTTGAAATAATGTATTGAAAACGACCTGAAACACTTTCTAATGTAGATATTAATCGAAGTGCTTCTTGCTCTTCAATACCTAATTCAATGGCAGTTGCAAAGATTGCTAGTAAATTATATGCGTTAAAAGAGCCTATTAACTTAGACCAAACTTCACTATTATTCACTTTTAATAACAAACCTGTAAATTGGTTTTCTAATATTTGTGCCTTATAATCTGCGTATGATTTTAAAGCATAGGAAACTTTTTTAGCTTTAGTATTTTGAAGCATAATTGCTCCGTTTTTATCATCAATATTTGTGATTGCAAATGCAGATTTTGGTAATTGATCAAAAAATTTCTTTTTTACATCTCTATATTCTGCAAAAGTGCTGTGATAATCTAAATGATCATGTGATAAATTAGTAAAAATTCCACCCGTAAAACATAGCGCTTCTGTTCTTTTTTGATGAATTCCATGCGAACTCACTTCCATAAAACAAAATTCGCAGCCATGCGCAGTCATTTCTTCTAAATACTTATTAATCGTTAAAGAATCTGGTGTTGTGTGCGTTGCTTTATATTCAATTTCATCGACCATTATTTTCACCGTAGAAAGCAAACCCACTTTATACCCTGCATTTTTAAACATTTGGTACAATAAAGAAGCAATAGTTGTTTTTCCATTAGTACCTGTTACCCCTACTAATTTAATATCTTGGGATGGATTGTCATAAAAATTAGCTGCAATAAAAGCCAAAGCTTCATTTGAGTTTTTTACCTGAATATAAGTAACTCCATTTACAATTATATTTGGAAATTCTTCACATATAATAGCGATAGCTCCTAAACCTAAAGCTTTTTCAATATAATCGTGACCATCTGAAAGCGAACCTTTAATAGCTACAAAAACATCATTTAAACTAATGTCTCTAGAATCAAAAGTTACTTTATTAATACTGATATCTGTAGTTCCTTTTACAGCTTCAATACTAACTTTATATAATATGTCTTTTAATGTTTTCACGATAAGTTGAGTATAATTACTTGGTTCTTATTAATTTTTTCTCCTGCTTTTATAGATTGCTCTTTTACATTACCAATACCTTTAACCCTAACTTCTAATCCTAAATTTTCTAATAAAGCTAAAGCATCCATCGCACTCATACCCTTTACGTTAGGAACAGTAGAAGGCTCCTTTTCTAACTTTTTATAATAAGAAACATAATTACTTTCCAAAGAAGTGATTTTGGTGTTTATATCTTTAATATGATTTGTAGGCGGCGAATCTGTATATATTTTTTGAGCAATTCTTTTAAATACAGGACCTGCAACATCTGCACCATAATAACCCGAAGAAACCTTTGGTTTGTGCACCACAACAATACAAGAGTATTTAGGTTCGTTTGCAGGAAAATAACCCACAAATGAAGAAGCATAATACAATTTTCCTTCCCCTTTATTATAATCAACTTGCGCTGTTCCTGTTTTTCCAGCCATTGAAAAATCTTTAGAATACAACTTTGAGCCCGTACCTCTTTTTACAACATTTTCTAAAACTTTACGCACTTTAGCCAAAACTTCCTCAGAAGCAATTTTTGGATGAATAACTACTGGATCAAATTTTTCGATAACCGTATTCCACTCTTTTATTTCTTTCACAAAAAACGGTTTAACCATTACACCATTGTTCGCAACTGCATTATATATTGCCAAAGTTTGCAAAGGCGTAAGCGAAACTCCATACCCAAAAGCCATCCATGGCAATGAAACGCCACTCCAACCTTTAGTGCCTGGTTGATGAATTATTGGTTTCCCTTCCCCAATTAATTGTAAACCAAGCGGTTTATTAAGTCCGTAACTGTTAATTCTATCTACAAATTGTTTAGGATTATCTTTGTAAGCATCATAAACAGCTTGTACTAAAATGGTATTAGAGGAAACCTCAAACCCTTTTGCCAAAGATATTTTTCCATAACCTCCTTTGTGCGAATCTTTTACTTTTCTATTATAAAATGCAATAACTCCTCCATTTGAATCATAAACAGTACTTGTATCTGCTTTTTTATCATCAAGCAAAGCAATGAGACCTAAAATCTTAAAAGTAGAACCAGGTTCGTGCGATTCTGCAACAGCATAATTTTGTGTTTCATAGTAACTTCCATCTTTCGCTCTTCCTAAATTTGAAATTGCTTTAACTTCTCCCGTTTTAGTTTCCATTACCACTACACAACCGTGATCGGCTTCGTAATATTCTAATTGCTTCAATAAAGCATGATGCGCTATGTCTTGAATGTAAACATCTATAGTAGAAATAATGTCTAAACCATCTTGTGGTTCTAGCTCATTATTATCATTAATAGGTTTCCATTGATTTTTTGCAATTTTTTGCATCATTCTATGGCCATTCGCTCCATTCAAATGTTTTCTGTATGCGTATTCTAAACCTTTACCATTTGGAGTTCCATCGTTATTAGTTCTTTCGTAACCAATAGTTCTTTCTGCAACTCTACCTATAGGATGTTCTCTTACTGTTTTTTGTTCTACTATAATTCCACCTTTATAAGGCCCTTTATTAAATAGCGGAAAATTTTTTATGCGTAAATAATTTGAATAACTTAATTCTCTAGCAATTAAAAAGTATCTGTTTTTATTAGACCTTGCTTTTTGTAATTTACTTTGAAAATAGCCTGAACTCTTTCCAAAAAAAACTGCAAGCGAGTCACTTAAAGGCTTTATATTGTTATTGAAATCTTCTGTTTTTGGAGACACAGCATCAAAACGAATTACATATTCTGGAATAGAAGTTGCTAGCAAACTACCATCAGAAGAATATACATTTCCTTTGTTTGCGGGAATAATAAAATTTTTAACCGTTCTTTCTTTTGCTAATTTTCGGTAGTAATCGCCTTCAACCCATTGAATATTATTCAATTTTATCATAACAAAAACAGCCATCATAAAAATTATGAAGACTACCAAATACATACGGTATGGATTTTTGTTATTAGTTACTGCCATAGCTTTAATTTATCTATAAAACTTTTAGTTTCTTTCTTGTTATTTTTAACTACAATTTTTGTAGGCGGAACGTTTGCTGGAAAAATCTCTCTTTTTTCCATTTTTTCAGCAACTGTAGATTCCATTTTTAGTTTCATTAACTCCGATCGTTTGTCTACAAATTCTGATCGTTTTGCTTTTATTATATTTGTTAAGTCTGCTATTCTATAATTTTTAACATCGTATCTATGGTTATTAGCAATCATTATCATTGCTAATAAAAGAAGAAAAACAATAAATTTCCAATTCTTTAAAGCATCATCGTTAACCAAGAACTTAGCTCTTAACAGACTATAAACACCGTTTTTCATTTGTCGATTATTATTATTTTCAAACTGCACAAAAGCATTGCTTTATTTCTAACGGAGCTTGCTTGCACAAACTTTTAGTTGGCCGCGGTTTTTATTCTAAATTATTTTTTTTCTGCTACGCGTAATTTCGCGCTCCTTGCCCTATTGTTTACTGCAATTTCTGTAGCACTTGGAACAATTAATTTTTCAATTGTTTTAAACGGAACTTCAAAATTTCCGAAAAAATCTTTTTCAGGTTCTCCCTCAAACATTCCGTTTTTTACAAATCGTTTTACCAATCTGTCTTCTAAAGAATGGTAAGAAATAACACTCAATCTTCCACTAATATTTAAGACCTCTAAAGATTGTTCTAAAAATTCTTTCAAGGCATCCATTTCTTGGTTTACCTCAATTCGAATGGCTTGATAAATTTGCGCTAAAATTTTATTACTTTTATGTGCTGGCAAAAAACGCGCTAGGACTAACTTTAAAGTTTCAGAACTTTTAATTTTATTATCGCTTCTATAAGCAACAATTGCAGCTGCTAAGCCACCGGCATTTTTTAATTCGCCATAATCAAAAAAAACTCTTTTTAAGTCTTGTTCGGAATATTGATTCACAACATGAAAAGCACTTAAATCTCCTTTTTTACTCATTCGCATATCTAAATCTGCTTCAAAACGAGTTGAAAAACCACGTTCAGCCACATCAAATTGATGCGATGAAACACCTAAATCTGCTAATATTCCATCTACTTTTTTAATTCCGTGAAAACGAAGAAACCTTTTAATATTTCTAAAATTTTCATGAATTAATAAAAAACGACTGTCCTCTATTGCATTTGCCAAAGCATCTTCATCTTGATCAAAGGCAATTAATCTACCCTTTTCTCCCAATCTAGACATTATCTCTCTCGAATGGCCACCACCACCAAAAGTGACATCTACATAAATTCCATCTGGATTAATATTTAATCCATTGACCGTTTCTTTTAATAATACTGGATTATGATATTCCATCTTCATTTTCGTATAAATTACCCATTACTTCTTCTGCTAAATCTGCAAAATCGTCTGTTGCATTTTCAATTGCATTTTCATACAAATCTTTATCCCAAATTTCTACGATATTAATTGCTGCCGATAAAACAATTTCTTTTTCAATTTTTGAAAAAAACATTAAATCTTTTGGAATCAATAATCTTCCGGTAGAATCAATTTCAATTATTTTTACCCCAGCAGTAAAGCGTCTAATGAAATCGTTATTTTTTTTTATAAAGCGATTTAACTTATTCACTTTAAACATCATAGCATTCCACTCCTTCATTGGATACAATTCTAAACAAGGCTGAAACACAGAGCGTTTCAAAACAAAACCATTCTCAATAGAGCCTAGCTGTTTTTTCAACGAAGTAGGAAGCATAAGCCTTCCCTTCGTATCTACTTTGCATTCATATGTACCTGTTATCGTATTCAAATGTGGTTATTTATATTAATGTAAGCACAAATTTAGAAAATATTTACCACTTTTTACCACAAAAACCCACTTTGTTAATAAGTTTTTACGCTTTAACAATCAATGCATTATGTTTACAAATACTTGAAAAACTAAATCGTTTGATCTTACAAAGCACTTATAAAGAATACAGTTCATTTTTTATTAAATAAATTAGTAAAATAGAAAAACCTAGATTAAAAATTAAATTTTATTGAAATTACAAACACAAAAAACGAGGTTTATAGTTTTATTTAATTGCATTTAATTCATTAATAATGTGTTATATTTGTGAAAATTTCAGAAACTTAATTTGAAATTATTTTATGCTGACACAAGACAAAAAATACAAATATTATGAACGCGGAGAAGGAACTCCAATCATTGTTCTTCATGGCCTAATGGGTGGATTGAGTAACTTTGAAGGCGTTGCAAATTATTTTCCAGAAAAAGGGTATAAAGTAATTATTCCAGAATTACCTCTTTACTCGCAAAGTTTATTAAAAACAAACGTAAAAGCATTTTCAAAATTCACTAAAGATTTTATTATAGACAAAGGCCTTTCGCAAGTAATTCTTGTTGGAAATTCTTTGGGGGGACACATTGCCTTGTACTTTGCAAAAATGTATCCTGAATTAATAAAAGGAATTGTAATTACTGGTAGCTCTGGTCTTTACGAAAGTGGAATGGGCGAAAGTTATCCAAAACGTGGGGATTATGAATACATCAAAAAGAAAGCTGAAGATGTTTTTTACGATCCAAATGTAGCTAGCAAAGAAATGGTAGATGAAGTTTTTGCAACAGTAAACGACCGCATAAAACTTATTAAAACATTGACTATTGCAAAAAGTGCAATTCGACATAATATGGCAAAAGACTTACCTAAAATGCATGTTAAAACTTGTATTATTTGGGGAGAAAATGACAAAGTTACACCGCCAGAAGTTGCCACCGAATTTAACAAACTATTACCAAATTCAGATTTATTTTGGATTGAAAAATGTGGTCATGCTGCAATGATGGAGCATCCTGATAAATTCAACGAGATACTTTTTGACTGGTTGAAAAAAAATAATTTATAAAACTATTTTAAAAATACGTTTTAAAAAAATATACAAATGAAAATAAATACTGCCGAGTTTATAATTAGTAATTCTGAAGTAAGTAAATGTCCAAATGAGCCTTTACCAGAATATGCCTTTATAGGTAGATCTAATGTTGGTAAATCTTCTTTAATCAACATGATTACTAATCATAAAAATTTAGCAAAAACTTCTGGAAGACCAGGAAAAACGCAACTTATTAATCACTTTAAAATTAATTTAAACTGGTATTTAGTAGATTTACCTGGCTATGGATATGCACGTGTTTCTAAAAAAACAAAAGAGGTTTTTCAAAAATTTATTACGGACTATTTTGAAAGCAGGCAGCAACTAGTTTGTGCTTTTGTTTTAATAGATATTAGACTTGAAGCACAACAAATTGACTTAGAATTTATTACTTATTTAGGAGAAACAGAAGTTCCTTTTTGTATTGTTTTTACAAAAGCAGACAAAATAGGTAAAACAAAAGTGCACCAAAATGTTGAAGCTTACAAGAAGAAATTATTAGGCAACAACTGGGCAGAAATGCCTCAATATTTTATTACTTCTTCTACTGAAAAAACTGGAAAAGAAGAAATTTTGGAATATATAGGAGAAATAAACGAAACGGTTTTTAAAGATAACGATAGTTTTATTTAGAAAAAATTTTATTTCCAAATAAAAAAAACTCTTTTAATGTTAAAGCATATATTTCAGTAGCATAAAAATATACTAAAATTTTTGGATTAATTATTATACTTTACAAATACAAAACCATCTTTAAATTAAGCCTAAAACCCCAATCTCGCCAAACCGCTGTTATCCTTATTTTGTTTACGCCAGTTCCATTTTGCACTTAAAGTATTGTATTCATTGACTTTATAAAATTTATAAGCTTAAATTAATGCAGCAAAAAGCAACGAAATACTTGTTTTGTTATACCAATTGTTGTACCTTCGTTTCACGTTGCACCCGATTGAAAGACTAGTATTTACAGCACTTTCACTCTTTTGCATTGCTTTACAAATATAGTACAACTATTCTAATTTTCTAACACTATGGCATCAATTAAACTAATTTTAAGAACACATCAGGCAGACCAAACCGGACACAGCCCATTGTATATAAGAATTATAAAAGATAGAAAAACGAAATTTATTACTGCTGGAGTGAAGCTCAAAGAGAACGAGTGGGATGAAGTAAAGCAGAAAGTAAAGAAGAACCATCCAAACAGTGCCAGAATGAATGCCTCATTATCTCAAAAAATTGCAGATGCTGAAGCTCAGGTTGCCGATATGGAAAGAAAGATAAAAACCGTTTCCATCAAAAAACTAAAAGAAGCCATCAAAGGAAAAGAAGTGCCAAACTTTTTTAAATATGCTGAAGCGCGATGTGAAAAAATCAAAGGCAGCGTTTCGTATGGAACTTATAAAAACTATACACTTTACATCAAGAAATTTGAAAAATACGTTGGAACAAGAGATGTGTACTTTGACGATATTACGGTTTCAGTCCTTAAGGACTATATGGCTCATATGGGTAATGTTTTAAAAAACGGAGCAACGACACAAAGGTATTCGGTTATGATCTTGGCAATAATGTTCAAAGAAGCTATCAAGGAAGATATCATTCCAGAGTATATGTATCCATTTAGTAAATTGACATTGAAAAAAGATACGGAGAAACGTGTATTTTTAAACAAGGAACAAATTGAAAAACTGACCAATTTAGACCTCAAGGAAGGCAAGAAAGCCGATTTATGGCGTGACTTATTCATTTTCTCAATTTATGCCGGAGGATTAAGATTTAGTGATGTTATCGAGCTGCAATATTCCAATTACAATGAAGAAGAGCAAAGGATAAAAAAAGTAATCCGCAAAACAGGAAGATTACACCAGTTTAAAATCGGAAAAGTAGCGATAGATATTTTAAACAAATACATCAAGAAAGATGTGCAACACGATGATTATATTTTCCCAATTATTACAGATAAAAAAATGTACAACACCAATGAAGAAACACGTTATTTCATTTCATCTAGGGAAAATCATTCAGCAAATTTCCAACTCAACCGAATGGGTACAATGTTGAAATTACCTTTCTCACTTTCTTTCCATTTGTCAAGACACAGTTTTGCAACAAATGCTTTAAATAATGGAATGAGAATTGAACACGTTTCTAAATTAATGGACCACACAAACATAAGTACAACGCAGATATATGCCAAAATCATAAGCGAAGAATTAGACAAAGCAGTTGATAATTATATTTACTAGAAAAGAACGAGAGTAGAAATGACTCTCGTTTTTATTTCGAAGGTAAATTTTACAATTTTTTACTCTCGAAAATCATTACGAGGGTAAATTTTTACTATTTTTACTCTCGAAAACAAAACGAAGGTAAAAACTACCCTTGTTGAAGTAACAAAAATAATAGCACATGAGCACCAAATACAACCCAGAAGTAGCTTATAATGAATTACCATTATTACCACCTAAAATTGATTTAGAATCAAAAGTAATTTTAAAAAAACTAATTACTTCAAGTCGAGCTTTATCTGAACTGAAAGGTGCGATTACCAATTTGCCGAACCCAACACTATTTATCGACACTATTAATTTACAGGAAGCACAAGCCAGTTCAGCTATTGAAAATATCATTACCACACATGATGAATTGTTTATGGCTTCCATAGCTGACAAAAAATATGACAATCCAGCTACTAAAGAAGTGCTACATTATAAAGATGCATTATGGTTTGGTTTTCAAGAAATCGAAAAGCGTCCTATTCTAAATACCAACTTGTTTATTAAGTTAGCTCAAATCATAAAGGAAAATACGGCTGGAATCAGAAACGCACCTGGAACACAATTAAAAAATCCTGCTACTGGAAAAGTAATTTATACACCACCAGAAGGAGAAAATACAATTCGTGGAATTTTAAAAAACCTTGAAGATTTCATCCATGCTGAAGACGAAATAGATCCGTTAGTGAAAATGGCAATAATTCATTACCAGTTCGAAGCCATACATCCTTTTTTTGATGGAAACGGAAGAACCGGACGCATCATATTGTTGTTGTATTTAAAACTTTCAGGATTGTTGGATTTACCGGCATTATACATGAGCAATTATATCATTGATAATAAAGCAGCTTATTATAATAATTTGAGAAAAGTTACAGAAGAAGCAAATTGGGAAGATTGGATTATCTACATGCTAGATATGGTCGAAAGCACAGCGTTAAAAGGTCGAAATCAAATTGCAACCATCGAAAAATTAATGAACCAAATGGCAGCCGAAATTCAACTTCAGCTTCCAAAAGTGTATTCAAAAGATTTAGTAGAAGCCTTATTCCGATTACCCTATACAAAACGCCAACAATTAGAATCAGAAGGAATAGCGTCATTAAAAACTATAGGAAATTACCTAATAGCTTTAGAAGAAAAAGGCTTTCTAAAAAGCGAAACGGTTGGTAAAGAAAAAATATATATTAATTACAGATTATTAGAAATTCTGAAACAGTAAAGGCAACTAAAATTCGCAAATAATAAAAGAACAACATAAAACTAATAAATGGTGTAAAGCATCAGTTTTATTGACCTTAAACGATTGTTAATAACTTCAACTAAAATCCTTTACGAAGGATTTTTTTTATTTTCTACATTTGCGTTATAGAAATCTAGTAATTTTTAAAGCAAACAAAACGAAAAAAAGGTGAAAGCTATTTGTAAGACAAGTAGCAAGTAAAAAGCATCAAATTTTAAACCGCTTTTAATTACAATTTTTTAAAAAATGAACAACAAAAAAAACAATATTACAATTGAATTCAAAGGATCAAAATGTACAAATCGCAGCGTTTGTAGAATTGTTGGCAGTGCCTTTGGCACAAGCCACAAATCCTTTATTTGATATTATTATTGAAGAAAATGTTACTATTCAAAAATATTGCAATGCTTTAATTTCAAAAATCTTAAAACTAGATCAATCTCAATTTCCTGACTTTATCGATTATCAATTTAACCAGGTGACGAACCCAGAAGTATGGATATGCAAATTGGAAAAATTATTAGCCAATAACGAAGCTTTTTTCAGTTCCAAAACGGCGATGAGTAGATACAATAAACTCTACATTCTAATCGAGAAAAAACGAACAGAACTGCAATCTTCGAGCATAAAAGAACTGATAGCAAAAACACCAAAAAAGTTTATCAATGCTGAAAGTGAAGACCGTCATTTCTCATTCTATGAAATAAAAAAGCAACTTGAGAAAATTACTGACGACAATCAAAAAATATTGTTGCTAACCAAGGAAATGTTCGAATACCAACAAGCAAACATCGAGTTTATCAATCAAAAAATTCCTTTGTACGATAATCAATGCACTAAAGAAATTGAGAATATTTATGCTTTACAAAAAATACAAGCTGCAATTGAAGAAGCTCAAAAAAATAAAATAGTTAATCAAATACCAAGTACTAAAATGCAATTCAATGGCAATGTCAATCAATTAGTTGATGTATTTTACCAATTGCATAGAGAACTGTTTGTTGATGGAAAACCATATATTGATGGGAATACAAATGATTTGATTGCATTGATTACAAATTCATTCCTTGATAAAGAGGGTAAAGAAATAAGTCCCCAAACAGTCAAAACAATTTTGAAACCATCGAAAGAAGAAAAGCGTCCGAACAACCATAAAAGAATAGACATCGACAAATTGCTTTAAACAAAATGGTCCCCAGGAGACCATGTGGGGACTAAAAGACTTTTTACAACTTCTCACATTTGCACCATAACTTTTAAAAACTTTAAAAAATGGAAGCAATTATCTTCACAAAAGACCAGTTCACAGATCTAATGACAAAATTAGACACAATTCAAAACCAAATTAGTTTAAAATCTGAAGGCAAAAAAGAAACTTTTTTAGACAATCAAGAATTCCTATTACTTTTGAAAATCTCAAAAAGAACAGCACAAACTTGGAGAGACGAAGGTAAAATTTCATTCAGTCAAGTCGGGAACAAAATCTACTACAAACTATCCGATGTAGAAAAATTGATGCAAGAGAACTACAACAAAGCATTCAAAGGAAGATAGTATGAGCACCTGCAATGGAACCTGTGAGAGTTGTGATTGTAAACCAAAGCGTAAATCAATCCGATTTTAAACCGTCCTAGGGATTTGGAAGCGAGCGTCAATCAATCGAAATATCTGTAAAAAGAAAAGTTGTTTGAGCGTAGCGAGTTCTTTTCTTTTAGGATATGAGATTGTAATTGACCGCTGAAAATTCCAAGACTTGACCTTTTGTTTCTTTTGTGTCAAGACAAAAGAAAAGTATCAAAACCTATAATTTCTTTAAAAAAATGAAAAATGATCACAATCTTTAAAAACTTCAACGAAGTAGTAGAACACAAAACAATTCCAACAATTTTGGAAGAAATCAAAACCGGAAAGTACAAACCAGGTATAATTTACTTGCGTAAATCACTGGCTGAAAAAAAGGAAGAAGCATACAACAAAGCTAAAAAATCACTTCCAGCATTTACACCTTCAGGAAAATTTGTTGGTGGTCGTAAATTGGAATTCCTAACCGAATATTCAAAGTTTATAATATTAGATATTGACAAATTAAGTGCAGCAGATTTGCAAAATGCAAAGCATTTGGCCAATCAATCCGAATTCACTTTTGCGAGCTTCATTAGTCCATCAGGAAACGGTTTAAAGATTCTAGTAAAAATCGACACACCAAAGGCGGAACACAAAGAAACGTTTCTAAAAGTTCAAGCACATTACGAAAGTCTTTTAAAACTAGAAATTGACAAATCAGGCAAGGATTTAACAAGGTTATGTTTTTATTCTTGGGATGAAAATTTATATTACAATCCTGATGCTTCAACATTTGTGACATCGAGCTCAGTAGAAAAAATCCAAACTGTCATCCCGAGCGCAGTCGAGGGAACTAAATCGACACCGCTTTTAGATTACGACGCTATTTACACCCATTGCGTAAATTTTACCGAAAAAAAAGTGCAATATGTGAATGGTAGCCGCAATGTTTTTGTACATCAATTAGCTTGTAATCTAAACCGCAAAGGCATCTCATTACAACAAGCAATGGGTTACATTATGTCTGATTTTGGTTATGATGAAAAAGAAGTTACACAAGCCGTGCATAGTGCCTACGGCAATATCCACGAATTTGGTAAATCGGAAATCAAAAAATCTGTCATCCCGAGCGCAGTCGAGAGAACTCATTCAACAAATTTTTCAAGTGACGATGACGACGAAGACAAACCTAAACCAACACAAATAGACCGATTAGAGCTATTTTTATCCAACAAATATGTATTTCGGCACAACATAGTTTCGGGTAAATTAGAGTTTCAATATTACAGCAAAAAGAAGTGGAATGTTATGAATGATTTTATAGAAAACTCAATGCTTCGTGATTGTTTAAAAGGAAGATTAAAAACAAATTTATCATCATTGCGTAATCTACTAAATTCTGATTTTTGTCCATTATACAACCCATTCGAAGACTACTTCAATAATTTACCTGTTTATAATCCAGACAGTTCCCTCCCCTTTGGGGAGGCTCAGGGTGGGGAAGATTACATCACACAATTAGCAAACACAATAACAACAACAAAACAAGACCTTTGGCAGCAATGTTTTAAAAAATGGTTAGTAGCTATGGTCGGTTGTGTACTAGATGATAAAGTAATTAATCACACAGTAATTGTATTCAGTGGTAAACAAGGATTAGGTAAAACAACTTGGGTAGAGCGTTTAGTTCCAAAGCAATTGAAAGAGTATTTGTTTTCTGGAACCATAAACCCAAACAACAAAGATACTTTGGTCCAGCTTTCAGAATGTATGTTAATCAACTTGGACGAATTAGAAAACCTTAACCGTTCCGAAATTGGCAGCTTAAAAGAGATCATTACAAAAACACAAATCAGAATGAGAAAAGCTTACGGTCATAACAACGAAACTATGCCTTAGAAGGGCATCGTTTGCTGGAAGTGTCAACACAGCTCAGTTCTTAAACGATAGTACAGGAAGTAGAAGATTTCTTTGTTTTGAATTGGAAGGCATACAATACCAACACGATGTGGATATTAATTTAGCTTTTTCACAGGCTTTGTTTCTTTTCAAAAGTGGTTTTAGATTTTGGTTCGACCAAGAAGAAATTAAATCAATAACGGCAAATAACGAACAATACCAGCTACACAGTCCAGAAGAAGAATTGCTTTTAACTTGGTTTGAACCTTGTGAAAAAGAAGCAGCCACAGCTTTTTTAAATGCTTCGCAAATAGCTTCAAAATTATCAGAAAGGACAAAACTAAATTTAAGCGATGGGACTATTAATAAATTAGGGAAAGCTTTAAAAAAACACAATTTTACCAGACTTAAAAAAGAAGGTATTTATGTATACGCAGTGCTCGAAAAAAGTTATGAGGAAGTAGACAACAATAACAAAGTTATTTAACTGAAAAAGATTACTAAGCACTACTAATTAAATTTCGGGTAGGTAGGGTAACCAAAAAACCGCTAAACTTTTTTTATTTTTTTTCAAAAATAAAATCAGGCAACATTAGCCAAAAACAATGCAAATCAGAACACATCTTGTTTTGGTTTGCATTGTTTTATTCGTTTAAATCCAAAAGTTGAATTTCATTAAAAATAAAAAATCTTTCATCCTAAATTACCTTACCTACCTTACCCTAATTACAATGTTAATAACGTAGTCAAAAAATGTTTACAACATGTTCATTATATTGCACTTATTTACATCAGTTTTACTATATTTGTTTCTTACAAAATAAGCATATCTAATTATAATCAATTTAATATGAAGTCAATTTCAAAAGGAAATATTGTCAAATTCCATACACCTGTACCAGATGAAAATCCAAATCAATTGTATGTGGTTTTAGAAGTGATAGAAGACGAAGAAAGACCAAGAGCTGATATTCAAGCATTAAATACGGGTTTATCATTTCCTCCAATTAGTAAAGTAAGATTAGGAGATTTAGAAATAGTTGAAGTTGATACAAATGATTTAATAGGGCATAGAGTTACCATCAATAAATCTGATTATTCACAAGCAGAGGGAAGAGTAATTAAAGTTAGTGAACAAAAAATTGAAGTCAATATGTCTAATGGAGTTCAAGGTGTTGAAACCAATGTTTGGCTTACTATTGTTGATAAGGATGGTGTTGAACACTTAGGCACCTTATTCGTTATTCCAGAATAAATAATCTTTGGCTTTCCAAAACAAATTTTAAGAATTATGAATAAATACATCAATGAGAATGAAAAGTTGAGACATCCATACTACAAACTAATGGAGTTAAGTGGTAATACACTTCAATCAGAACTCAATTCTTGGTCTAGAGAAGATTTAATAGAATGGTTAAGTTGGAATGATCGAAATGGAGTTTATAAAGACGAAGATTCATTAAGAGAGTTTGACAACATCTTAGGCAAAGAAGAAGCAATCGAAATTATTTCGAGACAAATTGCAGAATCATAAAAGATTATGGAAATGGAAGTAAATAGTGTTGAAAATACAATGGAGAGTCACCTCCATAATTGTCGTATAAAAACAGGTGAAACTATCCGTCAGATACGTGAAAAAAAAGGGTACAATCAAGAACAGTTAGCCGAAATCATGAAAGTAAGTAGAACTACCATTTCAAAAATTGAAAGTGGTAAGTTCAACTGTAGTTTAGATTACTTATCTAAATTTTCATGGTTTTTGGGGTTTGAAATAACATTAAAATAATTTTTTTATGAAGGTGGATATAATGATAGAAGAATTTGATAATAAAAAATTTAAAATTCAATTCTTTGAAGAAGATGATAATAGAAAGGCTGTTCTTACACATTATTTGCATAACTATCATAATGGAGTAAAAGAGCATTTCGAAGAAGAAGCAATAAAATATTTAAAACAAATTGTTGAATACAAAATTGAAGAAGGAAAAATTAGTTTAGTAGAAGATTTAGCTTTACAACAATTACTATTTGAAGTAGAAAACGTGCCTTTTCCAACACCTTTAAATTACACTTTTAAATTTATTGATTTGTTTGCGGGGATTGGCGGCTTTAGATTAGCATTGCAAAATCTTGGAGGGAAATGTATATTTACAAGTGAATGGGACGAGAATGCAAAAAAAACCTACAGAGCTAATTTTGGAGAAACTCCGTTTGGAGATATAACGAAAGAAAAAACAAAATCATTTATACCCGAAGATTTTCATGTATTATGCGCTGGTTTTCCTTGTCAACCATTTTCTAATGCCGGTTTGAAAAAAGGATTTGAAGATACTCGTGGAACTTTATTTTTTGATGTTGCTGATATTATTAATAGAAGAGTAGAAGTTGGTAATCCAATAGATGTTATTTTTTTAGAAAATGTAAAAGGATTGAAAAATCACGACAAGGGCAATACACTTAAAACTATCATTAATACTTTGGATGAACTTGGTTATAACACTTCTTTTGAAATTCTAAATTCTAAAAATTTTGGATTGCCTCAAAATCGTGAAAGGATTTTTATTGTTGCATGGTTAAAAGAGAAAAATTTAACTTTTAAGTTTCCTGTAGGAATAGGTTTTGATGAAAGTATAATTTATGATAAAGATGAATTATCAAAAATAATGCTTACTAAAGTTGGTGATATTTTGATTCAAAATCCTGAATCAAAATACACTATTTCCGACAAGTTATTTGCAGGGCACATAAGAAGAAGAAAGGAACATAAAGAAAAAGGAAATGGTTTTGGTTTTTCTTCATTCGATAAAAACGCTCCTTATACAAGCACAATATCTGCTAGATATTATAAAGATGGAAGCGAAATATTAATTGAACAAAAAGATGCAAATCCAAGGAAATTAACACCTAGAGAAGCTGCAAAATTGCAAGGCTACCCAGATAATTATTTAATCCCAGTCTCAGATATGCAAGCATACAAACAATTCGGTAATAGTGTTTCTGTTCCAGTAATACAAACAGTTTTTAATGAAATAAAAAAACAATTATTATGATATTAAATGATTTGAACTTCTTGGCTAAGCAAATTGAAGAAAAAAATAAAACGTATGATTTCAGAGAATCACTACTCTCGGAAGAGTTTAAATTAGAATTTCAAAGTTATTTAAATTCAAATTCTAGAGATAAAATTGAATTTGAAAATTATACATCTATTGTTACAACTTCAAAAGGATTAAAAATCATTTTTCCAAATCAGTGGTTTTACATTGCTTCTTTTTTTTATGATTTTTTAAACTCTTTATGGATTTATAAAGATTTTGTTATTGATTTTAAAATTTCAGACGAAGTAATAAAAAATGCAAGGGGTGGTTCAATCGATGATAGTTTAAAAAATAATATTAAAAAAGTACTAACTGATGAGGACGATTATGCTTTTTTCAAAAATTTTATAACGGATTATGATTGGTGGTATGGCAGTAAAACTTTAGATAGGGGGGATTTTTATGTTTCATCAGTATTAAATTTAGCAAAAGTTGTTAATGTTTCACATTCTTATTTAGCTGATATAGCATATTATATTAGTAAAGAAAAAAAACTAGCTGATTTACTTAATAAGGATTACGAAGTTTTTTTAAATAAAACTGAAAAACTTAACGACAATATATTAATTGAAGACAAAAAGTTAAGAGTAATTCTGTTTAAAACGTTTAATTATATTTTAAATATATACAGCGAAGATGTTGTTCTTCAAAATTATGAATTAAAAGAAGCTAAAATAGAAGATAGAGTTTATAATGGTTTGACACTTCCAAAATACTTTGGATTTGAAACTTTAGTAGGTCTTTTTGATAAAACTCAAAATTTAGATGAATTAAAATCAAGTGGTACACCTCGTTTTATAGAAGAGAAAATAAATATATTAGGAAATCAGAATTCTTACTTTACTTCACAATGGAATGGCGTAGATAACGGTAGAGGGTTATCTCTTGAAAATTTCAATAGATTGTTGTCAGATATTTCAAATGGTAAGATTGAAATAGTGAAGAACGATAATATTTATAAATTGGTTGAAAAACATATATCTAATCAAAGATCTTCTTTAACAAAACCTGAAAATATTATTTATTATGGGTCACCTGGAACTGGAAAATCTCATAAAGTAAACGAGAAATTAAAATCAATTGACAAAAAATTCTATGAGAGAATAACTTTTCATCCTGAATTTGATAATTCAGGATTTATTGGAGGATATCGACCTACTTCGGAATTAAATGTTAAAGGTGAAAATGAAATAAAATATAAATTTATACCACAGGCTTTTACAAATATTTACAAAAAGGCATGGATAGATTCTAAAAATCAATATTATTTAGTAATAGAAGAAATAAATCGTGGTAATTGTGCTGAAATATTTGGTGACATTTTTCAACTTTTAGACAGGACTAATGATTATAATATTTCACCGTCAAATGAATTAAGAGAACATATTGTTGACTTATTGGGAGAGAATCATGAAGGAATTAAGAATGGATTAAAACTCCCAACAAATTTAAGTTTATTAGCAACAATGAATACATCTGACCAATCGCTTTTTCCAATGGATAGTGCATTTAAAAGAAGATGGGACTGGGAATACATTCCTATTAATTACGATAAAAAAGAAACTAATAAATCTGCAAGTTATTTTGTAAAACTAGATGAAACAAATTCTTTCAATTGGCTAGATTTTATAAAAGCAGTCAATTATAAAATAAAGCATAATAGGAACCTTGGACCTGACAAATGCATTGGAAACTATTTTATAAAACCAGAAGGAAATGAAATTAGCTTAAAAGAATTTGTAAATAAGACTGTTTTTTATCTTTGGAATGATGTTTTTAAAGATGAGGATCAGGCAGACTCTATTTTTAAGGAAGGAGTGCATTACGAAGATTTTTTTCCTATTGAGACAGAAGGCAAAAAAATGATTTTAGAAATACTAGAATCAAATGATTTTAAAGGAATTTTAGCACCGTCTGAAAATAATGCACAAGAAATAAAATAATGAAAATTCTAATCGAAGGAGAGAAATATTCCATTTTGGAACTAGAAACCGTACTTGACGACCCTAAATTCTACTCACAAAAAGGAATTGATGGGACGATTAACTCTGTAGGTTATTACCATTCCTTTGAAAAAAATGAATTAGTGTATATGCTGCCAAAAGTTTTCATGAAAGATGATGATGGCAATACTATTTTTGGTATTTCTAAAAAGGAATTATTTAATTTTCAAGCGGATGAAACATTTAAACATAAAGAAGAGTATCGTTGGATTCGACAATTGGTAATATATTTCTACAATAGTTTAAAAGAATATAAACGTCGATATTCAGAAAATATAATCATTGAAACAAGTCATAGTTTTGAATTGAATTCTAATCTAGGTAACAATGAATATACTTACTTAGATATACTTTTGAGTTTTGTTAATTTTTATAAGAAAAACAAAACCACCATTTTATTTAAACATGTTGAATTTAAATCTAATCAAGCAAAAAAACCAAAATGGGAAAAAACTATTAGAAAGTCTTTGCCGTTTTTAAATACTTCCAACGCACCAATTTATATAGAGATAAGAAATAAAAAAAGGATTGTCAATAATGAAGAAGAGCTAATAATTTATTTTTTCTCAATTTTAAATCATTTCAATATAGAACACGAACTTCATTTAAAAATTGATCCTAGTTATGCTTTATTAAAAGGCAGCTCTTTTGCAAACCTTCAAAAAACTGGATTGTCAAAGCTAAGAAAAATTAAGCATCGTTATTTTTCTGATACTCTCAAAAACATGTATTCTCTGTGTGAAATTTACTTTCAACAAACAGATACAAGTAGCAATAAAAGAAAAAAGGAAGAGTTTATTTCAGTAAAAAATTATAATATCGTATTTGAAGATATGGTTGACAAATTATTTTCTGACAAGCTAGATGAAAAAAAAGAAATAGATAATAAGGAAATTTCATTAGATGATTTGAAATATAATAATGATGGTAAAATTATAGATCATATTTATGAAGACCAATCTTTAATAGATACCTCAAATATTTTTTATATTGGAGACTCTAAATATTATAAATCAAACTCAGAAGCTGGAAATCTATCCAAATATAAACAATTTACGTACGCGAAAAATGTAATCCAATTTAATATTGATTTACTAAATGATGGAGAAAAATATAAAGAAAACATAAGATACAGAGATGAAATGTCAGAAGGTTATAATTTAACACCAAACTTTTTTATCTATGGTTATATTGAAAATAAAAATGATTTTGACGTATCTCATCTAACACCTAAAAATGAAATACCTATTAAATCTTTTCATTTTAAAGACCGATTATTTGACAGAGACACTTTGTTTGTTCACCAATATAAAATTAATTTCTTATACGTATTAAAGTCATATTCAACCTTTAACGAAATTAGAATTAATGAATTTAGAACTAAAACAAAAATGGATTTTAGAAAACAATTCATTGACTTTTTTAATGATAATAAGAAATCTCAATTTAAAATTTACGAGTTGGAAATTGACAAGAAAAATGCAGGAATAATTATAAATGAAAACTTCAAATTACTCAATGGTAAATGTTTTTATACATCTGATAAAAAGCTATTGATAGCTAAAAACAATGAAGATATATTGCTTGATAGTTTAATTAAAAATCATTCATTTTTATTAAAAGAATTGGTTTAGTAATGGTTTCAATAACTAAATGTAATTATTTTTTAAATAATTATTTTTTAATTTAATAGATATTATATGAATTTCAGATTGAAATTAAATAGAATGTTTTTAAAAAATCAAAGGGAAAAGTGCATAATTCTTATATTTGACAATCAAATGCACAAAAATTAGATTGAAATAATAACAAGTACAATTAAATGGACAATATTCAGGACAAAGAAATAATTGCAAACTTTAAGTCAAGGGCACGTTTATTACCTCAATTAGGTGATATGCTTATAAAAAGTGAGGACGTTGCTTTTCTTGAATTACTTAAAAACTCATATGATGCAGATGCAACAGAAGTAACTGTACTTATGGATCAATTAGACTCCAAAGAGAATAGCATTATTATAATAGAAGATAATGGTCATGGAATGGATTCGGAAACGATTACAGATGTATGGCTTGAACTGGGTAGTGATTACAAAGTAAATCTAGCTAAAGGATTAAAAACACAAACAACTGAAGAAAAAAAACGAACACCTATTGGAGAAAAAGGAATAGGTAGGTTAGGTGTCCATAAACTTGGAAATCAAATAGAGTTAATAAGTAAAAAGAAAAATAAAAATGAAGTTCATGTAAAAATAAACTGGGGTGATTTCGATGAAACAGAATATAAAACCGATGAAAACGGTAATAAAATAAAAAAATACATTGAGGATATTGAAATCACAGTAGTTGAAAAAAATATTCCAAAACACTTTATTACAAAAGATACACATGGTACTTTTATTTGCATTAGTAATTTGAAATCTAATTGGAATAGAGCAAAAATTAGAGATGTTCAAAGAACAATAACATCATTGAGTTCTCCATTTCAAAATAGTAATGAAGAATTCAAAGTGGGATTTAAAGTTATGGATAAGCCTGCTTGGCTTGACAATATAATAACTTGGGAAAATATAAAAAACCTAGCTTTATATCAATTTGAAGCAGAAATTGAAGGAAATGTTATTACAAGGTTTAATTATGAATTTATTCCTTTTCCTGTTTTTGAAAAAGTTGAAAAAAGATTAAGAACTTATACAAATGATAAAACTAATATTGAATATGAGAAAAATGATGAATTAATTTTAAGTCATCATACTCTTAAAAGAAGAAATGAAAAAAATGAAAAAGAGACTTTCAGTGTTTCAGAAAATGTAATAGGAAAAATAATAATTAAGGGGCATGTGTTTGACCTAGAAAGCTACATTCTTAATGAAGTATTAGACAAAAAAGGATTAAAAGAATATCTGAAATCTAATTCAGGTGTTAAAGTCTTTAGGGATGAAATGAGAGTTTATAACTATGGCGAACCAGATAATGATTGGCTTGATTTAAATTTAAGTAGAGTAAATAGTCCAGGTGAAAAAATAAGTAACAATATAATTGTTTGTGGTGTTTTTCTTGACAGAAAAAATAGTACTGGTTTACAAGAAAAAACTAATAGAGAAGGATTTATTGAAATCCAACATTTTTTTGATTTTAAAAATGCTGTAAACCATACTATTGAACTTTTTGAATTATTAAGAAAAACTGATAAGAAGCTTCTCCGTGACAAATATGGCCCGACTAAAAAAAGTGAACCTGTTTTATCCTCAATTGCTAAATTACAATCTTTAGTAAATAAAAAAGTTCAACCAATAGAGGTTGCCATTGAGATAAATAATCATTTATCTGAAATAGAAAATAACTATAAATTAATGCATGATCGGTTGTTAAAAACTTCAAGTGCAGGATTAGGACTTGGTATTGTTTTACATGAAATTGAAAAAGTTATACAAGAGCTTTATGAAATTGTTCGTAATGACTCATCAATGCTAAAAAATGTAAATAGTCTAGTAACAAGATTATCTAAACTAGTTAATGGTTATTCTGAAATGTTTAGAAAAACTGGAACTAAAATTGTCTCTATAGTGGACGTTATTGAAGATTCTCTTTTTTCTGTAGAATTTAGATTAAGGAAACATGAAACTAAAATTATAAAGGCATATGAAAACAAAAAAAATATTTCTTTAAATATTGCTAAAGGATTAATTGAAGGAATTATTATAAATCTTTTAGACAACTCACTTTATTGGTTAGAAGTTGCGAAAGAAGAACATCAAACAATATTAGAAAAATTAATTTACATTGATATTGTTGAGAATGATAATACAATTGAAATAATTATCGCAGATAATGGCACAGGTTTTTTAATTCCTACTGATGTTGCTATTGAGCCAATGGAGACTGGTAAGAAAGCTGGTCTTGGTTTAGGGTTAAACATTGCACATGAGATTATGTTAACTCAAAAGGGAAATTTAACTTTTCCAGATTTTGAGGATTATGAGATTCCAAATAATTTTAGAAAAGGCGCTTTAGTTTCATTAGTTTTTAAAAAGTAAAAAATCAATATGATAAGTAATTATTTCTCTTCTGGCAATGTTTATGTCATTGATGATAGTTTTGATGAAGCTCGGCCAATAATAAATTCTCTTTATGCTCATCAAATTCCACATATTTTTTCAGATGGAAGCAGAGCTAGTTTACCTAAAACACCACAACAAGTAAGATTAATTTTTTTAGATTTAAACCTATCGCCTTCAAGTAATCCAGTCAGTGTAAAGGATTTTAAAAGCAAGCATGCATCAATTTTAAACGCTTTATTAGCAAATAATTCAAGTAGTTATATAATATTAATATGGAGTAAAGATGAGGATACCAAATTACAGGATTTTAAAGAAATGCTTGATGATATCAATTATAATTTAATACATAGAAAACCTATTGAAATAATTGAATTAAATAAGAAAAGTTATTTTAAAGAAAGCAGTAATGAAGAAGGCGTTATAGAATATGAGTTTATTGAAGGTAAAGAATTGGAATTACATGAATTAATAAATGATAAATTAAATGAAAATGATGCATTTAAGACTTTAACAGCATGGGAAACTATCATAAAGCAATCAAGTAATAAAACTGTGGATTATATTTTTGAATTAGCTAGAAATGAACCCGATAAAAAGAAAAAATTAAAAGAACTCATAACCTGTTTATCTATTTCATATTTAGGAAGTGAAAATTTTTATGTAAAATTAAACAACGATAATCAACGGAGGACGGATGGTTTTCTATATGCTTTAACTGAATTAATTGATGACGAGATAGAAAAAGAAATTTATGTTAATAAACAATATGAATTTTCTGATTGGTCAACACAAGAAGAAGTTAAAAAAATCGATGTAGATTTTAAATCTAAATTAAATTCTAAATTTTTAATTTCAAAAGACAAAAATAATAAAGAATTAACTGGTTCAATTTACAAAGTTTCAAAAACAAAACATTCTTACATTGATATTTTATACGATTGTATCGAAATTGATAAATTAAATCCATTTGTTAAAAGATATAATGATGGAAAGCCTACTGTTGAACAATTGGATAAAAAGAATTATATAAGTAAAAGATTTAAAAAACATGTAACTTCAAATATTTTTATACCTATTGAACTAAACATAACCCCATTATGTGATATAGTACAAAAAAAAGAAAAATATTACAGACTTATACCCGGCATATTAATTAATAGTGATTATTATGATTGTCTTAAAAAAGTTAGTGATCGTGATTATCAATCACCAATAATATATTTAGATGAATACATGTCCAGTTTCACAACGTTATTGTTTTTAATATCAAGTCTAAACTTCTTTGTTTCGCTAAG
>Ga0105055_10001698_pt1 | contig 35304 bp, 22 predicted proteins | sample BON03_FD_78090 | JGI IMG/M metagenome (GOLD analysis project Ga0105055, IMG submission 78090) | Freshwater microbial communities from Lake Bonney liftoff mats and glacier meltwater in Antarctica - BON-03 | ecosystem: Environmental > Aquatic > Freshwater > Ice > Glacier meltwater | place: Lake... | reverse complement strand
CCAAACAGGTGGCGAAGGATTCAGCAACTGGGACGGCCACAAGGTACTGAAAGATCAATACAGCATCCATGGTCCGGTTTTGGATCAGCCAACGGCCGCGCTGATCACGGACTTGAAACAACGTGGCCTGCTGAAAGACACGCTGGTCGTCTGGTGCACCGAATTCGGCCGGATGCCGACATTCCAGAAAGGGGCCAGTGGGCGAGACCACAATCCGGAAGGCTTCACCTGCTGGATGGCCGGCGCCGGCGTCAAAGCCCCGTTCAGTTACGGCGCGACAGATGAATTCGGATACAAAGCAGTGGAAAATGTCTGCACCGTCCACGACTTCCACGCCACAATTCTGCACCTGCTGGGGCTCGATCATGAACGACTGACGTTCTACTACAACGGCCTTGAACGACGACTCACTGACGTGGAAGGCGTTGTTGTAAAGGATGTCCTTGCCTGAACCGCCACCGGGGCAGGCCCGGTGGCGGATGTTTTTTTTGCGAACGCTTTGAGGTGACTCAAGACGATGGCTCCATCGCCCATCTATATTTACCGCCCATGCTCGTTACTGGATCAACTTGCATCTGGTTTTCGTGCACAACTGGCGACAAGCGGTTACAGATCCCGAAATATGGATTGGCATTCGAAACATGCTGCGCCGCGCCAGTCTGTCCAAGGGTCATCTGTTGTCGCGAGCGGGCTTTGTGCCTGACCATCTGCATTTTACGATTGGTATTCATCCCTCCGAATCACCGCTCAACGTCGCCTTGTCCTATATGAACAACCTGGCCTGGGTCCACCATTAGAAGGCAATCTTCATGCCGAGTTTTTATATGGCGACGTTCGGAGAGTACTACCTCGGCGCAATCCATCCCGCCACCGGGCCTGCCCCGTTGGTCTAAAGGCTTCTGCACCACTCGGCGGTAACACCGTGTATTCAAGAAGAAGACAGACTGGTCCAAAGGCCGATGAACCACCGGGGCTGGCCCGGTGGCGTGTAGGTGTTTTTTGGAACATCGGGGCGGGCCCCGTGGTGTTTGCGATGGTTTGGCAGGCTCTTGTGATGTGAGACGAATCCCGGTAGCCTACTGAGCCCGCCAATTTTCTCTGCACGAGATCCAGCCGTGATAACATTATCCGCAAGACATGTTTGTCCCTGCGCTTTAGGACTCCTGTTCGCTGTTGCATTGTTTGTGTCTTCGTCAGACGCATACTGTCAGGACAGCACCGTCGAAGAATCCTTCGCCGCACAGATTCAGCCGCTGCTGCAGAGGTACTGCATCCAGTGCCATAACGCCGACGTCATGAAATCAGGTATTCGCGTCGATCAGCTGGATGGCACTCTGCCGGATCGCCATCTGTTCCTGTGGAGAGACATTCGAAAGCAGGTCGATGACGCTGTCATGCCACCCGAAGACCAGCCGCAGCCTTCCGATGCAGAACGTCGGCTCCTGTCATCGTGGATCGAGAAGGCGATGAACACAGCACGATCTCGCGACACCCAGAAAAATGGCTCTGTCCGGCGGCTCACAGTGTCCCAGTACCGCAATACGATGCGTGAACTGCTGGGGCTGGCAGAAAATCTGTCCGACATACTTCCGCCGGATGGAGTCTCAAAGGAAGGCTTTGCCAACAACGGATATGTTCTCGGCCTGTCGCCGCTACAGATGGAGTACTACTTCGACATCGCCGAAAAGTCGCTCGATCTTTGCGTCGTGGATGAGAACTCCAGACCCGTGATCCAGAACTTCCGGATGGACCTTGGTGAAGGTATCAATCCCGACCCCTGCAAAGACAATCTGATTCTCGGTGCCAATAACCTTCTTCTCAATAACCGCGACTTCGTGGTTACCGAGCTGGCTCCGAAAAAGCCGTTCGAATTTACTCCGTTTCACATGCAGACAAAGTTCGATTTCATCGAAGGTTATGTCGGTAACGACACGATCCGCGAATGGCGCAAGTTCGATAGTATTTATCACGCGGTCTTTGCATGTATGCGAGGCACCGAGGGATACCCGCTGGGCGAATCGTATCAGGCGGTTTCCGGCGGGCTTCTGCTCCGTCCAGCGATCCCCAGCCCGGAAATTTTTGGGGAATCCAATACCTATGGCCCCATGGCGAATTTCAAAGTTTCACTGCGTGAATTACCGGATCAGGGTAATTTCCGAGTGACCGTTCGAGCATCCCGCTACGACGACGGATTACTGCTGGAGTCTGCTACGCCGGTTCCAAATCCTCAGGAGTCTGCCGCCTGCAAGATTCTACTTCCAGACGAAAATGGCGAAGCCGCAACAGTGGTAGTGCAGCCTGGAATTTACCAGGTGGAGGTGTCATCTGTGATGAGCGAACCGTCACACTGGCTGCGTCTGAAACTGAATCAGCGTAATTTCTCGGTTCAGATTCGCAACACGGCTCTGGCCGCAGACCCAAATGCTGAAACAATGCCAGCCGAAAAGCATGCCATCGTGATGATCGCGCGACTGGATGCCGGGCCACTGGCAGTGCGAACATCGCGGAGTGATAAGACGAAAATCTCCCGCCTCGTGCTGAGTCTTCTCGACGGAAATGCCGAACCGGCCAGGCAATTCCTGGCCTTCGAAAAACGCATGCCGCTGCTGGGTGTTCATCTGGGCCTTCGCCGTGACTGCGGCAGTACACTGAATCCGGTGAGTCGTCCGCAGTCCGTAGCCTCGAGTGAAGCAGAAGACTTCACTTTCACCGGCGCGATCAATGACTTCCCTTATCCGTCTGTGGAAAAAAACAACGTTAACTATCTGGCCGGGATTCGTGAGATCGGTGTGAGAAGCGAATTCACCGATGGTCGGCCCATCCCGCGACTCAAAATTCACTCCGTGGAATTTGAAGGTCCGCTCTACGACATCTGGCCGCCGGCGACGCATCGGGGCATTTTTCTCTCCTCGCCACAGCGCGACGACAAACCGATTTATGCCAAAGAAATCATTCGTTCGTTTATGACACGCGCATGGCGACGGCCCATCACGGATGCTGAAACGGCCTCGGTCGTCGCAGTATGGGAACGATCATTTGCCGATGGCGGTGATTTCCAGCAAAGCATCAAGGACGCATTGCTCGTTGTTCTGACCGCGCCTCAATTTCTGTTTTTGATCGAGAACAGTGCCAGTCCGGTTGCCGAAGATCTGAATCCATGGGAACTGGCATCAAAGCTGTCGTATTTCCTCTGGAACATGCCGCCCGATCAGGAATTACTGGATGCAGCAGCAGCCGGCACGCTGCATAAAACGCTCGATCAGCAGACCACCCGGATGATGCACGATCCTCGAATCGCCCACTTCGTTGACCAGTTCGCTTCACAGTGGCTCAGCCTCGACAAGTTCGACGTACTTGAAGTGGATCGCAGTAAGTTTCCAAAGCTGACTCGTGACACGAAGTCGGAATTGCGAAGGGAACCCGTAGAGTTTCTGCGTTACCTGATTGAAAACAACCTTCCCGTCGCCAACGTGGTGGATTCAGATTTCGTCGTGGTGAATGATGCGGTCGCCAGATACTACGACCTTGCGGACCAGACGGAAGCGGGACTGCAGTTTGTGGCCATTCGCCATGCATCTTCCGACCTTGGCGGACTCCTGTCGCAGGCAGGAATTCTGGCAGGCCTTTCGGATGGCCGCGAATCGAATCCTGTCAAACGCGGAGCCTGGCTGGCTCGCCGAATCATAGCCGAACCGCCCGAGGATCCTCCGCCAAACGTCCCACAACTTAAGGACGATGGAACTCAGCGCACACTGCGAGAAAAACTGGAGCGTCATCGCAATCAGGATGGCTGTGTAAAATGTCATAACGGAATTGATCCGTGGGGTATTGCGTTTGAGCAGTACGATGCCTCGGGCCGACTGAAAAAGGAACCGGCCGACGCTCACTCCAAACTTCCGGATGGAACCGAAGTCGACGATCTGAGGGGATTGAAAACGTATCTTGCCAACGACAGAATCGATCAGGTCGCGTTCAGTTTTTTGAAGCATCTGAGCTGCTACGCGACAGGCCGCAGTCTGACCTACAATGAACTGGAATGGCTGAAAGAAGAGGGAAAACGATTGAAAGCGGATGATTACCGGATGCAGGATATGATTCGGTTTGTCGTGCAGAGTGATCTGTTTTTGAAGAAGTAGAAGGGATTCAGATTCAGATGTCAGAGGAAGCAGTAATGTCACCAGTCACTCAGATCAATCGCCGCTGGTTTCTTCAGGGACTCGCCGGGGCGTCACTTATTCTTCCTCGTCTGCAGATCTTTGCCGGCGAAAAAGGCAGTGAAGAGACTCGTCAGCGTCCTCGTCGCTTTTGTGCGATGTATACCGCCAACGGCATGTGTTTACCGGATCCGGCAAATGGCATTAACCACTGGAGCTGGTTCCCCATGACGAAAGGCCGTGACTTCCAGCTCGGCCAGTCTACTCAGCCACTTGCTCCTTTTCGCGACCAGCTGAGTTTTCTGGGAGGACTCTATCATCCCAACGGAGTCAAAGCCGATCCTCACGTCTGTTCCGACATGTGGCTCACAGGCGCTCCACTGCACAATGCAAAACCCGGCACCTATAATACGGTCTCGCTGGATCAGGTGATCGCGCAGCACACGAAGCAGTATTGTCGGCAGCCGTCGCTGGTGCTTTCGATTGATGCCGGAGTTGGATTCCTGTCCCGCACAGGCACGATCTCTTACAACCTTGAAGGCAAACCGATCCCGGCGGAGAACAATCCGCAGCGAGTTTTCGATCGGCTCTTCCGCACAAATCAGGACACTGTGACGACTCAGCATACGCAGCTAAAAAAACGAATTCGTCTGGTCGATGCAGTCCTGGAAAATTCCAAAACGCTCAATCAACAACTGGGGCAGTCAGATCGCGAAAAAATGGATCAGTATCTGACATCCCTGGGTGAGATTGAGCAGCGCCTGATTGCATCTGAGAAGTGGATCGACATCCCGCTGAAGGATCAGGATTATTCACATTTGAAACTTGATGTAACGACCGAAAGCGAACCGGCCGAATACTACCGCAACATGTTTGACCTGATCGCCCTGGCTTTCGACGCGGACATCACACGGTCTGTTGCGTTTATGCTCAACCGCGAAGACGGCATGGGTATCAGCGACACGTTCCCGCTGAAACTGAGCCTGACCCGAACACATCACAATTTGTCTCATGCAGGAGACAAAGACGGTCAGCTGGAGTTTGCAAAATACGATCGATTCCTTAGCGAATGCATCGCCAAATTTCTGGAGCGGCTTCAGGGATACAAAGACCTTGAAGGCACCGTGCTGGACAATTCGCTGGTGCTCTTCGGCAGCGGTTGCAGCACAACACACAATCCCGTCAACCTGCCAACGCTGCTCGCGGGAGGCACAGGAATGGGGCTCACGCAGGGAAGCTACTGGGACTTCAGCAGCAAGCCTATGTGCAATCTGTATCTCAGCATTCTGCAGGCCATGGGAATCCCTGAGATCTCGTTCGGCGACAGCACAGGGACACTTGCAGATGGCCTGTTTCCCGACGCACCCAAAGCGGTTGTGTCAGCCTAAGATTGGTCCGCGGAGGTTTGGGTCGTTTAAGCAATGAAGTGCGCCGCCCTGCGACTGGATAAGCAGCCTTGTTACCGAAGACGTTCTGCTGGTGTGGCTCGAAAGAGCCGCAGACCGACGAGCAAAACACCGAAAGCGGCAAACGACCCGGCCACCATTCCCACTATCGTTGGCCAGTGGCTAAAGATAATTTTTAGCTGCAGACCTTCCCAGAGAGCTCGCCAGGTACACAGCACAACGAACGCCGCGATGCAGAGGTACGGGCCAAAGGCCACAAAGCTTCGTCCGGTCAGGATTCGGCCTCCCAGCCCCAACACCATCCCCACGAGCGGTGCGATGGCCAGCGCACACAGTGTTGGCTGCCAGCCCATGAAAGCCCCGATCATGGCCATCAATGTCACATCGCCGAATCCAATCGCTGGAATCCCGAGTATCAGGAACGCGGCTGATCGCGCCGCCCACATCAGACCGGCGCCGGTCAACAATCCTGAAACGCTCCAAACCAGCCCATGCAGGTGCTGATGCTGCTTCATCCATTCCGGCAGGTATGGGCCGTAAAGGGTGACAAGATCATAATCCCAGTCGACCCACACGTGGATCATCTGAAGTTCGCCGCTCACAGTGGCCCAGAGAATCGCCAGGAGAGCACCAGGCAGCACCACGAGGTCCGGAATCACATAGTCCAGAAAGTCAGTGATCGTTGCGGTGGACAGCAAAAAGATAAACAGCAGGTGAAACGGCAGACGATTCTGCCATAGCGGCATCGAGGGGCGAACTTCAGTCACGGACTGGCAATTCTGATCCAGAAGCAACCACGCAAAACCAGAGAACAGCGCCCCCAAACTTACGCTGGCCAAAATTGGCCAGACCGGACCCTTCGCAGAACACATGTGGCAGGAGACGCGGGGACACAGCCGAATGAGCTGTCTCAGAACGGAGGGGCGGTCCGAACAAACTCCGCAGCGTCTCAGTCCGAGTGGCACGGCCGGATCGATCGTGGCAGCAGCCCAGACCGCAGCGACTCGTCCGGCGATCAGACCAAAGATGAAAAGCAGAAGGTACGTAAACATGAGGCCCACAAAAAACAATGTGTCGCAAGGAAAGAGCGGCATTCTTACGGACACAGCCCCGCTCACAACTGAAAATCGCGAGATCGCCGGTTTTTTATGGCCCGCCACAGGCTTTGCAATGAGCAGCAGGCAGCCGCTCAATTCCCTGCAATCCATTTCGCAGGATCGGAAGACGGCCAGTCGCCGGGTCCAATCCATCAAATCCACCTTGGCCAGAAGTTGGTTCGAGCGAATTTACGACATCTTCTAAAGGATTGACCAACATAATGTCGCAATTTCGGAGGCAGGCCCAGGACGAATGATGCTCCACGCGACGCAATACGCCAACACGAACGCACATGCTTATATTTTAAGCAGCGATCCACATTTGAAAGCACTAATGAACGCAAACTCCCTTCCGATAGTGGAGTTAAGCGCCGGCATGGGAGTTGCATCGTCGAATTTTTGTACAGGGACGTGCTTTGAATGAAGCCGCTTTAGCGGTTCTTCAGGAACTTGTTCAGACAGCGGAGTTCAGCCGCAGAAGTTGGTGAGTGCTGGAAGACGCAAGAGGGAATGGCTGGTCTTTCTGATGAATGTTGAGTACAAATTTCCACAGTTACGTCGGCCAGATTTCCTGATCTGTCCGATATTTCGTCGACAGGGGTCAAGGCAGAGATCATGAAAAAGCTCGAGGCAGTTATCCGGCACTATAAGCTTGAAGACGTCAAAACAAAGCTGACCAGCATTGGCGTGCAGGGCATGACGGTTTCCGAAGTTCGCGGATTTGGTCGTCAGCGAGGTCACAAAGAAACCTATCGCGGTGCTGAGTACACCGTTGACTTTATGCCCAAAGTCAAACTGGAAGTTATTGTCAACGACAACGAAGTCGAAGGTGCGATTAACGCCATTTGCGAAGCGGCCCGGACCGGCCAAATCGGCGACGGAAAAATCTTCCAGTACAATCTGGAACAGGTCGTGCGAATTCGAACGGGTGAAACTGGGACTGAAGCAATTTGATTGCTGGTTCCGCGCGAAATGCCGAATTTCCAAAGAGGCGTGCTCCCAGGAGTTCGCCTTTTTGCATTTCTACACGGTTTATGCGGGTTCGCCGGCCCTCAGGGCAGCAGCCCAATGGCAGTCGATTTACGATTAGAGTGGCCATCGCTCTCCGAGTGATGAATGCCAGGGGCCGCGTTTTGCGGCCTTCATCACTCGGAGATTGACGTCTACTTTGTCAAATCGAGTGGCATTGGACAGCAGCCGTGGGCAGGCTGACGATTTCCAGTTCTCCCGAATACAAAATGGGACTGAGGATTGTGTTGTCGGCAAGCATTTGCCGAATTACACTGCACCTCTTCGTTATTCCCCGCTGGAACACCGGTTTCAGTCCGTCGGGCGGCCTGCAGACCACAATGGTTTACTCAGGCTTTACGGGGTCTTTGCCCGCAGTTGCGTTTTTCAAAAGGTTGTAAGTCGTTTCATGGCAACAATTTCCCGCGCAGATCTAAAGAAGCTTCGTAAACGCCGTGCTCGTCTGAAAAAGAAAAAGATGAGCTGCATGTTCTCTGGCAGTGGTGAAATTCCGCGTCCAGTGTACGTGGACTACAAAGACCTGAAGACACTGCGAAACCTGATCGACCGTGAAGGCCGGATTCTTCCTCGCCGCCGCACTGGAACGACAGCCCTGTATCAGCGTGCGGTCCGAACGGCTGTTCTCCGAGCACGATTCATCGGACTGCTGCCATTCGTCGCAGAAGAATAAGCAGCTTCGCCTGCAGAGATTTAAAAGCCGCCTGATCTTCAGGCGGCTTTTTTTGTTGCCATGCTTCACGCAGTTGCTGTTAGCCGCACGCTGACGAAGATTTCCGCGGCCGACACAAGGCGTTCACAGCGATCAGGTATCTCCGTCGACCAGGTCCCAGAATTCGGCTTCATTCGGATCCGTTTTCCTGGCAGGCTTGCCGGTTACATTCTTCCCCTGCGGAACCGCCTTCGAAGAGCCCGCCTGGCGAGCCGGCTTTGCGGGCGTGGTCTGCGTGGCGGGTGGCGGCGATTTCTTTGCCGCGGTACGAGCGGGTTTGCCCTGTCCGCTTTTTGTTGCCTGAGCCCTCGCACCGCAACCTGTGCAGACGCCGCCGCGTCCTAACGGCATTCCGCAGTCGTTGCAGAGCAGCACGGGTTGCTCACCGAATTGCAGGCTGTCATCGTCCACACTTCCGCCAACCGCCGCCAGATCGGAAAGCACAGCCAGGGCATCCATCTCTCGAACCGCATCGGCAGTTCGCGCCCTGGGCAGAGCAGGGGCCGCCGACCTTGTCGCGGGTGCTGGCGCGTTTGCTTTTGCGTCGAGCTTCTTTACTTCGGGCTTCAGAAGTGCGTCCGCATTCAACGACGCGGGGGGTATTTCAGGTGCCTCTTTTTTTTCAGGACGAACCGCAGCTCTCTCGACATCGACCTGAGCGGCGGGACGAGCGACAGGCGCGACACGCTTTGAGTTCCCGGCTTCAATTGTTTCCGGCTGCTGCCCCAGCTGCGAATTCACATTTTCCTGGCGAACCAGTTCTACTTCCGCTCGCCGACCGCTGACAGGTTCGCGCGCCGACACGTGCACGCGCGCTTGATGGTCGTAGCTGATTGTGACCTCAATCTCAGTGCCTTCAGGCAGATTGGCCGGCAAGTCGGTAATCTCACAATCGCCCAGCACAGTCGGCGGGCGATCAGCACCGGCTCCGCTTTCCACAATTCGCACATGAACTCGATTCTGATTGGCCACCACAGTGCCGAAGACATGAGTTCGCGCAACGGGCAGAGGAGTATTGGCTTCGATCAGATAATGAGGAACTCGCTTGCCGGACTCATCGCGGACGAGAATCCCCAAAGCTCGCGCATTGACACTTTGCTGCTTCACTTTCGCCAGACGCGATGAGGCTATGCTGCTGAAAACGGTGCGTGCATACTGATCGTTCGACAACAACATTCCCGCGTAGTAAGCCGCTCCATGAGCAATCGACTGATCGGGGGAGAGTGAGGAATTCAATGTTCTCCCGCTCAGCTTTTTCAGGCTTTCACGAATCATCGGCATGCGTGACGCGCCACCAGTGGTCAACACAACATCAATGTGAGCCCAGCCGAATTTGTTATCCTTCAGGATGCGTCGGGTAATCTCTTCGGAACGCTGAATCAGCTTGCGGCTGAGCAGTTCAAACTCCGCCTGTTCGATCTGATAAGTCTTCCGATGCCCTTCGTGCTGGACAGTGATGGCGGCTCGCGGCCGAACAGACAAACTTCGCTTGGCCTGCTCTGCTTCCAAAGTCAAAAACTGCAGACTGCCAAGGTGAGCCCGCGGATCATCACCAAAATCGGCGACGAATTTCTCCGCCGCCATATCGACGAGCACGCGAGTAAAATCCAGCCCGCCAAGTTCCAGGTCGCCATCGGACGCAATAACGCGAACTTCGTTCGTGGTGTACTTGACGATCGCCAGATCAAGAGTACCTCCGCCCAGATCGAAGACCAGCAACTGCTGATCAATGGCAAGCTCAGTAAAGGCCAGGCCTTCATTGCCCAGCACATGACATAACGCGGCCGCCACGGGCTCATTAATCATTTCGATACGCTCAAGACCTGCCGCATGCCCGGCCTGCATTGTTGCGTGACGCTGAGCATCGCTGAACTGAGCCGGCACCGTGATCACGGCCTCATGAATCTCACCAATCTGTTCCTGAGCCGCTGAAATCATCTTTCTGAGAATCATGCCGGAAATATGGACCGGCGAATAACGCATGTCATCGATCTTCCAGAACTTGCTGGGATCTCCCATGTATCGCTTGGCATGCTGCACCACGCGATCCGGGCTGGCGATCGCGTTCCGCATCGCTTCGGTCCCAACAACCGGCTGATCACCATCAAAAAAGACGGCCGAAGGAGTTGACAGTTCTCCTTCCTGATTGGGAATGGTGACTGGCTGCCCATGTTCGTTCAGCCAGGCGATACAGGAATACGTTGTTCCCAGGTCGATACCAACCGCATGTGTGTGTTTCATAAGGAATATCAGCCTTTTTGCAGCCAGAACGGCCTCAGGACACCACATTTCGGATGCAGCCCCGGCGACTGGTCAGCATCGTGTGTGAACATCGTACTTTCGGCACCAGTGGATCACTACAGAAACTCGATGGTTCCGACAGGTCAACACTGTTTTTGTTGATCTTCGGTTCAGTCAGAAGACACTTCGTGCCAGAATAAGCCAATGGGATCTGAAACGACTGGAAATCCTGACTGCCCGCCGGAATCCTGGAAGATGACCCGACTTTCTACAACTCTCGGACTTCTGCTGTTGGCTCTGACCACGCCTGCTCAGGCTCAGGGCAGCGAACCATCTTACAAGACCGGGAAGGCTCTGGAAGCCGCGCTCTCGGCCCGGATCAGCTGGTCAAGTCACGGAGCAGAACTTGGTGATCAGGTTCACGATCTTCAAAAACAGGCAGAAGTCATCATCCTGAGAGACCGGCGCATCGATCCACACCAATTGGCAAGTATCGAAGCAGATTCTCGACCGCGGACTGAAATTCTGAGACAGCTGACGGAAGCAATCCCGGATGGCGGCTTCTGCGTAACCGAATGGTTCGCCTGCATCGGGACGAAAGAGACCGTCCACCGCCTGCCGCTTCTGATCGTCCGCAACAGGAACCTGGTAAACTCGCAGCGGAAGAAACTTTCGGCCGAACAGTTTCTCAAGTTAACGTCGAACATAAATGTCCATTGGGAACACCTCGCGGAGCCGCGACAGATTCTTCTGACTTATGCCAATGCCTCAGGGGCAACGATCCGGAATCCGGAAGCCGTGCCACATGATATTTGGACGGAAGGTCAATTGCCCGGGATGAGCTTTCCGGAAATGGCGGCCGTGATTCTTAATCAGTTTGACCTTACGCTAAGCATGACTGAGGGCACTGTGGAATTCTCCATTGTCCCTGTCGACATTCAGCAGTCGCTGCAGCACAGGTATTCGGTCGATTCAAAATTTAAGTCATCGGTCATCGCTGGCTGGCAGGAAAAGGTTCCGACCGCCGCTGTAAAATGGACTGGAGCAAATGCCCTTGTGACCGCGACTCTTGAACAGCATGTCGTGCTGAGTTCCATCGTTTCTGATCTGATGTATTCGCCGTCCAACGCTCCAACAAACTCCACTTCAAAAGGCTCCCTGCGAACGACCAGATTTCAGCTGTCTGCAGAACGAGCAACCATCGGAGAACTGATCAATTATTTCCGGGCCAATAACGTATCGATTGAAGTCAAGGATGAAGAGTTGCCGGCGATGAAGGCTGTGTTTCGAGAAATCGTGCGACTGGACAAAACGATGGAAAAGCAGGCGGGGACTGAGTTCTTCCCGCGTCTCTTTAGCAAACACTTCAGGACAGTGACCGTGCTGGATGACCGAGTGATTCTGTCGGCCGAATAGTCGGCAGCGATTCGTTGTCCTGGATTAAGGACGACGGCCGCGCAGGATCGCAGAACTGCCACATCTGATACGTTGGGGATCATACGCATGATTGCTGTGTTCCGCATGACACCGCCATGTTCAAGCAAGGCACAACAAGATGATTGAAGCCCCTCTCCCATTTCGACTCAAACGACGCCGCGGGTTCACACTGATTGAACTTCTGGTCGTAATCGCCATCATCGCGATTCTGGTAAGCTTGTTACTGCCAGCCCAATTCTGTCCATGGACGATGAGCCATTGGATGAAGGGCAATTATCTGCAGCGGGCATGTCACTATTGAATTCGCGTTCGCAGGGTCGCAAATTCGCGAAGACCCGTCCCGGGCAGTTCCCGAGCACTATAGTTCACCCCACCAGACGGTGCTGCGGATGGTCGTTCCAGGCAGCGGTGTCGTTAACGCAGAAATCAGCCTGACGATGCATCAGGTAGCCTCAAAACCGTATGAGTCTGTTCACCGCACTTGTTCCAGGGCTCCAGCCCTGGAACACACTGCCCGGAGGCTCCAGCCTCCACCATCGCTTTCAAAATCCTCCAGCCTGCGGCCACTGCCACAGGCTATTTTACTTTGCCGGCATGAGATGCTCATCGAACCAGTCGGCAAACTTAATGATATCGAACACCATTGTCGGCCAGCCATGGCCTTTGCCGGGGCGAGTTTCAAAATGAATCTTGCAGCCCTGGGATTTGGCCTCGGCCACAAAGCGTTCTGATTGATCGACAGGAACCAGAGTGTCGGCGTCGCCGTGAACAATCAAGGTGGGAGGCATCTGTGGCGTGATGTGGTAGATCGGGCTGAGTTCCCTTCCGAGTACTTTCCACGTGTCCTTTGATTCCGCCAGCGGTCCGAATCCTTTTTTGAAGCTTCGAGGTGGCTCGTCTTCGCCCACAAACTCCGTTGAGCCTTTCAGATTCAGCAGGTCAGTCGGCGGATAGAAACACGCCACGCACTGCACGGCGCTGGATTCGCGCTCGACTTCGTCACTGGCATTGGGATCGCCGGGGCCGCCGGTTGTTCCAATCATCAGCGACAAATGGCCGCCGGAGCTGCCACCAATCACCCCAAGACGATTCGAATCGACTCCGTATTCTTTTGCATGCAACCGTACGAATCGAACCGAACGAATGACGTCAGCAGTGAGATCTCCGATCGTGCATTCCGGTTGTGAAATGTGGCGTACGGCGAACACCGTGTAGCCTCGCCGAAGAAACGGCGCCAGCATAAACGGACGCACGGACCCCGGCCCCGACTTCCAGCCTCCGCTGACCATAAAGACGACTCCAGCCCCGTTCGAATTCGGCGGTTGAAACACGTCCAGCATCAGCGGCTTGTTGTCTCGCGTTCCATACTGAATATCGGCCGTCAGTTGGAACGGGGCCTGAAACCAGTACCAATAGAATGCTGCGGCGACCGCCGCGACGACAATCAATCCCAATCCAGACCAGATCAGCAGACGCATCATAAGAGATCGCTTTTTCTTCATTCGCTCCGCACCAGTTTAGGGTAGCCCACTCAAGGTGATGGTATTGATCCTTCCAAAGCTGCAACACCATCGAAGACAACTTCTTTCGCAGGCTTCATAATCAAGCCCCACTGCCATTGCCGTCAATCGTCACCATCTCTCGTACAACGCCGGGAGATGCGTGCTGAAAAGCGTGTTCGCGATAGCTCGCCAGTAGCAGTTCGATCACTTCGCGAATGTTTGACCTTGCTTCGTCCATGTTCTCACCCTGAGTCACGGCGCCAGGCAAATCAGGAACTGTTGCCATGATCCATCCGTCTTCGATTGTCTCGTACAGGACTTCATATTCTCGCATTGAGATTTCTCCAGGTAGGGACGGAGAGAACCAAACGGTCAACCAGAAGATTGACATCACCCGGTCGCCAAATCATTCTAAATTAAAGGTTGACAAAGTACTAGAACTTCAATTCACTCAATCTCACCGACTTCCGCACCCGAGCTCGGCCGGTCATGTCGTGGATGCGAAACGTGACGGACGGATTTCCTGACCAGTTGATATCCAGCATTCCGAAATGGAAGTCTGAGCAGGCTTCGCCAACTCGATTTCGGTTGGGTTCCACATTCTCCCAGTCACGGTTCAGCCCGCTGGCGGTCAGATCGTAGAGCGGATAACTGTCAGGCGGATTCAGCACGGACAGTTCGCCCCAGTGAACATCGCCGCTGATAAAGACAACGCCGTTGGCCTTCGTGGACTTGATCAGATCGACCATCTTCAGCAGCTCGCGAGGAAAGTTGGTCCACGATTCCCAACCGTTGTACTCATGAGAAAACTGAATGCTGCTGCCAATGATTCGCAGATCAGCCGGCTCCTGCAGTCGCTCTTCGAGCCACTTCCACTGGACGTCCCCAAGAATCGTTTTCGTGGGATCCGGATCGGGAACATAATCGTTCTTCCATGACGTCAGCGGCAGTTCCAGCGGCAGGTCTCGAAACGTCCGAGTGTCCAGCAGAATGATCTGCAGTGTCTTTCCTGCGGACTTATCTTCAAATCGGTAACTCGTGTAGATGCCGTCATGATCCCTGCGCGGACTTGGATTCGGTTCGTTCCAGAACTTCAGGAAGATATCCTTTGATTCTTTTCGGAACGGATAATCTTTGCCAGCATCGTTCGCACCGTAGTCGTGATCATCCCACGTTGCGATCGTCGGCACGCTGGCTCGCAGGGCTCTGAAGTCCTTCTTCTCGCCCATCTTTGCATACTTGGCCTCCAACACCGCCATGTCATTGGTGTCGCCGTAGATGTTGTCGCCCAGATAGATGAACAGCTGCGGCTCCCATTCGAGCACTGTCCGCAGAATGGGCAGCGGTTCATCCTGCGTCTGACAAGAACCAAACGCAATTCGTGAGATCAGCGGATTCACAGCGAGCACAGGCTCTGGCGGCAACTTTGCGTCCAGTGTTTGCGCGTTGGAAGTGCCTGGTGAAGTCAGAAAAAACCAAGCACAGAGCAGCGGGAGAATTTGTCGCATAAGAAGTTTCTAATCCATAGTCGATGGCTGGGTTCAGCCGGGAGTGTACGAAACAGGAATCAGGCGCGGAATTCACCTCAATTCTGTTGCCTTGTAAAACTTCGATCTTCTGGCCCGTGTGTAACTCGAATGGGAATGATTCGGCCTCGAAAAGAACTTGTTTTGAATTCCTCACGGGAACCACCTACGATACGTCTCAAATCCGGCAAAAAAATACCTGTCACGCGGCCTGTTCAAGTTAAACAGACCTGAAAGCCGATAATCTCCCGTCTTTTCATCAAGCCTGCGGCTGTTTGCTGCGGGGGTCCCAAAGGATTTGTTCAATGCTCAACGTCCCCAAGTCTGGTGCTCTGGATTTTGTTTCCCTTGGAGCCCTCGTACACCGGCTCGACCCAGGCATCATTCCATTCCGCAAAGCCAATCAGCTGGCGATCCATGTCAGCGGCGGAGAATTCAACTGCGCAGCAAACCTCGCCGACTGCTTCCAGATGAAGACCGGCGTTGCGTCGGCGATGGTGGATTACCCGATCGGCGACCTCATCAACGAACGAGTCCGCGCGATGGGAGTGAAACCGTTCTACAAGAAGTTCGCTCACGACGGAGTTCGCGGGCCAAACATGGCAACGGTCTACAGCGATCAGGGACACGGCGTTCGCGGGCCAGTTGTGTTTTACAATCGCAGCAACGAAGCCGCGGGAATGCTGAAGGCCGGCGACTTCAACTGGAGTGAAATCTTCGCTGGCGGAGTTCGCTGGTTCCATAGCGGCGGGATCTTCGCCGCTCTGTCACCGACGACTCCTGAAGTCATCATCGAAGGCATGAAAGCCGCCAAGGCCGCCGGCGCTGTGACTTCGTTCGACCTGAACTATCGAGCCAAGTTGTGGCAGATCAGCGGCGGTCTTGATAAGGCTCAGGAAACGCTGAACCGAATCGTTGAACATGTTGACGTTCTCGTTGGCAACGAAGAAGACCTTCAAAAGGGTCTGGGCCTGACAGGTCAGGACGTGGAAGCTCACGGCAAGCTCGACCCGGCCGCGTTCTTCGGCATGATGGAAGAAGTGACGCAGAAGTTGCCAAACGTGAAAGCCGTCGCGACGACTCTGCGAGAAGTTCATTCGACCAACCGCCATTCATGGAGCGCGGTTCTTTGGCTGGAAGGCAAGACCTATCAGGCGAAGACGATGGAACTGGACGTCATCGACCGCATTGGTGGCGGCGATGGATTCGCGTCTGGCCTGTTCTACGGTCTGTTGAATGGCAAAGACGCCCAGACGTCATTGAACATGGGCTGGGCTCACGGCGCATTGCTGACGACCTACCCAGGCGACACAACAATGGCGACGATCAAAGAAGTCGAAGGCGTTGCCGCCGGGGGTTCGGCTCGCGTGCAGCGATAACGAATCAGCAATTTTTAGCCTTTTTGGACGTTCGCTGGATTCACAGAGCCCGTATAGTTCTCGTGTCGATGCAGGAATAGAAATCTCTTGAAAGTCCGGAGCATTTTCATATGTCAATTGCCACATTGCAGAAAATGCCCAGACCAGGGACTCGAATGACCGTTCGTGAATTCGAGTCATTCAATTTACCCGAAGGGTCTACCCTGATGTTGGTCAAGGGAGTCGTATATGACGAATCCAATGCCGAAGAGGGTGATCTCATGACGAAACGGAATAGACAACACGCTCGCATCGAGTTGTTGATTGGACGTTTGCTGGAGAACTGGATTCAACAGGCTGGTTTTCCAGCAAAGACGTTCAGTGGCGAAGTGGGATGCGTGCTCGACGAGGAAGGTTTGTCCGTCGGGATTGATGTCGCCGTTTTTGGGCAATCCGTGCTGCAGTCCACTCCTTCAGATTCGCCGTACATCAATGGTCCGCCAATTCTGGCAGTGGAGATACTTTCCCCAAGTGATCAGGTGGATACCTTAGAAAGCAAGATCAACGCATATCTGGAGTCAGGTGTGCCGCTGGTCTGGGTGATTAGCCCGAAGATGAAAAGTATTACTGTCTACTCCGCTGCAGCTGAGCCGGTTATCTGCCGTCACTCAGCAGTTGTCAGCGGTGGTCAGGTCCTGCCAGGTTTTTCGTTTGTCGCAGAATCATTGTTTGAGTGATCCACTGAAGTTGATCGAGACTGCGGCCCTTTGTGTTGTTTTTGAACTCATTGAAAGATTCAGTCGAGAAACATGTCAAAACACGATATCGGCCTGATCGGCCTGGCGGTAATGGGGCAGAACCTGGTCATGAACATGGCCAACAAGGGATTCTCAGTGGGAGTCTACAACCGCACCACTGAGACGACTCATGAGTTCGTCAGCGGGCTCGGCAGCCGTCCGCCGGGAGTTGTCGAAGCGGGAACACAGAATCGGATCAAGGGCTACGACACGCTCGAAGCCTTCGTCAACAGCCTGGCGTCACCGCGTCGAGTCATGATCATGGTCAAAGCCGGTCAGCCGGTTGACGCAGTCATCAATCAACTGAAGCCACTGCTCGCCAAGGGCGACATTATCATCGACGGCGGAAATGCCGACTATGTCGATACAAACCGCCGCAGCAAGCAACTGGCGGAAGAAGGGTTTCGCTTCATCGGCACTGGCGTTTCCGGCGGTGAAGAAGGCGCTCTGAAGGGCCCGAGCATCATGCCGGGCGGCCATCCGGAAGCTTGGCCGTTCGTAAAAGACATCTTCCAGAAAATCAGCGCGAAAGTCGGACCGAACAACGATATCCCGTGCTGCGAATGGGTTGGCGAAGCCGGGGCAGGGCACTATGTCAAGATGGTGCATAACGGCATTGAATACGGCGACATGCAGCTGATCTGCGAAGCCTACTACCTCCTGAAATACGGTGTCGGCCTGACAAATGAAGAGCTGTATCATGTGTTCAAAGAATGGAACGAAAGTGAACTCGAAAGCTACCTGATCGAGATCACTCGTGACATCTTCACCGTGAAGGACAAAGAAACCGGCAAGGACCTCGTCGATCTGATTCTGGATACCGCCGGTCAAAAGGGCACTGGCAAATGGATGAGCCAGCATGCTCTGGATCTCGGCGTGCCAACCACACTCATCACAGAAGCCGTATTCGCTCGTTGCCTGTCGGCTCAGAAGGATGCTCGTGTTCGAGCCGAAGCGGTTCTCACAGGTCCTGACACCAAGTTCACGGGCGACAAGAAGCAGTTTATCGACGACGTGAAATGGGCTCTGTACGCATCCAAGCTGTGCAGTTACGCTCAGGGTTATGTTCAGCTCGACGCGGCTGCCAAAGAGTTCGGCTGGAAGCTGCACAACGGACCAATCGCTTACCTCTGGCGCGGCGGCTGTATTATTCGGTCGATCTTCCTTGAAGACATCAAGAAGGCGTTCGACAAGAACCCAAACCTCGAAAACCTGCTGCTGGACGACTTCTTCAAGACAGCCATCAACAAGGCTCAGCCGTCATGGCGTCGAGTCGTTTCGACGGCCTTCCAGCTTGGCCTTCCAGTCCCCGGCTTCAGCGCGGCATTGACCTACTATGATGGTTACCGTCGCGGCCGTCTTCCAGCAAACCTGCTGCAGGCTCAGCGAGACTACTTCGGGGCTCACACCTACGAACGTACTGACAAGCCTCGCGGTGAAAAATTCCACACCGACTGGATACGCGAACGTAAGTTGTCGTAAGACTCCCTCCTTGTTCCAGGGCTCCTGCCCTGGAACACACTGCAAGGAGGCTCCTGCCTCCTGCGACGAGTTTCACGCAAGGCTGGAGCCTTGTGTGCAGGGCGTTCCAAGGCTGGAGCCTCGGAACGAGGGATCTTGTAGTTAGTCAACAGGCACGAGCGATAGGCCGCCCCGGTTGGCTTGTCCAACCGGGGCGGAAAGTTTTGCACGACGAATGGTGACTCACCGCTATGGAACTTGGCTTCCTGCCAGGCGAGCTGGCTGTCGATTTAGTGAGCCGCAAAGCGCTAGCTGCGGGTGAGAGTGTGAAATACACAGCGAAAACACCCGCGGCTAGCGCCATGCGGCTCACCGTTGTGACTAAATCGACGGCCTACGAGCCGGCTATGGGCGGAAGCCGCCAAGGCTTGCGGAAGCTGGCCTCATCACGCAGAGAAGCGAAACGTTCGTCGCGTAACGTTACGAGACGAGCTGGGCGGGATTTTAGAAATGGCTGGCCTCACCCTGCAGTCGGTGGTAGTCTGCGCGAGTATTGGCGGGTTGTGGATTTCATCACAACCTGAGCCTGAGGCGCTAGCCGATTTGTTGATTTCATCGTTTAACCCGTGGCCAACAGGCCAGGCCGAGTAACAAAACTGGCCTGTCGGCAACGGGTTAAACGAAGATGATCTCTGTCGCGAAATCTACAGTGCGCTTGCAGAATTGACAGGATGAAATCGGCTAGCGCCTCAGGCTCAGGTCGGATTCCGCCCCGTGGCACGAGCGGCAAGCCGCCCGGAAGGCGGCGTGCGGGGCAATCCCTCGCTGACGCGTCGGGTTGGGATATTTTTAGATAAGAGAGAAGTCTTATGTTGGTTGCATCTATCATTGGTCGAGTTCGTGCAGTCGTGACGGATGTTGTTAAGCCGACTGGGCGAAGACGACGACAAGCTCACCGGCTCGTCGCCGCTGAGTTCTTCTCAGAGCTCGTAGAGCAGTTAGAACAACGAGTGGTGCTAAGCGCACCTGAGCTGGGACCTGAGCTTTCGGAACATGAGTTGTCGACGGTGTTTGCTGAAGTGAATGGTCGCAGGGGTGATTCGAGAGTGTTTGATGGAGTTTTGTATGTGCCTGGCGCCACTCCAGAGTCTCCAGTAGTAGGCACCTTAAACCTTCAGACAGGCGAGAAAAGTACTCTTACTATGGATGGTCTTGGTGCTGTATCTGGAATTTTCAAGAAAAATGGGGAAGTTTCCTTCACCGGCTTTGCGGAGGCTGTCAATAACAGTCAAGGCGTCGCTTCTTGGGATAAGACAGGTAAGTTAACATTGATCCCAGATGCTAGCTCTTCGCTTGCGATGGATGTCAGTTCTACGGGTCGTATGAGTCTTGCCATCAATAACGATGTTGCGGGTTATGCAGATGTCGGGGAGAATATTTTGCATCATTTGCCAGGAATTGCTGGATTTAGGATGATTGCCCAGTCGATAACAGACGACAATCGATTCATCGGGGCAAGAGGTTCTGATATCAACTTTAATACAGTAGGGGTGGTTTATGAGCTAAATTCTACTACGGGAGAGTATGTTCTCTCGAATGCTGATTTCAAGACCTCTAGGGGTGAAGGAATGGACTCTATGAGTCTTTTTGAATCGCCTAATGGAGTCCTGAGCGCTTCTTTATACGACAACCCAGAGACTTATCAGGACGAGACAGCAATATTTAGCCTTGATGGTACTGTGCGTGCTGAGCTTCCAGGTGTGTCGAGAGGAGAGATTGCCGTAGGTGAGAAGTTCTTTGTGGCGACGCAAGGAGATGATGGCTACTTGACGGTCTTCAACTCGGGCTATGAGAAGATGACGTACACGACTACGGAGCTGTTCGGAGCTGGGTTTGAGTTTCGGAACGGATCGCTTGCCATGCATGATGGTAAGTTGATTGTGATTGGGACTCGGATCTCTGACGGGAAGGTGTTAGTTAAGACCTTCGAAGTGCCGCAGGATGTTACTATCCTTGCTCAGGTGGATGTAGCCTCGATTGTTATCCCACAGCTGACTGCGGGCCAATCAGGGAATATTACATGGGATGCCGTTTCCGGGGCGTCTGGATATGAGCTGAGCTTCATTCGAGGCGGTGTTGTGGCTCACACGGTGACGACGACTGGGGCGGCTTATACGACACCCGTGAATCTGCTGGCAGGCGATTATCGCCTCGCGATTCGGGCGGTCGGTGGTGCGGGAGTGGCTCCGGGTGCTTGGTCTGCGGAAAAGGCATTGGTGGTAAAACCGACGCCCGTTCTGGCATCGTCGATCACTGGCTTTCCGACAGTCGCCACAAGGAATCCTGTGACATTCCGCTGGACGGCGGCCACAGGGGCAACCGGGTACGAAGTGATTGTTTCGTCCGTGAGCCAGCTACCTGCTTCCAGTCGATCGCTGACGGTGACTCAGCCGACCGCCATTCTGCCTGATGGCCTTGAGGCCGGAACCTGGCGACTCGCCGTGCGACCTGTGACTGGTTCGATCACCGGCGATTGGACCACATCGACTTTGCCGTGAAGCATCGCTCTGTCAACACGGCTTCCATCTCTGGCCTGCCCGTCATCGCTGGCGTCTCGGGTACGTTGAATTGGGACGATGTGCTCGGGGGAAGCCGGTATCGGGTGCTGGTCTCGCTGATTGGAACAGAATCGCAGGTTGGCGCAAGCTCGCCGGTTGTCGACAGACTTGTCAGCAGAAGTGATGTGGCACTGACGATCGCAGCCGGTCGTTATCAAGTGACTTTGCAGGTCGTTGGAGTCCCCGCCTCCACAAGCAGCTCCGTGTTGGCTCGCACGTTCACGGTCCAGCCACTTGCCAAAGTCACGGGAGTTACAACAACCGGATTGTCGGCCAATCGCGTTGCGGGATCCATCACATGGCAACCGGTGCCCGGTGCGACCAGATATGAGCTGGCTCTGACGGATGAAACGCGATCGGTGACGAGAACACTTCGCAGCTCGGGGACGTCGTACTCGATCGTGAATGGACTTGCCTTTGGCAGGTATCGATTGCAAGTGAGAGCTCTGAATGGAACTGCTGATGGAGCGTGGTCCAACGCGAAGGTGATTACGGTCAAACTTTCACCGGTCACAAACCTTCGTACGTCACCGGTGATCGTGGGGACTCCGTTTCGAGGGGTCTGGGGAGCGGTTTCAGGGGCCTCGGCTGGCTACGACGTGTGGGTTTATAACACGGTGACGAAATTGTATGTGCTGAAGACAAACGTGTCGGGAACGTCTTTCACTGGTCCGGCGAATCTGCGGGCTGGCGTTTATAGAATTCTGGTGCGGGCCAGTCATTCAGAGATCGGGCCGAGTGCGTGGTCGGTTGTTATTCTGACGGTTCGCCCGCTGGCGAGGGTGTCTGGCGTGACGGTGAGTGGTTTGAGTCGTGCTGGTCAGGCCGGAATGATTGCCTGGAACGCGGTGGTTGGGGCGAGCAGTTATCAGGTACAGATCACGAAGGCGGGTTCTCTGCTGACGGTGGTGTCGCCGACGACCGGGGCGTTGTCTCGGACGGTGCTGCTTTACATGACGTCGCAGGGTGGGTCTGGGGAGCAGGTGTCTCTTCAGGGCGCGGTGGATGGCTACCGTCTAAGTCTTGCGGCGGATGAGTTTGTGCTGATCCGGCAGTGGCTTGCGGATGGTAGTAGTACCGATTGGGTGCGGCTGCAGGCGTGAGTGGGCGCGTGGGTGAAAAAACGCAAAAGCTCAATCCCTCACTTAGTGGGTAAGCCAGGTAATCATCGACTGAATCGTGGAACGCCTGCGTCAGTTCACGGACACTCTCGCCCTGGAACGTGATCACGTCACGGGTGTTGATCACTTCCCCGTGGAAGATGGCTGCTTCGTCGTCAAACTCGACCTTGCCCATGTATTCTTTATGTTTCGGTTTTTCCCTTCAAAAACCGGGGTGCCGAAAGTCTTGGCGACTTCCGCTACGGCTTATGTCCACGCCGACTGACCCTGCGTCGGTTGAGCGATAGTTTGGAAACTACATCCCGGAACCAGCGGCGTCGTTCAGTTTGCTGATGTCTGAGATTTGCTGGTCGATGGCTTTCTGTCCGAGCTTTTGAAATTCGCCTTCCATTAACGAATCTGTCAGCTGGCCAGGTCGTCCCTCCTGAACTCGGTCAAGCTCAGTCGCCAGTCGCTGCATCCAGTCGGGAGGTTCAATTCCCGAGCCGATTCGGGTGCTCATGAATTCTGCAATCTCGTTGCGAAGCGTCTGGAAATTGACGGTCACCTGTTCCTGAGTCAGTCCGGCAGCACCCGGGCACGAACGTGAGACCAGGGCGGCCATCCGGTTCTGGGCGAGAGCTCCAATGATTCGCTCACCAACATGGTCGTGCAAGGCTGGAAGGCGAACACCGTATTCCGATTCCAGCTGCACCAGTTCTTCAACGAAGGAGTTGGAAATTTCCCGAGATTCATCGCCAACGTATTCTTCAACTCCGGCCGCGACTGCCAGTTCTCCGCGACGCACCATGGTTTCGTGGGCGACCTGCCATGGAATAGTGTTCCATTCGAACCGATCGTACAGCGCCTCCAGCCGCAGAAAATCGAGGAGGCAGTAGAGCCGATTGCCATAATCTGAATGTGTGGTCGTGGTGTTGTATTCCAGAAACCGATCGAAGTTGTCGACCACGCATTCGTAGACGAACTCCGCCATTTCTGCAGCGTCCTCACGATCCAGCACACCCGACTCCAGGTCCTCCAGAATTTTGACGTTCTGAGTCAGAGCAACAGTCTCCTGCAGTTCATCAAAAAGAGTCTCCGCGCCGTGATGAAGAATGGCTCGGGCATTTCCCAAAGTCAGCATCCGGGTGTGGAACAGATCCTCGCCGTATGTTTCGATGAATTCTTTGACTTCCTTCGCATATTCATCATCGTGCAGGTCTTCCACGATCGACAGTCGCATGGAGCCGCTGTGGCGAGTCCAGAGGTCTGAATAGGAATCCAGTAATCTCTGAATTCTCTTCAGGATGTTCTTCACCTTCTGGCTGGGTTCTCCCTTCCACCGGGCGGCGGACTGCAGAACAGCTTCCACGGAACTACTGAGTCCAATTCGGAACAGGCGGTCGAACTCCGTCACTGCCTGACCCGAGGGCCGGGACGTACGTTCCATCTGCAGAGAAACCTGCAGCAGCTCGAAGGTTTCCGCAAGCAGTCCGAGACGTGGCAGCTGGCTGAGCAGGACACGGATGACCGACTGCAGAGTCCGGGCCTTCAAAATGGCGGCTGGCTGGCCACCGTTTTCAAACGGCACGTAGAGCAGCGGCCTGCGTTTAAGTTCTTTGCACAAAGCCGGAAAGGATTTGCGAGCCGAGTCGGCATCCTGGGCAAAAACGGCTCCGAACATCCGCGACAACTGGCGGTCCAGCGAAGCGGTGTCTTTGGTGATGGATTCTTCGGAGATGACTGCGCCAATCAGCCGTTCTGCCATCAGAAATTCGACAGTCGTCGACAGCGCATTCTGCATCAGCAGAAACCGACACTGCATCTGAATGTCGTATTCAATATTGCCTTCAAGGCCGGAACCCAGCGTGGTAATTTCATAGTCGCGTACTTCGCGAACAAGGTCACTCAGCCCCTGCAGCCGACCACGAATGGAAGCCAGCCATTCCCGCAGGTGTTCCTTCTGATCGTCGGCCGTGTCAGATGTTGCGGCTGAACGCGAAACCCAGACGGCGGCAATTCCCCACAGTGATCCGACGGTGTGAAGGAATTTGAGCCGAGGTTCCATCTGCCGATAGAGAACTTCGAATTCCGTTGTTCCTGGCGCCGAACTGCCGTCCATTGTGTCGGACGCATTGCCGTCATCGGTGGAGTCGCGATAGGTCACGTCGTCCCATGCGGCTTCGAGCAGTTTGTCGTCGGACTCTTCGCCATCGAACAGGTGCTCGATGTCCAGATCGTCCTTTTCCTTACCACCTTTTCGGCCCCGCTTTCGCTGTTCGGCGAATTCTCCAAGACTGGGGATTTCCCAGAACAACCCGGCATTGGCTTCGATAAAAGCGAACAGGCGGCGCAGATTGTTCCAGCGTTTGTCCGGTTCCGGCTGATCACAAATGCACTGCAGCAGGCGGTGCAGCATGCGGTGGATGGAGTGCGGACCGTTCTCCAGTGGAACGGTTTCGGCATAGCTGAGCCACTGCATCAGTAGCCCCATGGCGGCCACATGATCCTTGCGATCCAGCAGAGCCGTCACTACCTGAGCAAAGCTGCTGGTTGCGTCGAAGTCTTCAACATGCTGTCGCCAGAAGGAAATATCTCCGGCAGATTCTCCGGCCGTTCGCCATTCCGCGAGCACCCGCGCAACCTGAGTGGCGGCTTCTACGGACTTCATTCCTTCCACATGCGAAAGGTCGTTGACGGTTGTGGTCGCGTAACGATCCCAGTGTTCGGCGAGTTCCTGAAAATCCTTCAGCACAGAATCATGCAGATCTTTCCGTCCGGCCGCTGCGGCTTCACTCATGGTCAGTGCGCAGACATCGAAAATCTGCCCCATGATGTCCAGCAGCACTTCAACGCGGGAATCCGGAATGGAATCTTCCCGGGCAAAGAACAGAGGGAATAATCCCTGAAAACCAAGGATATTCCACGGGTCGACGAGTCCGCCGCACTCAATGCCCCGATGCAGAAAATCGATCACTTCGGTAATCAGCCTGCGCGCGGTGTCCAGTTCCCCGTTGCGGACAATGCGCGGGACCATAACCAGACGTGACTGAATTTCTGATTCGAATCGCGCGGAAAGGCATGGGATGATCGAAGCTTCCTCGCAACTGGCCTCTTCAAAGCCCATGCGTGCGAACATCCACGATAAATGGCGATGCTGAACCTGATCTGCACCATACTTCGCAAGGTACATATTCAGTTCGTGTCGCACATGCCCAAACGGCTGGCGGGATTCATTCGCCAGCTTCCTGAGCCTGCGGGCTCGTTCACCGGTTGCCGTGTCCAGCAGGCGCTGATAGAAGTTGTCGCGCTGTCGAGCGACCACGGGAAGCAGTGATGTCAGCGAGATACTGGAGTCATACGTCTGAGGACCGGAGCCGCTGATCGCCGAAGCCATCAGGATGGTTCCTGCAAGCACCGCGGACGCATCAAATAATCTTTCCGGATCTGCCTTCGTACCACCCGCCTTGATCCAGTCAATCAGCGAATCCAGAATCAGGCGCCGCACTACGAACCGACGATAGTAGCCTCGTGTGTCAATTTCGTCTGGATCCCATTCGCCGAAGACGTAGTTCGTGCGCTTATTAACGGGATGCAGATGGTCGTGCGACCGCATGTCGAGACTGAGTTCCGCAAGACGGTCAATTGCGAAGTGGGAACTGGCCACAAGATCTTCAGGAAGACCCTGCATAAAGGCGATCGTGGACGTAATCAGCGATTCATAGAGACCTGTGGCTGCTCCGACGTCACCAAAATACAGAGGCACGGGGCAGAATCGTTCGTGCGTATAAACTTCAGAACGCCGATCGTTCTCCAGCACAGCAACCGGGCGATATCCGACAAAATGATTGAGGCGGCGAAGAGCACCTTCGATAATCTGTGGGGTTTGATCTTCTCCTGATTCAGCTCGCGCTGCCAGGACGGCTTCGAACATCCGGGCCAGCAGGAATGGCGAATAAAAATCCGCTTCCGGCAGGTGCCCGAGCAGGTCGGCATGATGAGCCCGATACGCGGGCAGAAACTCATTGAGGGTCAGCCGAATCACGGATTCCGCCTGCGCCGGATTTGCGCACGCTGCTTCGCCTGATTCCGAAAGTCGCTGGAGTTCGGTCAGCAGAAAGTCGCGCAGCGCGGCTGATGAAGCCGCCCGCTGTGGATTGCGAAACAGCTCATTCAGGACCGCTCTAAAGCGAGCACTGACAGAGCCTTGCGAAAAATTCAAATACCCCAGCAAATCTCGCATCGCATCGGGGTCGGCCGTTGGAGCCGGAATTTTGGAGGATGGTTTCCTGGTCACGCTTGATGAATTCTGTCAGTACGGGAAAAGGTTTCGCAGCCAGAACCAGAGAACGCAAAATTTGTCAGAAGTCGCCTGAAAAACGGACCTCTGATAAAAGCAGCGGCTGGTGCTGAGCTGCAAATGTGAATGTTCAGACATTATAGGCAGGGGAACCTGCAGGGGACGACCGGGAAACGCAGTCCACTGCGGCGGAATCAGGTGGCGTCTTGTTGGCACAAGTCGTCCACCGGTTTCAGCCGTCTGGGATTCCGCAGTCTTGAATACGGACTTCCCAGTTTTTTGCAATCGTTCCCCGGATCGCAGGAGGTTTTGCAACGGAATTTGCTACTTCGCGTACTCCACGTTTCGAGTTTCGCGAAGGACCGTGACTTTTATCTCCCCCGGATATGTCAGGCTTTGCTCAATGGCGCTGGCAATATCACGGCTCATGCGAGCCGCCTGGCGGTCATTCACGCGCGACGAGTCCACAATGACGCGGATTTCACGTCCGGCCTGAACCGCAAACGCATGATCGACGCCGGGGAAACCGCAGGCGAGTCCTTCCAGTTCTTCCAGACGGCGCACATACTTTTCGAGTGTTTCGCGGCGTGCTCCGGGACGAGCGGCCGAGATGGCATCCGCCGCGGCCACAAGGACCGTGTAGATATGTTCGGGGCGGATATCGTCGTGATGTCCGGCCGCCGAGTGGACCACTTCCGAACCTTCACCGTATCGTTTGAGCAGTTCCGCTCCCACTGCCGGATGTCCGCCTTCCATTTCATGGTCGGCCGCTTTTCCGATATCGTGCAGAAATCCGCAGCGACGTGCGAGCGTGCCATCCAGCCCGAGCTGCTCGGCCATCATGCCGGTCAGATGAGCCACCTCGATCGAATGCTGGCGGACGTTCTGACTGTAGCTGACTCGAAAATGAAGTCGGCCCATGAGGTCGACGATTTTTGGATGCAGGCCGCGCACACTGGCTTCTTCGCAGGCCTGCATGCCGAGCTTACGAATGTGGTCGTCCATTTCCTTCGTGGTCTCAGCCACAATTTCTTCGATGCGTGACGGATGGATGCGTCCGTCCTGAATCAGCTTCGCCAGCGACATCTTGCCGATTTCACGGCGGACGTTGTCGAAGGCAGAAACAATCACCACGCCTGGAGTGTCATCCACAATGACGTCCACACCGGTGGCTTTTTCGAACGCACGAATGTTGCGGCCTTCACGTCCAATGATGCGTCCCTTGACTTCATCACTGGGGATATCCACTGTCGAAACGGTTGTTTCTGAGGTGTGGGCCGATGCGTATCTCTGCACGGCCATACCGATGATTTCGCGAGCTTTGCGTTCGCAGTCAAGCTTGATCTCTGCCTCATGCTTCAAAATCATTGCGCCTGTCTGGTCGGAAAGTTCCCGGTCCAGTCGCTTCAGCAGTTGTTCGGTGGCCTGTTCGCGAGTCAATTCGCTGATCTTGTAGAGAACTTCCTGTTCGTCCTTCAGAAGGCGGTTCAGTTCATTCTCTTTGGCCTCCATGGCCTTTGTACGTTCAGCCAGCTTTTGCTGAGTGCCCTGGAGCATTTTTTCCTTCTTGCGGAAGGAGTCCTGCTGTTCTTCCAGATTAGCCTGCTGCTTGTCCAGCTCCCTTTCGCGCGTTCGAAGCTGGCCTCGGGATTCTTCAAGCTTCGATTCCAGCTCTTCGCGCCGACGAAGCATGTCCTCTTTAATTTTCAGTTCTTCGTTCTTGCGTACATTCTCAGCATCACGCTGAGCCTGCTGCACAATTTCATCACGAGTTTTGTAGGCACCCCCTTTGATCACGCGATCAATCAGGTAACCGATACCAATCCCCACGATGCCGGCCAGTGTGCCGATAATCAGCGGATCTGCCATGGACACGCCCCTCAATCACAAATCGTCCCTGCATGCTTTTGTTTAAGCATGTAAGACCTGACTGCGTGACCAGACATAATCACCGAGAGGCGATTGTGTGTGTCGGCCTGAGAGGTTGCCACATCTGAACAGCCAGAAGCAGGAATCTCCTGCACACACGCGAACACTTCAGGCAGTCAGACAGTCGCTTAATTAATGCGATGCCAGGAGAGCCCGTTGCAGCAAGCAACGAATGGTCAATCATGTGAATCACAACAGAACCATTTCGGACGCTTTGCAGCTTTCCGGATGTTTGTCGGCGCACGCACTCATCTGATGGCTGCCACAGAGATTCTGCAGCAACAACCAGGCAGTAGACCAGAAGAAGAAGTAGTCCGAGGAAAATCATGGTGTGTGAAATCAGGGGTCCGTGAGTTCAAAGGAGCTCAAAGACGAATTTCAGGCTGCTCAGCACTGGCCAACCAACGCCGAGCGATCATACAGTCAGGTTTACAGCAGGTCCGGAAACCATATCTGTTAACACTCTTGAGTCACCAGACAGTTTTGTTCTGCATGGCTTTTCAAAGAGACCTCGGCATGCTACCAAAGCAGTTCCGCGAATCAACCGGCTGGGAACCGCGGAGTTCAGAAGTAGAGATCATTGTCGTCTGAAGATCCGATTGCGTGATGAATCACCCGTGCCCTTTTCTTGATGTTCTGCATGACGGGCTGACGCGCCTGGCAGACGGTCTCCACGGGGTGCTGTTGGCCGTTTCCGGGGGCGCAGACAGCATGGCTCTGCTGAATGGCGTACTCGCTCTGGCTCAGAAAACCGGAATTCAGCAGCTGGAAGTGGCCCATCTGAACCATGGGCTGCGCGGTGCTGAAAGCGATGAAGACGCCGAATTTGTCCGTGAGGCCTGTCGAACAGCCGGAGTTTCCTGTGTTGTGGAAGCTCTGTCCGCTCAAGCGTTGCGAGCCGATTCTCGTGGCAGTCTTGAAGAATCGGCTCGAACGGCCCGCTACGATTTTCTGCAGCGAACGGCGTTGGCAAGAAATCTTCCGCTGATTGCCACGGCCCACCACCAGCAGGACCAGGCAGAAACCCTGCTTTTTAGTCTGCTGCGCGGGACAGGCCTGCGCGGCCTGCGTGGCATCCCCGAGATTCGTCAGTGTTCGCAGGGCGTGCGGATCATCCGACCGATGCTGAGAATCGATCGTGTCACAGTTTTGCAGTATCTGACCACTTGTGGAGTCACGTGCCGCGAGGATTCTTCCAACAGCACTGCGGAGTTTGCAAGAAATCGCATTCGCCTGCTGCTGCGGTCGATGGAAGATGACCAGGCTCGCGTGTTCGAATCCAGCCTGCTTAGACTAAGTCATCAGGCGCGTCTCACCACCGAGATCATGGATCAGGTTGCGGAAACGATTCTGAAGGCCAGTCTGCTGGAAGTGACGGCGACAGAAGTGAAGCTGGACCGAACGCAGCTGACACACTGGCCAGAGCCACTGGTGCGACATTCGCTGATTCTGACGTGGATTCTTCAGGGCTGGCCCAGGCAACGAATGGACGCCGTTCAATGGCAGAGGCTGAGTGACGCCGCGATCACAGGCCGTCCGCCTCGCTGGTCATTTCCCGGCGGCGTGCGGCTGAGTATCCGCCGCACTGTTCTTCACCTGTATGCTTCTGAAGCCAGCATCCGGGAGAGCTGAAGCCGGCCGTTCGTTCAGGTCAGCGGGCCACAATGTGATCAGGACTCATGCATCAACGACTGATAACGATTGATTGTATAAGGTTCTGTCTGCACAATCTTCACAAGGCGCACTGCGTGGAAGCTGAGACTTGCGAGTTCTGTTCTGAACTTCGCTCACAATTCCGCGGTGCCGGCGAGCGGTCAACATGCAGTCTTACTTTCGCGGCTTCAGACTGGTCGATTCGAAGTACTTGGCCCTGCAGCGTCTTGCGGTGGCAGCGGTGCTGTTCGTGTCCCTGAGTTCGACGTCAGGCCGTGCAAGCTGCCACGCTCAGGTGCTGGAACGCTGGGTGTATGCGTCCGCCAATTTGCTGGTGCCGACGGAAGTCACTCGGATCGAAAATCTGCTCAAGGAGTGCAGTGTACTTGGGTATTCTCACGTTCTGATCACGGACTCAAAATTTTGTCGACTGCCTGAGCTTGATAAACGCTACTTCGACAACATTGCCCGCATCGGGAACACCGCCCGAGATCTGGATGTGAAACTCGTCCCGGCCGTCTTCCCCGTGGGATACTCGAACAGCCTGCTGTCGCAGAATGTGAATCTGGCGGACGGACTGCCGGTGAAGGATGCGTTGTTTGAGATTCAGGCGGGCGAAGCGAAGCTTGTTCCTGATCCTGACGTTTTGCTGCCAGAGCTTAAGGACAGAAAGCAATGGAACTTCGTGGATGAATCGCTGAAGGTTGAGAACAATGGCCTGAAAACAACCGATCCTCAGGGAGAAAACTGTCGGGCCATGAAGGTAGTGAAAGTGTCGCCGTATCGACACTACCGCGTTTCGGTGCGAGTGAAGACGGACAACTTCAGAGGGCAGCCGCAGATTGCCGTGCTGGATCCAAAGTCTGGGCGCCGGCTGACTCACACAAATCTGCAGGTCACGCGGACTCATGACTGGTCGACTCGTCACATCACGTTCAATTCTCTGCACAACACATCCGTAAATGTTTACATCGGAGCCTGGGGGCCGACTGGCGGATCCATGTGGCTGGCGGATGCGAAAATCGAAGAATGTGGGCTGACCAATGTGCTGCGGCGGGAGGGAACTCCGTTGAGTGTGGCCACGGAGGGGCCTGCTTCCCGGGAATTAAAAGAGGGCACGGACTTCGAGTACGTAAAAGATGATCAGCTGGGCATAGTTCCCTATGCTGGCGAATACGACGTGTGGCATGAATCACCGCCGATTCGAATGAAAGGCAACTGGGCAGACGGAACGCGGCTTCGAGTATCATGGTACCACACGCATATTATTTATGATGGCCAGGTCTGTGCTTGTGTGACAGAGCCTGCGTTTCTCGACCTGCTCCGGCAGCAGGCTGACGGCGTTGAAAAGCTATTTCCGGGCACCGATCGAATGATGTCGCACGATGAATGGCGTCTGATGGGCTGGGACGAATCGTTTCGGAAGCTCGGGAAAACTCCCGGGCAGGTCGTTGCTGATAATGTTCGGTTCTGCACAAATCTCCTCCAGTCACAAAGTACGGATCGTCGCATCTTCGTATGGAACGACATGTTCGATCCGCACCATAACGCTGTGGACAATTACTACCTTGTCAACGGCGATCTGTCAGGCTCCTGGGAAGGGCTTGAGAAGGACGTGATCATCATGAACTGGAACTTCGGAGTGCGTGCTGAGAGTCTGGCTTTTTTCGCAGGTCGAGGTCATCAGCAGGTGCTTGCGGGATTTTATGATGCTGATGCCGAACAGATTGGCAAGTGGCTGGAGACGGTCGAAAAGAACAAGATCCCGGGAGTGATCGGAGTGATGTACACGACCTGGAATCAGGACTATTCACAGCTGAAAGAATTCAGAGATGTGGTGGATCGATTTGAAAAGCGATAAACGGCAATGGCTGAGGGTGCTGAAATTCCCAGCCAGGATCTGCAAATGTTTCCGTTTCGTTCCAGCCCTTCGGTGCGATAGACTGATGGCTCCGACTTTCTCTTCAGGAGCCCACTTATCATGGAAATGCTGGCCATCGTTGTGTTTTCGGCCGTCATTCTGACGATCGCCTATTTCACCTACGGACGACTGCTGAGCCGCTTGTTTCAGCTGGACAATCAGACGCCCACGCCCGCCGTCACGATGCGGGACGATGTGGATTATGTGCCGTGTGACACGGCTCCGTTGCTGAGCCAGCATTTCTCGGCCATTGCCGCCGCCGGTCCGATTGTTGGACCGATTCTGGCGGGTGTGGCCTTCGGCTGGTTGCCAGCCCTGTTGTGGATCCTTGTCGGCTCTGTTTTTGTGGGCGGCGTCCACGATTTTGCGGCGCTGGTGGCTTCCATTCGCCATCGGGCGACGTCCATTATTGAAGTCGTAAGAATCCACATCAGCGGCCGCGCGTATATTCTTTTTCTGGCATTTGTCTGGCTGGCCCTGGTCTATATCGTCGTGGCATTTACGGACATCACCGCCACGATGTTTGTCGGTGCTCTTGATCTGCAATCGGGACAAACCTACGGGGCCATTGCGGATGCGAAGGCAGATCCTGACGCTGGATCTCAGATCATTCAGGCGGGAGGAGTTGCCACTTCGTCGCTGCTTTATCTGGTGTTGCCCATCGTGATGGGTCTGCTTGTCCGGTCAGGAAAACTGTCCATGGAAAAAGCGACGTGGATCTTCCTTCCGCTCGTGGGGCTTGCGATCTGGATTGGGCCATTCATTCCGTTCAATCTGGATGTCATCCTGCAAAACATGTGGCCGGAAATGTCGTCAAAAGATGCGGCACTCTACGCCGTTCGAAGTTGGGATATTTTCCTTCTGCTCTATTGTGCAGTGGCATCGGTCGCTCCAATGTGGCTTTTGCTGCAGCCGCGCGGTCAGCTGGGTGGCTACTTTCTGTACGCTGCACTTGGGGCCGGCGCGCTCGGAATTATGATGGGCGGTCAGTCGATCCAGCAACCGGCCTTCACCGGCTGGACGCATCCCGTGCAGGGTGGTGTGTTTCCGATCCTGTTCATTACGATTGCGTGCGGAGCCTGTTCAGGATTTCATTCGCTGATCTGTTCAGGAACAACCTCCAAGCAGCTTCGAAACGAAGGCAGTGCTCGCGCGATTGGGTATGGAGCCATGTTGCTTGAAGCCATGGTTGCGATAGTTTCTCTGTGCTGTGTGATGCTGCTGCCTGCGGGATCATCACTGACAAAAGCCAGTCCCAACTTTATCTACGCAAATGGCATCGGCGAATTTCTACAAAGTATCGGAGTGTCCAGAACACTGGGAGTTGCCTTTGCGCTGATGGCGTTCAATACATTCGTTTACGATACGCTTGACGTCTGCACGAGACTGGGCCGGTTTATCATTCAGGAACTCACCGGCTGGAAGTCTGCAGCGGGTCGCTGGTTTGGCACCATTCTGACCGCCGGCGTTCCCATGTTCTTTGTCATGCGGCAAACTATTGACAGTAAAGGAAATGCGGTCCCGGTGTGGAAGACGTTCTGGAGTCTATTCGGTGCCAGCAATCAGCTGCTGGCGGCGCTCACACTTCTGGGAGTAACTGTGTGGCTGTGGAAGACGCGTCGCGCAATCTGGGTCTTCTTTGTCACAGGCCTTCCGGCCGTATTCATGTACGTCATGAGCTCGTGGGCACTGGCTTCGATTGTGAAAGTGAAATTTTCAGGCGGTCTCAGCAGCGATCCCGTCGCCTGGATTGCCCTTGTGCTGCTGGTGCTGGCGGCGCTCATGCTGCTTGAAGGTGTCTATGCATTGCTGCGACGCAGTGACCCGCCAGCGGCCGCTCTTCAGCCGGCCTGAGCTTTTCAACGGGTCTGATTACTGCCCGTCAGCGTGATTTCAGCCGCCTGGTTACCCCATAGTCCGTGGCAGCAATGTTGCCGTGGGTGAACAAAATCGTGGAAAGCAAATTTCACGCGCAGATTTTGCGCGTATTTCCGAAGCCGTTTTGGGTGCGACGGCAAAAGCGGGACAATCAGCACGCGCTGAAAACTCATTCAGACATACCCAGAGTCTCGCGACTTTAACGCCTTTAATGATTCTTCACTCCGCACCTTCGTGTGCAGTTTTCCCAGTCTCGTTGACTGTTACGACAGCCACGCAAAACCGCGAAATTAATTGCACGGCAATCATCTCTGGAAGCTCAAGCCAACCAAATACCATCGACGATAGACCTGTCCAGTCCCTCGAACTGCAAATGGCAAACGTTGAGATCATGGAGATCTCAATGACCCGATAAACAGATGCGAAATCATCGACTGTGACGCATGTTTGAATGTCCGTGATTCTGAGTAGCAGCGACGTGGTGTGAAGGTTCAAACCAGTCCCGCCGCAGGTCGAGGGAATCGGCAATGGTTTTGCCGAGTTAGTTGTTTGCCACGGACAAGAATGGTGGTCAGGGCGGTCGAAGGAACGATTTCCGAGAGAAGGAGACTCTGTAAGATGAAATGGACTCAGGTATTCAGTGCAGCACTTGCGGTTGCCGGAATGATGGCGTCGGCTCAGGCCGGGCTGTTTGGTTCTGGCGGATGCAAAAGCTGTGGCTGTGCTGAAGATTGTCAGCCAGCATGTTGTAAGCCAACGATTGCTCGTCCGTGTCACACGAATGTGTACACGTACCAGCGCAAGTGTTCAGACATTAAGCCACCATGTTGCGATACATGTGGCGATCCAGGTGCAGGTTGTTGCCCAGTAAGCTGCTGTGCTCCAGCAGACGCCTGTGGAAACGGCAATGGCTGTGGCAACGGCCTTGGCTGTGGAAACGGCCTTGGCTGTGGAAACGGCAACGGTTGTGGAAACGGCAATGGCTGTGGCAACGGCCTTGGCTGTGGAAACGGCAACGGTTGTGGAAACGGCCTTGGCTGTGGAAACGGCAACGGTTGTGGTAACGGTTGCAATGCTGACCCAAGCTGCTGTGCTCCAGCAGGTTGTGGTAACGGTTGCAATGCTGACCCAAGCTGCTGTGCTCCAGCAGGTTGTGGCAATGGTTGCAATGCTGACCCAAGCTGCTGT
>Ga0105055_10001694_pt1 | contig 35344 bp, 23 predicted proteins | sample BON03_FD_78090 | JGI IMG/M metagenome (GOLD analysis project Ga0105055, IMG submission 78090) | Freshwater microbial communities from Lake Bonney liftoff mats and glacier meltwater in Antarctica - BON-03 | ecosystem: Environmental > Aquatic > Freshwater > Ice > Glacier meltwater | place: Lake... | reverse complement strand
GTCAATCCATTGAACAACCAGCAAGTTACACTCCCTTCCGAGCACCAGTAGCAGGATCCAGGTTTGTACAATCTGATGAATCTACTGTGAGTGCACCGCATCACCTGGCTAAAACCGTGGCATTAGAATCAAGCAACATCCGATGACAAGTACAGCAAGGGATTTTGGATGTTGACGATGTGCCCAATCCATTAAAGAACGACGAGGAACGCGAATATAGTAGCTTTTACGGAAATGCAACCCCAAAGATCGTTTCTCCAGATTCAGGGAGAAATGCTGAATAAAACTACTAAAATTACCAGAACACGAATGATTTCAAACGCCAACTATCCGCGACTTGTACGAAAGCTCGAATTCCATCATGACATCGTGGTATCCGATGTTGTGGAACCATCTCCGGAACAAGCTACTGGCTCTCCATTGCGCCATCTCGAACCAACAGAAAGCACCAAGACCAGAGCGCTTCGCATTGAATCCATTCCCTACACTCCACTTCAAGTTTGCAATGAGAACATCAAGCGTGCTGCGGCTAGGAAAGAAGCTGCTCTTCGTCGGATGAGAGCCGCATAAATTTCAACTAAATAATATATCTATAACGATTCGAGGAGTTTGCTCACCCCTTTGGATTCCAGTAATGTTTCTGTTTCATGTGTCGCTCTGAAAGGTTCCAGGCCTGTCATATCTATAATCTACTTACTTCATACCAAATATACCGAACTTGGAGGGTTCTTTTGGGAATAAAGACATACGTCATTCGATGTTTTATTAAAAGACAGACAGTTAGTTCTGTGAAACTAGCGGAAAGAAAGAACTATTCGGGGATCACTTTGGCATTTATTCAAAAAATAGATTTAAAATGAAAAGATGGATGACACTGTTTCAGTTTCAGTCGGGTTCAAATATCCAATTCCTGAAGATAATTAAAAATTCTGATGGCGATTTAGCTGGAGTTTCTTTCTCTGTCCAGAGGAGGTGGGGCTCGCACTTTCAAGCCTCCAACTCTTCTTATGATCAAATGTAACGAACTTTTTTTTTCAGTTTCCAGTTTTCACACAAAATGACCACTTTGCAGCTTTCTGATGATAAGTGGTTTTCTGGAGATGTAGCATCGGGTGACGGATTGGGAATGATAAAAGGCACGGGAATAGTGTACCGAGGGCAAGTTCGAGATTGCCAGATGGAAGGTATAGGAACGATGACAATCGGAAATGCATGCTATGAAGGAGAATTCACCAACGGAGCACCGGGACCACGAGGAAAGATCCTGTGGGCAAATGGAGATTCCTATATTGGAGAAGTTGGCTCGGGAATTTTACCATGTGGACTAGGAATTTTGAATAGCAATAACGGGGACACCATTTGCGGTAAGAACTTTCCGTGCTGATGTGATTAAATCAATTGAATTGTTTGTGTAGGAATGTTTCTGGAAGGAAAAGTTCATGGGCATGCAAAAGTATACCTTAGTGGAGGTGACACGTTCACCGGACAATTTCGGTTTGGTGTTCGAAAGGGATGGGGGGCCCTAACGCAAGTATCGAGTGAGGAAGTTGAAGGATTTTGGAGCGAAGGGGCGTTTATGTATAGTTGTAGGGATGGGGATGAAATTTCTTTTGCCGAAGCGCAACAACATGCGTCAGAAGCATGCACTGATTCCCTGAAACTTGTTGATATTATTCAAATGGATATTGTGCGAGTGGCTTGGCAAGTGAAACGTCAAGTAGTTAAGTTGTGTTTCGCACTTGAGAAAGAAAGCAAAGTGGACATGTCAGCTGTTCAGCATCTCGACGAAATATCTGAAACAATGTCAACCGCAACGTGGCACAGTGAAGATATTGAGGGAATGCTTCCTCAAACCTCCATTCCAAGTGGGGTGGCTGAAGAGAAACCATTGAAGGAATCGGATGTTTCAACGAGACATATAGATGAATCTTTGGAACGCCCTACTAATATAAAGTCGGGGATTGAGAATGAAGACACAAAGATGCTGCTGGTAGATATGCAAAAGAACCTTCTTCGATCATTTGGGAGATCTAAGAGTTATTTGAGACCGGATACGGTTGAAGTTGCCGATGATAATAATCCACCAACTGTTATACTTGGAAGTCCCAGGGTTCATCAAATTCGAGGGTTTATCCAACAAAAGTTTGGCGTGGCTGAAGAGCCAGAAATATCCAACAACCAAATTTTGGAAAGGCGTGTTCGTTCCAGCCCTGCCGACACTTCCAAATTAACAGCAAAGCAGTATGCTCTTCTTTGGAAGGCGTTACGTCCAGTCACAGTACAATTGAATGAAGGGGAGGAAATACCTGAAACCAGTAAGTACCTTTGGATGAAGGATAACTATGATCAAAATAGTTCGGCATCAAGTATTTTCGACCCATCTCCTCCTTCCTACCCTCCGCCTTCTGTTGATGGTACTATCTCGTTAGCTGAATTAGATGATGTTTCAATTCACCCCCCGAACCATCCTCCAGCCTCGATCGATGATGGGTCACCTCCGTGTCATTCTCCAAGTGATGAGAACACAGACGACGAACCCGATAATATAAATGATGGACTTTCTGTCATTTCCGGTGTCAAACCTCCTCTTGACGAGCCAAGTATAAGTAGCAACTTGGAAAATAGCATTACGAATGTCATCATTGAAAATACAAGTCCGATGATCTCGCCATTTGCAGCACCGTCTCCACGATTCTTCGGAGCACATTCCGGGGTCTTTTCTATTTCTTCCAATTTAAGTTCCCCTCGAAGACCTGTTGTGTTGCCTCCACGCCCACCGTTGCGCCCCCCCTACCGCCAAACAGGCCCCCATTACCTCCTAGTACATCCGCTCCTAACCCACCTGATAGTAATTGACCGTTCTTACATGGTTCTTATTGCCATTTGAAACATGACAGCACCCAGCGCATAAACCATCAACTTGGAGTAGCGTGAAATGAAGTCCCGTGATATTCGAGTGTGAAATAGAACCATACCTGGTATTGTAAAGAGTGTTGCATCTACTATTCTATGATGGATTTTGTTGGGATTTTCTCGCGCCTGTATTACTTCTGTTCTTTTCATGGTCGAGACCACATCGGTAGCTGCTTCTTGGATCACTACGAAACTAAGAATGATATTTCGCCACCATAAAAATGCTACCAGTAAAAATCCTAGGTTTAAGGAGTATGTCATTATAACTTGGAGGTATCCGAATTGACGAGCCAAAGAACCCACCATCATTGTGTATACCATCTCTACTGCCACGTTCAAACCAATCATTATCGACAAATTCGTTGCCACTCTCAATTCCGATTTACAAGCTCGATTAACTTCACTTATAACTGCAAACAACGCACTATGTACATCCTCAATACAATAAGAACCTGATATAAGATTCAAGTTGAGTTTATCCATCCCTATAATACAAATTTTGGAATATAAAAGTCCTCTTGTCATGACCATCCAGCCAGTCAAACCGGAAAAACCACAGCTAATGATATATATGCAATGCTCTACTACCGAAAACTCGTTATAAACGAGTGGACCGATCGCAGCGTACGAAACTATAGCTATAATGAAGAAAAATGTCAACGTTGCTAAGACACCGCGATATATTATTGTGTTGATTATCCACTTCAAATGTCCATCATCCTTCGTTTGAATACACAATTCAATTAAACGAGAAAAATTGTCATCTTTTTCGGGATCGTTTCGGCATAGTTGTACCATTGTGAGAGCAGTAGTTAGAAGGTATAGCAAAACAGGGAGAGGTGAATAGGTTACTAATGCACGGTCTCCGAGGACATTTATGGAGTGAAAAAGTATCTCGAAAATAGAAATGATTTTGCGCGATACAGCAAATATGACAACGGATAATCGCAGTGTTTTCGCCGATGATATTCCAGTTTCTCCTATTGGTGGAGCGCCTGAAAAGATACAAATCCAATTCAAATACTGCAATAATATATTAATCCTCTGGCGTTGAGAAGATCCATAAGAACTATCTCCAATTTTGAATTTTCCAATAACCAGCTGCCGCAAAATGAAAGCTCTAAAAATTTCCCGTTTCCAGTCCGTATACCACTAAGTGTGACCATCGCCGAAAATGCACTCGAAACCTCATTGTAGACAACAATAAATGATTTCAAGGAGACATCTTCATGAATCTCTTGAATATCCCCATATCTGTTCACTATATTCAAAACTTCTTTTTCTTTCCAGTGTGATGGATATCCAGTAATTTTAAGTGTTCGTCGTTGTTTTGGATCCTTGAAATCCTGCATAATCGAATGCTTCCTTAGGTTCGAGCTTGAACGAAATGATTCACATACGGTATTATTCGTCAATGGTTCCGGTGACACTTTCATCGTAGCAGAATGAACCTGGATCAACTGTTCCAGGTATTTATGCTCGAATTGAAAACCTGTTGAATTGCAGACAGTTTTAATGGTTCCAGTTGTAGTCACTACTTATAAGAAACTATAATACCAAGTAGTTTTATCCGTTATGATTTTATTGGCAAATTAGAATTGGATTAAACTACTATTTTATTAATTGGCCAAATCAGCAAAATTTCCCAAATTTGGTAGATCTCCTACTTTTGACGATACACCATTTCCCCTACGAGAACTGAATGGCTGGCTGTAGGGCATTGGACACACTTGCTTCTCCAAGTGAACCTCTCTTAAACATTATGTTGTTCAAGGTTAAAAAACAGAGGAGGGTGTTCCTCGCTGCGCTAATGTCTCGATCTGCCTCATAGTGACAATGAGGGTAGATGAAGGTTATATTGTTTCCAAGGTTGCGGTGAAGTTCTCCACATGATCCACTTGTCTTGCTGGTGTAGTGCTCATCACAAACAATGACCTGGCAACTAGAAGTGAGAGCGGCCTTGTTTATTAGCATCTTTCTGAATCTATTGCGTCCCCAATTCATCATCTTTCGAGCACAGTGACAGTTGAAATGTTGCGATCTGCGTTTTTTACCATCCTTGATGTTTCATACTTAGGTAATAACACAATGCGTACATTTCGACATAGGTAGGTGACAAGCTTCTTGTGAGCTGCATCAATCTTGTAACGAAGTCTCAGTAGCAAACTTTTTCAAAATAGAATTGTTTTCTTTGACATTGAAATTGGATTTTAACCTGTGGTCAGCGCTACTCGGACCAATTCCTTTAGACACACTTAATGAATAAAATCGATCTCATTCATTGTTCACTTACCAATCTGAAATTCCCCGGGTTCAACGGTCCATTTCCACTCGAAATCAAGAACTGCGAGTTCCTTCCTGATATCTAATTCAAATTGCACACGCATTGTTTTCCCTGCCTGAATGTGCACTCTCTCAAATCCTTTCAGTAGTTGCACAGGTGTTGTCGCTGAAGCGACGGTATCACGAATATACATTTGAGGTACTTCGTCTCCATCGGTGTTTCCAGTGTTTCGCAGATCAAATGCAATCCTCAATATATCATCTGGCATTGGATCATTTGGTATCATCGTTAAATTTCCATATTCGAATGTAGTGTAACTTAACCCGTGTCCGAAAACCTAAAGTGCCTTGGAAGAAAGATCGCAAGTAGATGTTTTCCTGGCAGACATATGGTGGCTATAGTATATAGGTAAAGTTTCAGAACTAACTGGGAAACTAATTGGAAGTCGTCCAGCAGGGTTGTAGTTTCCCAGGATTACATCCGAAATAGCTACTCCTTGGGCCTGACCTGCAAGAAATGTTTCCAAAACAGCATCGATGTTTTCTTTGATCCAAGGTTCTGCAAGGGGTTTCCCATGAACTAGGACAACTACCAACTCAACATGTGATTCTTTCGCAGCAGCTGTCACAGCTTTCACTAGTCTCATTTGATTCCCAGGTAAACCAAGGCCCGATCGATCTAATCCTTCATTTTCAGTCGATGGGTTTTCTCCTACAACCAAAATCGCATGAGAACTGAATTTTACTGCTTGAACTGCGTCTTTTAAGGAACCATCTCCTAACTGCGACCAGAAGAACTCCAAATAACCATTTTCACCTGAGTTATAGAATTCGATATCCACAGATATAACTTCAGTCGTGGTAAAGTTGAAAGGTACGAAGAAGGAATCATTGTGGTTGTTCCATTCATCCAAGACTAAGTTTCCATTCAACCACAAGCGAATTCCTGCTTGGTTAGCTATTCTCAGTCGAAAACCTGTGTATTCCCCGGAAGCAGTAGTATCCGATTGTAGAACACCATTCCATCTGGCAGAGAATTGCGATGTGGGCAATACCAACGGATCTGGGCCCCAGCCAAACCAATGAAACATTTGAGCTGCATCTGAGCGCACCATAATTGCAACTCCTGACAAATCAATATTGCCGAAATAATGTCCGACAAGAGTCTTAAAATGATGTGAGAGGATTGGTTGAAAATAGTCGCTCGTCTCTCCGCAGCTTCCCCCTGATCCAGTAATGCTCTCACCTACCACGTAGCTGATTGGTACATTCAAAACATTCTTAAACGCTTCTAAAACTCCAATGCAATTGATATTGTTTGCATTTCCCCCTCTGTTCGTTGTGGTCCCTGTGTAATCCCCGAATTGAGGAGAGTCTGCATTAGGACCAATAATGGCCAAGGAAGTGATATTCGAGAAAGGCAAAGTTCGCTTCTCGTTTTGAAGTAGTACCATGGACTCGCGTGCAGCTTTGAGTGCCAATTCTTTGAAAGGTAAGGAATTGGTGACTTTAGGAAGAAGCGAAATGTCTGTATACCTGACTGGCCTGCCTCCAAATCCGATCAGTCCGAGCCGAAATTTCACGCGCAGGATATCTAGAACTCTATTGTCAAGGATTTGATTGGATAATTTGGAATTCACTATGAGTGTGTCAATATGTTTTTCGAAGTCGCCATCAGGATCATTAGGGCCTTGTGAATTCCCACCAGCCTGCAGGAACATCTTCACAGCATCCGTATTGTCTTCAGCCACCGAATGAAAATCACGACTAGCTAATCTATAAATAGCACCAAAATCCGCAATTATGTGTCCATCAAACCCATATTGCTTTCGAAGTACATCAGTGAGGAAGTAGTGAGACGAACTGACAGGCTCACCATCAACAGAATTATAACTCGACATGACTCCTTGAGCCCCGGCAGCAACAGCAGCCTCAAACACAGGGAGAAAATCAGTCAGGCACAGTCTCTTACCAATGGAAGCTGGAGCAGTATTGAGTCCGTTGTCAGGGATGCTATACATAGCATAATGTTTGATTAGCGCGCTAACAGCGAGTTCATTGTCCAATTCACCTTGATGTTGCATTCCATCAACCATATAACTTCCCAACGCCTTTGCGTGAAATGTGTCCTCCGAAAACAATTCATTGGTTCTTCCCCATCGTGGTTCACGAGCCAATCCTAAAATTGGAGACCAACATTCATGTGTTCCGGATGATCTAGCTTCCGCGGCAATGGCAGAACCAATGTCACGAAGAAGATTCACGTTGAAAGTCGCTCCGGATGAAAGCGGGGCAGGAAATATCGTGTGTCCGTCACGTTGATAACCGTGTGTACATTCTTCCCCGAAAATGGCACCTATCTGAAACCTACTTGATGCAACTACAGCTTTTTGAATCTGATTACAAATAGATGCGTCGTTGCAATATACGTCATGCAATCTTCCAGCTCCTAAATCTCCGAGAGTTTTTTCAGATGATGACAAATCGTATTGGCCTCTGAGAATAAATCGATTTCCTTCTACTGTTGTAAGTTGTCTTGCTTTTTCCTTGACAGTCATATTCCGAATAATGGATCGAAGCAATTCTTCATCTTTTATGCTAAGAGGAGGTGGACGATTTCGGGGCAAAGAACCATTTCCAAAAGTGAATATTAAAGTTACTAGGGCCCATTGCCAGATCATGAACATATTTCAAAATGATATCAAAATTTGTACTAGTAGGTTTAGTACACGTCTGTCGATGGAGTTTCAGATTTGATAATAATTGATTGACACGACAGAAGAATGATGTCTGTGAAATTTGCAAATAGAAACGGTGTGATGAGACAATTCTCTCGTCACTTGAGTAAGGAAGCACCCAAATTATGGGGTGGAAGGTAAGCTATGAAATAAATTGAAGAATCCTTTTACTAACAAAAGATGATGATTTCAGATTCACTGGTGCGGTGGACCCACTTATGGAGAAATTCAATGCATCGATTGGTTTTGATAAACGCATGTGGCAAGAAGATATACAGGGAAGTTTGGCGTATAGCAGAGCGCTAGTTCGAGCTGGAATTCTAACAAAAGATGAAGGCATTCAAATGCAACACGGTTTGACCCAGGTAGAACAGGAATGGGCCCTTGATAAATTCGAGATCAAGTCGAGTGATGAGGACATTCATACTGCTAATGAGAGGCGTTTAACTGAATTGATTGGAGCAGGTGTTGCAGGAAAGCTTCACACCGGTCGATCACGAAACGACCAAGTTGCAACCGATTTACGACTTTGGCTCAAGGTTCAAATTCGTGAGCTAGATAGTCACCTTTTGGATCTGATTGAGACCACAGTGAAAAGAGCAGAAGCCGAAGTTGACTTGTTGATGCCTGGATATACTCACTTGCAAGTGGCACAACCTATTAGATGGAGTCATTGGCTGTTGTCCTATGCGTCTCAGTGGCAACGAGATGCACAGAGACTTCGAGATCTGGAGAAACGCGTGGATATAATGCCTCTTGGTAGTGGAGCTATTGCTGGACATTCTTTCTTTGGAGAGAATGATCGCCAGAAGCTTTGTGAAGATTTGGGTTTTTCGAAACCAAGTTCCAACTCACTCGATGCTACTTCTGATCGTGATTTTGTTGCAGAATTTCTTTTCTGGAGTGCTATGACTAGTGTTCATTTGAGTCGATGGTCCGAAGATGTTATCATCTATGCTACCAATGAATTTGGATACGTTGGACTCTCGGACGCGTATTCAACTGGTTCAAGCTTGATGCCACAAAAGAAGAATCCCGATGCATGCGAGCTTCTTCGCGGTAAGACAGGCCGAAACGTCGGAAATCTTGTGACAATGATGGTCACTTTGAAAGGCTTACCGATGACGTACAATAAAGATCTCCAAGAAGACAAGGAACCTCTTTTCGACAGTGTTGACACGATGCAAGGATGTCTTCCCATCGCCGCAGGTGTGATGGCGACATTGAAGACAAAGCCTGAGAATATGGAGAGCCGTTTAAGTGCCGATATGCTTGCCACTGATCTGGCAGATTATCTAGTTCGTAAAGGAGTTCCATTTCGTGAGACCCATCACATTTCAGGTCAGGCAGTGCAATTAGCCGAAAACTCTAAGAAGCCTTTGTCACAGCTGACTTTAGCTGAACTTAAGACGCTTCATAGCGCATTCGACGAAACTGTTGAAAAGGTATGGAGTTTCGAGAACAGTGTTGAAAGTAGAAATGCTCAAGGCTCCACCAGTCGACGTGCAGTATTAGAGCAAGTTCAAACCATGAAATCATGGTTATCCGAATTTAAAAGATAACTTTTTATTATATTTCGTCAGGTCTCAAACTAAGTGTGACACCAAACAAAATCCATTTGGAATTGGGCTCCTTCGATTTCAAAGGAGCTGAAAACACGAATGATGACTTGTAGGTTGTGGTATACACTGGACAATGATAATCGTCACGTCCATCTTTAATAATGCCAAATGTCGTATTCGTCCATGTATCTTGCATTTTCACTCCTCGTATATACAACAGTGGCATTGAAAGACATCGGTCTTTCAAGTTACTCGGTACCAAATGCCCTTGACATTGTACGTGCTCGTCCACCAGAACCGGTTCTTCATCTTCAGATCCCCATTTTGCACCATGAATATAAACACCATGTACAAAATACCCTTGCAGCTCTTTTGCGGGTAAATCGTCAACATTCCAATAAGAAGATACACTAACGTCCAATACAACTTCATTTGCTGGAATTTTGAGAGCACGTGAGGATTTCAAACATACAGCATCAAGAAAGGAACAAGGATTGTGTAAGCCGCCCAACCAAATTGAACTTGGAAGCACTAAATCACAGCTCCATTTTTGCAACTGCTCACATCTAGCGCGAATGTCTGCCAACCATGATGAGAGGGCAGCACAATCTGAAGATCGCCATTCGCATGGAACTACTTTATTTCGAATTAAGCTTTCTAATCGTTCCATAGATGCATTCATTTCAACAAAACCACTAAGACCTCTCTCAAGATCTTCCAGAGATGATCTCACTGATTCTAACTTTGAATTCATTTGCAAACATTCTTGTTTCAAAGCAAGATATATCGGGTACTCCTTTTCAACTTCTAAGGATGCTTCTAGATTTACCTGTAAAATGTGAGGAAGCTGTTCAATTGTTTCACAAACGATGCTTCTCGATGTGCCTGCTTCAACCTCGTTATGCAAAACAAACCCGGATAACGTAGCGACTCCTTCCAATGTTTTTTGTTGTGAGTCAATCTCAAATTCGATGCCACTTGATATGTGCATGAAGTATAACGCGGGATTTTCCTGAGGGAGGTCTTTTTCGAAATGCAATTTAAAATCTTTGTGCGAGGAACCAATCCTAGCAGTTGTAAAACCAGGCACAATAGTACGTTGCGTTTTCACATCTATTTGCATCAATTCTTCGACGATAGTGTCGCTAATTCTCGCGTCCCATACATCCTTAATTCTTGCTCCATATATGCATTGAGCCAATAGGTACCGAATTTCTTGAAGCGAATCAACTCGGGATTCAATAGCTAGTGCACCTCTGAGAAGATCCTCAAGTGGAAACGAATAAGGAGCTGTCCATCCGATTGCACCATACTTGGCGCGACCAACCAGTGCACTGTGTAGATATGCCAAGGAAGCAAGATGCTGCATGAATTCTTCTGACTTGAAACTGCTTTTCTTCATATATTCCGGGGTAAATTGGGCCCATAAGCCTATCAAGTTCGGTCTCAAAGAATTACGAAATTGCAAAGATACCTTCAAGCTGTTCTTCAACAAAGCGTCCGGAATAGTACTTGTACTTGCAACAGTTAAAAACAGACGAAAGTCTTCGTGAGAGTTAGCCACCTTTTCACTGAATCGATTAGCAATACGAGTCAAACAGGTATTCATGATTTGGTCAATATTTTGGACAATGAGCCATCCGCCATTCTTCATTGTTTGTTCCATTTTCTCCTCAAATAATGTGAGATGGTCTTGTCCCATAGACATGCGGCAAATATTGCCTTTGCTTACTTCCAAAGTGTGAGCCAATGCGTCAAGATCGTCAGTGGGGTCGAACTCAGGGCTCACTATAAATAGAATTGGGGTACTAGGAGAGGATTGGTGAAAAATTTGCTCGTATTCTAGTGTAGGTGGTTCAATAAATTTTCTTCCCATAGTAGCTTCTAGAAAAGCACATAGCCTTCCGTATACTCTATCTGGACGCAGTGCCTTGTATACCAACAATTTTCGGAACTCGTTAAGTTTGTGATATCCTCCTGGCATTTTTTCATTTTCTGGCACTTCAGTCTCAAACCAGCCTCTCCATTCATCAGAGTCGCACATGACATCATCCCCAAGAGTCTCAAACTCCGGAAGAGTTTCGAGGCCCTTAACAGTTTCCCATTGGGAAGGAGTTAGCCAGCTGGATAGAGGTCCCATAGGACCTGGGTTCTTTGGAGACACTCCGTGGATAAGAGTTGCGATCTCATTCGCAGGCACTGTCTTGTTCTCCATCAACAGATTGAAACCTACATACGTAGAAAATGTCACGGAATCCTGCTCCTTGATGCTATATCTTACATATCGAAGCACATTGTCTGTCAATGATTTTATCATAACCTTGCACAACGCATTCACATCACTGCTAGCCTTATCCAACAACTCTTTAACATGGGCTACGTAGACACCGAGGTCATCAGGTATTTCTTGAGAGCAAGGCAATAGTTCTGAAATCAAACTTTGGTCCCATGAAAAGCGAGGAGGACTCTTACTTGAATCGTTGATCAAATATAAACCATGCAGGAATATTGAAACGAATACATTGAGAGAATACGTGTAGCTTGAATGCAGTCTATGAAGATCCATCACGGATGAATGCAGCAGCATCCCGTGGATAGCGACACTCGAGTATGAATCTACCAGCAGTTGGATCTTTCCTTGAGCCTTCGCTGCCAACGCGTGTTTTGTACTCACATTACTAAAATTCCGCTGGACTTTTTCCGATCGCTCAATTAATTGGATGTTTTGGCATATATCTCCTTTCTCATTGACCAGAATATCCAAAATACAACTTTGAATTGTCTCCAATTCCAGACGGAATAGTAGGTCACAGTTATGCAATTGAACCAACGAGTTTATAAGTTGTGGGTGCTCGACATGAGCAGCTAATAATAGTAATTTGTTTCGCAATTCTTCTTCGGCAATCGCAAAGTTCACTATGTAACAAATGTGTTGTAGATTCATTGGCAATACCAAATTCTCTACCGTCGCGTGGATGACGATTCGAAAGCCAGGATGTATAGAAATGTCCTCGTTACCATACCGAATACATTCTTTCCCGCTTCTGAAATTAATAACCGGTAAAAGACTATCCGCGTACTCGTTGGAAAAATGTTCTAGTAAAATTACGCCTCCACTTCTGATCGCAACCAGAATCGTTTCCTTGATGCTTTCGTCTTGGCAACTACATGCTATAATATTTTGTTTTGAATGCATTCTAAGGATCCAGTCTCGCGTTAATTGATGCGGGTCCAAAATCAAAGGCCATCTAGGAGAAAGAGTCACCAAAGCCGCATTCTCCGCTGAAGAACTATGTAAACCACAAACTTGCCAATGCATCAAAATTGGTTCATCAATCATCATATGGCCGATAGGATTCTTGCTAACTTGTATCTCTTCCCCAGCAGCAGCCTTCATGAGATACGGAATCCATTCATCGTTCAACAATCTTGATCTCGCATTTGCACTAAACCCGCCACAGTAACTTCTAAACCCGGAAGCTACTAGAAGATCGCCATTAATAGTATCGTAACTATTCTGTAAATCATTTGCACTGGTCTCCCATCTATTGATTTCTGACCCTAGAGCCGCGAATAATCGTTGGGCGAGTTTCAACTGTAAAGTGCTGGTTTTGGCATCCTCTTCTGTGACTCTCTTGGCTTCGAGAGCACTTTCAAGCTCTTCCTTTAATTTTTCCATGCGAATTTCAAGCTCTTCTACTCTCTTAATTGCAGTATCTCTAATCTTACACGCAGCTGTTAACCTTTGTTCGCCCTCAATTAGTGCTCCTCGTTTTGATTCAATTTCTATAATTTCGTCATGATACTTGACAATACTGATCACCCAACCTGCTAAAGCGCCTCCTGCTTTACTCTTTCTCTCGAGTACATCTAATTTGAAATGTTCAAGCTCTAATAGTGGTCGAACATTGATCCAATTTTGAGACGGTACGGTGAAATCGTCACATTGATCCATAAATTGACGAAGACACGTCATAAATCCATTGATGTTGTTCAGCATCTCCTTCCGAGCTCCGTTCCAATTAAGATTTTTTACTTTTCCATTCTTGTTCAGCTGAATCTTCGGCTCTATCTGAGCTAATAATACCATGACTGCGACATACACATCCTCCACACCTTTTGGTGGAGCTGAAGCTGATTTAGCTTCACCTATGTCTTTCTTGGATAGGGTTTCCAATGAATCTAGCGCATTCTTTTTGAACGGCTCTGCTGCATTCATATACTTGCGTACATCTGCTCGAACTTTTTCTACTTTTGATTCTAATGCCTGGCATCTCTGTATTTCCTGATTCGCAAGTTCGGTTTCTTCCGTGATTACTTCAGTCTCTCTAGTTACTCGTTCTTGGCATGCTGCAGTGGATATCGCAACAGTAGAAGCTTTCTCTAGTTTTGAACTCAGAGTGGCTTCCAAAACAGTAATCATTTTTTCAGTATCCTTCAATTTATTCAATGCGGTGTAGAACCTGTTGTAGTTACAGCGATTGGATTCCTTTTTCAGGACCAGGTTTTTTCGATAATATCCTAGGAACTCAAAGTACGACTTAAGACCGAACTGTATTTTTGCTCTGTTCATTGGCTCCTCTGCAAACCGGCGAGATGTTTGGAAAGCGAAGGGCGCGTAAGCCAAAGTCCCCTCGCGTATCTCGTCAGTTTCATATTGTACATCTTTCAAATACTTGTCTGCAATCTCAATCAATGAACCCTCGTCCCATGGCTTTATCCAGTTGATTGTTGTCCTATTCACTAGAAGCGGAAACCTTTGAAAAAGTGGTCCTTCATTGGTAGTTGGACAGCAAAATACGCAATGTAAGTTGCGGCAAAGGATTTCGTTGAGATATTCCATAGATTTTTCAGCTTCAAATTCTTCTCCTCGTCCGGTGAATTTAGTTTCCAGAGTAACCAGAAGCTTTCCTAAATCATCGTGTGAAAAGAATTTCTGAATTTCTCCCGAAAGAATTTCGTTGTGTACCATCATCATCGCAGATTCATTTTTCATCAGTGTCTCGTTGATAATTACCACGAATTGTTCATCGTGAGAAACCGCTTTAGAGCACAATAATTTCAAATCGTTTTTGAATTCATTGGTCGAGTAATCAGATGTAAACACTGCTTCAAAGGTCTGAAATTTACCTAAGAAACAAGCAAGTTTCATAATACTACTCCTTCCATCGGCAGATTGACTTATAATCAGTAAGTGTCCACATTGAATGGCTCGTAATGCTCTGCACACATGACGAACGGCTTGTCGGAAAAGTACTAAATGCATACATTCGGAACCATCTAGCACACCAGATAGATTATTGAAGAGACTATCAAATGACTCGATTTGGTGATATGACATAAGCTGCGAAGGTCTTACCTCACTTAATGTGGAGAATATCAATATTTCTGGATCTTCTAATCCAAATACTTTGGATAGGTCTTGAGTAGGAAATCGCTTTTTCACTTGGGAAGCGGCAATAGACATATACTCCCTTAGTTCTTCAACGGTGCGTAGCCTGTCAGCGTATACTCGCTCTGATTCATGCAACCATAACTTAATGAACATCTCTGGTGACCTCAATGAAGTTGGATGACTCATTAAAATGCCATTAAACACATTGACGACATGGTTCAAATTGAAATCATAGTGCTGATTTAAGCAGCTCTTCCTGAATTTCTTTGCCACATTCAAATGCAACCCGATAGCTGCTTCCGTAATATAACCAGCCATTCCTTTGATATCTGGAGTTGCGGTTACAATGTGATGATCTATCATCCTTTGAAAGATACCACAGAGAGAAGATGCTTGAGGCTGCCGTAGTAAAAATGCTCCAAAGTGACGTAATAACCGTGGATCAATGTTTTTACTAGGATTCAAGCATGCTATTAATTGAGTATCTATAACAGATTTGACTATCATTGTTTCTTGATCATGAATATGAGAATAATCAAATAGCTGTCTCATCACTTGGGCGCTTGTTTGAGTGCCGAAAGCATCAGCTTCTGGAGCATTGAGGTCATCAACGAAATAGATAAGCTTGCCTTGGGATGGAGGCCCATAATTACTTCCTGATCGCTTTTCTAACGAGGCATCTAATTGGTTCATAAAGGATTTGGCATTTGAGGCATAGTTGAAGCGAATATTGCAAATCTGAAAATCCTGTTGGAACTGAGTCATCAACTGTTTCACAAGGGATGTTTTACCACATCCGCTACGGCCTACCACTGCTACTGGCTTTTTTATCCGCATAAGCATCGTTGTCCAGAATGAAACAGAGAGTTGTTCAGAGGAGAGCGCCATCAGTTTTCCCATCACCACGCTATTTACTTGCATTGAAGACCCCTTCCAAGGTTGCAAAACGCCTGATTCTGATGAGGAAGTATCCAAAAAATAGTCAAAAATGGTTTCCCTGTTTGGGAATTTGAAACCAGTAAAGGTTGATTTCCACCAATCAGAAAAAACAACGCGATAGTCCATGCCCATAATGTCATCCAACGCACCTCCTAGACCCCACACAGTACAAATGACAAAGGATGGCTCAAGCATCTTCATTGCTCCGCTCGCTGTTGTTGGCTTCACCACCAGATCCGATGGACCAATAAAAGCATCGAGTAGGTTGCAAACAGTGCTCAAGCAACGAATCATCTCAGAAAACCCAATATCTCGGCAATGGTCACGAAGATATACCATAGAAGGATCCAAATATTTAATAAAGAGCAATGACAATGTTTCCTTGATATGATCATCCCATTCCTTCTTTTGAAGCCATGAGGCAATCATAGCTCGCCACTGCCAGTCGCCCTCAGTTGGTATGTAGATCATGCCACCTCGAGCTACGGACGATGGAGATGCGTTGGACAGCCCTGACGTTTCGAAAATCAGTTTTGCACTGGTGCATAATATCTCGTGTGACGCTAAAGTTAAAGTTGCATTTGAATCCAAAAGTGTATTCAACATATCAATCCATGAACAATCTACCGGGCCATCTATAACTAGCCATTTTTCAGCTTCCTTATTTTGCTCTAAATCTCGTATTGATTTCGTGAACAAGCCGTCCTTCCATCCTGTTGGCGATATATGTCCGAAGATACTGCTCTCCCACACTTTGGGATTCATATCTCTAACGAGGGTTTTCTGGCCTAAAATCTGATTTGCTCTCAACAGCGTTCTCCAGCACTCAGTTTTTCCACTGCCAGAATCACCTAGTAAAAATACAGACGGATGATTGGATAATGTTTCATATAGAGACATACAGTGCTGTAGAAATACCGCATCCTGCCACAGCTCTCTAGATGTACATGCTTCCGATATTGCTTGAGCAACGGTCCATTTAGTTTCAAGTCCACTCTGAGGCCCAAACAGTTGACTCAACAGAGAATCAAAAATGGAGACCTGATTTCCCTGTAGAGAGGAACGAATAACTCTGAGGAGACTCATTGCTATTATATCCTTGTCAGATCTGTTAAGTTGATTGGGTGACACGTACTTGCATTCAAATGCAGTTTGAAGTACTACATTGATTGTTTGGAATCCGTAGTTCTTGGCTGTTTGATTCCGAAAACAAACAAAAAAACGTTCAAGAAGGCTTCCAAGGCACGACTCAAATCCTAAAGCGAGTAATCGAACCTCGCAAATGCATCTAGTATCAGGTAAATCAATGGAGATTGGCCTTATCATAGAACTGATGTTTGAAGGGAGTCGATGAATAGCGGCATGGTCACTAAGAGTGAAAAACAATGCTGGTTTCGTTGATTGTGTGCCATTCATTAATTGGCATAGTTCCTTGATACATGATGCAATTCCTGAAACCACATTCGTTTGTAAATGTTCCATACTATCAAAACAGCCCCAACACCCGCATGCATTCAGCCCTTTAAACGTTTCTACCATAAACTGGTGATTAAAGTCTGGTCCGCAATTGAAAACAAAGCAGTTTCTTCCAAATCTAAAAGCAAATTCAGAGAGAATTGATGATGTTCCGTTGTGCCCTATTAACCCACTTGCAGACATTGTTTGCAGTGATTGAGATATGCTGACGAAGGCTCTTTCTGTTGCTGGGGTAATCACCAAACGTGCATCGTTTCCACAGTATTCAAATCCATATTCTTGAATAAAATCGCACAGTTGAATTTTATTGTCCAGATATACCTTCATTTGGGTTCGCCAATAGAAATCATCTTTGTTCTTTACAACTTTGTCCATCAACAAGTTAATTTGATCTCGAGCATGTCCATCAAAAGTTATCAAGTTTGAAGTTCGAACAAGATCTTCGGCTGAGTGGCATACTTTTGGGAGTAGATTCACGAGTTCTGTTAATTGCAGGTTAAGTTTTGTTCCATAATCTCGCATAGCCATTCGATTTCCCGCCTGAAGTGCCTCGAAAATGGATTCTGTATCTTTAGTAAAATACATCGCAGAAACAAATAGTGAGGTTTGTCCAATATCTGTGTTCGAATTCGAGTCATCTTTGTGTAAGAGCCATGCGCTTCTTTGCTGTGTCATGAATCTCTTAATACTAGAAGCAATATTGGATCTTACAGATTCCCTGATCGCCTCATGGATTTCTCCGAAATAGACCTCGACCTCCTTGTCTAGAATGGAAACCTCCTCGGCGAGTTTACATACTTCACTTCCTACTTTAGATTTCCAAGACACAGTTCGGTTTTCTACGATAGAAACTGCGTCAATAGTTACAAAGAGCTTGCGCAAATGTTTGTTTAACATTTCTAATGAGCAGCCATGACTCAGTACATCGAGTAAATCATCATCGGAGAGAAAATAGAACCGAGGATATGCCTCCTTCTTTTGCAATAAGAATGAAGAAAGATTCCGTTTACATGACTCAAGTTCCTCTATTACATCTCCTAGTGTCTCCACCACACTAGGCTGGTTGGAGACCATCAAAACAAATTTGGTAGTAATGGCTTCCTTTAGAATTCCACGTACATCCTCATTAACTGCAGAAAAACGACGGAAATTATCAGGCAATGCTTTTCTAACTTGTTCTGACTGGAGGAATAATGGCTCGAGATATGTCCACAGACTCAGAACTCTCTCAAGAACGGAAGTGACTTGGCTTACCAGATTTAATGATTTGGACCAATAGTGGATACCCTTGCGAGATATGCCTTGTTGGTCTTTGTATGGGGAATTGAAAGTATGCGCCAGTTTTGAGTTCTCCATGCTGTTAATACTTATGAGATCCACTTCTAATGATTCCTTATCTTTATCAGCTAACTTGAGTCGCTTCGTTTCAGGATCTTTTTCATAACCAGGAATTGAACTTTCCCCAAAAGCACAAGTTAGCCATGTCTTCTCAATTCTTTCAAGCGACTGCTCCATCTTACTTTCAATAATTGCACTATCGATCATCTCTCCGAGTTCTTTTTGGAAAATATAGAGATTTAAATCGAAGACTTGGCTCAGGCGAAGGGTTTTGTTTTTCGGAGGGGATATGAATTCTTTTACTCCAACAATATTCCTCATTGCTTCCCAATGCCGTTCACGCATGTATTCTCCTCGTAGTCTTGTAATAATCGGGCAAGCTGCTGTAAAGTTACTGATATCTTCGGTAAGACCTTTGAATGCATTTGTCCATTGGATTGCTTCTGGCAAGGACTGGACAGTTTGTAATTTTAGTTTTGATTCCTCTTCTATTACCTCTGGATCTAGCCGTTTCCACTTAGTCGCTTTGCACTCGTCCATAAATATCAAGGAGTCAGATGCTATCTCCCACAAATGCTGCATCTGTGTGACGTGAGTAAATACACGATTCATTGTCTTCTCAATAACTTTACACTCCTCTGGAAATTCAAATAGAACTGAAAGTTGTTTCACCTCATCTGCGTCCTTTTGCTGAAGTTCATAAGACTCAACGGCTTCTATAATTGCATTTAAAGCTCCTTCTGGTCCTGTTCTCCAATAATGGAAAGCAAATGGACTAGAGTCTTTGAATTTATTTTCGTACACTAGAGTAACTTGCTCAAACTCTCGGATTTGTTGCTTCAGATTGACACCATGGGTAAGCATATAAGGTTTAATTGCATCTTGAGCGTTCTTCATCAACTTCATCGATACCGTTTTCCAGTCACTTAATAGCTTTTCCATATCTGTCAACTTTTTCTCTGCTTTTACACCGTGGTGCAGATTTAAATGTTCTGCAACCGCTTGAATTACATCCATATCCAACTCTATCGCATCCCTTTCGGTCTGGATATGAAAAAGCTTCTCTTTTATAGCTAACAGTGCCTTGACATCTCTTTCTAAATCAGTCTGGTATTCTGGGTCAACTGCTTTTTGAAAAAGCGTTTTAGACGCTGTTACGAGTTTTCTTACATATTGGTATTTCCTTTCAGTCTCATCCCGAAGCAGCGAACCGTTCATCTTGTTGCCAGATTTGCTTCCTCCATCTTCGTATTCCACAATAAAAGGGCTTCCTCGTATTGGTCCTGCTAGCGACCCAGTAAAGTACTTTTGTCCATCCTCATCAGTAAAATTACCGGTATATTCCACTTGAACAGTAAAAGCACCTGGAGCGGGAGCTGTATAATCTACAAAGTAGGTACCGTCCCCAATGTCTTCAATCTGAACGCTTGAAACCCCTATTTCTTCACTTCTAATTGATACTGTGAATTCGTCACCTCCTACTTGTCGTCTTGATCCGTCAGCTGCCCGTGAACTAATAGCAAATGATATTGGTACTCCAGGATATCCTCCTGATAGTACACCAGGGCCGTAGGCAAGCGATTTTTTACAATCAGTAACAGCAGTAAATACATACTTTTGGCTTGATGTGGTGAAAGAATCATCTTTAAAAGCGACCCGCACGTCCACTTGGGCTGTTGGAGCGAATGAAAGGTCTGAGAAGTCAGGAGCTTCGCATGAAATTGTAGTTTGATTGATGTAATATCCTGGCACATCGGCTACTCCTCCTCTTTTCATCGCAAAGCGAATTTTAATTCTTGGATCTTCCACATCTTGAACAAAATCAATTCCCGAGATTTTCAGTTGAGTTCCTCCCGTGATGGGTCCTTGAGCAGGATGAATCTCTACTATAGCATACGGAGGTCCGACTACATTTCCTACATCAAGACTATATATATCAGACAGGAAAAGGTTAGACCATCCTCCAAAACAAATTAATCTAGTTCGCTTCATGTCATATGCAAAAGTAGTGTCAGATCGTACGCACGGTATTTCTCCAATTATTTCGGGTTGTTCAAATAATCGAGTGCCGGAATCTAAAATCGTTACAGAATCTGTTAATGTCCCTTGCGCACGATTTGTGTTAGAGAGATTTCCCGTAAATCCCCCGAAACAAAATAGTTTGAAGTACGGAATTGCTTCCACGCCAAAAACTGTGTGTCTCCATCGTGGTTCCGAATAAGATTCAATCGTACTCCAAGTTAAATTGTCAGTATCAAGAATACATATATCTGCAAATTGCTCACTGGCGCTCCACCCTCCATACATAATAATAGTGTCCTCTACCACAGTCGCACTGTGTCCAGATCGAGGCTTTGGTGGAGCTCCCTTAATGTCCGGTGGTTTAATCCACTGCCTATTCTCCATATCAAATACAAAAATATCATTAAAATCTTTTCTCGAGTACCCTTGTCCACCATATCCCCCAAATATCCACATATGGTCGCCCAAAATACTTGCAGAATGATCACCACGAGGAGTAGGGGCAAATTCTGATTCACTCTTCGTATGACTGCCATGGGAAGAAAACGATGTTTCGTCATTTAATGGATTGGACCAAGTCATAGTTATCGTATCAAAATACCATAGGTCACCTAGACGGTGTGTACTCGAATGAAATCCTCCAAAAACAACGACATAAGTGTCATACACGCATGCACTGTGAAGCCAGCGGGGAAGAGGAGGATTTCCACTCTCGCAATCATAGATTAAATCTTGGTCTATCTTTTTCCATTCTAAAACTCCTGACATTTTAAGTTGAAAAAGTTCATTGTTAGGTCCTGCAGGTTCTTGCTTGTCACATCCACCAAACATATATGCAGACAATCCCATCACAGAGAAACTATGGCCACTCCGCTTTGTTGGCTGGTCGCCAATTGTTGTAAGTTTACTCCATGTCAACGTTGGAGCCATTAAATGATTATTACAACGTCTTATTATTCGAGTAACGCATTTATGGTAGACCATTCCCCAGGTGAATTGGATTGTTGTATTCCACAGAAATCGAAATATGATTCATATATATATATTAGTTATAGTTGCATTAATTATAGTATAACTCAAGATTCATCCCATCTGATATTTCGTAGTCTTCTAATGTTATATGATCTTTGTAAATTGTATACCACTTTTGAATTCTAAGCTTCTCTGGTCTTGTTCCAGTTTGAGCAGCAACTAGGAGTTTAAGATCACCAATAGTGTCATCTGGATTACATTTTACTCTCACTTTCTTCCCTAATCGATCATCCAGGACAACTTCGATCATCACTCCAGTCAACAAAAGTAGAAAAAGGGATGGTCCCCCTTATTTAGTCCATAGTCCATCCATGATCCAGAGCTTGTTCATTATGTCTGCGAATGGGTAGGTTAGATATTTTTATCTTTCGGGTTTTATAGTAACATGTTTTTGAAGCGAGGTGCTTATTGAAAAGCATTGGCGCAAAGTCACTAGTCGACAAATAGTTGATATCTTCTTGGAGGAACTAAATCATTGTGAACATCCAGTTGACATGATGCCTGTCATTTGTACCTCCAGTCTATACCTTATTAATATTTACAGGAATAAGCTTTTTGTCTTATGCGCGGTGGCTCAAGAAGTATCGCCTTTGTTTGTTACGGAGTTTATGCATCGTTCGCTTGATGTATTCGCCGAGTATTTCAACCAAGTCGACGAGATTACCATCAAGGATAATTTCTCAACTGTATATCAGCTGCTAGAGGAACTATGTGATAATGGATTTCCGCTGATTACAGAGTCAAATTCGCTTAAGCAAATGATTTCTCCACCTTCCATCTCCAACCTAATCGTTTCGGCGGTATCGGGGAAATCAAATGTGGCAGATGTTTTGCCAGACGGAACGGTTTCTACTATTCCATGGAGAAGAAAGGGTGTGCATTATCATATAAACGTGATATATTTTGATGTTGTCGAAGAACTTCATTGTATTATAGGGAAAAACGGGCAGGTCGTCTCGTCAAAAGTTGTTGGTGAATTAGTTGCCCAATCTAAGCTTAGCGGGATGCCTGATATATTAGTGACTCTGAATGATCCTGGAGTTGTTCAAGATTACTCTCTACATCCTTGTATTCGATTTAGTCGATTTGAAAAAGAACGGGTCCTTTCTTTCGTGCCTCCTGATGGGAATTTTTCTTTGATGAAATATTCTGTTGATAAATCGAAATACTCGACCTCAAAAGGAAACTTATCAAGCCTCCCCATTCCAATATATTGTCGTCCTCAGGTGGGCTTTCACGAATCAGGTGGGACTGTTCAGTGTGTCGTAGGTTTGAAGAACTCAGGGGGGGGCTTTAGCAGCAATGAGGTGGCGTTTGAAAAGGTGGAAAACATCTCCGTGGTTTTACCATTCCCAAAATCGACAAGAAGCACTGATTTAAAATCATCGTACGGCCTTGTCACCATCGATGAAGCCTCAAAGGTATGTACCTGGCGAATTGATAAACTGCCCAAGGATGGCACGGTCACCCTTAATGGTTCTTTTTCTTTTGCGTCTGATACTCCGAATCCCGAATTTTCCATGGTTCTATTGCTGGAATTTAAGGTCCCAAATTATTCTGTCTCCGGACTCAAGTTTAATAGTTTCGCTATTATGAATGAATCCTATGAACCTAGTAGGTATTTACGTTCAGAGTTGAAATCTGGATCCATTCAAATCCGAGTATAGACTTAAAATAATAAAACAACGTGGTAGCGGCCATATATTTCAAAAATGTCGATGTCAAGAGAGGAATGGGTTGCCTTCATGCGTAAAGAACTTTGTCCTCCTGAGATAGTCGATGAAGACGGAGGATTGAGAGTCGAGTACGTTATATTGTGTGTTTGATTAACAGTTGAACTAATCAAGAACAAATCAGATATTTTGAGCCACGTACATCGGCGGTAGATGGAGTGGAGTGGAAGGAAGAAGATGTTGATCTGCTTATATGCGGTATCCAAGAATTTGGAATTGGTTGCTGGTCAGAGATTAAACAGAAACATCTTCCACTTTGGGTAAGCTTCACATTCCGTCGAATGAATAGTATTCTAATGAGTTTTGATAGGATGAAATAGGGATACGGTTGAAATCCAGTTTGCTATTAGGAACTCAAAATCTGGATGCTTATACTGGTTGGAAAGGGGGTAAAGAAGAAATGGAAGGTATCTTGCAAAAGAATAGATCTTCTTCAGGAGAAAAGTGGGCTATTGGTGCAGTCCCTGATCCCGCGTTTGGATTGTTGGTGGGCCAGCAATAAAGAAAAAGAGTTGATTCCTGGATTTATAAAAGTTTTCTAGAAAATAAGAGATTATCAGAAATTTCAAACATTTTGATCTTCGTACCTGGCACCTTGGGTACAAATGATAAATTTTGTTTACTGGTAAAACATTGGATAGCCCCCCGCTTCATCGTTGGTCTTGGAGCCAAACCAATTGGTTGTTGCAAAACAAAGGGTCGTTGGCTCGATGGAGAGCAGTGACAATCTCGATGAAGCCTCCAACCTCATCAAGATGGCTAGAATATCAGGTGAGATTGACAGAGAAGAGGACGCTGTTAAGTTTATCATCGCAGCAGCAGTGAAGCTATATGAAGATAATCCTAACGAAGAGTTTGAGATAGCAGATAGAAATCTTCTCTGCAGATGGTAAGTCATGATATGTTTGGCTACTCACTTGTCTAACTCCTCTAGCTTAAAAGCTGTTGTGAAACCTCAAAGGCTGGCTGTCAGGAAGCTATACTCTCAAATACATTCAGAGAAGATTCAGGGAACACGAACATTGAGCGTCCTTATTGAGTATTTAGAAAGCAAGAAGGAAGAATTGAAACATACTTGTCTTTCAATAGTTTGCTCCATTCGTGACATATTTTTACCAATGGCGTCCACAGCTGAAACTCGCGTCTTTTTCAACAAAATTGCTGGGGATTACTCTCGATATATATGCGAGATTCCCAGTGACGAGACTATTAGACGAAACGAGTTAATTGATCAGACGGAAAGTTTTTATGTGCACGCATTTGAGGAAGCACAAAGTGATCTTTCGCCGGCACACCCTGAACGATTAAGTTTGGTTCTTAACTTCTCAACCTTCTTGCGAGAAATTAAAGGTGATGCTGAGAGGTCAATGGAGTTGGCTAAAGATGCATTTGATGATGCTGCTGCTGAACTTGGGATTGTGGCACCAAAATTCGATTCTGTAGACTCTTTGCCTCTGTCATCTAGCTTTGATGAAACATTTACAATTGATGCGGATGTCTCAGAGCAAACTAATGAATTCGAGGAAGAGGATTCAAAGAGAATCTTGGATATCATAAGAAACACGCTGAAAAGATTAGAAATGAATCTGTAAAAACCAAATACAATAGTAGTTTTTTAAATAAAAAAGATCACTCGTTATTTTCTTCGTCTTCCATATTAGAATCATCTTCGTCACTGTCTTCATCATCTTCATCGTCATCAACTCCTCCAGATTCAACCCAACTTTGCTCAACGATATCTCTCACTCTTCTATCATACTCTCGCTTATTACTTTGAAACAAGTTAGCTGCCTCTGAATTGGCAGGTGAATTGGGGTTTGGATCGCATAACAGCGACTGAATACTGGTTAGGATGGCAGAAATATCATAGATTGGACTCCACTGGTTCTGAAGAATATCGAGACAAATTTGGCCATCATTATAGATGTTGGGATGAAACATCTTGGTGATAAAGCGGACTTTTGGTGGTTTATTCGGGTATTCCTCGTTGAACTCGAGAGTGAGGTTAAACGTTCCTCCCTCCCACGGTGTATCGTCTGGACCAAATATAACAGCTTGCCACATTAAGATATTGCTATCCATTGGAGATCCGCTAATACCAGTTGGCGGATCCGTTTGGAGACGCTTGAAGTCCCGCATCAAACGGCGTCTTGCAGGAGTCGACATGATTCCCTTTCTTCTCTCTGATGATTGGTCCTACTAAATACAATCGTATTCTTGTTAATACATAACATAGTCATATATAAGATATACGTCTTATTGTACTACACACGTTTTTCGTTTTCACTTTTTTTGCACATCACCTTGTATCACACCCGATGATTTTTAACATTTGATACTTTCTTCAATGCACTCGGTGCTATCGTATTCTCGTTTGCTCCAGCTTTCATTCTAACTGAACTGACGAGTGAAATGAAGCATCCTGAAAAGGAGTTGAAAGTGGCATTTACCGTGGCCTTTTCTTTCAATTCTTTCATACGTATTTCTCTGATCGGAAATATAGAATACTAAAAAATTGTGTTAAATCTACCTTGGATTTTGTCAATTGAAGCAGTTTATATTTTTTCTGTGGTAACAATAATTGGATCATGAGCGATGGATTCCAACGGTTCAGATTCGTAAATTGCAGAGTGGATAGCACCATAAGCAGCCGTTGATCGAATCACCAACAAAATTTCCCCCCCTGTGTTCTTCCGTTTCTCCTTGAGCGGAAAACTTCCTGCTATATAATTACATCCCAGTAGCTCTTTTAAATCGACCGTAACAACTCCCAAACAAATTGAAACTTGTTCTTCCGATGTTTTTGATGAACCAAACCAGCTCTTACTCACTGGAGGAGGAGCATCTTTAATCGCTACATTCACTGTGAGTTCGAGCTTTTTATGATTTAACTTCCTAACCACTTGTCGAGCAAATTTTGATTCATCTCTTGGAGCTCGTATTCGAAAATTGAAATCAAAAGATTTGCGTCCTGCAAAATAAGAAATCTTCTTGGACGACTTTTGAATGGTGGTGATATCGTCAGTTGATGACGAGGCTGGCAGACCAATTTTAATGTCTGCCCATATACAATGGGTAGTAGCAGCAAACAACGGATTATTAGGAATCTCAATGGCGAGGACGCAAACTTCAATCTCGTCGTCCCCGAGATCTTTCCCGGCATACTTTAAAAATTCAAAACCATTGGCAATCCTTTGAAGGCTCAGAGACGTATCTACATTGGAAACAATTCTGCTGTCTTTCAAATTGGAAGCACCCATATTTGCAAGCATAACTGGAATTCTTGAATTGTACGACAACCATGCCTGATATTGGGTAGCCCCGTCCTCCTTATCTTGTCCTAGTGCAACATATGTTTCGTATAGAGGAATTTGCGTAGCACACAACTCTTCTTCGATTTGCAAAGCTTCCCTAATTCGAACAGCTTGGAGCGCCCTTGTATTTTCAGCTTCCTTGGACTCCTCCTCCTTATACAGCCTGAACATCTTGGCGGCCTCGGGCAATTTTTCCTGCTTCCTTAACTCCATAGCCATCGATTTCAATTCTGCCGCGCTTTTTCTCGTAGGAGCAGCAGCCACAGCAAGTTCTTTTTTTGGTTTAGCATCGTCGGTAAAATCTTCGTCTATTAATACATCATCATCTACAACACCTTGGCCGTTCGCTATTCGAAGCGCGTCGGCTACATTTTGAGCCTGGGACTCGTAAATTTTAGCTTCTTTCAAAAAGGACTTAGCAGCCTCTATATCGTTCCCTTTTTTACTTTGCAAGGCATTCATCTTCGCAGCCTTTGCCTTCGCCAGCAGACTTTCGGGAGCAGGAACTGTCATTCCAATATTAATCATCTCGACAAGCATGTTAGGATCATTAAGCTCCTCTGTAGAAACCTCTTCTGTTTCTTCAGTATCTTCCAACGCGGCACTTCTATTTGAGGAATGAACTTTCTCGCATGCAGCTTCTATCTCCTTGGCCCTTTTCAGACTTGATAACGCTTCTTGAATGTTTCCTGCTCTCTTTGAATGAAGTGCTTCTGTTTTATGACACTTCACTCGAGATTCGTATACCTCACGAGACGGCAAATCGGAACCAATTTCTTCCAATTCAAAGAGAGTTTCTACGTCAACCAACTCTGAATCGGAATACTCGTCATCTCCTTGAGATTCTTCTTCAAAAGATTCCCCATTTATCATACGCAATTCTTTGTCTAAGTCTGGATCATCCAGATAATCTACATCATCCAGATAATCTACATCCTCTAAATCATCACCTTCAGAATAGTCTTCCAGTTCTGAAGCACTGAAATGCTCCAAGTCAACTTGAACTTTTTCGTCAGTATGCACATCAGCTGTTGTTTTGACGGAAGTTGCCAGCTTGTATTCCGTGTTCAAAGTATATCTAGATGAATCTGGTGCCGGAATAGAATACGCTGGTGGGGGGGGTGTATTCATAGGGACTTGTTCGCAATGAGAAGTCGTTATCGGTAACTTGTGATTACTCTGCTCCATTGGCAATTTCGATAGAGTGGTTTTTTGTTTCGTTTCCGATACTCCTTCCTGAAATGTTAAACTTGCAGCTGGCAAATTAGCTGCCTTTTCTGCCACTGGAGCACTAGTTGGCTTGCCAGATGGGGAAGCATCGGTGGTTCGACAGTTCTCCAACGACTTTGCCCTTATTAGGGCAGCCTTTGCCTCTTGTAACCGACCCTGTCTCTTGAATGTAAGAGCAATCTTCTTCAATGTTGCTGGATCATGAACATGATCAATATCAGCGTCCGAGTATTCTAGTTGTTGAGCATCAGCAAGTAATCGTTTGGCCCCTGGGATATCACCCTTAACATTATTTAGCTGAATCACAACTGGATCAATCATACACACTTACAGATCGCTTCAATCCAATAGCTTTGAGCTTCAAAGCTTTGACCTGTTCGTGGATCGAGCTCATCTCAACTTTGAAAAGCCCCCCTTCTTGTATCCTGAGTTGTTATTTATGATGTCTTCCGATTGGTGGGTAGAAGAACTCAAGGATGGAAGTGTTATTGCTAAACATTCTCCCAACAAAAATGTTTGCGTAATTGGAAAGGATATCGATTCTTGTGATATTGTAACTCTTCATTCTTCTGTGTCTAGAAACCATGCAAAAATGTTGGTTTCTAATGGATCTGCTTTCCTTCAAGATTTGGGCAGTACCAATGGAACGATTCTCAATAAAAAACCAATCAGCAAGAATGTTAGGTGTCCATTGTTTTCGGGGGACGTTATTCGATTCGGAGCGAGCACAAGGTTGTATGTTTTTATGTCAGACAGCATACACAGGCAATACAACTCGCAAGTTGAAACGGAAGGATCAATTCATAATGCTATTCAGATGGAATACAACTCTAATGTTGAAACAGAAGAATTTCCTTTAGAGCCAAGGTTTCCATTCTCAGACGATCCAGTCATTCGGAATTTGAAAACGAAACTTGAGAATTTGAAGTCACAGAGGGACAGTATTTTGGAAAAGGAATTCTCTCAAGATATATTGACTGATGGACAAAGGAAGCACCTAGACAGTGTTGAAAATACAATTATTAAGGTCGAAGAATCGATCCGTAGTCGGGAAGTGATCGCACCAATTAGTGAGAATAAGCAAAACAAAGGCGACATGTATGCGGTTTATGATAATGACGACGCACCGGATATTCCTGATCGATCAAAGGAGGGAAATAATTCTGCTTCTTTTATTTACACCTATGATTCAGTTATAGCCAAATTAAATGTGATCTCCGGAACCTTGCCGGCATTGAGGGATTTGGTGGCTCAATTAGAACACGATGCAAATCAAAAGCATGCTTCTCTTGAGGAAGCGGACTCTTATGAGCGGTATCTAGTTGAAAATGAACTTGCTCTTGAAAAAGAAAAGTTGGATAAAGAAAAATGTCGTTTGGCGGAGAGTGCATCCGAGATGGAAAGCCTGAAGGCCATTGCAGAGCAATTGAAACCAGCTCTGTTTAACATGGAAGTGAATCCTGTGTCATCTTCCAACAAACGACCGAGAATTATGGGTCCAGAAAACATCTAAACCAAATTGAGTTAACTAAAATTGAAAATTATGGAGGGACACTTTTTGAATGGCTTCAATAAAAGCAGGACCTTCGAGAGCCTGTACTCGATCTTTTAGGACATCAGCGTCATCATTTTCAAAAACCTTACACGACCGTTGGATAACAATGGGTCCACCGTCAACCTCCTTTGTTACAAAATGTATCGTGCAACCCGTTTTCGTTTTCTTAGCATTGAGTACCTCTTGATGGACATTTAAATCCATTCCCCCAGCGAACTCGGGAAGAAGCGAAGGATGAACATTCAAAACTTTATTTTCCCACTCATCAACAAATTCGTCAGACAGTATTCGCATGTAACCTATACACAGAACTAAATCAACTTGATTTTCACGAAGTGTTGCAGTAACTTTAGCGTCAAACTCTGCCCTTGTGGTCGTTCCTTTAGTTCCGTGACTCACTGTTTTTAATCCATACGATGCAGCCCTTTCCAGAATGTAGGCACTCTTCTTGTTCGAAACCACAACACAAATATCAGCACGAAACCATCCACGGTTAATCGCATCAATAATATACTGAAGATCAGTTCCCCGAGTTGAACCTAGTACACCCAACCGCACTGGGGCTCTTAGGGCCTTCCTCCCGACATCTTTCCTGAAATGCATATTCTCAAATCCAATCGAATTCATGCTGGAATAGGAGAGTTTGATTGCATTTGCTAGTTCATCATCCACTGCACAAACGGCAAGAACCCTTCCTCCACAAGTAACAGTCGAATTGTTTAGTGTCTTGCGAGTTCCGGCGTGATATATGTGAACCCCGCAATGCTGCACTTCGCAAGATATTTCTTTTCCCTTCTCGTAATCCTTCGAGGGATAGCCCTTCGCAGACAAAACCACGGCAACACAGTATTTATTGGACCATTGGATTTGACGAGAAAGAAGGCATCCATCAACACAGTCTTTTAATATCTCAAACAAATCTGTTTCAAGGAGAGGTAAAATAGCCTGCGTTTCAGGATCTCCAAATCGGCAATTAAATTTCAGCACAAATGGTCCATTTGCGGTTACAATAATACCAGCATACAAAACCCCGTGATATGGAAAACCTTCAGCAGCAGCACCATCTACCACGCGTTGCATTACTTCCAAAGCAACCCATGATTTGAGTGGAGGAGTGAGGATTGGTGCAGGTGAATAAGCTCCCATTCCTCCTGTGTTGGGACCTTTGTCGTCGTCAAAGATTCGCTTATGATCTTGAGCACCGGGCATTAAACAAACTGATTTACCGTCACAAAAAGCAAAAACTGATACTTCTTCACCTTCCAGTCTCTCTTCAATTACTACCTCGTCACCAGCAGAGCCGAATATCTTTTCATCCATAATTGCGTCGAGTGTTTTCAATGATTCTTCCAAACTGTTAGGGAGAATCGCGCCTTTTCCCGCTGCAAGACCGCTCACTTTGATTACTATGGGATACTCCACTAATGAAACAAATTCCTTGGCAGCAACTACATCAGTAAAAATAGTATAGCGTGCTGTTGGGATCCCGTGCCGCTTCATGAAATCCTTACTGAATGCTTTGGAACCTTCAAGACGAGCTGCAAGTTTACTAGGTCCAAAACATGGGCAACCTGCACTTGACAATGCATCTGTTACGCCATTCACTAAATGCTCTTCAGGTCCTACACATACGAAACCTATTTCCAACTCCTTGACTTTGTCCACAATAGCGGAATTGTCAGCAAGGTGTGGAATGTTCGTCACATTAGGATAGCAATCTGTACCTCCATTTCCAGGGGCAACGTATATATGTTTGACGTGTGAAGAAAGTCTCAGCTTATCCACCATAGCGTGCTCTCGGCTGCCACTTCCTAGCACTAGCACATTACACGGTGTGGGACTACTAGTTTTCTCTCTAAGGAAGCAATGATCTAGTGATGAGATATATCTCAATGCTTGATTGTCAAGAATAGTTCGGGTATACGTAGTAAGTGTACCCCAACCAAAATATACCTCAGGATAATGCATAGGATCACAAAGACATGTACAATCAGGACTCAATGCAGACTTTCGTATCAAAGAAAATATTTCCTGCTGTTCTAAACTAGATATGCAGTCGGGCCCTTTCATGTTTGCAACAACCAACCCGGCATCTTTCGCTACTGACAGAAGCCTTTTGGTGGTTTCGAAATTATGCTGGTGCAAAATATCATTTTTGAACAGACATTCGTGACTTGCCAGAGTGGTAGTGATTATTTTAATTCCTCTTGAGACCAATTTCTCACACAAAATAGACAATCCACTAATGTCGTGGACGGCAATGACAGCTTCCATCAATTGATTTTCAAGACGAACTGGTAGACCATAAACGGTTGGAGATGGTTCATCTGGTGTTTGATTTCGATTGGTCCCTTGTCAATGAAAACATTGATAGAATTGTTTTTCGGAGGCTTGCTCCTGTGGTGCATAAGTATCTCGAGGAGCAGGCTGGAATTCGAAGGGGGCAGTGGACCAACATCGTAGATGAAGCACTCGTTTTATTGCAAAAGGACCACAATACTTCGCTGGAACAGATTAAGGCGGTGATGCAGGAATTGCCTACCCTTAACCAAGTGGTAGAAAGTATTGAATTGGTTCATTCACAAGGGGGTGACTGTTTTATTGTTTCAGACGCAAACGAATTTTTCATCAATTCCTTTTTAGAAAGCAGAAACCTCTCAAAATTCATCAGTCGCGTTGAAACGAATCGATCATATTTTGATGAGCAAGGCTATCTTAGAGTGACAGCACACACACCGGACCCACATGGATGTAAACTATGCCCTCCCAACATGTGCAAAGGGAAAATATTGGTACGTTTTCAAAATACAATCTTTTATTCGGTTGTTCTAATTTTGAGAAACAGGGTGATTTAGGATTATTAAATTCGAAATCAATGATTATTTATGTTGGTGATGGAAATGGAGATTTTTGTGCAAGTGTCAAGTTGAGAAAAGGGGACCTTTTACTTGTTAGAGATGACGTGGACTATCCTTCGGCCCGTGGTCTTGTAACAAGGATTAAGGAAGAAAAGGAAATTGAAGTCCAAGCGGATATTAATTATTGGAAATCTGGCGCTGATGTGTATGAAACTATTGATCGAAAATTAAGATCTTTATTTAAATGATTAGAATGTTTATTCGTCCTCGTCATTACTTTCAGTAGCTTCCACTTCAGTCTTGGATTCTTGAGATTTACTTTCAGATTCTTTCGGTGGTGCTTTTGGTGAGAGCTGTTTTGGGGGCTTTTCCTCCTCGTCTCCTTCGTCGTCACTACTATCGTACGATTTGTCCGAATGCTTAATTTTTATTTGCTTCAGCTGCTTCATTTCGGCATTAGACAGCGGTTCTTGAGACTCCCATCGTTTCTCATACAGATCAACTAGAGTGAGTAATTCATTTTGACCTTTTGCAATTTTCCTGGCACGTTCCCACCTGAAAAGCCTAATGTTCACTTTAATGGCACGATATAACAAAGGAGGATTCGCGTGTAGCAATATTTGTTCGGCACCTTTAATATCGCGTTTGTAAAGTGCAAGTTCTGCCATTTTCGCAGTTTCTGATGGGAGGTCTTTAATATGAAGAATATAGTGAAGCTTGTCCACGTGTTCAGTTGCTGCCAAAGCGATCTCTGCGGTATCAAGATGGGTATATTTGATAGCCATGGCTGCTAAAACAGCCCAAAGATATTGTTGATTTACAAACCGACAAAGACGGATTCCATCTTCCCATTTCCGCTGTTCAACAATCAGTTGATGCAGCAACGCAGGATAGCGAGATATTGTACTTGTGGTTATTGAACCATCATGTCTCCTAACAGTCACCATATTATCCACAAACGAGAGTATTTGGGGCTGCTGGCCCGAGAGCTGTGGCATATCGATCTCTTCACTGGTGTCTGCGAGCAAGTCCGGATCGATCCAAACAACCTGCGGGAAGTACCAAGTTATTATGCGATTTCCTCCATCAACGCATGCAACAAGAGCATCTGACTCATCATGAAGCTTCATGCTTTGCACCATAGTTGCTGGAAGCTTATAAGTCTTCTTGCCATTTGAATGCAAAAACAGGTCACCGTTTCTATCAGTGAACACCAGAATATCCTCTTGAAAATTGCACAAAGCAATTTGGGTGATTTCCAGTTTGTGTTTTATCAACCCAATAGGCTGTTGTTTAACAATATCAATTAGCCGAATTGCATCTCGGGAATTTTCTAGAACAGCCAAGAATTTCTCATTCACTGCAACTGTTTCGCGTCCCAACACGTTAAAGTTGATGCCGTTCAAGCACTGAGAAGAGCAAACACGGCGACCTTCGTAAGTAAAAATGGACCACGCAGCCATAAAAACTTTCGCGCTTTGAATTAATAAAGCACTTTTGGTTTGAGTTACATCAATAATCTGCGGGGCTCCAAGATTGTGGACGTTGTAAACATGCACTTGTAGAGTACTGCAATAAATTAGAAGAAATTCATAGCCGAGAGAAATATCAAGAATACGATCGCGAAAGGCTAGGATCTCCGTCGTATCATCCAGTGTATTGTATACTTCGACCTGGCGAGCATCTTTCATTGAAACTTGAAAATGCTTGAATTCGAGGATATGATTTGTTATTTGACCAACCACCGCAGATCCGCTTGCTGTTGCGGCCCCAATCATAGTTCCATCTTGAGTCCAGCACAAGCCTAAAACTGATCCCGTTTCATGTAAATCTTCTCGACAGTATGTCCAACCAGTTTTATCACACAGTCTCAGCATATTGAAGGAGCCAACTGCAAAACAAGAACCATTTGGTGCCCATTTTACGCAAGTTACGACATGTTCAAGAGGCTTGCTTTGAAAGAGCTGACGTCCAAACGAATCCCAAACACGAAATTTGCAATCTTCACCTCCAGAGACAATTAAATTATTAACCATGTTCCATTCTACACTAAGTATCGTGCCTTCGTGCGCCTTCCATTGTATTTGTTTTCTCTCTTTTTGTTCAATTGTCAGAATTCTTCCACTGGAAAACAAAAGTTCGTCTTGTCGTCCCCAGCATACACAATAGACTGGAGAATTTACAGTCGCAGCGTTGTTACGAAGCATTCCGACTCGAGACCAAACTTTCACACATCCGTCTTCACCTCCTGTGGCAATTGCACTTCCATCCTGGTTCCAGGCAACAGAGATGGCTGCACATGCTTTGTACGCTTCCACTTTTTTCTCTACTCTTCCATTTGAAGCTTGAAGAATTCGTAAAGTTCCATCACTACATGAAACTGCCAATATATCTGAACCCTGCTTTTCATGAAGACTAGGACACCAGCTCATATCGGTGATAAAACCATCAGTATCTTGCACCAACACTTCACTTGCTAGTCCGTCAACTTCCAATTTTTTAATGGTTTTGTCATCAGCACAAGTAATCAGCTCCTCTCCTGATGGTGACCAACAACAAGCAGTCACTATTTCAGGATGTAAATCTCTCGCCACTCTGCAACTCAACTTCATCAAATCTTGTAGGTTTTGGACGTTACAAGTGTAACGGAAAGCGGATAGGTCCCCATTAGAGAAAAGTCTTCTACACATTCAGCGAATTCATTAATAGTTGAGATAGAATCATGGAGCGACTTGGAGTGGCAGAGCCAATGACAGTTGTTATCATGGGAGCTGGTAGACTGGGTCAAAGTATATTCTCGTTTCCAAGTTTCCCTCAACAAGGCATACGAGTAGTAGGTGTGTTTGATAAGGACCCTACTAAAATTGGAAGAAGACTTAACACTTCGTACAACCAGATTACTGTTGAATCCCCTGAACGAGTTGCCTTTCGAGTAGCAGAGTTTTCCGTCTCCAGG
>Ga0105055_10001686_pt1 | contig 35398 bp, 17 predicted proteins | sample BON03_FD_78090 | JGI IMG/M metagenome (GOLD analysis project Ga0105055, IMG submission 78090) | Freshwater microbial communities from Lake Bonney liftoff mats and glacier meltwater in Antarctica - BON-03 | ecosystem: Environmental > Aquatic > Freshwater > Ice > Glacier meltwater | place: Lake... | reverse complement strand
TGCGGGGGGGGGGGGATGAAGGGGGGGGGGGGGGGGGGGGGTGTCGGTGGGGGGTTTGTGTTTTTTGTTTGGGTTGGGGGTTGTTTTTGTTTGGGGGGGGGGGGGGTGGGGCTAGGTTGATTTGGCGCCAGCGAGAACACACGGACGTCGGCGCGCCGCCTTTGTATGCGCTGCCCTCGTCTTTTTGGCTTCTCTCGATTTTCGCTCACTCACAACGTCAATTCTCCGCCCCCCCTTCCCCAAACAATGAAATGCACCACCAACAGGGTCGAGCGGCCCGTCGTCCCCAAGAAGCGCAGGTGATCGCGGGCGGGGAGCACGGCGTTTGGGGTGGAGCGCCGACGCCGCATGCGCGCGAGCCCTCGGGTGTTTTCTTCGCGCCGCCCCCGAGCGCAGGTGGCCCACACGCCTTCCCCCTACCAACGACGATCGACGGCACGCGATGTCAGACGCCCGCCCCCTCATTTTTGTGCACTGCATTCCTTTCCTCGCTCCTCACGACATTGCCGATCTGCTCTTGTAACCCGAGACCCTGTGGTTATCACTCAAGTTTTGGGCGCACAGCAAAAAGCGAAAAATTTCCCTATAGAACGCACCCCGCTTGAACGGTCGGGGCCCCCCGGGCTCGCAGCTGCCGCCGCTGTCGCCGCCAAAAAAAAGCCCTCTGGCGGCCTCCCCTCCCCCTCCCTTTTCCCTCAAAGCAACGCCTGTGTAACGTAAATCGACTGGTCGCAGGCAACCCGTATCCCTCTGTCTCTCTTTGCGCTCCATCTCGTGATCAACATCACCCCTCCAGCACGAACGGAAAGGAGCGAGAGAGCCTTAACTCCACGTCGTCCCCCCCCGCTCCTTCAAACGGGACGGAAGACACAAACAGCTGTGCGTCGTTCCCCTCCCCCTTCCTTCGAGGACGGGTAGGGCTGACGCTGTTCGAGGTCCGTGATTGTTCGGCTCGTCGCCCGGCTGTCGCGGTGCGAGAGAGAGGAGGAACAAGAGCCGGGGCAAAAACGAGCTCGCCTCCTCACCGAACGACCTCTGTCTCGCAGCAAGAAAGCAGGAGCGACGACCAGCCCCGCGATGCGCCTCGACAAGGAGGCAGCCGGCCGCGTGCGCGCGCGGGAGACAGCTCCGCACGTTCTGGAACTATCCGCACCCGCGGGGCGCGCAGCAGCGCCAAATCCTCCCGCGCGCGTTCGGCGAACGCAAGAGGGGAAGGCAAAGACCTGTCTCTTGCTCTCTCTCTTGCCCCGTGGACTCGCCCCTCCCTCTCTCTCTTGCTCACGCGCGCGCGCGCGCTCCCCTTGTCCTCACCAATACACATACACAGACACATCAACGCTCCTCGTGACCGCCACCCTGGGTCCGCGCGCGCCGCAGGGCGACTGCCGGACGCGCAAACAAGGGCGAGCGCGCCGACGCGCGGCGCCGCCGCCGCCGACGCCTCGCCGCCGCCGCCCGCCGCCGCCGCCGACGCCATGGCCCGCCGACGCCGCTGCCCCCCGGCGGCCGTGCTGCTGGCGACGGCCGCGGCCGTCGCGCTGCTGTCCGCGCGGGTGCCCCTCGCGTCCGCTGACACCTATGGCTATTGCGAGGACATCAAGTACAATTATGGTGAGTCGCTGTTGCTGTTTTAGGCCTGTCGTCTGCTCGTCGCGCCGTCGCTCGCCGCTCGCGCCAAGGTTCGGGGGGCCTTTTCCTTCCTATCCGTCGCTCTCGAGCGGAGCTCGTCCGCTCACACCCACGCGCCTCCCCCCTTGTCTCCTCCCCCCCCCCAAAAAAAACAACGACACCGCCAACAACAACAACAACAACAAACAAACAAAACAACAGCGCCTCCCCCGCGCGGCACCCCCCCGCCCGCCCTCACCACCGCCGGCAACCGCCTCGTCAACGCCGCCACCGGCGCCCCTGTTGCGCTGCGCGGCCTCAACTGGTTCGGCTTCAACGTCGGCATGGGCATGGTCGACGGCCTGTGGGCGGGCGGGCACGCCGCCGCCACCGACTTTGGCCTGATCGTCTACCAGATGCGCCTGCTGGGCTACAACGCCGTGCGCCTGCCCTTCCGGTACAAGGACCTCGACCAGCGGCAGATCCGACAGGTCAAGGACTGCGACCCGATCTCGTACGACTTCTTGCGCGACCGCCTCATCAGCCCGCACGTGGCGCACAAGTACCGGGGGTTGGAGCTGCCGGGCAACGTGTCCCCCCTGCGCAACGACCAACCAGGGTACTGCAACACCTACGTGCCCAACAGCAGCGGGTGGGACCGCCTGATGTTTGTGGTGCAGGCGTTCGCGGCTCAGGGGATGTACGTGGTGCTCGACTACCAGCCCATGGGCACGGAGCAGCAGGCCTACGACGTGCGCGCCTTCGTGGACGGGTGGAAGCGCGTGTGGCGCGTGGTCTCGTGCCTGTCCAACTTTCAGTCCGACCTGGCCAACCGCGTCTTCGTCGACGTGATGAACGAGCCCGACTCGATGCAGATCCGCTGGGAGCCCGAGGGCGGGCGCCCGGGGGCGCACCAGCTGTACCTGCAGACGGCCGACGCCCTTTGGTACATGACGCCCAACAAGGTGCTGTTCATGTTTGAGGGCACGGGCCAAAACATGCTCGGCCTCAACTGGGGCAACGGCTTTGTGACCGATAAAAACGTCATCCAGTCTCGCGGCCTGTCGGACGCCAACCCCTTTTTCCAGGAGCTCGTGCGCAAGCCCTACCTCAAGGCCACGGTCCTGACGCCGCACATGTACCCTCCCTCGATCACGCGCGCCACCTTTTTGGGCACTGCGCTCTGGGAGCAGACGCGCACGGCGTGGGGCTACCTGCAAACTAAAGGTTACTGCGGCGGGACGCCCGCCTGGTCCCCCGGAGGCTCGCGCTGCGTGATTTTTCCCATCGTCATGGGCGAGACGGGCTCGGCCTTCGAGACCCCGGACGACAAGCAGTGGCTCAGCGACTTCGCCGACTTCATCAACGCCGAGGGCGGGGCGCGCGCGTACAACACGGTGCCCATCAGCGGGTGGCTGTGGTGGGCCTACAACGAGAACAGCGGCGACACGGGCGGCATCGTCCACAACGGCTGGCAGGACCTGCACTGGGAGAAGATCAACTTCATGGTCGCGCGCCTGGGCCTGAGGCCGTGGTACCTGCGCGCGGGCGCCCAAAAGGTGCCCCGCCCGGGCCAGCAGGCGACCATCGCGGGGTCGCTGCTTCCCGGCGGGGGTTTGGACGGCGGAAAGGCGGCCGCCGCCGACGGCGGGGACAATGTGTTTGTGGCGCGCATGCCTGGCTACAGCATCTCGGTCCGCCTGCCCAAGGGCGGGTACGCCCTGCCCATGATCAACTTCCCCTTTTTGACCTACAGCCCCGCGGCCACCGCGCTCGACCAGCGGGTGACGCCCGAGGGCCTGCGGCGCGCGGCCGCTGCGCAGCAGGCGGCGGCGGACGCGGCGGCGGCGCAGCAGGCGGCGGTGGCCGCGGCGGCGGCGGCGCGGCAGCAAAAGGCGGCGGCGGCGGCGGCGGCGGCGGCGCAGCAGCAGGCGGCGCTCGCGGTCGACCCGCTCGCGCAGCTGGCGTCGATTCCGGCGCAGCTCATCAACACGTTTGCGCAGATCTTTGGGGGCGGCGTGCCGGCGGCCACGACCGTGCGCGTGCCAGCTGTCGCCGCCGCCGCCCCCCCCGCGGCGGCGGCAACGCCGGCGGCGGCGCTGGCGCTCCCTGCTCCTGCCCTCCCCGCAAGGGAGCTGTCGCCCGCGGAGCTGAGGAAGCTGTCGCAGGCGAAAAAGTGGGACGAGATCATGAGGAAGGTGGCCGCCCGCCGGGCGGCGGCAGCGGCGGCGGCGGTGGCGGCGGCGGCGGCGGCGGCGGCGCCCAAGCCGGCCGCCGCCGTTGTCGCTGCGCCTCAGGTGCCGGTGCCGGTCGCCGCCCCGTTGCCGACCGCCGCGGCCCTGGTCCCCGAGGCGCTCGACCCCGAGACTTCGGTCATCATGGCGACGCCGCAGGAGGTCAAGCCGGCCGGCGCGCCTGTGACAAAGGCCGCCGCCGTCGCGGCTGTCGCCGCAGCGCAGGGCAAGCGGGCTCCGGCGGCCGCGGCGCCGTCGAAGACTGCCGTGCAGGACAAGCAGCGGCCGGGGGACAAGGGAAACGATCGGCAAAAGGCCGACCGCGGCCCTCCCGGCCGCGCGGGACCTGCCGTGAAAAAGGCGGGCGAGGACGAGGCAGCGAGGACAAAGCGTGCGGCGGCAGCGGCGGCGGCGGCGCCCGCGCCCGCGCCAAAATCGGGAGGGGGAGCGGCGGCGGCAAAGCCGGCGCTGCCGGTCAAGCCGGTGGCAGCAGCAGCCGCGGTCAAGCCGCCCGCGCCCGCCGCGGCCAAGCCTGTGGCAGCACCAGTCGCGGCCAAGCCTGCGGCAGCAGCCGCGCCCAAGCCGCCGGCGCCCGTCGTGCCCAAGCCGGTGGCGGCAGCAGCCGCGGCCAAGCCCAAGCCTCCGGCGCCCGCCGCGCCCACGCCGAGAGGAGGAGGAGGAGGGGCGAAGGCGCCGCCGGCGGCGAAGGCGCCGCCGGCGGCCAAGCCCGCGCCGCCCAAGCTCGTCGGCGGCCCGTCGGCGGCCAAGGCGCCGGCGGCGGCCAAGGCGCCGGCGGCGGCCAAGGCGCCGGCGGCGGCCAAGGCGCCGGCGGCGGCCAAGCCCGCGCCGGCCAAGCCCGTCGGCGTCCCGTCGGCGGCCAAGGCGCCGGCGGCGGCCAAGGCACCGGCGGCGGCCAAGGCGCCGCCGGCGGCCAAGCCCGCGCCGGCCAAGCCCGTCGGCGGCCCGTCGGCGGCCAAGGCGCCGGCGGCGGCCAAGGCGCCTGCGGCCAAGCCCGCGCCGGCAAAGCAGGGACCGGCGCCGCCCATGCCCGCCGCCAAGACGCCCGCCCCGGCCGCCAAGGCGCCCGGCAAGATCGCGCTGCCCGCGGCCAAGGTGGCGCTCAAGCCCTCCCTGTGAGCGCGCCCCCCCCCCTCTTGCGGCGAGGCCGCCGCCGCCGCCCGGCCGCCCGGCCTCTCTCAATCCCTCCTCCTCCGCCCCGCCTTCTCCTCTCTTTCCCCCCCGACTTATTCCCCGTCCCATCACAATCGACCCTCGGCCTCATCACCACCACCGCCTCGCTCCGCAGCACAACCCAGCAACGCCAGCAGCAGGAAGCCGGGGAGGGGGCGGGGGAAAGCGGGCGAACGCCCCTCCTCCCCCCCCCTCCTTTCTGTCCCCCCCCCACCTGTTTTGTCCGCAGCAGCGCAGCAGCAGCAGCAGCCCCCCCAATGAGACCGCCGCCTTCCCCCCGTCGCGCGCTTGGACGCCAGAATCTTTCTCCGCGGCCGCCTTCCCTCTTGCTTGATCCCGGCTCCCCGCAGCTCCTCGTGCCTTCCTTGTCCCTCCTCTCCGGGGGGGACCGCTGCGGTCGAGAGCTTGCGCGCGCCTCTTTTTCTCTTCAAGGCGCGCCCGAGGAATGACGCCGCGAGAGGAGAGAGGGGGGGGGGTGCCCGGCAAAAACGCAAAAAAAAACGCGGCAGCTTATATACATACCAGCCTTACCGATCGACGCCGCCCCAAAGCTGGCGGTGCGGGGCGCTGTCCTCCCTTACTCCTAGCTGCTAAATATGCATTTTGTGTAGTCCGTCCCCGCATGCGTGCGATCAAATATTTATTTATTTATTCCGGCGGTTTTGCCCGTCTTGCGTTTTTGTTGTTTGGGGGGACGTGTTTTTCCGGCGCCGAGAAAAAGAATCATCAGCCAATTACAACATCGCGAGCACCTCGTCGTCGAGTCCCGCCGCGCGCCCGATGTCGCGCGCCGTGATCTGGAGCCCCGGCGCCACCGCGCCCCCTCCTGCACCGACCGAGAGCTGCGGCCCGCCGCCGTTCCGCCTGCGCGCGCCGCCGCTACCGCCGCCGCCGCCCGCCAGCGCCGCCCACGCCCTCGCCACAGCGCCGCCCTTCTTGGCGGCGCCCGCCCCGCCCGCGTCCTCCGGCTCCCCCGCGCACCGCGCCAGGGCCGACGCCAGGCGCGCCCTCGTGTCCGCCATCACGGCCCCAAACTCCATGTACCCGGCGCCCCGCTCGAGCCAGACGGCGTCCAGAAGCGCAAAGGCGGCCGCGTACACCTCTTCAAACGCGCGCTCGGCGGCACGGGCGGCGGCATGGGCGGCGGCGGCGGCGGGCCCGGCGGCGGCGGCGTCGGCGGCGGCGGCGTCGTCGGCGGCGGCGTCGATTTGCGAGGCGCCGCCGGTCGCTGCCGCTGCCGCCGCGTCAGGCGCGGGTGCCCCTGCTTTTGAAGCTTGCGCGCCCCGGGCCGCCTCGGCGCGCGCGACCATGGACGCAAAGGCGCGTCCGGCGGCCGTCCTGGGCCCGCCGCCGCCGCCGCCGCCGCCGCCTCTCCGCCCGCCGGCGGCGCCCTTGCCGCCCACCCCCGCCCCTCGCCCCCCGCCCGCGCCCCCCCCGGCCACCACCTCAAGCATGTCGCCCAGCCCGAACGTCAGGTTGAGGCCCGCCACGCAAAAGGGGTACTCCCACGCGCTGCGGCGCTCCGCCACTCGCTCCTTGCGCAGCAGCGCGCGGAACAGGGCCGGGCGGCGGCGGCCGAGCGCCAGCAGGTTGTCTAGGCCGAAGCGCCCCGCGCCGCGAAAGTCGGTCGCCGGGTCGAGGCCCTGCCAGCCCATTTCCTGCCAGCGCGCCGAGCGCAGGGCCGCGCCGCAGCGCGCGCAGCCGTCGCCGCCGGCCGCCGCGCCCCGCCGGGCCGGGGGCTCGGGGCCGTCGGGGCCAAAGGCGAGCGCCCAAAGCTCGAGCAGCGCGTCCTGGTGCTCCAGATCGTCAGCGAGGTAGGGCTCGGCCAGGACCTCGCGCAGGTGGAGGATGCCGGGGCCCGCGGCGGCGGCGGCGGCGGAGGACGACGATGTCGGGGCGGCGCCGGCGGCGCCCGAGGGCGCGGCGGGAGCGGCGCCCGCGCGCCGCGCCGCAAAGGGGGCGCGGTTGTTGTTGTTCGGGTGCGCTCGGTTGCCGCCGCCGCCGCCGCCGCCGCCGCCGCGCACCAGGGCGCACACGAGCGCCAGCCAGCGCTCGACGACGGCCGACAGGAACGCGACCACGGAAAAGGGCCCCGGCCGCAGGATCAGCGGGCCGGCGGTCGCGGCCGCCGCGGCCGCGGTCGGCGGTTCGCCGCCGCCGTCCCCGTCGCCGTCGCTGCTGCGCGTCAGGAGCGACTCGCGCAGGGCCCCGCCGTCTTCTCCGGTGGCGCCGTCGTCCCCATCGGCGCCGCCGCGCTGTCCGGCGTGCTTGCGGCGCCGCAGCTGCTGCTGCGACATCGGGCCGCGATGGGAAGAGGGGCGGGCGCGTGCGTTTCTCCTTTCGGGCGTTTCGGTTGCTATGCGAGAGAGAACTGTGTCCCGGCGATTGCGATGAGTGCGCTGATCGTGATGATGAGGATGTAGAACACAGTGTTCCGGGATTGGAGCGGCGGTTTGGGTCGACGCCCCCGACACGCGCGCGCGCGCTCGACGCCGCCGCCAGCTTCAAGACGCCGCGCCGAAGCAGCCCAAGACCAACTGTCTTTCGCGCATCGCAGCACCACAATTGATCGAGGCACCATGCCGCCAATGACGCCTCGCGGTCGCGCTGACCAGTGGCTTTGACTCAATGTCGAGGGGAGAGGGAGGATGTCGACGCGCGCGATGCCGCCGGGACCCCCACCATCCTCCGCCCGCCACCTCGCGGCTGCCGCGGTGCGGGCGCGCGCGAGCGGCATCCTGACCGCAACGACCACGAGCGCCTGGCCCGTCACGGGGCTGCGCCGGAGCGGCACGGGGCTGCTCGCCTCGCTGTCCACCATGCCGGCCGCCGCGTCGCCGCTCGCGCCGCGCGCCTCGCGACTGCCCGTCCCTTCGCCCCTGCCCCTACTCCTGCCCCCGCTGGCCGCGCCGTTTGCCGGCACCGCCAGGCGGCGAGCGGACAGCGCCGCGGCAGGGGCGGCAGCAGCAGCAGCGGCAGCAGCAGGCTCAGCAGCACCAGCAGCAGCGGCAAGGGGACAGACCGCCTCGAGCCGCGCCCCTCGCCCCACTTCCGCCGCCGCCGCCGGGCGCGCCGAGCGTGCGGCCGCCGCCGCCGGGCGCGCCGCGGTCGCCCCTGACGCCCCCGCCGCTGCCGCCGGCCCCGCGCTGCTGGTCGTCGAGTCACCCACCAAGGCGCAGAAGATCCAGAAGTTCCTCGGCGACGGCGAATACGTGGTCATGGCGTCGTACGGCCACGTGCGGGACCTGTCCAAAAAGCCTGGCGCGGTGGCCGTCGGCGAATACGCCAAGGGCGGCGACGGCGAAGCGGCGGCAGCGGCATCGGCGGCGGCAGCGGCGGCGGCAGCGGCAGAAGCGGGCGGGGCGGCGACGCCCCCTCCCGCTCCCGCTCCCGCCCCCCACCCGACCTTTGACCTCGCGTGGGAGCTGCAGCCCGGCGCCGAGGCGCGCCTGGCCGAGATGGCGCGCGCGGCGCGCGCGGCGGGCGGGCGCGTGCTGCTGGCGACCGACCCCGACCGCGAGGGCGAGGCCATCGCGTGGCACGTGGCGGAGGAGCTCGCGCGGCGCGGCGCGCTCGGCGGGGGAGGAGGAGCGGGGGGCGCCGCCGCCTCTCGCGGCAAGACGAAAACGGACGCCGCCGCCGCCTCCGCCGCCGGAACCGCCGCCGCCGCCGCCGCCGCGCCCATCCCCCTGCGCGTCACCTTTACCGAGGTCACCAAGTCGGCCGTCCTCGCGGCCCTTGCGAGCCCCCGTCCCTTACTGACTTCCCTGGTGGATGCCTACTTCGCCCGCCGCGCCCTCGACTACTTGGTGGGCTACACCCTCAGCCCCGTGCTCTGGCGCCGGCTGACGGGCGCGCGCTCGGCGGGCCGCGTGCAGTCGGTCGCGCTGGGCATGGTGTGCGCGCGGGAGGCCGAGATCGAGGCGTTCGAGCCGCGGCGGTACTGGACGCTGCGCGCGGCCTTCCAGGCGCGGGTGGTGGCGGCGGGAGGCGCCGGGTCGTCGCTGTCCCCGTCGCTGTTGCTCTCGCCGTCGTCGCCTTTGTCGCTCGCCTCTTCCGACGATGCCAGCAATGGCAACGGCCACGCCGAATCGAACGAGGGCCGGCCAGTGCTCTTCTCCGCGCGCCTGCGCGCCGTGGACGGCGTCAGGATCGCCGAGATGGCGATCGACTCGGAGGCGCGCGCCGAGCAGCTGCTCGCGCGCGTGCGCGCGGCCCAGGCCGCCCCCTGGCGCGTGGCCTCCGTGGCGTCGTCGACGTCGCGCCGCTCGCCGCCCCCTCCCTTTGTGACGTCGACGCTGCAGCAGGCCGCCTCCTCGTCGCTGGGCTGGAGCGGCACGCGCACCATGAAGGTCGCGCAGCAGCTGTACGAGGGCGCCAACGCGGGGGAGGGGCTCATCACGTACATGAGGACGGACGGGAGCTTTGTGTCGGCCGAGGGCGTCGCCGCGCTGCGCCAGGCCGCGCGCTCGGCCTACGGCGCTCGGTACGTCCCGAGCGCGCCCAACGCGCACCGCGCCCGGCGCGCCGCCAAGAACGCGCAGGAGGCGCACGAGGCCATCCGGCCCACGCGGCCGTCGGACGTCCGGCCCGACGGAAAGGGCCTGCCGCCGGCGCTCACGGGCGAGCAGCGCGCGCTGTACGCGCTGATCTGGCGGCGCGCGGTGGGGAGCCAGATGTCGCCCGCGCAGGTGGCCGGGGTCACCGTGGACGTCGAGAGCGCGCTGAGGGGAGTTGGGATTGGCGGCGGCGCCGCCGGGGGAGAGGAGGCGGAGGAGGGCGGCGCCGTCGCCGTGAAGCGGCTGCGGCGGCGCTCCTTGCCCTCTGCCGCCGCCGACGAGGGCGCGCAGGAGCAGCAGCGGCGGCCGCCGCCGCCGGCCCTGTTGCTGCGTGCCACGGGCAGCGCCGTCTCGTTTGACGGCTACCTGGCGGTCTACGGCGGCGCGTCCTCCTCGGCCGGCAGGGGCGCCGCCGCCGCCCTCTCCGGGCGGGAAGGAGAGGACGAGGGCGGCGAGGAAGGGGGGCGGGACGACGACGTCGATGCGCCGGGCGGCAGGGACGGGCCCGGCGGCGGCGTTGACGGCGGCGTCGCTGCCGCCATGGCCGACGCCAAGTCCCTCGGCCTGCTTCAGGAGGGCCAGACCGTCGTGCTCGCGCGCGCCGACGCCGATGCCCACGTCACCCGCCCCCCGCCGCGCTACAACGACGGCTCGCTCGTGCGCGCCCTCGAGGAGGCCGGCGTCGGCCGCCCCTCGACCTACGCGCCTGTCCTCAGGCTGCTCGAGGACAGGGGCTATGCCGCCCGGGGCAACGGCGGCGGCAACGGCGACGGCAACGGCAACGGAAACGGCGACGGCAACGGAATCGGCAACGGTGGCGGCGGCGGGCCCGACCCAGCAGCGGCCTCCTCCCCCGCTCCCGCCCCCACGTACTCTCCCCCGCCCCCGACCGGCCGCGCCCTGGCTCCCACGCCCATGGGCCGCCTGGTGTCCTCCTTCCTGGCCGCCCGCTTCTCGCGCTACGTCGACCCCCACTTCACCTCTGCGGTCGAGGCGCGCCTCGACGCGGTGGCGGCGGGGAAGGAGGCCTGGCGCGGCGTGCTGGGCGGGTTCTGGGGCCCGTTTCGGGAGGCGTGCGCGGAGGCCACCGGGTTGAGCGTGGAGCAGGTGTTCAAGGAGCTGGACGCGGCGCTGGAGCCGTACCTCTTCCCTAGGAGGAGGGCCGCGCTCGCCGTGGCGACCAGAGGGGACGACGCTCCCGCCGCCGCCGTCGCCGCCGCCGCCGCCGGCGAGTCGCATCAACGAGAAACGGGGGCGCACGACGCGCACGACCCGCGCCGCTGCCCGCTCTGCGGCGGCCGCCTCGAGCTCAAGCCCGCGCGCGGGTCCTTCGCCTTCATCGGGTGCGGCAACTACGCCACAAAGCGGTGCGCGTACGCGCGCCCGATCGCCGGCGCCGGCTCGGGGGTGGCCGGCGGCGGCTTCGACGGGGGCGAGCAGGAGGGCCTGCTCGAGATGCTGCAGCGCGCGCGCGACGACGCCGCCGACGCCCTCGCCTTGCCCTCGGAAGAGGGTGGGGGTGGCGGCGAGGCCGCAGGCGCCCCCCTGCGCGCGCAGCGGCTGGCGGCGCTCGAGTCGGCCGAGGCGGCGCTCGCGCTCGGCGGCGCGGGGCGCGTGCTCGGGCGCCACCCGGAGACGGGCCAGCTGGTCGTCGCGCGCCTGGGCCCGTACGGGGCCTACGTGCAGCTCGGAATGGAGCCGATGGCCGCCCCCGCGCCGGCGGAGGAGGCGGAGGCGGGGCAGGAGCGGCGCGAGCAAGGCGAGGCGGGCGAGGCCGCGGCGACCGCCGAGAGGAAAAAGCCCAGGAAGAAAAGGCTCCCGGCGCCGCCAAAGCCCAAGCGCGCGTCCCTCCCCTGCGCTCCTGGCCAGGCCCCCGCGGCCGCGCTCGCGGCCGCGACCCTCGACCGCGCGCTGGCCCTGCTGGCCCTGCCGCGCGCCCTGGGCCCCCACCCGGACGACGGCGAGCCCGTCGTCGCCGCGCGAGGGCCCTACGGCCCCTACGTCAAGCACCGCACGCTGAGCGCGCCCTTGACGGCAGCGGTGACGGCGGGGTCGTCTTTCGGGGGCCGGCGCCGTCGCGCTGGCGTGAGGGCGGGCGACTCGGACGACGGGGGCGGCGGGGGCGCGTCCGATCCTCCCGTCCCGCCGCCGCCGCCGCCGCCGCCGCTGCTGGCGCCCGAGACCGTCACGCTCGCCGAGGCGGTTGACCTGCTGGCGCGGCGCGCCGAGCGCCTGCGCGCGCGCGGCGTCGAGGACCCCTACGACGCGGCGGCGGTGTCGGCGTCCTCGCCGCGCGGGCGCGCGCTCGCGGCGGCGGCGGCAGGGGCCAGGAAGAAAAAAGCGGCCAAGGCGCCCTCCGCAGCCGCAACGGCAGCGGCCGAGAAGAAAAAGCGGGGCTCGGCAAAAGTTGGCGCAAAGGAGGCGGCGCCGCCGTCAAGGGTTGCCGCGGCCCGCAAGTCGCGCGCGTCGTCTAGCAACACCACCACGTCCGCGACCCCCCCCTCGACGTCCGGATACGTGCTCTTTGTGCGCGAGCAGGGGCCCGCCGTGCGGGCGCAGGCGACGGCCGGCGGCGGGCCCGGCGCCGGCCTGGTTGCGGTGGCGGGGGCCTGGCGAGCGCTGTTGGAGTCGGAGCGGGACGAGTGGCGCCGGCGCGCCAAGTCGGCCGTCGGCGTCTAGTCCGTCAGACGGTTACAGTCTCGGGTCGTCTGTTCTTTAGTTGCAGGGATCGAAAATGTTACGGCGTCAAAAGAGGCACGCGACGGCCGCGTGCGTGTGTTGCGCGGCGTGTTTTTTTCTCCCTCCCGCCCCACCTCCGCCCCCCCCTTCCCTCGCCCTCCCCTCGTCCTCTCACGCCTTGTCGAGCGCGTCGCAAAAGTGCTGCCAGTCGACCATGACGCCCTCTCCGCCGCCGCCGCCGCCGCCGCCGCCGCCGCCCGTCACAAACCCGTTGCGCGCGTCGCACACAAACGCCTGCTGCTGCGGCGACAGCGCGAGGCCCACGGACGCCATTCCCGCCCCAAAGGCCGCCCACGGGAGCAGCGACGACGACGGCGCGCATCCGCCCGCGCCCTTGCCCCCGCCCCCGGCCGACATGGCCCCGAGCACGTGCCGCACCGCAGCCGCGCCCCCGCGCGCCGAGGCCGCCAGCTCGCGCGCCACGCCCGCCGCCAGCCGCGCGTCGGCCGAGGCCTGCGCGTTGTCGGCCGCCGCCCGCTCGGGCGCGTACAGCGCAAAGGCGTCGGCGTCGCCCAGCATCGTCGCCACGAGCGGCTCGTACGGCAGCGACCCCGTGCCCAGCGGGTCCCACGCCGCAAACAGCGACAGCAGCACGTCGTCGCCGAGCTGCAGGCCGAACGCCTCGCCCATCGAGCGGAAGTCCTCGAGCGCCACGCGCCCCGTTCCCGCAGCGTCATAAGCGCGGAACAGCCGGCGCACCCGAAAAGCGTTGTCGCCGCTGTTTGTCACCTTGGCCAGCAGGCGCTCGCGCATGCGGGCGAGAGTCGCGCGCAGGGCGGCGGGGCCGACGCGCGACTGCGCCGAGGCGTAGCGCGAGAGCAGGGCGGCGGACGAGGCGGCCGTTGGCGCGGCCGCCAGCGACAGCCTCTCGAGCTCCTTGTTGCGCATGGGCGAGCGCACACGCGCAAAGGCGGCCGAGGGCGCGGCAAAGGCCTCGGAGGCGGTCGAGCGGGCCGAGCGGCACGCGGCGCCCCGGCACGCGGCGTCGCCGTGGTCGAGGCCGCCCGGGGCCACGCCGATCGCGGCCGACTCGTCCTTGCGCGCCGACGGCTGGGGCCCAGGGAAAGCTTGGAGGACGGGGAACAGGTTGTTGTTGTTGAGAGACGGCGAGGACGGCGGCGCTGCCTCTGCGGAGCGCGCCGCCGCGCCCCCCCAGCCTCCGTCGCGGAGGGCCGTCGCTGTCGCCGTCGCCGCCGCCGCCGACGCCTGCGCCAGCGCGGGGGTCTTTGCGTTGACCGCGCGCACGCCCGGCCTGAAGCCCGTGTAGCCCGGCATTCTCGCCTGCGATACCAAAAAGGTCTCCAGGTCGCCGCCGCCGCCGTTTCCGCCGCCGCCGTTTCCGCCGCCGCTCGCCGACATGGTCAAACACTTTTTGTTTTTGGTCGGGGAAAATGAGATCGTCTTTTTTTGCTGGTGCCGCTGATTTCTGTGGCTGTGTGGCGCTTGAAAGACACAAGGACAGGTCGTCGTCAACGATGCATGCGTGTTGGTTGCAGGGGGGATGCTGGCCTTTCTTTTGTAGGGGTGAAAGGCGGCGCGCGCTTGGTCCTTGCAGCGAAAGAACGACGTCGACGGCGACAACGAGAGAGCGAGCGAGTCCCGAGCGAGAAGCGACTCACCCCACGTCACCCATTCCCTTTTGTTTCCGCCTCTTTCTCTCATTCGGATCTCATCCCTCCCGCCTCCTCAAAAATTGCCTCTGCCCGCCCGATTGGGCCGCTCCCTCACGCAGCACCGGCAGCACGAGCAGCTGCGGTCGGAAGCAGAGAGAGCGCCGAGACGCTGCTCCCCACCCGCAGCTCCAAGAAGGCTCCCCAAGCGGGCTGCTAGCTCGAGCGCGATAACAACCACCAGCGCTGCCGGAGCAACAGATCGAGAAAGAAGCGCCTTTGCGCGGGCGCAACGCGTGACCGCTGGCGGCGGCGACGACGAAGAGCTCGAGCCGTCCCGCCGCCGCCGTCGCGCGCGCGCAAACGCAGACGCGCGAGGTAAAATGGCCGGCGCGCGCCACTTTCTCGGCACCCTCTTTTGGGGCGGCGTCGGGGCCAAGGTGTTCACGGACACGGTGGCGTCCCTCATGCAGGTCGAGGGCGTGTCCATGCAGCCCCTGCTCAACCCGGGGGCGCCGCCGCCGCCCGGCGTCGGCGTCGTCAGCGGCGGCATCGGCAGCGGCGGCGGCGGCGGCGGCCCGGCCCCGGCCTCGGCCGCGCGCGCCGGCTCTTTGCCGGCGGCGGCGGCGGCGGCGGCGGCGGCCAGCACGGACTTCGTGCTGGTCGACCACTTCAGCGTGCAGGTCCTCCGGCGCGTGCGGCGCGGGGACGTCGTGGTCCTGGTCGCGCCCGACGACCCGGCCATGCTGATGGTCAAGCGCGTGGTGGCGCTGCCGGGCGACGAGCTGCGGCTCGGGCGGGGACCGTGGGCGGCGGCGGCGGCGGCGGCGGAGGCGGCGGCGACGCCGCGGGGGGCGGGAGGGGCCCGCGGCGGCGGCGGCGGCGGCGAAGCCGAAGTTGAGGGCCGCGCCGGCTCCCCGGCGGGTGCCTCGGCTAGAGCGGCGGCTGCTGGATCGCAAGGAACCGGACGAGCGAAAGCAGCAGCAGCAGCAGCAGCGGCAGCGGCGGCAGCGGCAGCAGGACGAAAAGAGGAGGGCGAGGGCGGCGCGGCGGCCGACGCCGCGACCGTCGTCGTGCCGGCCGGGCACTTTTGGGTCGAGGGGGACAACCGGGCGCTCAGCACCGACTCGGCGTCGACGTTCGGCCCGATGCCGCTGGGCCTGCTGCGCGGGCGCGTCGTGGGCGTGCTGTGGCCCCCTTGGCGGGTCGGCGGCATCGAGCGCCGCGAGCCCGAGGCCGGGCGGTTCGTCTCGATGGCCGCCGCCGGCGAAGACGCGTTGCGCAGCGGCGGGGCGCGCGCCTAGAACCCAAACGCCTCGCCGGGTGCCTCTCGCTCCCGCCAGTTTTACACGACCTCCTTCTCATCAACACAGCGGCCTCCCCTTTGTACTCCTTCTCCCCCACCTCCTCCTCTTCTCCTCTTCTTCTTGCATTTGGGCGCGGGTGTGATCGACAACTGCCGACAACATCGGGTTTTGGGGGGATTGGGCGCGCCCTTTTTCCGCCAGACTGAGCAACCCCGCGTATAAAGGGTGTCATGATATCATGACGGAGCATCGCCATGAGCGGGACCGCAACGGGGAGGCGGCCAGGCGGAGAGGCGGCAGCAGCGTGTCCCCAACGCGACGAGCAACTCCGCAATCGCCGAGACAAGCAGCCGCGGCACCAGTGGGCAATCGGCGCGCGCGTCGGCGCGACCGCCTCGCACTGCTGCTGCTGCCGCTGCTGATTGCCGCCTCGACCATCGGCCTGATCGCGCTCGCGCGCCACGGAGCCAACGACGACAGCGCCGGCGGAATCGTCAGCGGGGCGCGCGCGGCCGCGACGACGACGACGACGACCAAGGCGGCGCCCCTCCAACACCTGCAGCGCCGCCGTGCCCTGCTGGCCGGCACAACCAGCCAGGAGGCCGGCACCGCCGCAGCAGCAGACGCAGACGGCGAGGCGGCCGGCATCGCCGCCGCCGCCGCGACGCCTGCCCCCCCCGCACAGAGCCTCCCGACGCTCCCGGACGCCGCCGCCGCCCCCCTGCCGCCGCCGCCGCTGCCGCCGCCGCCGCCGCGCCTGCTTGACCTCGCCGCCCGCTGCCACGGCGCCGAGGGCTCCTGGTGCGCCGCCTTTTACACGCAGCGGCCCCTGCTCCCCCGGCCGCCCCCCGTGCACGGCAAGCGCTGCCCCGGAGACTGCTCCGCCGGCCTCGGCGTTTGCCACGCGGACTCGGGGCGGTGCGACTGCCCCGCGGGCTGGCGCGGCGACGACTGCGCCTCGCCCGACCCGCGCCCGTGCACGAATCGCTACCGGGACCGGCCGGGCGACCCGTCGCCGGCCTCGCACATCGGCCCGGACGGGCGCGACCTGGACATCTCTGCGCCCGGGTTCACCTACTCGCGGTGCGCGGGCGTGTGCGACGCCGAGACGGGCGCGTGCTTCTGCGATGGCGAGGCGCACGGCCGGCGGCCGGCGCCCGCGGGGTCGCCTCCTGGCACGCCGCCGCTGCGGGAGGGGCGCCCGCTGGCCTCGCCCTGCTCGTGGCTCACGACCGACGCGCAAGGCAGGCCCATTGGGTGGGGCGGGCCCCCGGGCGTGCCCTGGGCGTCGCTGTACGGACCAAAGGGCTGGTGCCAGGCGGACGCGGCCGACGCCGCCTTCTCCGCCCCCGCCGCCGCCGCTGCCTCTGCGGGCGCCGCTGCCACACTCTCGTGCGGGTGCGCGCTGGACGGGCGCGGCGGGCCCCTGTGCGACCTGCCCGCCGAGAGCTACTGTCCCAACCAGTGCAGCGGCCACGGCGAGTGCGCGCGCGGGTTCTGCAGGTGCGCGCGCGGATGGTACGGCCTCGACTGCGCGCGCAGGGCGGCGTGGGCGGACGAGGACGAGGACGAGGACGGGGGCGAGGACGGGGGCGCGGGCGACGACGCCGGGCAGGAGGACGGAGGGGGGTCGGCGGCGGCGGCGGCGGCGGCGGCGGCGGCGGCGGCGGCGGCAAGCGCGACCGACGGGGCGGCCGCCTTTGCGGCGATGGCGGCCGCCGGCGATGAGGCGCCTCTGGCAGCATCGGACGGCCGAGCTAATGGCAGACAGCGACCCGAGGGCGCCGCCGCCACCGCCGCCGCCGTTTCCGCCCGCGCCGGCCCCCCGCGCCTCCTGCCGCCCGGCGCCGACGTCGTGGCCGAGCGCCCCTGGCTCGAGGAGGTCACCGTGGACCCGTGGTCGCGGGCGCAGGTCCCCGCGCACGCGCTCGTCGAGGCCGCGGCGGCGGCCGTGGCGGCGGCGGCGGGAGGCCGACAAGGCGGAGGAGAAGGGCAAAAAGCAGGAGGAGAACAAGCGGCCGCCGCCGCCGGCGCCGACGCTGACCTGGCGCTCGCGCTCGAGGGCGACCTCTTCGCCGCCTCGGGCGGGGACATCGCGTCGCTGACGGCCGCGGCGCTCGCGGAGGAGCTCGAGGGGATCACGATCCCGGGCCAGGGCGAGGCCGCCGGCGGGTCTGGCGACGGCGACGGCGACGGCGGGGGGATCGCACGCGTGAACGGCGCCGACGGCGGCGGCGAGGGCGCCGCCCGCATCGACGACAACCGGCGGCGGCGGCAGCGCCAGCGCCAGCGGCGGCGCCTGCACCGCTACTTCTGGGCGGGCGCCGGCGCGGGGCCCTGGCGCCCTCCCGTCCGCCGCCAGCAGCGCAGGCGCGCCCCTGGCCCCGGGGACGGCGCCGACCTTGCCTCGTCCTTGTTGGCGTCGCCGTCGGCGTTCCCCGGGGGCGGCGGCGGCGGCGCCGGCGGCGGCGGCCTGCAAGAGTGGGGAGGGCAGAGCCTCGTCCGGACGCGGCGCGCCTCGGCCACGCGCGCGCGCCCGCAGCGCCTGCGGCCGCGCATCTTCGTGTACGACATGCCCGCGCCCTTTGTGTCGCGCATGCTGCAGTACCGCGCGGTGCGGGCGCGCTGCACCTGGCGCGTCTTTGGGACGGGAGGGCAAGAGCCGACGACGGGGGCGGCGGCGGCGGCGGCGGCGCGGCAGCCCGCCGACGCCGACGGCAACGGCAAGGGCGGCGGCGGCGGCGGCCCCGGCCTGCGCGGCGGCGCCGCCCTCAACGCCACCGACTTCAGCCCCTACGCCTACCCCACCGAGTCCCTGCTCCACGAGCTCCTCCTGCGCTCCGAGCACCGCACCCTCGACCCGGACGAGGCCGACTTTTTCTACGTGCCGCTGTACGCCTCGTGCTTCGTTGACGGAGTCTTCGGCGCCGCCGACGCGCCCTGGTGGCACGCGCCCTCGAAGTCGCGCGTCAAGGGCGCCTCGGTGATGGCGGCCGCGGCCCTCGAGTGGGTGCGCGCCAACCACCCCTACTGGGACCGCAAGGGCGGGGCCGACCACGTGTGGCTCTTCTCGCACGACGAGGGCGCGTGCTGGGCGCCGGCAGAGGTGCTCTCAACAGGGCTGGTGCTGAGCCACTGGGGCCGCGAGGGCGGCGGCAGGGGAGGGTGGGCGCGCGGGGGCACGGCCGCGGCCTTGCCGGTGAGCGAGGCGCCCGACCCGCAGCTCAACTACACGATCAACATCGGGGACGACCCGCGCTTGGGCGCCGGAGGCGTCGACCTCGCGGCGGCGGCGGCAAAACGGGTCGCGGGCGCGGCCGGCGCCGCCGCCCCCCCAGCCGCCGCCGCCGCCGCCTCTTGGCACGAGGCGCTGGGCATCGGCACTCAGCCCTGCCACGACGCCTCGTCCGGCCGCCACCTGCTGATCCCCGCCTTCCGCCCCCCGCCCCACTACCACGGCTCGCCCTACCTGGGGGCGCCGGAGCCGCGCAACGCGCCGCGCGACGTGCTCCTGCTGCTGCGGGGCGAGATGGGCGTCGCCTTTGACGAGGACGAGGGCGAGGACGAGGGCGAGGGCGGCGGCGGCGAGCGCGGCGGCGACGAGAGCGCCGCCGCCGCGCCCCGTCGTCCTCCCCCTTCCATGAAGGAGCGCCCCACCCGCCCCCCCTCCTTCTCCCGCGGCGTGCGCCAGCGCCTCGCCCGCGCCGCGCGCCAGGGCCGATGGCGCGAGCGCCACGGCGTCTGGGTCGGCCCGCCGCGCGCCCTCGCCCGCCACGCCGGCCGCGCGGGCACGGCCTCTGCCCTGGCCGCGCTCGCCGCCAGCCGTGGCGCCGGCGCGGGCCTCGCCGGCGCCGCGGGCGCGGCGGTTGCGGCCGCCACCTCGGGCGACGGGGACAACTCGCGCATGCTCGCGCGCTCGGTCTTCTGCCTGGTGGCGCCCGGCGAGGGCGGGTGGACCGGCCTGTTCGAGGACGCGGTGCTGCACGGGTGTATCCCCGTGTGGATGACCGACGGCGTCCGGCCGCCCTTCGACGGCGTTCTGAGATGGCGCAAATTCGCGCTCGAGGTGCCCGAGGCCGACGCCGAGCGCCTTCCCCAGATCCTGGCGGCCGTGAGCCCGCGGCGCGTGGCCGGCATGCAGCGGCGGCTCGCGCTGACGTGGCACCGGTACGCGTGGCTGGCGCACCCCTTGCTGCGGCGCGCGGCGAACGAGGCGCTGCGGCGCAACCACCAGCGCTCGGAGTGGATCGCGCCCGCCCTGGAGCTGCACGCGGGGGCGGCGCGGCGGCGGCCCGCGGTGGGGCTGGCGCCCGGGCTGGCGCCGCTGCCGGGCGACGGAGGCGGGGGGGTATGGGCCGAGGAGGGGGGCGGCGGCGGCGGCGGCGGCGGCGGCGGCGGCGGGATCGGGGCGGGGCGGGGCGTCGACACTGGCGCGTCCGCGGCCGTCGGCGGGCCGGAGCGGTGGATCTCGCCGCTCGGGCCCGAGGAGGCCCAGGACGACGCCTTTGCGACCATCCTGCAGTGGCTCTACTCGCGCATGCCGGACGTCGCCGCGCAGCAGCAAGAGCAAGAGCAGCAGCAGCAAGAGCAGCAGCAGCAGCAGCATCAGCAGGAGCAAGGGGGCGGCGCAGCTGCGTCCGGCGCCGACACTGACGACGCCGACGACGTCTCGGGCCCCGCGGCCGCGCGCCTCCCGCCCCACCGCCGCGCCATCGCCCCCTGGGAGGTCCTGCGGGGCGCGGGGCCCACGGTGCGCCACCCGGACCTCGAGCTCGAGTCCGACGGGCCCTTTGCCGACGAGGGCCCGGGCGGCGGCGACGGCGACGACGACGCTCCCGGCGGCGGCGGCGGCGGCGGCGGCCCCGTGCTCTCGGCGAGCGCGGCCGACGCCGACGCCCTGGAGATCGCGCTCTGGGACGGCCGCCCCCTGCTGGACGACGGGCGCGGGGGCGCGATGCTGACGCGGCACGGGGCGGACCCGCCGCGCGAGCGCGCCGAGAAGCAGGAGGCAAGCTGGGCGCGGCGCGGCGAGCAGCTGCCGTCGAGCCTGGCAGCGGCCATCTCGGCGGCGGGCACGGCCGAGGCGGGCGGCGGGGACGCGGAGTAGGGGGTCTGCTCAGGTCGGTCAGGGTGCTCGGATGCAGCGGCGGGCGAGCAGCGGCGAGCAGCGGCGAGCAGCAGCAGCAGCAGCAGCAGCAGCAGCAGCAGCAGCAGCAGCAGCAGCAGCAGCAGCAGCAGCAGCCCAGTGGGATTTGCCCCCGCCTTGGCTGCAAAAACCCGATGGTCGACGGCGCCCTTTTGGGGGAAGGTTTGGTCCGAAGTCCACGACTTTCAAAGCAAAGACACACACAATATGAGCGGGGCCCAACTGATCGTCGGCCCCTCAAGACTTTCGACTTGTACAGGAAACCACCCAACGCGCGAACCTTGACTCGCGGGAGACCGAATCTTGCAACACGACCGAGGCCCCAACGAATTTTCCGAGAGAGACGCGTCAGAGAGGGATGGAGGCGCGCGCGCTGGGCGTGGCGGCGGTGCACGAGGAGCAGGCGTTTGGACTCGTCCGCGTCAACGTGCGGGGCCTCGCGCAGTGGGACGAGCGGGACAAGCCGGCTACCAGCGGCGACGGCGACGGCCACGGCGGCGACGCGCCGCCCGCGGCCGCCGCTTCTTCCTCCGCCGCGCGACGGCCACAGCAACCCTTTCCGACCAGTTGGGGCTGGGGCGAGCTCTTGGACGAGACGACCGCCCCCACCGCGGAAGACCTGGCGACAGTGCGGCTGCGACTTTGGCTGGAGCCGGCGCGGCGGCGAGGAGGGCCGGTGACAGCAGCGCCCCTGACGGCACGATTCGGCGCGTCCGGCCGAAGCCGCGGCGCCAGCACCGCGCTCTTCGCCGCGCCCCTGGACGCCATCGCGGGCGCCCGCGTCGTCGTCGAGGCCGAGGCCTACCCGCCCCGCGCGCCGCAGCAGCGGCCCGAGGACAGCGCACTCAGGCGAGCGCCGCCGCCGCCGCGCGCGACGGCCCTCTTCCGCGGGTCGTGCGACCTCGCCCGCCTGCTCCGCCCCGTGCCGACCAACCTGGCGCAGTGCGCGCGGTACAGCGCGACGGACGAGGACGGCGACGAGCGGGCAAAGGTGCAGCGCTGGCAGACGAGCGCAGGACGAGCGGGGGTGGCGGCAGCAGCGGGGCCAGCAGCAGCAGGAGCAGCGGCAGCAGCAGCAGCAGCGGCGGCAGCAGCAGCGGCAGACGGGGGGGACTCGAGTCGGGTGCTAGTTTTGCACGCGGTGCGCGGGGCATCATCAGCAGCAGGCGCGGGGCGAGGGGCGACAGCGGCCGCGGCCGCCGCCCGGCCGCCGGCTCTCCTGCTGCGCCTGTCTGCGCGGGCCGCCAGCGCCGACTGGCGCGCCGGGCTGCTGCCGCCGCAAACGCCGCTGCCCGTGCCGCCCACGCCGCCCATCGGCCCCTTGCTCACCCTTTGCTTGCGCGTTTGCGGCCTCGAGCTCGCGCCGTCCGCCGCGCTCAAGGCCGCCGCGGTCCCCGGGGGCGCGCGGCTGGCCGTGCGCTGCGGGCGCGCCGTGCTCGTCGTGCCCGTGGCGGCCTTGCCGGGCGGCAGCGGCGGGGGCGGCGGCGGCGGCGGCGCTATCGGCGCGTCCCGGCGCATGCTCGCCCCGCACGCCCCGCACGTCTGGGAGGACGGCTGGCAGCGGCCGCGGCCCGAGACCTCGCCGCCGCCGCCGCCGCCACCGTCGCCGCCGCCGGAGCGCGCGAGCGCCCCGCCGCCGCCGCCGCCGCCGGCGCCCCGCGCCGCCGCGTGGCGCTCGCTCGCCATGTCGCGCTGCCCGCCGCCGCCGCCGCCGCCCGCCGACGCCACCGCCACGCTCATAACCGGGCCGAGCGGCAGGGGCGGCGCTGTCAAGCGCGTCGGCCGCCAGCCGCCGCCCTCGCCGCCCTCGCCGTCCGCGCCGCCCGCGCCGCACGGGCCGCCCGCGCCGCCCGCGCCGCCGCCGCCCGAGCTCGTCGTCGCCTGCCACGTGCCGCGCGTGCGCCTGTCGGCCGCCGTCTTCTGCGAGGCGGCGGCCGCGGCCGCGACCGGCCGCAAGGACGAGCACGACGACGCTCTGGTGCTGGGCCACGCCGCGATGCCGCTCGAGCTGCTGTCGCTGCTGCTGGCGCAGTGGTCGCGGTCGCCGCCGCCCCCTGCCGGCGACGAGGGCAGCGGCACCAGCAGCGGCAGCGGCACCAGCAGCGGCAGCGGCACCAGCAGCGGCAGCGGCACCAGCAGCGGCACCCGCGGCGGCGGCCACACCTTTCGCCTGCCGCTGCTCTGCCGACCCTCCTCCTTCTCCTCCTCCTCCTGCTCGTCCTCCGCTGCCGCCGCCACGGCGTCTGCCGCCGCGCCCGACCTCGCCGGCTGGCTGTCGCTCGAAGTGTCGGTCGTCGGCCTGAGCGCGTCGGGCCCCGGAGGGGCAGGAGGAGGCGGCGGCGGAGCGGGCGCCCCGCCGCGTCCGCTCGCCTCCCCCCTGCGCCTGGCGCTCGCGCTCGCGCGCGTGCTCGGGGGCTACGCCCGCCCGCCCCTGCCGGCCGATGCGCTGGCCGCGGGCGGGGGTCTGCTTCAATTGAGCGCCGCGCAGGTGCGGCGCCCGCCCCCGCCGCTACCCCCCGACGACGGCGACGGCGATGTCGCAGCGCGGTCCCTCGCCCCCCCCCACCACCACCACCACCACGGGCCGGCGACGCCAGAGGGGGCGCCGGGGCTGGTGCGCTCGCTCCACGCGCGCTCGGCCGCGCGCCGCCTGGGCGCCGTCGGCCGTGTGCCCCCGGCGGCCGCCGCCCTCCTCGTCGGCGGGGGCGTCCCGCCGCACGCCCTGCTGCCGGCAGCGCGCTACCGCCAGGCGCAGCAGCAGCAGCAAGAGGACCGCGGAGAAGAGCAAGACCAAGGGCAGCAGTTTGTCCTCGTCGCCGCCGCCGCCGCGCGGGGGGGAGGGGCCGACGCCGCCGCCGCCGCGCGCGCCGCGGCCGCCACCCGCGCCGCCGCCTCGCACTTAACCGTTGCGCGCGCCAAGGCCACGCTCGACCGCCTGCGCGGCGTCGGCTTGCGCGCGGGGGGGGCCGCGGCCCGCTTTGCCGAGCTGCGAGACTGGCGCCGGCCGCGAGAGACATGGCTCGCCCTGTACGCGGCGTTCGTGCTGTGCTTCCGCACGCGCCCGGCGCTCGTGCTGCTGGCCGCGCTCGCGTGCTGGGCCTCGCTCGGGGGGCTGCGGCGCCGGGCCGCGCGCGCGCTCGCGGGATCGACCGCGGCGGCTGCCGGGGCGCGAGGCGGGCAGGAGGCGTCGGCCGACGCCGCCGCCGTGCGGGCGGCGACTGCGGCGGCCCAGGCAGAGGCGCGCGCCGTCGCAGCGTGGCGCCCGCCGCGGCCGCTTTTGCTGCTGGACGAGGACGACGGCGGCGCCGGCGGCACCGACGCCGCGACGGCGGCCGACGCCGGCGCCCCTGCCGCGCGCGCCTTGCTCGGGACGTCTCGCGCCCGCGCCCGCCGGCGCCTTGCGACCGCCGCTGCCGCCGCCGCCGCCGCCGCCGAGCCCCGCACCGCGGGCAGCGGCCGCGGGCGGGCGCGCCGCGCGCTCGAGCTCTTCTCCGTGGCCCGGACCGCCCTCGGCCGCGTCGACGCCGGCATCCGCGCCGCCGCCGACGCCGAGGGCGCCGCCTCGGTCGCCGTGGCCGCGGCCGAGCGCGTCTTCGCGTTGGTCCCCGCGGCGTTTTCCGGCGGCGGCGCGAGCGGCGAGCCTGTCGCCGCCGCGCTGGTCTGGGCGACGGCGGTCTGCGCCGCCGCTGCGGCCGCCTTTTTTGGCCCGGCGCCCGTTCTGTTTGCGTCCGTCGTGTTTATGCTCCGGCCGCCGCGGCTGAGGCCGGTGGCCGGTGCCGACGGCGCAGAGGCGATTTGGTTGCGGCTCGGCGGGTGAGCTTGCAAAAGCAAAGTGGAAACGACCATCTGTCTCTCTCGAGCGACGCCCCCGCCCTCGCGCTTCGCGGCGGGCGACGAGGCCTGGGCCGTGAACGTCCTTTTCTACAGGAGCGCGACCCCACCGTATGGCTATTGCCTCGATCCTCAACTTTCTCGACATTTACAAAACACGCTCATGAATTGAATGATCCGTCCTCGACACGGCGCCGCGGAGAGAGGAGGCGGAGGAGACGCGAGCACCGCGCTAGCGCCGACACGCCCGCTCCTCCCCCCCGCGACGCCATATGCGCCCCGCGCGCGCGAAACGCGCATCAAACGCCGGCGCGTGATCGTCGATGTGGCGAACTCAAGCGGCGGCGTGGCCGCAGTGGCGGTGGCGCGGCGACCGACCCCCTTTCCGCCCGCCGCCGCCGCGCCTATCGCCGCCGCCGCCGCCGCCGTCGGCGCCCTCGCAAGCCGGCTGCCCAACCCGGCGCTGCAACGGGCCGTGGCCGCGTGCGCGTCCTGGCAGGACTGTGCGGCCCTGCTGAGCGGCCCGCACGCGCCGCGCCTGGACGCCATGCTCGTCTGCGCCCTGGCCACGCGCGCGGCGCAGCTGGGCGGAGGGGGCCCAGTGGAGGCAGAGTCGGTCTTGGGGGCGACGGCGGGGGCGGACGGCGCTCCTCCTCCCCGGCCCTCATATGCCGCCTTTGTGCGAACCCTGGCGTCGGCCGCCCTGGAGCGCGCCCCCTCCTCGCGCCCGCAGCAGTTTGCGCAAGTGGCCGTGTCCCTGGCGCGGCTCGTGACCGGCGGACGAGCAGGCGAAGAGAGCAGCGTCGACCACTGGCGGCAGCGGCAGCGGCGGCGAGGCGACAATGGCGGCGGCGGCGGCGGCGGCAACAGCCCTTCCCTAGATCTCCGCCCGTGGCTCGACCGCTACCTCACGGCGGCCGAGGTGCACCTGCCGCGGTTCTCCGCGCGGCGGCTGTGCCAGCTGGCGTGGGCGGCGGCCAAGTTGTCGACGGCCGGCGACGAGGGCGGCGCGCGCGCGCGGCAAGGGCCATCGACGGCGCCATCGCCGCCACCGCCGCCGCCGCCGCCGCCGCCGTCTCCGTCTCTGTCTCCGCTGCCGGCGGGCGAGCGCTGGTGGGCCTCGCTGCTGTCCGAGGCGCAGGACCGGCTCCCCGCGCTGCGCGACGGGCGCGACTGGTCCAACCTGCTGTGGGCGCTCGCGCGCCTGGGCGTGGCGGTCCTCCCGGGCTGGGCGGACGACGCGCTCGCGGCGCTCGTCTCGACAAGGACGGGCGTCGGCGGCGGCGGCGGCGGCGGCGGCGGCGGCGGCGGCGGCGGCGGCGGCGGCGGCGGCGGCGGCGGCGGCGGCGGCGGCGGCGGCGGCACCGGCGGCGACATAGGCGCCCCCCCCTCTCCTGCTCCTCTTCCTCCTTCGTCGCCCGTCCTCGCCACCATGCGGCCGCGCGAGCGTGCCACGGTGCTCTGGGCGCTGGCCCGCATGGGAGTCGCGCCGCCGCCCGGGTGGGTCGCGCGCGAGCTGGCGCCCGCGCTGCTGTGCCGGCCCTCGGCGGACGAGCGGCGGGCGGAGCAGGCGCGGCGTCGAGAGCGGCGCGAGCGGCCGTGGCGGGGGCAAGCGGCGCTGCCTCTTCACCTTTTGCCAGAGCAGCAGCATCAAGGCGACGGCGACGACGCAGCGGAGCCCGAGTCGGCGCGTGACGTGGCCGCGTCGCTCTGGGCGCTCGCGCGCTGGCAGCGGTTTGGGCCGCAGCCCGACATTACGGCGGCGGCGGCGCCTTTTTTTTCTGCTGCTGCCGCCGCCGGCGCCGCTGCCCCTGTCGTCCTTGCCGACGCGCTGGCCGCGCGCGCAGCGCTCGCGCTCGACCGCGAGCTGCCCTCGGACGGCGCCGCTCCGTCCTGCGCTGCCGCTGCCGCCGCCGCCGCAGCCGCTGCCGAGTCTCTGACCGTGGCCCTGGCGTCGCTGGCGCGACTGCCCACTCATACCAGAGCGGGCCTCGCCGCGTCCGCCCCCGCCGCCCCCGCCTCCGCGGCCGCCTTCGCCGCCGCCGCCGCCGCCCCCACGCCCGACCGCTGGCTGTCCCTCGCCCGCCGCGCCCTCCCCTCGCTCTCGGGCCGCGCCCTCGCGCGCCTGGCCCGGTCCGTCGCGTCCCTGCGCGCGCGCCCGCCGCCCGAGTGGATGCGCGCGCTGCAGCTGCGCGCCCTGCGGCTGCTGGCCGGCGGCGCGCTGGCCGCGCGCGAGCTCGCCGCCGTGCTGCGTCTCTTCTGCTCGGCGCGCTGGTCCCCCGGGTCCGCGTGGTGGGCCGCGGTGCTGTCGGCGACGGCCCCTGGGGCGGGCGGTGGCGGGATGCTGCGGACGGCGCCGCTGCGCGAGGTGGCCGCGCTGGCGCACGCGTGCAGAGGGGCGCTGGGCGTGGGGGCGGCGGCGCTGGCGGGGCGTCGGCGGCGGGGCCCGGGCGGGCGAGCGAGGGCGGTGGCGGCGGCGGCGGCGGGCGACGGAGGAGGAGCAGGGGGGGGGTTGCTGGCGGCGGTCGTGCTCGGCGCGCGGCGGCGCGCGGTGGTGTCGCGGTGGGCGGATGCGCTGTGGGAGCGGGCCGCGGGGGGGGTGGAGCAGGAGCAGGAGCAAGAGGAGGACGATGCAGCGTCGGCGCGCTCGCTGTTCGCGTCCGCCTGGGCGCTGCTCGGGCGCCGCCCAGCGACGGCGTGGCTGCCGCCGTCGCGCGAGAATCCTTCGCTCGGGGATAGAAACGGTCCTACCCTCTCGCTCTGCCCCTCTCCGCGCTGATCCCGACGATCCCCATCTCTTTTGCAACATAAGCTCGCCCTTTTCTCTCTCGCTCTCTCTTTCTCTCTGTTTCTGCGTCCCCGACACCCTCTCCCCATTTTGTTTGAAGTCGTGTCCGCGCGCCCCACGCCGATGCTGCCATGATAAAGCGCAAGAACAGCCACGATGGATCCCTGCCGACCGCCTACGGCCGTCCTGGGGCCCGCGGCGGCGTAGGCTCGTGGGTCTCGATGCGGTGCGTGATGCAGCAGGTTGCGAGCGCCGCCGTGGCGGTTTGGCGGTTTGGTCGGCGCTCACTCACTCACGCCCTCTCTCCTTTCGCTGCGCCGCAAGTTGGCTTGTCCCCCCCCCCAAAAAAATAACAACAGCTCCGTCGTCTTGATCGCGGCCCTCTTCTGCGCCGTCTTCACCGTGACCTCCGTCTCCAGGCTCTCGCGCGGGGGAGGCATCCCCGACACCCGCGCCTCCTCGGTCTCGGCCAGCGATGCTGCTTTGGCCGCGGCCGACGCCGACGCCGCCGCCATCGCCGAGGCCGCGGCGGCCGTCCCCGTGCCCCTGTTGGAGACGCCGGCGGAGGAGGAGCACCACCAGCACACGCCGCACGCGCACGTGGCGACGACGGCGCAAGACACCTCGGCGCCCAAGGGCCTTTTTGCGCTGGTGAGGGAGAAGAAAGGAGAAAGAGAAAGAGAAGAAAAACCGCGCACGTCTCGCTCGGCCGCCGCCGCGCAGCCGACCGCCCTCCCTCGCTCGCGGTCCCCCTCGCGCCCCTGCTCTTCCCCCGCTCGCTCACGCCGACACACGCTGCCACACGCCCGCCCCCCGGCCCCTCGAAAACGAAAACGAACAAACAAAAACGCAAACGAGCAAACAAAAACGAATCATAAATAACAAAAACGAAAAGACCGCCAACGACGTCCACGGCCGCCCCGTCCCCCTGTCCAAGTACCGCGGAAAGGTCGTCCTCGTGGTCAACACCGCCTCGGCCTGCGGCTACACCCAGACCAACATGGACTCCCTGGCCGCCGTGCGCAAGAAGTACGCGCCCTACGGCTTCGAGGTCCTCGCCTTTCCCTCGGACTCGTTCAAGCAAGAGCCGCTCTCGGGCGCCGATCTAGGCACATGGGCGCGAGACAAGTTCGGCGCCGACTTTCCCATCTTTGAAAAGGCCCCCGTCGTCGGCGAGGGCGCGCAGCCCGTGTTCCAGTTCTTGGCCAGGGGGGTGGGGCGCGTCGAGGGGCGCGCGGCCGACGGCCCCGGCTGGAATTTCGCAAAGTACTTGATTGATCCCCGCTCGGGAGAGGTTGTCCGCGCCTATGGCAGCACCATGCGCCAGCGGGGGCTCGAGCGCGACGTCTACGGCCTGCTGACGGACGGCAAGGTGCCGCCGGCACCCGCGCCGGTGCCGTTCGGGAACAAGCCGCGGGCGCGGCCGGCGGCGGCGCAGGTCAGGCGATGACGACGCCTGGATTTGAGAGCGAGGACTCGCGTAGGGGAGGCGGGGGGGGAGGACGAGGAGAGGCGGGGCGCCCTGCGTGTTTTTTGCATTTTTCCCCCCCGAAAAACGTGTTGCAAAAAACGTGTTGCAAAAAATCGACACGATTTATCGCGCGCGCAATCACTCCTCGGCTCGGCCTCGCGCCTCCGGCGCCCCGTCAACGGCGGACGCCCTCACCGCCCCCATGCGCCACGCCGTCGCCGACGCAAAGTTGGCCAGCACGTGCGCCAGCGCCGCCGGCCACACGCTCCCCGTGGCCAGAAACAGCGCGCCGTAGGCGCCGCCGACGCCGGCCGCCCAGGCCGCGAACGCCGGGCCCCTGCCGCCGCCCACGTGCAGGGCGCCGAAGAGGGCGGCCGCGGCCGCCACGCCCGCCGCGTCGGCGTGGCCCGTGGCGGGCACCAGGGCGCCGCGGAACAGGAGCTCCTCGGGAACGCCGCTGGCGAGCGCCACGAGCGCGTCGTCGGCCGGCCACGACAGCTGCGACAGGACCTGCGCGTTGGAGCGCGCCGTCTGCGCGCCGAACGACGCCGGGAGCAGGGCGCACAGGGCCAGGCGTGCGGCGGTGACGCCCGCGGCGCACCCGACGGCCAAGCCCAGATCGCGCGGCAAGGCGGTCGAGGCGGAGGCAGAGGCGGCGGCGGCGGCAAGCGGCAGCAGCGGGGGCAGCGGCGCCCAGTTTGAGACGAGCGCGTCGACGGCGGCCTGGTCGCCGCCCGTCAGGGGGGCCGCGACCCCGGACGAAGCGAACAGGCGCAGCAGGAGGGCGGCGCCGGTCATGGCGGCGCCGGTCGCCAGGGCGGAGACGAGGACCCGCTGGCGGGGCACGGAAGGCAAGGGAGAGGGGAGGGTTGACGAGCGAGCGTTTCCTCCTGCTGCTGCGGCGGACGCTCCCGATCCTCCTCCTGCTGCTGCTGCTGCTGCTGCTGCTGCTGCTGCTGCTGCTGCTGCTGCCCCTGCCGCCTGCTCCGCCAGCGCCCGCTCCACGCCGCCAGCCCCCCCGCCGCTCCTCCGCACCTCCCTCTCCCAGATCCGCCGGCGCTCCTCGCTCACCCGCTCCAGCGTCGTCGGCCCCTGCCCCCGGACCGCCGCCAGCGCCGCCGCTGCCGCGCGCTCCTCCGCCCCGACCTCCTCCAGCGTGCGCGCAAAGCCCGTGCGCGGGTTCCACAGGCGCGCGGGCCTGGCGTTGGCGTCGCCGACGCGTAGGAGGCGCCCGATGGACGAGTCCGGGTCGGGCGCCGGGGGCAGACCTGCGGCTCTGGCGGCCGCGTTGGCGGCAGCTTTGGCGGCGGCGGCGGCGGCGGCGGGGCTGTCGCCGCCGTCTGCCGCTGCTGGTGCCGCCGCCGCCGCCGCCGCCGCCGCTGCCGCCAGCCGCTGCCGCCGCTCGCGCTGCGCGATGCGGCGCTGCTGGTCCTGCCACGCGCGGTCCTGCTCCTCGTCCTCGAAGACCCGGTAGGTCGAGCGCCGCTCCGCCTCGAGCAGGGCCGCGGGGTCGCCGCTGTCGACGGCCGCCAGCGCCGCCTTGTCAAAGTCGCTCGGCGGGGGGGCCGAGACCGGCACGGGCACGGGGCGGCCGCCGCTGCCGCGGCGCCACGCGACGGCGCCGCTTTTCGTCCGAGCCTCTGTTTCGTTCGCGTCTCGCTCGTCTTGCTCGTCCTCGTCGTCGTCGTCGTCGTAGGCGTCGAGCTCCCCGTCGACAAAGGCCGCGAGGTCGGCGGGCGACGGACGCGCGCGCTCGGCCTTGGCCTTGCGCTGCCGCGGCTTTTGCTGCTTTTTGGCGGCGGCGGCGGCGACGAGGCCGCGCGGCCGGCGGCGGCCGGCGGCGGCGGCGGCAGCGGCAGCTGATGCTGATGTCGGCGAGAGCAGAGGCAGGGGGCGCGCGCTCGTCAGGCGACCGTATTGGGGGGTCGGGTGGCGCGCGCCGACTTGGTGCGCCATTGTGTGTCGGATGGCAGCGCGCGTCACCAGCTGAGTTTGCTCACTGAATGCGCGGGTGGCTGGTTCTTGGTGCTTTATTGTGTTGTCGCGTGTGATGAACGAGTGTCGGGGCAGTCGTCGTGCGATCGGGACGGAGAAAGGGGGGAGGATTGAGGACTCACGGAGGAGAGAGAAGGGAGGAGGGGAAGGCTGAGAGCAAACACACAAAATTCGTTTCGTATTCACGCTCCTCCTCTCAGTTCACTCCCAATTCCATCCCAGGTAAGCAATCACGGCCATCATTCGCAGTCCCAAGCCCGACCCCCCATTGAGCGCGCCCCGATTGCGCTGGACAGGCTCCAGGACCAAGAACCTCGCACCTTCACCGCGCGCGCCCGCGATCCATCCGCTCATCCATCGATCATCCTCCCACGACACAACAGTCCCGCAACAGCAGGCCCCCCCCAAACGCCCCCGCAGCAGCAGCCATGGCCCTCAACCTCAAGCGCGCCCCGCCCGCGGCGGCCGCCCGCCGCGCCGCCGCCCCGTCGCCCGCGCGCGCCGCCGCCGCCGCAACCTCGCGCCGCCGCTCGGTCGTCGTGTGCGCGGCCGGAGACAAATGCCTCATCGTCAACTGCAAGTCGGGCGGCCACGCGTTCGTCGGCCTCTACCTCGCCAAGGCCCTGCTCGCAAAGGGGCACGACGTCACCCTCCTCAACGACGGCGACGAGGCCAAGCTCGTCAAAAAAGCGCCGTGCGAGCAATACGCGTCCGTTCCAAAATTGAACGTTGTCTGGGACTCTCCCGCCAACGCCGGCGCCCACGCGGCCGGATGCCGCTTCGTGTACGACAACAACGGAAAAGACCTGGAGGCGTGCGGCCCCGTGATCGACGCCGCGCTGGCCAACAAGGCGCACTACGTGTTCGTGGCGTCCGCGGGCGCGTACAAGGACGACGCGGTTGAGCCGATGCTCGTCGAGGGCATGCCGCGCAAGGCGGCCGCGGGCCACGCGCTTGTAGAGGCGCGTCTGGCGCAGGAAAAGGCCGACAACGGCCTCGCTTACACCGTCTTCCAGCCGCTCTACCTCTACGGCCCGCACACCAGCAAGGACTGCGAGCAGTGGTTCGTCGACCGCGTGTCGCGCGGCAGGGCCGTGCCCATCCCGGCCCCCGGCGTGCAGCTGGTGACGCTGACGCACGTGGAGGACGCGGCCGAGATGCTCTCGCTGGTGCCGTCCAACGCGGCCGCCGCCGACGGCCAGCAGTACAACGTCTGCTCCGACCGCGCCGTCACGTTCGTCGGCATCGCCAAGGCGGTGGCCAAGGCCATGGGCAAGGAGGACGCCCGGGTGGTGCTGTACGACCCCGAGGCGGTCGGCACGGGCAAGAAGGGCAAGGCGGACGGCTTTCCCTTTCGGACGGAGCATTTCTTCGCGTCGGCCGACAAGGCCAAGCGCGAGCTCGGGTGGGCGCCCAGGCACGACTTTTTGGCCGACGTGGGGCAGCGCGTGGAGGAGTACCTGGCCTTGGGTCGCGACAAGAAGGAGGGCATCGACTTTTCCGTCGACGACAAGGTCCTGGCGGCGCTTGGCAAATGATCTTTCTTGCTTTTTTTGGATCGTCCCGTTGCGGCGTCGGTCGTCGTCGCTGTCCCTCGCTTTTTTCATTCCCGGCTGTTGGCTCTTTTTTTGTGTCTCTGGTAAAAGAATAAATTTGTGGTGCAACTCGTAAGTTGCTTCTTCGTTTCGCGTGTCTGCCGTACCTAGGAGCTGGCCTTCCACTCGGGCATCAAACCCCCAAGATCAAAAGCATATGAAAAGGGGAGAAACGCGCAGGGCCGGCTCAAACGTCGCGCGTCGCCCCCGCTCTCTCTCTCTCTCTCTCTCTCTTTTTATCCCCTACCCCCGCGCCCTCTTCTCAAAACGGAATGTCCGCGTAGAGCACCTCCTCCCACGGGTGCCGGTACAGCGGCTGCGCCAGCCGCTTCTGGTCCAGCGCGTGCCCGATGAGCCCGATCGACCGCGCGAACACGAACAGGCCGTTGAGGTACCCTACCGCCACCACGTCGTCCGCCTCGCGCTTGGAAAAGGCGCCCGACGACGCCAGCAGGTCGAGGAAGAGGGCGCCGATGCAGCCGTCCACGTTTAGCACGAGGTTGGCGGCTTTCGTGAGCGTGTACTCCTCGACGCGGACGGCGTACTGGAGGTACTTGGTGGAGGGGAAGAACTTGGCGGCGTACTGCTGCAGGAGCTCGACGCGCTTGTCGCGGTTGTCCTTGGACTTGATGCTGTTGTCGTATGTCGTTTGTCGTTTGGTTTAGGTTTTTTTGTTTTGGTTTTGGTTTTTTGTTTATTTGAGGATTTGGTTTGGTTGGTTGATCGATTCGTTTGGCCGCGTGCGTGGTCGTGTGTCGAGTTCCTGACTGGCGGCCGTCTCGTTAAATCTCCGCTGAAATGGACTGATCTCCGGCCAGCGACGACTGCCGCGGCGAAAGGCGCTTTCGCGTTGCCGTCTCGACGCCCCCGTCCCCGCCCCCTCGCCCCCTTCCTCCCGCGGCGGTCCCTCTCTCGCACGCGAAAAAAGCGCGGCCAACAAGGGCCCCAAGACGAGGAACCAAAACAGACACTCACCGGTGCCCGATGCCCGGCACGCGCTTGCCCTTCTTCTTGAGCCCTTCCACGAACGCCGCCGGCTCCAGCCCCGCGTCCAGCGCCTCCTTGAAGCAGCGCGCGGCGTCGTCGATGGCGCCGCCAAAGCGCGGGCCGATGGTCAGGAGGCCGCTGACGAGGCACGAGACGAGGTCTTTTCCCGCGCGCGAGGTGACGATGGCGTTGTGCGCGCCCGAGACGCAGGGCCCGTGGTCGGCGCACAGCATCACGCACATCTCCATGAACTTGGTGGCGTACTTGGGCAGCTTGCGCTTGAACCAGAGGAGCGCGAGCACGTCGCCGACGCCGTAGTCGCCCTCGATCAGCTCGCTCATAGTGACGCCTTTTTTTTTTATTATTATCATCGGGTTTTTGTTTCGTTTTTTGTTTTTGTTTGGTTTTGGGGGTGTCGGGGATTGGTTTTGCGGGATTGGTTTGCGGGGGAGGGAAACATTGGCGAGGGGGTTTCGTGTGAGATCGGGCCAGAGAGATATAAAGCGGGGGAAGAGAGGGGACGGCGTCGGGGCGGCTCGAACGAACCAAAACAAAAACGAAATGAACAAAACGCGCGCTCACCGCAGTACGTCGGCTCCTCCCCGCGGTCGTCGCATATGGTCGACACGATGTTGGTCGGCGCCCGCACCAGCCCGCGCTTGACCGCCGCGTCCAGGTCCAGCGGCACCGAGGGCACGGCGACTGCGTCGGCCGCGGGCACCAGCGCGCCGCTGGCCACCAGGGCGTCGTACGTCTTTTTCACGGCGGCCTCGAGCCCCTCGAACGATTCGGGCACGACCGCCCCGGCCTTTGCGAGCGCGGCGTTCTTGGCCTGCGCCGACTCGTCGTCGGCGCCGCCGCCGCGGGCGCCCGCGTGCCCGAACTGAACCTCGCTCTTGAACATCTTGGCGCACGTGCCGCTGACCCACGCCACCACGGGCTTGGTGACCTTGCCGCTCTCGAGCGCCTGTTTTTTTTTCAGTTGTCGGGAGGGGGACGGTGTGTTGGAGGAGGAGGAGGCGTCGGCGAGAGTGAGTGACTCGCGCGCGTCGAGGGGGCTTGGCCGAAAAACGATCGGGAAAAAGACGGAGAAAAAGACAAAGGGAAACAAAAAAAGACGCCGTCTCGGAAAGCGAGGAGAAAAAAACAAAAGAGCGCGTCCGCTCCTCTTTTTTTTTCTTTTCCTTCTTGTCCTTCTTCTCACCTCCACGAGCGAGTACTCGTCCGTCCCGCCCAGCTCCCCCAGTACCACGATCATCTTGACCGCCGGCATGCGCTCGTACCGCAGGGCGTGGTCGCTCAGGGTCGAGCCCGGGTAGGAGTCGCCGCCGATTGCGATGCCCTCTGTTGTTTTTGTTTTTTTGGTTTGTCATTCTTTTGACGTCGGTTGTGTTTTGTTTGCCGTATTTGTTGGGGGCGGGGGGAGGGGGGGGGGGGCGGGGGGGGGTTAAGTGAGATGTCGCCGGTCGGGACTGGTGAGGCGGAGATACCCCCTGACGCCCAGACGGCCCGCGCCAATACACAACGACGCGGCAGCGGCAAAGCGCGCAAAAAACGACGACGGAGACGGCAACGGAAACCAAACCATCAAAACATAAAAAAAAGAACTCGCCGCACAGCCCGTCCGTCGCGCGCGCCAGCACGCTGTACATCTCGTTGCTCATGCCGCCCGACTTGGACACAAAGCCCACGCTCCCCGGGCGGTACAGCTTGGACGCCACGATGTTGTCGAGCGTTCCGGCCGTGTCGCCGATCTTGAAGGCGCCGGCCTGCACGCCGCCCACGGTGGCGGGTCCGATCAGCACTTTCGCGTTGGCGCGCGCAAACGCGATGAGTTTTTTCGCGTCGCGCTCGGGCACGCCCTCGGCGATCACGGCCGCGACGCGCACGGTGGGCTGCCGCAGGGCGTCCATTGTCGAGTCGAACGCCGAGCGGAACGAGGCGTAGTTGATGAACACGTCTGCCTTTGGGTGCTTGGCCGCCGCCTCGGCCGTGCTGCCATAGGTGGGGATGGCGATCTCCTCCTTGCCGAAGAAGAGCTGTTTTTTGTTGGTGTTGTTGTTTTGTTGTTGTTGGTGGTGTTTTCGGTGTTGGTGTTGTTGTTTTGTTGTTGTTGGTGGTGTTTTCGGTGTTGGTGTTGCAAGGGCGTGTTCGTGATTGTTCATCGGGGCAGCCAGGCGGGGCGTTGTCATCGTGCGGCGGGGGGGAGAAACTCTCTCTATCTCTTCTTGTGCTCTCACCTTGACGAAGCCGCCGTGCGAGCCGGGCTGGACGACCGCGGCGACCGAGGGGATGTCGCGGCCTGTGGGTTTGCGCTTGAAGAAAAAGGGGGGGGGG
>Ga0105055_10001684_pt1 | contig 35413 bp, 19 predicted proteins | sample BON03_FD_78090 | JGI IMG/M metagenome (GOLD analysis project Ga0105055, IMG submission 78090) | Freshwater microbial communities from Lake Bonney liftoff mats and glacier meltwater in Antarctica - BON-03 | ecosystem: Environmental > Aquatic > Freshwater > Ice > Glacier meltwater | place: Lake... | reverse complement strand
CGCGTTCGGGGTGCTTGATGCGGTGCATGCACTTTTGGCCGTTGAGCGGCCGGCCATAAATCATTCCATCTGGCCCGAGTTCCAGATAACCGATAGAGCCACTGAGAAAGCAAACCGGAGCTGATGCTTCGGCTATCACGACCTTGCTGGCAGCGATGTCGGGTGCCCAGGCATCAAACTGGAGCAGCCGTTTTATTTCTGCCGCATAGAGATAATGTCCATCGGCAGACCAGGCCAAGCCGGCAAATATTTCGTTGTCGGCATTGTCAGTGATCGGGATAAAGATCGGGTTGGAAAGGGTGCCGGTGCAGCGGTCGAAGTTGAATATGCGCAGGTCGTCTTTCGTGTTGAAACGTGCCATTTTTGTGCCATCTGGGGAGAAAATGAGTTCCCCTCCTGATTCGCTTTCAGCCGGAATACCAATATCTTGTTGCATAGAGGTAATTCCAGAAGGCGAAAGCAGTAAAGAGTGGTAGGTATTTCCTTTGTATTTTGCAGCCACAATCCACCAATCCCGCCCATTGGCATGTCGTACGGCGTGAAATCCATCGTAATGGAGGGTGTCTTGTATCACAATTTGGTTTTTGAACAAAGCTTTGCCACTCCCATTATTGGCATTCATATCTACCACCGTATGCAACAGATATTCAAGAAATGCTGTCTGTGAGGTTATTGTTAACCGAGCGTGGAATAAATGGATCAAATTTGCTGCACCTGGGTCTCGTAACATAATGGTACTTTGGGGTATATTATACCCATCTCCCGGATGGCAGAATAAATCGGCCATGGTTCCCGGGTTTAGCCCGTCGCTGTTCTCGACAAAAGCCCCACTGGCAGTTTCAACATAACAACCATTTGAAAGTAGCAATAAATTGCCAGAAGTGTCACAAATTGTTGCATTTGTGGCAAAAAAGGTAATCTCTTCTTGGGAGTATATGATTTTTAATGAATCAATAAATTGGAAGCTGATTCGTTCTGTTCCAGGATGTTCGGGGTAGGTATTTGAATCATATCCAAATACCCAAACATTGTCCTCCTTTTGTGCGGTCAGCTGAATTACTTGGAAAAAAAGATAAAAAAGAAAAAATAGCTTTTTCATGGTTGGTTATTAAAACAGTGCTGTGCGCACCGGAAAGCACACAGCACTGTTTAAATGAACAAAATACTTATTTCAAAATGATGCGTTGTGTTTTTAACAGAGCACCTTCAATTGATGACAATTGGACCGTGTAAATACCTGCTGGCAAGCCAGATGCTGGAACAAAGCCATTGTCAGTTTTCCAGGATTGTTGCAATTGCCCAAGTTGGTTGAACAGCCGAACAAACACTACCTCCGAGCCGGTACCAGTCCAAAAAACAGCATCATGCGCCGGGTTAGGATAGAACGTGATGACTGAAGCGTCTTCCTTTTTTGGCGTTAACCCTGCTTGATCTCTGTATGCTGCATCAAGGCACAAATCCCTATCCTCAAATTCTTCATCTAAGAAATGGGAGACTATGGCTCGCGCTTCGTACACTGCATCACCGCTTTCCAAAGGGCATTGGTTGGCTATGCCAGACAATACTGCCAAGTCAGCGCTCGAAATGGTATCCGCTGCCAGCATATTTAACAAAATAGTGTTGACGGTTTTGTGCGTGAGCGCAGGGGTTGTTGAAGCGTTTACACTGGCATTGAGTGCCAACAAATTCTGGATTCTTTGCAATGTACTTGTCGTATAACTGGTATAAAATTGCTCCATCCCTATTTGGGCATCGCTGCGCTCTTGGAGGGCTGTGTTGTACTGATTGGCTGTTACCAAGGTTCCAGCTTGGCGTATGCTGTCCAGGCTGCTTAATGCCTCAATTTTTTGATACCAGGTATTTTTTAAATTGCTGAGCGTTGTCTGTTCGGTGCTGCTGAGTTGAAATAATTTGCCACGCTCTTCGGCGATGTACGCTAGTTTTCCCGTTGAAATATTGTCATTGGCGGCTTTAAAATTGGCCATGAGCGGCGTTTGGCTTTCAAGGCCAGGGTGGCGTAGCATTTTACGGTACAAGCGGTACGCGCCTTTCCAGCGGGTTTCAGACTCGAAAACATCGGTTGGCAAGTTGCCTCCGGCGATGGCAATATCCAGGTCTGTGGGATTGCCGTCTTCTCCTGCTGGGTTAGGAATTGGATTTGGAGGGAACATGCAGGTAATCGCTGCTGGACTTAGTCCAGGTGTTGATTGGTCAATGAACCATCCACTACCTGGATCCACATCCGGGTTTAGTGCCGGATTTTCAAGCTCATCAACAAAGAATCTTGACGCACCGATAATGCCAAAGTTTGTCCCCCAGTTTATCCCGCCAAAACCCCCAATTGGAATTGCCGCCAAATCCCAGACATTCCCCGTATGCTCCTGGTTGCCAATAAATACGTTTCCAATACCTTGATCGCCGAGTTGCAATCCAGTAACATGGGTATTCATGGAGTTGCCCAAGACGCGGTTGGTGAAATCAGCCATATCGTAAAACTGGATGCCGACATTGGTATTGTCAACACAATTGAGCAGCACGCTGTTACTAAAACCTGCGCTTGAGCGAATGGCATTTGAATTACCGAGTCCGGCGCTGCCGCCCTGGTTCACTGTATTTACGACTACGGAGCTAAACATGATGGCCTCTGCCCAAATACCGTTGTAGTCGTTTGCTTGGGAAAGGTTGGTCACTGAGTTTCGTAGAATTCGGCCGTTTACACCATTTCTGTAGTGGATTCCCCTGCCTCCATGATCCATTGTTACATTATTTTCATCAATCTTCCAGCCAAATCCGGGAGTGCTTCCGCTGCCCAAGCCCAGTTCATTCGCTAATATTCCTGTAGCGGGTGTAATGCCTGAACCAAAACCGCTAATAGCAATTGTATTTAAGTACATTGAACTTTCAATGGCAAGCGGTTCATTCAGAAATGACTTTACCCCATATTTTTTTGCGAAAATCGAATTTCCAGTAAATACTAAATCACGGGTGGGGCTTCTCTCCCAGTCTATTCCCTTATCAACGTTCGTCATGGATACGTTCTCCACATTAGCACCACAATAATGGCCTTCTATGCCTGTTTTGCAATTATTGAAGGTCATTGAGGTCCAGAATTCGTTGATATTCAAATAATTCGGGCCTGCTTTTGAGTTGGCATAAATACCAATGCCTTCTGTTTTATAACGTTTTATCCCGATAGAATTCATGTCGTTAAAGGTCATATTACCCAAGTTCCCTGTCGTGTTGGTAATGATGATGCCGTTCGCCAACGCACTAAAATTGTTGCCGCCCCAAATGTTGAAGTCCCTATAATTGTGCGCCTTTAACCCGCAATAGCCACGTTCTTCAATAACTTCTGTCATCCCTGGGAAGGGGTCTTTCAGCGGGGCATCGCTGAAAAAATTATTGTTCGCAAAACTGTTGATCGTTGCCCGAAACGGCGCTCCAGTCATATTGAATCTCGCGCCGATGAAGTTGTTGGAAAAATTGCAGTTGGTTACTGAAATGGTCGCACCTGGTTGCACATCTATTCCAAATCTACAGTCTGAAATATTGCAGTTGTTTAAGATTAAGGTGGCTCCGGGCTCCACGATAATTCCTTGAGCAAGCTGATCAAAGCAAGAAAAAATGCTATAATTGTCAATTGTCAAGGTGCGCATTGTTTTTACAGTGATTTTTCCGCCTGGTAGAAAGGTGATCGTACCAATGGAACCATCATTTGGACCATTATTAAAAAAAAACATGATTTACATCTATATCAAGATCATCTACGAGCAAGTTGTCGGTATATGCACAACCTGGTCCAGGGCAAAAATTAATCAGCCCTGTTGCGACATGTTCAAAAAGAGAACTAGAGTATGGCTCAAGGTTGATAACAATTGGGTCAACGAATATAGTAATATCATCTAAAAAAGCTACAGGATCCTGCCCGCAACTTGGGTCAAAGATGCTGATTCTAGCGTTGTGATAATTAGAAAAGATATTAAGGCGTGAGAAGATCAATTGAAGTGTCGTGCCTGCTCCAGTAGGGTCAAATGGTGCCGTAAAGTTGCCAGTGATAAGGGTAGTGTTATTTGCCGGGTCGACAACTTTGGTAATATTTGTAAGATTCCCTGGGTCGCTTAATGAAAGGATATATGTATGAATTAATATTTCCACGATAAATTCATGATCTGTTGGATAGCTATGAAAAATATTTACTGGGATCGGTATCGTCCAATCACAAACTCCGGGTGTAATTTGGGTGGGGATATCAAGTACCGCCCAACCAAACATGCACCCTGTTTGCGCATGAACAATATTTGTATTTGAGAAGAAAAAAATACTAAGGGCAAAGATGTAATTGAATTTTAATTTTGTTCGATGTTCGATGTTCGATGTTCGATGTTCGATGTTCGATGTTCGATGTTCGAAGTGGGTAAATGATGGAACAAAGGATTTTTCATAATTTTGAAGAAGTTCTTTTGGTGAAAATTAAATAGAATGAAGCGGTAACCGGTTTACCAGCTCCAAGATAGACCCATTTATGCTCTATTGACTGGACACTTTTTTGCTAAAGTCAGGATTCTAATTTAAAGAATTACTTTAAAAATTGTCAATAATAAGCTCTAAGCACAATAATAGCAAAATTGGGTCAGGTTTCAGAACCTCGAAAAACTACCATAAATCAACTTAAATTCCCAAGCGAGATGGAAAATATCTTATGCTCAATACAACAGGCCGCCAAACTGAATAACAACCTGAAATCTGAAACCTTGAAACCTGAAACCAAGAAATGAAATTTCTAATCGTAACCGCCTGGTACCACCCCTTCATCCACCCCCGTGCCCACCGCTGGACCGCGCTGGCGAAGCATTGGGCGGCTTCCGGGCATGACATTCACGTATTAACGGCAAGGGTCGGCGACGCGCCGAAGTCGGCAATGACAGATGGTGTACAGGTACATCGCGTTGGTTTCGATTCCTTGAAAGAATGGCTGTACCATATATTACAAGTTAAAAATGGACGGGGCAGGGTAGGGGCGCCACCCCAACAAAGCGGGAAGCTTTTGCAGGTGCTAGAATGGGGTTACAAGGCCATTTGGAAAAACCTGTTCTTCCCGGACGATGCCTGCATCTGGTATTTTCCCGCCAAACGAAAAATGTTGCAACTGCTTGAAAAAGACCAATTTGATGCCATAATAACGGTTTCATTGCCTTTTACAGATCATTTGCTGGGCTTGGTTGCCAAGAAAAAGCACTCCGCGCTTTTTTGGCTGGCAGATATCGGCGACCCTTTCTCCATTCAGGCAAAAGCACCGAATAACTCCTGGCTGTACAAAAAGAAAAACCTCCAACTCGAACGCAAGGTTTTGGCAATGGCGGATGCGGTTACCGTTACCACGCCTGCTACCATCAAAGCTTACGAAAAGTTGTTCGGCACAGCCATCGCCCAGAAGATAAGCGTTGTTCCGCCCTTGTTGCGCCCTCCAGAGCAATCCCTCGAAAAGCAACCTCAGCTTGCTGGAATCAACCTGGGTTACTTCGGCGCGCTGTATGCTCCCACGCGCACACCCGACGCGCTGTTGCTTCTACTCGATAAAATCTTTGTCTTACGCCCTGAATTGCAAGAAGAATTGACGCTTCATTTTTACGGAGAAATCTTCCCCGAGTTTTACGAACAGTTGACGAAGCGTTCTGCATTCCGAAATCCGAAATCCCAAATCCGCATTATCAATGGTGCATTCCGAAATCCTCAATCCCAAATCCGCATTCGATTGCATGGATTGCGTTCCCGCGCCGAAACCTGGGCCGCCATGCAATCCATGGACATATTGGTCAATATTGGAAACACGACAGATTTTCAGTTGCCCAGCAAGGCCGTGGAATACCTGGCTGCTGGCAAGCCCATAGTTAAACCTGTCCTATGTGGAGGACGATCCGTTTACGCAGTTTTTTGAAGGTAATAGGTTGGTTTTTAATTTATTGGTGCGTGAGGGGGCAATAGCTGAAGAACAGGTTTTGGTTTTTTTAGATTGGCTGGAAAGCGAAAAGCCTGTTCTGGATATGATTGCGTTGGAAGAAAAGGTAAGGCCGTTTTTGGTTGGGAATATTGCAGATATATATTCGGAGTTGTGCTTGTCGCTGGATAGCCAAAATCGCTAGGTCTGCTAATCACGGCTTCCCATCCAAAATCCCCCGCACCAACTCCAAATACCTAGGCAACACCATCCCATCCGAAAACTCCCGCTCCACCTTTTCCCGACTTTTTTGCCCCATCGCCTGAATTTGAGCATCAGAAAGCGCCAAAGTCTTTTTTATGGCTTCAGCCAAAGCCCCGGCATCCCGCGGTGGCACCAAATACCCGTTTCCCTCATCTTCCACCGTGTCCCGGCAGCCAACACTTTCCGTCGTGATGATCATTTTCCCCATGGCCATGCCTTCCAGCACCGATCGTGGCACCCCTTCCCGGTAGTAGGAAGGCAGCACCACTACATCCGCCTCGGCGATGGCAGGGCGTACGTCGTCCACAAAACCGTAGTAATGAAGGATGTCTTCATGAATCCATTCGGTAAGCTCAGCTGCCTCTATGGAGGTGGGGTTGCCAGCATCCGTGCTGCCCAACACGCGAAACTCGGCATGGTGGCCTTCCGATTTTATCATACGGGCGGCTTGTGCAAATTCCCGGATACCTTTTTCCGACAGCAACCTGGCCACGAAAAGAAAAACAATGCCCTTTGATTCCTGCTGTTTTTTGCGCGGCGAAAAATGCTCCAGGTTAATGCCCGGCCCTGGAATCAGCAGCGATTTGGATGGGTGTACTACTTGTTTTTCTACAAATTCCTGGTAATCATCCTTGTTCAGGAAAATTACTTTTTTCGCGGAGCGGAATGCCAATCGGTACAGCAGCAGCATCAGTTTGCGCAACCACCATTTATTGCTGCCCGAAATACCCATGCCTTCTATGGTGGAAATGGCTGGGGTGCCCAAGGCGGCAGCGGCAAAGTTGCCCAGGGTATTGGGTCGAATGGTGAAAAGGCAGACTACATCGGGTTTAACGCGGCGAAGGGATCGATAGAGCTCAAAAAGCAACCGTAGGTTGGCGAAGGGAGAAAGGCTGCTGCGGTTGATATGTTTGAGTGGGAAGAACTTTGTGCGCGTATGCCGTTCCAGTTTTAAACGGGAAGCATCATCCCCGGCAATGAGCACAACTTCGTATCCGGCTTGCTCCAGCGCGTGTATCAATGCCAGGCGGTAGTTCCAAAGCGTCCAGGCGATGCTCGCGACCAGTGCAATTTTTGGCGCTGGCGCTAAGGGATTTCGATTTTGGGCAAAAAAAATCTCTGAACCAAGCCCAATGGGCTCCGGTTCAGAGATTGATGAATCTGAGGATTGTGTTGAACTTTTCTTCACGCTGCTGCAAACATACGACCCTCGCCGGGTTGAATGTTTGAGTGAGGGTCTTTTGCCAACACAGCAATTTCATCGGGTGTGTATCTCCGTTCTACCAAATCATACACTTCAAGTGCCTGATCGCGGGTGATGGAAGGGAATTCACGTAAGAATTCATTTACGCTGACGCCAATTCGAAGAAAATCATAAAAAGTCTCGATTCGAACGCGGGTCCCACTGAATACGGGAGCGCCATCTTGAATTTCGGGGTGCACAGTGATTGCTGCAAGTTGATTCATGTCCGGTGCTGTAGTTTGAAGATTAAACGATTCAGACCAGTAGTGTACAAAGCTTTCATACAAGGATTAATTTAGAAATGATGGATTAGAAATGGTAACAGGAGCGAATGTATAGAATATTCTGTACGTTCAAAAGAAATGTTAATGAAAATTTTTAAAAAAACCGGGTTTAACCTGTTAACAGCGGTTGTCTTATCAGGGGAAACCCTGAGTTTATAGGTATTTATCCCCCGTTTTTTCTTTTACCAATGCCGTTACTTGCTTGATTTCCTGTTCTTTAGCTTTCGGATAAATCAGTAATACATCCCCTTCGTCTACTATGATGTAATCGTGCAGGTCTTTTAGCACCGCAAGCTTGCCTGCGGGCAGTCTAACGAGGCAATCGCTGGTATCAAGGGCCAGTGTCGTGCCGCCAAGCAGCGCATTGCCATGTTCATCTTTGGGACACTCGCCATGAAGGCTTGCCCAGGTGCCGAGGTCGCTCCACCCAAATTCAGCGGGAATGGTATAGACATTTTGTGCCTTTTCCATAATCGCCACGTCCACCGCGACATTGGGCGTGGTAGGATATGCTTGATCGATAAAAGCCTGTTCTCCTGCGTTGTTCCATTGCCCATTACCAAGTTTCAATATGCTATAAATGTCAGGCGCCAGGCTCTCAAAAGCCGATAGAATAGACTTTACGTTCCAGATAAAAATGCCAGCGTTCCACAAGTATTCACCAGAGTCTACAAAAGCCTGCGCGGTAGCCAAATCAGGTTTTTCAGCAAAACGTTTCACCTTAAATATGCCTTTTTCAGCCTCTTGCTCCATCTGAATATAGCCATATCCCGTATCCGGGCGGGAGGGCTGGATGCCTAATGTTAAAAGCGCATCGTTTTTTGCCGCAAATGCCAAAGCCAGGCTGATTTTTTCCAGAAAGGCTGTTTCCTTTAACACGATATGATCGCTGGGTGCGATGACAAAATTGGCATCAGGGTCGAGGGCGGCCAATTTGAGTGCCGTGTAGCACACGCATGGCGCGGTATTGTTTCTGCTGGGTTCACCAAGTATCTGGTTTTCGGTAATCTCTGGCAATTGCTCCATCACCAAGTCCTTGTACAGGGCATTGGTCACGATGAAAATATGGCTGGCAGGACAAATGGGCAGGAAGCGCTCAAAAGTAAGGCGTAGTAGGCTCTTCCCGGTGCCGAGCATGTCGAGAAACTGTTTTGGGCGTGCTTCGCGGCTGCCTGGCCAGAATCGACTGCCGACCCCGCCCGCCATGATGGCAACGTAAGTATGGTTTGACATGGTGTGCTAGTTTTGTTGGGCGAAAATAGGGCATTCATGGCGCAGCAAACAATATTCGGCACTAATTCTCCGTGAATTAATACGTTTAGAGCGATTCCTTTACACCATCGTAAACACTGAGAATACCTTCTCCCAGTTCAATGCGTGCTTTCCAACCAAATGCCGTTAATTTGCTGACATCCATGAGCTTGCGCGGGGTGCCATCGGGCTTGGAAAGATCATTTTTAATTTCACCTTCAAAACCAACGATTTGGCGCACCATTTGCGCAAGTTCCAGAATAGAAACATCCTCTCCTGTACCGATGTTGACAAATCCAGCTTCGTTATAGTGCTGCATGAGGAAGAAACAAGCATCTGCGAGGTCATCTACGTGCAGGAATTCACGGCGTGGCATGCCGCTGCCCCAAATTGTGACGGAGGATAGGCCAGCTTTTTTGGCTTCGTGAAAGCGCCGGATCATAGCTGGTAGGACGTGGCTGTTCTGTGGATGGTAATTGTCGTTTGGGCCGTACAGGTTGGTGGGCATAACGCTCACAAAATTGCAGCCGTATTGGGCGCGGTAAGCATCACAAAGTTTGATTCCCGCAATTTTGGCAATGGCATAAGGCTCATTGGTTGGCTCCAGCAGGCCCGTCAAAAGGGCATTTTCCTGCAATGGTTGGGGTGCCATTTTAGGGTAAATACAGGAAGAACCCAGGAACATGAGCTTTTTTACACCGCTTTTATAGGCGCTGTGGATAACATTTGCCTCTATCATCATGTTGTCGTACAGGAACTCAGCACGGTAGGTATCATTGGCCATTATACCGCCTACTTTAGCAGCCGCCAGAAATACATAGGCAGGGTTTTCTTTTCTAAAAAACTCATTGACTTCCAATTGATTGCGCAAGTCAAGCTCCGTTGAACCTGCAAGGCAAAAATTACGATATCCTTCATGTTGCAATCTACGCAAAATGGCAGAACCAACCATTCCCCGATGCCCGGCTACATATATTTTTGATGATTTTTCCATCTTATTTTTTAGACTTATTTTAATAAAAAGTTGGTTGTTGGGATAATGGTGTACATTTACGGCGCTATTCATTAACTTTAACCAACAACATCATGAGCAAAATTTTTGATGACATCAAACAAAAAGTAGCAGAAGCCGAAGCCGACGTATCTAAATTCGACGCTGGAAATGCTGCTGCTGGAAGTCGCGTAAGAAAAGCAATGCAGGAACTGAAAGACCTCGCTCAAGCTATGCGCAAAGACGTTCTCGAAACCAAAGAGTCAAGAAAAGCGTAAATTTCGCCCAAAGACTACTGTAGTGGCGGGGGGACTGTAATAGTCGCCCCGCCACTCTTTTTTTACCCTCAAGCCCAATTACTTTCGGTAGCGCCAAGCACCTTAAGCTTCTTTTTGTTTTCAAGGTGCAAATGCAGCGCTAGCATGGAAGCCACTTCCGCAGCTGCTTTTTGCCGCTCAACCATCAATTCCGGTGTGAAGTATTGGTTTACAAAACTTGTGTCAAAATCACCGCTTACAAATGCCGGGTGATCGAGCACAAAAGCGCCAAAGGGTAGGGTAGTGGCTACGCCTTCTACTTCGTAGGCTGCTATGGCTTCTTTCAACTTTTGTATGGCTTCGGAACGGGTGGCACCGTGTACCACCAGCTTGGCCAGCATGGGATCGTAGTAAATGGGCACTTCCATACCTTCTTCGTAACCACCGTCAACCCGTATCCCAGGGCCGCTGGGCAATCGGTATCGTTCAAGCGTTCCGACGCTGGGAAGAAAGTTGTTCATCGGGTCTTCGGCATACACCCGTAGTTCCAATGCATGGCCGTTGATGTGTAAATCTTCTTGTGAAAATGGCAGCGCCTCCCCTCGGGCAACCCGGATTTGCCATTCCACCAAATCCAGTCCCGTGATCAATTCGGTGACGGGATGCTCCACTTGCAAGCGCGTGTTCATTTCCAGGAAATAGAAATTGCGGTCTATATCCACCAAAAATTCTACGGTTCCCGCGCCAACATAATTGCAGGATTGGGACACACGAACCGCAGCTTCGCCCATGGCTTTGCGCAGCTCAGGTGTCAGGATTACCGATGGGGCTTCTTCCACCACTTTTTGGTGCCTGCGCTGTATAGAGCATTCACGTTCAAAGAGATACAAAATGTTGCCTTGGGTATCCCCCAATACCTGCACCTCGATATGCCTTGGGCCGGTGACGTATTTTTCGATAAAAACCGATCCATCGCCAAAGGCAGAAATAGCCTCTGAAATGGCACGTTCCATTTGTTCTTTGGTGTCTTCCTCGCGTTCCACAATACGCATTCCCTTACCACCACCACCAGCAGAAGCTTTTATCAAAATGGGGTATCCCACACGCCGTCCGATTTCTTTGGCCATCTCGACATCCGTAATGGCTTGTTCGATGCCGGGCACCATGGGCACGTTGTATTGCTTTGCGGCTTCCTTCGCCGAGAGCTTGTTGCCCATCACCTCAATACTTTCGGGACTTGGTCCGATAAACGTAATGCCGGCCTTTTCCACCAAACGGGCAAAGTTGGCGTTTTCACTCAAAAAGCCGTAACCTGGGTGAATACCATCAACACCCAGCTTTAAGGCTTCTTCGATGATTTTTTCGGCTTTCAGGTAACTCTGTGCTGACGGTGCCGGGCCAAGCAATACCGCCTCATCAGCAAAGCGCACGTGTGGCGCGTTGCGGTCGGCCTCGGAATAAACGGCAACGGTAGCGATGCCCATGCGGCGGGCGGTGCGCATGATGCGCAGGGCAATTTCGCCGCGATTGGCTACGAGGATTTTTTTCATGGGGCAAATATAAGTGATGAACGATGAGAGATGAGCGATGAGTTTGCACAACGCTGGTGGTTTTCTTTAGAATTGACTAGATCATGTGCAAACCGTCCACCGTCCACCGTTTTACGTTGTGGCATTGTGTGCAAAAATATAAAGTAGTGTGGGATTGACCTTTTTACTCAAAATTATTATCCCGATCTTTGGCTATCGTCAACAGCGAAAGCAATTGCTGCTTGTAACATTTGTAGCGTTAGATGCGGATACATTGCCATTATATCATCAAATGAAAAACCATCCGCTAACTTATGCATCAGTAGCTTGACTGTAATGCGGGTGCCCTTAATAATCGGCTTGCCTTGCATTACATTAGGATTGCGTTCAATTAGCGGGTGTTCCATGATCCGTTCTTTTGGATCAAAAACAACTCATTTCTTCTGCTCCTTCGCCCAGGTATCCTTCAACGTCACCGTCCTATTAAACACCATTTTCCCTTCTTCCGAATCTGGATCAACACAGAAATATCCAAGGCGCGTGAACTGAAATTTATCGCCAGCCGATGCTTTTGCGAGCGCAGGCTCAATCATGGCATTTGTCAGCACCTGCAAGGAATCCGGGTTGATGGTCGATTTGAAATCATCTTCTGCGGCCGGGTTTTCCACTTTGAACAGTCGGTCGTAAAGCCGCACTTCAGCGGGTACCGCATCGGTGGCCGAAAGCCAGTGAATAACGCCTTTTGGCTTCAGGCCAGAGGTGTCTTGCCCGGAGCGACTTTCCGGGAAGTAAGTGCAATGCAATGCAGCGGTACTTCCATCCGCATCCTTTAGTACTTCATCGCATTGGATGATAAAGCCCGATTTCAAGCGAACTATTCCCCCAGGTGACAAGCGGAAGTACTTCGGTGGAGGGTTTTCCATGAAATCATCCTGTTCGATCCAAAGCTCGCGGGTGAAGGCGATTTTGCGATGCCCGGCATCTGCGTCTTCTGGGTTGTTTTCGGTTTCCATCCACTCGGTTTGATCTTCCGGGAGGTTGGTTAGCACCACTTTGAGCGGATCGAGCACTGCAAAACGGCGCAGCGCAATCCGGTTCAAGTCTTCCCGGATGCTGAATTCCAGCAAGCCTATTTCGATCAAATTCTCGCGTTTGGCGATGCCGATGCGGTGTGCGAATTCGCGGATACTCGCAGCGGTGTACCCGCGCCTGCGGAATCCCACGAGGGTGGGCATGCGCGGATCATCCCAGCCGTTCACGTGCTTGTCTTCTACCAAAAGCTTGAGCTTGCGCTTGCTCATGATGGTGTACGACAGGTTGAAACGCGCAAATTCGTACTGTTTGGAAGGGAAAATACCCAAGGTGTCAATACACCAGTCGTATAGTTCGCGGTGGGGAATAAACTCCAGGGTGCAAAAGGAGTGGGTGATCTTTTCTATGCTGTCGCTTTGACCATGTGCCCAGTCATACATGGGGTAAATGCACCATTTGTCGCCCGTGCGGTGGTGGTGCGCATGTTTGATCCGGTACAGATATGGGTCGCGCATGTGCATGTTGTTGGCGGCCATGTCGATTTTTGCCCGGAGGGTACAGTGGCCGTCGGGGTATTCGCCTGCCCGCATTTTTTCAAATTGGACCAGGTTCTCTTCGGGGGAAGTGTCGCGGTATTTGCTTGCGGTACCGGGTGTCGTTGGTGTTCCTTTCAACGCGGCAACTTCTTCTGGTGTAGAAAAGTCAACGTAAGCTTTTCCTTTGTAAATCAACTCCTTAGCCCATTCATACAGTTGATCAAAATAGTCGGAGGCGTAAAAAATGTCCGAGGGTTCGAAACCGAGCCAGCGCACATCATCAATAATACCATCTACAAATTCTGTCTCTTCTGTGACGGGGTTGGTATCGTCGAAACGCAGGTTTGTTTTGCCACCGTATTTCTGTGCAAGCCCGAAATTAAGGCAGATGCTTTTGGCGTGGCCAATGTGTAAATAGCCGTTTGGCTCAGGCGGGAAGCGCGTGCGTATGGATTTGTGTTTCCCGGAGGCGAGATCAGCCTCAACGATTTCTTCGAGGAAGTTTAGGGATTCTTTCTCTGGTGCAGACGTGTCAGGTTTCATAATTTCAAATCAGAATAGAGCGCAAAGAAACTCAGTTTAAGGGAAACGGAGCGGATTGTATCAAAAGTTCCAGGGTACTTTTGACCCGGACGGGGGTATTTGTAGGGGATGATTTACCAGAAATGGAAAAGCAACATTTACATCCTTCCCGGCATTTCTATGCCTAAAAGGCTCATGCCTTGTTCCAAAACCCGCCCAACTGCCTTACTCAAAGAAAGTCTAAAGGCTTTGGCTTCAGGGTTCTCCGCACTAAAAATGCTCAGGTCGTGCCAAAAACGGTGGTAGTTCTTGGCCAGGGAATAGCAATAGTTGGCGATCAAGGACGGATCGTAATCCTTCGCAGCGGCCAATACTGTAATGGGAAAGTCGTGCAAAGCCACCAATATAGCCTTTTCAAGTGCTTGAATTTCCTTGTAATTGGCCGCAATACTAAGATCAACTTGTTCTTTTTCAACGCGTTGCATCAAGCCATTTATCCGCACAAAGCTGTATTGGATATACGGCCCTGTTTGCCCTTGCAAATCCACGGATTCCTCCGGGTTGAAGATCATTTTCTTTTTCGGATTGACCTTGATAATGAAAAATTTGAGGGCCCCCATGCCGACGCGGCGCAGGTTTTCTTGTTTGTCCTGCTCCGATATACCTTCTGCTTCGCCGCGCTCGCCGGATTGCTCCGTAGCAAGTTTTACGACCTCTGCTATTATGTCGTCAGCATCCACCACAGTGCCTTCACGCGTTTTCATACGTCCGGTTGGTAATTCCACCAAGCCATAAGCGAGGTGGTGCAGCCCAGCGGCATAAGGCTCCTCCAATCGCTTGAGAATTTCAAACAATACCTGGAAATGGTAATTCTGCTCATCGGCAACTACATACACAAAGCGTTCACATCCAAGCTCTTCATAGCGCATTCTGGCAGTACCAAGGTCTTGGGTAATGTACACAGAAGTGCCATCAGAACGCAGCACTACTTTATGATCGAGTCCAATATCGGTTAGGTCTACCCATACCGAGCCGTCTTCTTTTTTGTAAAAAACTGCTTTACTTAGTCCATCATCCACGATGTCCTTGCCAAGCAAATAGGTTTGACTTTCGTAGTACAGCTTGTCAAAAGAAACACCCAAGTCATGGTAAGTTGTATCAAAACCGGCATAAACCCAGCCATTCATTTTTTTCCAGAGGGCGATGGTTTCCGGGTCATTTTTTTCCCATAAAAGTAGCATTTCCCGCACTTCAGCACCTAAGACAGAATATTCGTTGAACCACTTGTTTTTGAAGTCCTTAAAAAAGTCTTTTTCAGATTGTTCGGGTTTGTGTTTTTCTTCGAAAAGCTGTTTCCCTTCCGCGCTTGCTTGCCATGCTTCGTATTCTGCGCGGGTTTTATGCTCAAACAATACGTACCGATCGCCTACAAAATGATCACTTTTAATACCCTCGCTTTCAGGTGTTTTGCCTTCGCCAAATTTTTTCCAGCACAGCATGCTCTTGCAAATCGCCACGCCCCGATCATTGATAACTTGAGCTTTAACAACCTCGTAACCAACAGCTTCCAGTATCTTGGTTGTTGACCATCCCAGCAATATGTTACGGATATGGCCCATGTGCAAAGGCTTGTTGGTGTTGGGAGATGAAAATTCAACCATCACCTTTTTGCCATTTTTGGGCTGTCGACCGTATTCCGTATTGGCACCAAGGGATTGCAGAAATTCATGCCAATAAGCGTCGCTGATTTCCAAATTCAGGAAACCTTTCACGACGTTAAACGCCTTTATTTCCGGCACGTTTTGCTGCAATGAGGCACCGATCTCGGCAGCGGCGACATCCGGCGACTTTTTCGCCACTTTTACGAAGGGAAATATGACCACAGAGTAGTCTCCCGTAAAATCAGATGGGGTTGTATTGACCAATACTTTAGATGGATCGGTGACTTCGCCATACAGCTGTTCAACAGCTTGTGCCACAGCACTTTGTAGCGTATTAATTATATTCATGGAATTTTTTGCTCAGAATGAGCGGGCAAAAGTAGGGGAATTTTGCGACATGGGGGAGCGAGCGTTGAACCTCGCAAGTTTTTCAATCCCAGCTAGTATCAATTAGCTGAGCGGTTGCCCTTATTTTATCCTTTATCGAATATTAAGCAGTTGTGTCATTCCGAGCGAAACGAGGAACCTGAGTTCGTGTTTACAATCAGGTTCCTCGCTTCGCAAGGTTTAGAATATTTACCGAATCAGCGTTGTATTTCCTTTGTACACCTCTTTAGCTCCGTCCACATATTCCACCTCAAGCACCCATACATAAACCCCTGGATCCATAGGCTGTCCACGGAAATTACCGTCCCATCCTGTGTTTTCGTCGTTAAAGGCAAAATCCTTGGCTTCATACACCATTTCCCCCCAACGGTCATAAATCCTGAACATCAGTGCTGTAGAGTTTTTCTGACCGTGCACCAGCAACAGGTCATTGACAAAATCACCATTGGGACTAAACGCGGTGGGCACGTGTACCCTTCTGGGCTTGTCCACAGAAACTAAAATTTGATCCTCCGATCGGCAGCCAAAATCGTCAATGGCGTACACCTCAAAATAATGGTTGTTTTCAAGGGAATACACTGCTGGATTGGCGCAACTCATACAGCTTAGCCAAATGCTGTCAGCTGGAGTCCATGATAACTGGTAATTGCCAGAATAGTTGAAAACCTGCGCTATAAGCTGCGTATCCTGGCCAAGCAATATTCGAATGTCGGGCCCCAAGTCGACGGCCATTTGGGGCATTTGGGTCACTTCAACGGTTGCCAGGTCGAAGATACAGCCATTGGCATCTTTGATACGTGGCGTATAAATACCTGCTTTAAGCCCTATTTGAATGCTGGAACCGTTAAATGGTTTGTTGTCAAGGGCATAGAGGTAGGGTGGGGTGCCGCCAGCTGGTACGAAAATAATCTGCCCATTTTGCTGCCCATAACATCGGACCGCTCTCATGTCGGCTGTTCCGCTAATGGGTTCGAGTGGCTGGATAATTTCTACAGTGGCTGGTGTAATACAACCATTCGCATCCGTAACACTGAGCCCAAATATGCCCGCTTCTAGTTGCTGGATTTCTTTGCTTTGGCTCCCGTTCCACCAGTTGAAGCTATAAGGTGCCGTGCCGCCATTTGCACTCCCTATAGCGGTGCCCGTGCGATCTCCAAAACATTTAACATGGGTCGGCGAAATTTGCACTTGTAATTTACCGGGCTCTTTTAGGGTTACGGCGACGACACTTGGGCATCCTTTTGCGTCAGTAATAGTCACACGTGTAATGCCTGCGGATAGCCCAAGGCCAATGGAATCTGCCGGTGATGTGCCTGCTCCCCAGAACCAGGTGTACGGTGCCGTTCCCCCTGAGGCATTGGCCGAAGCCCAGCCATTGGCTTCCCCGTAGCATTTTACATCTTTGAAACCCGTAATAGCGGCTTCAATACTTATTGGATTGCCCATGGTGAACCCATATTGGGCGGAACATCCATCAGCATCCGACAGTGTTACGGAATAAGTTTGGTTGGCTTTTAGATTGTTTGCCGTTATGTTTTGTTGGGCAGGGCTTGTATTCCAAACGTAGTTGAATGTGCTGAGGTTTGCGGGCGTAGCGCCATAGAAAACTGAAATCACGGTTGCAGTACCATCAGCCCCATCATGGCAGCTTGGCAGCGTAGGCTGCACAAACGCATTTAGCTGTGCTTTCTGGATGATTGCTGTTTTGGCAGTCTTGGAACAACCATTTGAATCCGTAACAGTCACTTGGTATTCTTGCGAAGAAAGCCCTGAAGCAGTTGCGGATGCTTGGCCATTGGCATTCCAAAGGAATGAAAACGGTGCTGTGCCCCCAGCAGGAACTACGGTTGCCTTTCCATTGGATGCGCCAAAACATATGGTATCAGCTATTTGCGGTAATGAAAGCAATATATTTGGCGGCTCTGTTACCGTTGCCACCAGCGTTTCTGTGCATCCTTTTTGGTCCGTAACAGTGGCGACGTAATTCCCTGCAATCAAATTGAGCAAATTTGCCCCTGTACCCGTAAAGCCTCCCGGACCTTGCCAATTTGTGGAATAGGATGCCGTGCCGCCATTGATATCTACGTGCAGCTCCCCATTGTTGCTGCCAAAGCATTTGGCCGGCACAGGCGTTGCAAACACTGTCAAATCAGCCGGCTGGGTAATTACTTGTTGGAGGCTGACACTGCAGCCATTCGCATCTGTAACCGTTGCAGTATAGGTTCCAGCCAAAAGGCCAGTAACATTGGCACCTGATTGAGCATTGCTCCACTGAAAAGAAAGCGGCAGTACCCCACCGGACGATGAAAGACTAATTTGGCCATTTGCCCCATCAAAACAAGATACATTTTGCACGGTGCTAGCGCTTGCCTGAATGGCTGATGGCTGGTTGATGGTCACAGTACCTGTATCGGTGCATCCGTTGGCATCTGTCACAACCAAAGTGTAGGTACCAGGGCCAGCCGTGGGCAAGTTTGCGGTTGTTTGACCATTACTCCAGGCATATTGATAAGGCATGGTTCCTCCAATTACCTGGGCGGAGGCGGTTCCTGAGGGTTGTCCGAAACAAACTGCATCTTGTGAGGACGTTGTTAGATCCAACAATGGAGGTTGCGTCAACGTCACAGAGGATGTTGCAGAACATCCACCGACATTGGTTACGGTCACGGTGTAGGAACCAATCGGTAAGTTTGAAGCTGTGGCAGTATTCTGTGCTGCTGGGTCACTCCATTTAAAGGTGTTCAAACCGCCAATATTCGTATTCGCGGTGGCCATGCCGTCATTTCCACCAAAACAAGAAACTTGATCATTGACAGCTGCATTAGCCGTCATAGTTGTTATTTCAACATGGGCGTTATCTGTTGCCGTGCAGCCATAAATGTCTGTAGCGGTCACGAAGTAGGTGCTGGAGGCTAGAGGGCTTACAATGGTAATCGGGCAAGTCAGACAAGTGATGTCTGGCGATGCGGCCCATTGATAGGTTATCTCATAAGTAGGCGCGAAGGTGATGCTCCAATCTTGCAAGGCACCTTGAAAAGACAGAAAATCATCGGTCGTCTGCAAACGCCAGGTGCCATTGGTTGGACGGTTGGGTGTATCCCATAGATCAGTCCATTGGCCTTCCGGAAGGAAATCGCCGGTAAAAGGCGCCGCGGAAGCGGGTGCTTGTGGCCCTGGGAAATTGATGGGCACCGTAGCCGTTGGCGTAAAACAGGTGCTGGTATAATTGTCACCGCTGCCACCATTATCAGTGGAAAGTTCCAATACCTGCCCTCCAGGCGATAAAAGGAACAGGTCTAGATCATCGTCGTATTGGTGAATGATGTTCATGCAAACCGATCTCACCACGCCTGGCCCCAATTTGGTAGGCTGTACACCTGCTACATTGATGGAAGAAGAAACCCCTTGAGCATTGTCTGGGATGGTTAATGGTTGCGTGTTGGTAAATGTTGGAGGTTGCGGCGTTGGGACAGGGATGGTTGCATTCAACAAAATAGGAGCGCCAGCGGTGCAGATGGTCGTATCTTGCATCAATGGAGGCACTATTGGATTGTCGCGGAGATAGAGATAGACGGTGTCCCGGTTGCAAGCATCAATTTGTACAGAAAAAGCAATCACCTCAACATTCTCTGTTTGGTTGTCTTGAATGGCTGTTATTGGGAAGGAGATTTGAGTTTGGCCGGCAGGAATAACAATATTGCTGGGCAAGGGCTGAAAATCTACACCTGGCGTAGCCGTACCGAACGTGTTGATATTGATGGGGTAGTTTGTGCTTTGAGGGTCACCCAACGTAAAAGTGATACTGCCGGGAGTACAACCTTCGGCGATGGAACCATCGGCGCTGGGAGTATTGACTTCAACCCGGAGGGCAGTAGTACCAAAGCTTTTAGCTTCCAGAAACACCCCAGAATCATAAGCAGAATCAAATACGTCAGCGATGGCCAGCTTGATGGTGTAGGGCTGGCAAGGGGTTACCACGGCCATAGCAGTGAATACATCCGTGAAGCCATCATACACTGGCTGGACCGCCGAGTTGTTGTTGCTGTTGTAATACTGTACGTTAAAGGGCGGACATGGATTGGGAACCGGGCCGTTTTGATTGTTAAACGGGTGGATGTTGTTGATGGCTACGGGCAAATTTGTCCCAGGCACCCGTGCAATGTTTGTTGGTGTTGGATACCCTGGCCCTTGAATAAAGAAGCCAAAAATATCATTAAATTGGGTGCAGGAGTATTCTGGATATTCCTCTGAAGCAAAGCAATACCTGAATCGAAGGGTATCAGAGGTTGGTATAAAGGTAATGGTGTAAACAGCTACGTCTCGAAGCGGAGAGGTGGCAATGTTCGAAAGGTTGGCATCCGTAGCCGTACTGCCATTGCTGTTGCTGGCAAAAGACCCTCCAGGGTCCGTAGGGCCGAATCCGAAACCAGGTTTAGCGGCAAACCCCGTTGTGAGCAGGATTCCGCGTTCGATTCCAATGGATTGGGTTCCTCCTGAAAAATAACCTACCGCTCTTGGCGATCCATTGTAAGTAATATTGGAAACATCAACCCCATTTCCAAGTAAGACATTGGAAATCAACGACTGTGGGGTGTAGGGACCATTGTTGGCAGCATCAATGGTTTGTAAAAACTGTGCGTTTGATGTTTGTAAAATAAAGAGAAATGGGGCTGCAAAAAAAAGCTTTTGGAATAGTTGAGTGCGATTCATCCGGTGAATTTATAAGTTAGTGTCCAGGCAACTTTTCTGGAGATTAAAGCCCGGGTTAAGCGGATGAGCGGATTATTTTGTGCGTGTTTTCATTAGCACGCCGAAAAGTACCAAGTTCTGGGTAATTTCAAAGCTAAAGCAGGGCAAGAAATTTAATTTTTAACTTTCGACGCTTCCAAAATTGCCTCTCCATCCCTAAAATAATGCTTTTTATCTAATTTTTGAAAATGTTGCACAGAGTATTAAGGTCTTTGTGGTAAATAGACTGCTGCAACCAACAAATAGCGGTCCGGTTACTACAAACTTTATTTCGCTATATCCACATGTCTCAATTTGTAAAATTTCTGTTTGCCTCTTGTCTTGGCACTGCGCTCGCGCTTGGTTTGCTCACATTCATCGGCTTTACATGGCTTGCTGGTCTGGCAAGCACGGCTACTGAAAAAGAAGCCGTTAGTATCAAGCCAAACACAATCCTTGAGCTCGATTTTAAGCAGCCTATTCCCGAAAAAACAAACAACCTCCCGATGGAGCCCTTCAATTTTGAAAATGAGGATGTTTTAGGGCTTACTGATATGGTTGCTGCCATTCGTCGTGCCAAGGAAGATGCTGATATCAAGGGTATTTATTTGAAAGCCAGCTTTTTGGTAGCCGGAAAAGCAACCTCCACCACCTTGCGCGAAGCTATTGCTGATTTTAAAAGCTCTGGAAAATTTGTGATTTCTTACGCAAGTTATTATTCTCAGGGTGCATACTATCTGGCGTCTGTGGCGGATAGTATCCTCATGAGCCCTCAAGGGGCCGTCGACTTCCGAGGCTATTCCAGCATGGTTCCTTTTTACAAGGGCTTGCTAGACAAGCTGGATGTGCAGATGCGTATTTTTTATTGTGGAAAATATAAAAGCGCGACAGAGTCATTCAGGCTTGACAAAATGAGCGCGGAAAACAAATTGCAAACCCGCGAGTATCTAAAGGTGCTGAATGACATCCTCATGCAGGATATTGCAGCAAGCCGCAAAATTCCAGAGGCCGAATTGCGCCAGATTGCCGACCGGTTTGATGGATTTAGCGGTGAAAAATCCGTCAAAACCGGATTGATTGACCGATTGGCTTATGAGGATGAAGTCTATACCTTGATTCGGACCAAACTTGGTTTGAACGAAAAAGACAAATTGAATCGTGTCGGCATAACTGATTACTTCAAAGCCAAGGACAAGAAGCTGGATTTTAGTGTAAAAGATAAAATTGCAGTGATATATGCGGAAGGAACCATTTTTGACGGTGTCAAAGGTGAGCCGGGAGACATTTACGATGGTGAATACGTTAAAATGATCCGAAAAATCCGGAAAGACGACAACATTAAAGCCATTGTGCTGCGTGTCAATTCGCCAGGAGGTAGCTCCCTTTCCAGTGACAACATCCTGCGTGAGCTGGATTTATGTAAACAAGCTGGCAAGCCCATTGTGGTAAGCATGGGTGACGTTGCGGCTTCTGGCGGGTATTTTATCGCCTGCCATGCCGACAGCATTTTTGCGGAAAGAAGTACGATTACCGGTTCAATTGGCGTATTCGGACTGATACCAATCCTGGAAAAAACCATGCGCAACAAACTGGGCATTACGTACGACACCGTTCGGACGGGCAAATACTCCACTTTTGGTACCCCATTTTTTGATTTCTCCCCGGAAGAATCAGCTTTGATTCAGGGTCGGGTAGATGGAATTTATGCGGATTTTCTGAATAAAGTTGCCACCGGTCGCAAACGGACCCCCGAAGCAATAAATGAAATTGCACAGGGCAGGGTATGGACTGGCCAAAAAGCCAAAGAAATAGGTTTGGTAGATGATATAGGTGGCCTCGATCGCGCTTTGGCATCGGCTGCAAAACTTGCAGGTATTGAGAAATACCGCACCACTGAATTCCCGCGTACAAAAACTGGTATTGAGCAGTTGATCGATAAGTTTACCAACAAAAATGATCGTGACGACAGCGTAAAGTCTTATTTGGTTCGGCAAGAGTTGGGTGAAATGTACCCCGCGTATAAAGCGATGCAGGATATTCGGCGCAGTAAAGGGATTCTGGCGCGATTGCCGTTTGAGTTGATTACGAATTAATTTGATTCAATGTGATAATTCCATAATTTGGCAATGGCATTGCGCTTAGGCTTAAACCTCGTTGGTCGTTCAACCAACGAGGTTTTTTAGTATTGCCTCGGCCGCCCGACGGGATGCGCCGCCCTCGCCTAAAAGTTTTCGCATTTCAGCGTATTCCGCTTTTAATGCTGTTGCTTTTGCCGGATCAAGTACCTCTTTGAGTGCGGCAACCAGATTTGATTCATTCAGTTCCTGTTGAATCAACTCCTTCACCAGTGGTTTGTCGGCGATCAAATTTACCAAAGAAATATACTTTACCTGTATGACCCATCGGGCGATGCGGTAGGATATTGGGTTGCCAGCATAGCAAACAACTTGTGGCACATCAAACAGGGCAGCCTCCAGTGTAGAAGTCCCTGATTTGACCAATGCGGCAGCAGCGTTTTTCAACAAGGAATAAGTTTGCCCTTGTACCAATTGCACAGTGGGGTGCTCTGCCAGAAAGGGGTGAAAAAAACCGGGCTCCATATTTTTAGCTCCAGCCACAACAAATTGATAGTCAGGAAAATGTGCCACCACAGACAACATTTTCGGCAGTATTTTTTTTACTTCCTGCGTTCTGCTGCCAGGTAACAGGGCGATTATTTTCTTTCCGGGGGCAATTGGGTTGTTTGCATCTAATTTAATGGATTGGATAGCATCTAAAAGCGGGTGCCCGACATAAGTGGTTTCAAAACCATATTTGTTATAAAAAGCCTGTTCAAAAGGCAGTATTACCAGCATTAAATCCACATCCCGTTTAATGTCGTGCACCCGTGATTGGTGCCAGGCCCAAATTTGGGGGGATATGTAATAAATGACCGGGAAGCCTTGTTTTTTTGCCCATTTTGCCATGCGCAGGTTGAACCCGGGGTAGTCAATCAACACCAGGGCATCGGGTTTGTATGCCAGAATTTGTTTTTTGCAGGTAGCTATATTTCGGAGAATGGTTCGAAGGTTGAGCACAACTTCTATAAAACCCATAAACGCTAGCTCCCGATAGTGTTTGAGCAGCTCAGCCCCTGCCTCGGCCATCATATCGCCGCCCCAGGCCTGGCACTCGACGCTGGGCTCTTGCGCGACAAGCGCTTTGATCAAATTAGATCCGTGTAAATCACCGGAAGCCTCTCCGGCAATGATGAATAGTTTCATTTTTAAGCTATCAATAATGTTCGAGCACCCTGTGATCCTTGGCACAAATATCCTGAAAAAAAGAAAGCGGAGCGCACATTAGCACGCTCCGCTTCCAAAGAAAAAGATTGAAACTTAATTATTTCAATACAATCCACTGTGTTTGTGCGATACCTTCTTTGCCTTGCAATACAACGCGGTAAGAACCGGAGTTGAGGTGCGCAGCGTCAAGCGATACGTTGTGCTTGCCAGAAGTGAGTACGCCAAGATCACGGTTTTGAACCAGTGAACCCAGGGCGTTGTACACCATCAGCTGCATGTTCTGTGCAGTAGCAAGTTCAAAACGAACTTCTGAAATGTCGCTGCTTGGGTTGGGGCTCAGTGTGAAGGCGCTGAGTTCCAAGGCCTTCACGCCAGATACTGTGCTAACACTCACATTGTCGATGTACAGGTTGTTACCAAAGCCAGATTCGCCGACAAAACGGATGAAAACTTCAGCATTACCATTGAAACTACTCAAATCTATTGCATTGGCGCTCCACTGTGCTGCTGTTGGCGTAAAGGCTGCAGATATTGCAGGGGCTGTTCCCAACGCTTCGTAACCATTGTGGAAAACCGTTTCCCAGTTTTCGCCACAGTCCGTAGATACCTCAATCCGTAAAGAATCAAAAAATATGTCGGCACCACTAACGTAGTGCGTGTAGGCGTGGTCGAAAGTCAACGTCGTAGCATTGCTTTGCGTAGAAAGATCGATCTTAGGTGTCATCAGAACGGTATTGCCAGAAGCATAGTCATAAAAGTTGTTCTTGGCAGAACGGGTGCTGGCAGCACCTGCATTCGTTGCCAATTTCCAGCCATTGGTACCAACATTGGTTACATCCCAGCCAGTTGGTGGGAAAGTAGCGCTTTGGAATGTATTGCCCAAAGGAAGCGCGCTTCCGGCAGCGAAAAACCCTTTTACGGTGATGGTCGCAAAACCGGAGTTAGCGTTTGTTTGATTGGCACCGTTATTTGACTCAACGACCAATACATCCAATGTGTTGATGCCAGCCATTGTGATTTCAGTGTTTGGCAAAGTAATTTGAGTAGATCCACCAGGAGGTACATTGCCTGTCCAGGAAAAGTCTGTCCAAGTACCTGCGCCCAAGCGGTAGCGAATTGAAGCGGAAGTTAACGCTTCTGTTGCAAGGTTTTGCAAGGTCACCACTGGAGACGTTCCAGCTGCGCAAACAAACGAACCAGAAGCTGGAATGCTTACCAATGGAGTCTCTGGAGCAGCCCGGAAAGATTGATGCACCTTTTTATTGGCATTGTCTTGCAACCATGCAGATACACCAACTTGGTTTTTGTTGTAGATGTACGTTGGGAGCTTTACAGCAAAGTTATACGTCTTGATTTCTCCTGCTGTAAAAGCGCCAGTAGTGGTACCTGTAGCATTTGGAATCATCTTGCGCATCACCTGGAAAAACTCCGTTTCTCCATTACTGCCTGGGGCTGCACTGAAATAGATGGCATCTTCAACAATCACAACATGCAATTTAAGATCACCTGCAAGTGCAATGTCGGAGGTAACCGAAATGGCAATATACAGGGAGTCTGTGTTCGGAGAAAAAGTGTACGTTAAGGTCATGTCAACTGGTGTTGTCTCAGCATACGCTGCATCAATTTCAGCAATGGACAGACATGCAGGTGCGCCAGGATAAGCACTGCAATCGTTTGCAATGGCGGTGCCATTCACAACACCGTGCGGAACACCAGTTACGCCATAGTAGGAAACACGTGCAGCGGCCTCGCTGGCGTTTTGGGCATTCATTGGGTCGACACCCGGCCAGTTGGTTTGGTACTTGATAGGGGTGACGATGGCCGCTTTATCGGCCAACTTAGCATTAAATGCCGGGTTTTGGCCAGCACATGGGCCACAAGAAGCATTGGTAAATTCCTCAACAAGGACACGGCGGCTGTATTGCGCAGAGACTGTGAAGGCAAAGCATGCGATGAGCACGGCGGAAAAGAGTAACTTTTTTTGCATAATTGGAAGCACTTTTTTTTAGTGGGTGAATAATTCTTCGCAAAGATAATTTAATGAAGATTTATTTCTACCTTATTAAAGGGAATTATCACATTTTGCCACTGATTGACATCGTGCCTGAACGGAATTTGTTGGTATGGAGGGAACTTAGATGCCCGGAATTTGTTTTGAGACGGTATTTTTACCCCTGATTTTTTTCTGATACTGATGAATATGATATTTGAGCCCAAGGATGTAGTTCGCAAGCTGGAGTTTGATAAAGTGCTGGAACTGCTTGTAAAAGAAGCACTTACACCGCTTGCTGTTGAACGGATTGAGGGAATAAAGCCTTCCACAAATTTTGAAAAAATTGACCTTGAGTTGCGGGAGACCCGTGATTACAAATTGGCATTGGAGAAAAACGACAAGTTTCCGCTGCAGGCTTTCTCCGATATCCGCCCCGACCTCCGAATGCTCGAAATTGAGGGTTATACCCTCGCAACGGATTCTTTCCAGCATATTCTGCGCATCCTTTTTGTTGTCCGCGACATTTTCAAATACTTCGCAGGAGGCGCCAAAAAGGATATTTATCCAAAGCTTTACGACCTTATTCGCCCGCTTTCCTTCGACGATGGCTTGATAAAAGCTATAAATCGTGTTTTTGATGACAAGGGAGAAATCCGCCCTGATGCCTCACCAGAACTGATGCGTATTCGCAAGGAAACACAACAGAAGATCAAAGAACTGGACGGGAAGTTCCGCCAACTCATGCAGGAATATCGGAGCAAAGGCTGGCTTTCAGACTCCCCGGAAAGCTTCAGAAATGGCCGCCGGGTGCTTTCCGTGCCAGCAGAGCACAAACGGAAAATTCGGGGCATTATCCATGATGAATCTGATACCGGAAAAACCGCCTTTATCGAGCCTGATGGTGTCGTTGAGGTGAACAACGACCTGTTCGACCTCGAACACGATGAAAAACGAGAGATTTTCCGAATCCTCAAAGAACTGAGTGATGTAGTTCGCCCATACAAGCCGCTTATTGGTCAATATTTGGAACTGCTGATCCACTTCGATGTGATACAGGCAAAAGCTCGATTGGCTGTATCGATGCGCGCTGGCATGCCCGTATTGAAAGAAAAGCCTGTTATCGCCATCAGAAAAGGCTACCACCCTTTGTTGTACTTGAAAAACAAAGGGTTGAGTCGAAAAACTATTTCTTTCGAACTAAAGCTCAATCCTGAAAACCATATTTTGGTACTTTCCGGTCCCAATGCTGGTGGAAAATCTGTCGCCATGAAATCAGTAGGACTGCTGCAGCTGATGCTGCAGTGTGGCCTTTTAGTGCCCGTACACGAGCTCAGCGAGATGGGCGTTTTCAAAAAGCTGTTTGCGGACATTGGCGACCAACAAAGCCTTGACGACGACTTGAGTACCTATTCCTCCCGCCTTCTAAATGCCAAAGTATTTCTGGAAAAAGCAGATCCATATACTTTGGTTTTGATTGATGAAATGGGTAGCGGAACCGACCCCAAGCCTGGTGGCGCCTTAGCAGAATCAGTGTTGCGACAGCTCCATCGCAAGGGGGTATATGCCGTTGTCACCACGCACTATTCAAACCTCAAAGTCTTTGCATTCCGCAATACGGGTGTTTTGAATGGAAATATGCACTTTGACAAAGACTCGCTTATGCCGACCTACGAGTTGAAAGTTGGTCGCCCAGGCAGCAGCTATGCCTTTGAAATTGCAGAAAAAAGTGGCCTGTCCAAAGAGCTGATCGGCTATGCACGGCACAAAACGGGTTCAGAAACCGCGGTGGACGATATTTTGATCGAGTTGCAGCGCGAGAAGCAAGAATTGGAAGAAAAGCTCAGCGCCGTCTCTTCCAAAGAGGTTTCCCTGGAAAGACTGATAAAAACCTACGATGCCCTTCATCACGACCTGGAAGTGAAGAAAAAGCGGCTCAAGTTGGATCAAAAAGAATTTGACCTGCGGCAAACCGCCAATGCAAGCAGGGAAGTGGATAAGTTGGTCAAGCAACTAAAGGATGAAAAGAACCTGGAGAAAGCCCAGGAAATAGCTGCAAACTTGCGCATCCAACGCAGTGAAAAGGTTCAACAAGTGAATGAAGTCAATGCAGAAGTGGTGAAACTCGAAGAGTTGAATGCGCCTTCTGCTTCGGCACGGCCCTTAGCCGAAGGAGACTATGTGCGCCTTAGGGCTGGCGGTGCTACCGGAAGAATTGAAAAAATCCGGGGGCAAAAAGCAGATATTCAAATGGGTGGCATCAACGTAAATGCTCCACTCCGCGATTTGCTGCCAGCCGCAGAGCCCATCGTACAGCAATTTACGCCAAGCGCGACGGATATAAACCGTGTAGCCGATTTTGACGCTAAAATTGACCTGCGGGGCATGAGCAAAGATGAAGCCATGATGGTGCTTGAAAAGTTTGTGGACAATGCCCTTATGACCAATGCGAACAGTTTGCGCGTGCTGCACGGCAAAGGCGATGGTGTGCTTCGGCGGGTGGTGCGGCAAAAGCTGCGGGAGTATGGCCATAATATTTCTAACATTTATCACCCGGAGCAAGATGGCGGTGGAGATGGGGTGACCATTATTGAACTCATCTAGTCTTGGCCTGAAAAAAACTGCGAAAAATGTTATATTTTTTGCGGTTAGCAGCCGGCACCTTTGTGGTAATACTTGTTGGGAAGGGGTATTTCAAGGACTGATTACGACAGGATAAAGGCTTTTAATCCCAGATTTAGCATTTGTTTTTTGGAAAAACGTGCCATTTTTTTGAAAAACAACGACTAGTCTTATCTTTACCCCCTGAATTCCCCCCCCCTCTGAGAAGTTTTAACCAGCGATGTGTTATAAATTCGCTGTGAATCCTGCCTTCAATTGAATTTATTTGTGTTGGAAATATATATCCGCCACTGAATCATGTGTCATTTGGCACTGATGCGACAGTACTATATTTTCAAATGTTAAATTAGGCACTAATTTTGTTTACAAAATATGTTCCGAACACTAAAAAGACTGCTTGTGAACTCAAAACTTCTACACCGTCGCATCCTTTTTGTACTGGCTTTTTCGTTTTCAATGATATCCTTAAAAGCACAGGATATCCATTTTTCGCAATTTGGAAACGCCCCTATTAACCTTTCCCCTGGATTGGCTGGGGTATTTGGTGGCGATTTGCGCTTTGGCGCCAATTTCAGAAGCCAGGGCCGCTCGGTTCCAGTGCCTTATACCACGGTTTCCGGCGCTGTAGAAAGCAAGGTATATTGGGCAAAAGGGAAATACGATCGCTTTTTAACCGGCGGGCTGCTCATCAATTATGACCAACAAGGAAGCCTTAAGCTTACTTCGGTTCAAATTGGCATACCGATATCACTCACCATTCCCATTGCAAAAACATCTTTTTTGACCTTGGGCGCGACACCGGCATTTGGTCAGCGCTCGTTCGGCACAAAAAACCTGTCATTTGACGCACAATGGCAAGACAGCGTGTATGACCCGTCTGCATCTTCCAGGGAAACTGAATTATTTCAATCCACCAACCTCAAATACTTTGATATCAGTGCTGGTGCCAACTTGCGCATTCAAGCGCAAAAAAAACGCAGCAGGATCGATATTGGCGTAGGCATGCACCACATAAATCGGCCATATCACGATTTTTGGTCTGTTACTTTGGCGAATCCTGGGAATGTACGCCTACAAAACAAGCTTTCCCTCTATGCGCTGGGACTGGTACAGATTTCGGACAACTTTGATTTGACAGCACAAGGGCTTTATCAGAATCAAGGGACCTATCGTGAAATCGTCTATGGTGGCGGCATTCGGATGCACCTCAATCGCCAGCCATACAAAGAGCTGGCCCTGCAAATTGGGTTTGACTACCGCCACAGATATAATGACGCCTTGATTCCGCGTGTAGAAGTTTTTTATCGCAGTTGGCAGTTTGGGCTTTCCTACGACATGAACTTCTTTTCTGATATAGAAATAATTACAAGAGGCCGCGGCGGTCCTGAACTCTCCCTGTCATACAGGCTATATCGACTCAAACCAATACCCAAATTCAGGTCTTGTGAAATTATTTAAACAAAACTTGTTCTGTAAAACCATTCAAATTTAATCCATGCCAAGCGCCGATTCTGAAGCTAAGAAATCTTTCATGTTACATAAAGCAATGGAAATTGTCCGTTTAAATATTACTTGCCTCGTTATCCTGTGCTTTGGCATCAACGCCTGGGGCCAAATTGGTGTATCAGATCGAATCAATCAAGAGACCAACAGGGCGCCATCGATTAAAGACCTGGAGACAGCAGCGATCAAAGAATCAGCGCGTGGAAACAACTACGCCGCTTTTCGCTATTACACTTTTATCCTTGAAGCGGAGCCGCTGAATGTCATGGCCTTGAACGGGTATGGCGAAGCTGCCATCAAGTTTGCGGCTTTGGATAGTGCAGAAATTGCTTTTCAAAAATTGGTTGACAATGGATTGACAGGCCCTGATGGAGCACCATTTCTACGCTTGGCAGGGGTGAAATTTCAATTAGGGAAGTACGTGGAAGCGAGGGAACTCTATCGCAGGTTTCTTTTTACCGAAAAACCTGTGGGCGCTACAGAAGCGATGAAGCTTGAGGCAGAGAATAGGTTGGGAGATTGTGAATGGGCGCTGGAAACGCTGCGCCACCCCGTGGTGGAACCGGAATTATTCGTGGTACTTGATTCAGGGATAAACACCTCTCATTATTCTGAAATTGCGCCGTATATGCTCGGCGATGTGCTGTATTATACAACAAACAAATTCACCTTTGAAAAAGACAGGTTGTTCCCAAAGCGCAGTTTGAACAAAATAATGCAAGCTAGGGGAGATGATGGGGGTACCATAGAAGAAGCCCCAATTAACGATGCCATTCGACATACCACACGCAACACCTTTAATACCAAGGGGGATATTATGTATTATTCCTTGTGTGATTATGTCGGCAATACCGTGGGGCTTTTCTGTGAAATCTATTTGCGGCGGAAATTGCCAGATGACACTTGGGGTCCACCTGAAAAGCTTCCGGATCCAATCAATATTCCTGGTTTTACCAATACACAGCCTTGTATAGGGGCAGTACCTGGTCAGCCTTACGAAATGCTATATTTCGTTAGTGACCGGACGGGCGGAAAAGGGAAAAAGGACATCTGGTGCAGCAAGGTTGCAGGAGACAATTACTCCAATCCAATGAATGTCTCCAACCTGAATACCGTAGGCAATGATGTAACACCATTTTACCACGCAGGTACCCAAACATTTTATTTTAGTTCTGATAGCCTCCAGTCAATGGGAGGATTTGACGTTTACCAAGCAAAATGGGATGGAAAAGATTGGGTTAACCCTGTAAATCTGGGCGTGCCCGTCAATTCTGGTTACAATGATGTCTACTATATGCTTGCTGCTTCTGGCAAAACAGGCTATATGGCATCAAACCGGCAAGGTAGTTTCAACCAGTCTGAAGAGGGGTGTTGTTATGATTTGTATCAGGTCGACTTCTTTAGGCCAAAGATGTCCGCCATTACATTTTTGAAAAAGGATGGCGTAAAGACACAGCAGATTCTGCCCTATACAACCATGACCCTAATCGAGATCGGCAATCCAAAAGCCACGCCGATTATTGTGAATGTTGACGCTTCTGGACGGCATAGCTTCGACCTCCTTCCAGGAAAATCCTACATGATTATCGGAGAAAAAGACCGTTTTGCTCCAGATACTGTTCGTTTCACCACGCCCTCCAAGATATGGCGTGAAGAGCTCGTCCAAAAACTCTACCTCGAGCCCAGTGCGCCGAACCTTGTCGTAACGGTGTATGACAAAGACACAGGAGCACCCATTAACGGCGCTACTTCCAAGTTTTTTGATCTTGGGCAAAAACGTCCAAACGGCACCTTTGTAGCAAAACAGGGTGATCCACAGGTAGATATGCATACAGACAACAATCGCTATGAATATCCGCTGGATTTTGACCACAGGTATCAAGTGGTGGCTTCAAAGGCTGGTTATACGGTAGATTCCTCCAGCATTGTTTCAACGGAAGGACTTAAAGGCGCACAAACAATTGAGGTTAAACTTTACTTGCGGCGCGGCCTTGCATTTAGGGCATTTACGACCAATAAAATTACAGGTGACACATTATATGGCGTAACCTATAGGCTTTTGGAGTTGCCAAGTGAACGGCAGGAAGAAAAGTTTATCAGTCCTTTAGGCAAGGATTATCAAACGGTTATTGCGTTTGATAAGCGATACCGCATCATTGCCAGCAAGGAGCATTTTACCATGGATTCCCTGGATTTTTCCACGGCAAACTTGCCCAAAGTTGATTTTCAGACCGTCGTTAAGGAGTTGAAATTGCGTCCGCTATCGCTTACCTCCTACCTCCCTATCCCGCTTTATTTTGATAATGACGAACCTGATAAACGCACCCTTTCTACCACGACGAAGAAAGAATACATCGAAGTATACAGGGAATATTACAACCGCAAAGCATTGTTTGTTTCTAGATACACTGAGGGACTTACAGGCCAGGAGCTTATTGATGCTTCCGCCTCCCTGGATACTTTTTTTGAAAAAGATGTGCGCGGAGGCTGGAATCGATTGATGGAGTTCTCAGAAGTGCTGTATGACATACTCACTTCCGGCGATTCTATTGAAATTACCCTCAAAGGCTATGCATCACCACGCGCAGGCACACAATACAACAAAAACTTGACGGATCGTCGTGTTACCTCAGTGTACAATCACTTCGATCTATTTGACGGCGGCATTTATAAAAGATTCGTTATTTCAAAACAGCTTGTAATAAAGCGTGAGGCAAATGGTGAATCCAAAGCGCCACCTGGTGTCAGCGATGACATAAAAGATGAACGCAAATCAATTTATGATGTCCGAGCTTCCCGCGAAAGGCGTTTGGAAATAATAGGGGTTAGGGTAAATAGAGAAGAAAAGCTCTAAATGCGGATTCAAGAATTGACAATTAAAAACTAATCGCGATGAAAAACAGCCTCATACTGGCGTTTGTTTGTTGGTTACTTGTGACTACTCATAGCGCGTCGGCACAGATAAACCTTTCATTCTCCCATGTGGCACCTAGTTGCTACGGCTTGAATAATGGGTCAGCCACTGTTACCCCCACTGGTGGGATAGCTCCCTATAGTTATCATTGGGGAAATGGACAGACAACCCAAACCAATCAAGGAATTGGCTCAGGAACATATTCTGTAACCGTCACTGGTTCCAATGCTATTACAGCTACGGGATCAGTAATTGTTGCCCAACCGCTCCAGTTGACCGTAAATGTAACGGTTACAAATGTTCCTTGTTATGAATTCCCAAATGGAGGCACAGCCCAATCTTTAATCACTGGAGGCACGGGCGCATATTCGGTTTTATGGAATGATGGCAGTACCGAACTTAATCGCCAGAATATACCAGCTGGTACGTATTTTGTTACAGCGACTGATGCCAATGGTTGTACTGCAGTGGGCCAAGGCTTCATTACAGTGCCGACACCGATTGAAACTGTCATAACAGCCCTTACACCAGCATGTGGTGGACTAAACAATGGAAGTGCAACCATACTGGCTGTCGGCGGCACCCCTCCTTATACTCATTTTTGGTCGCCAGGAGGGCAAACTGGCAGTACGGTTACTGGCCTAGCACCAGGTCTGTATTATGTTTGCACCTTTGACGCAAATGGCTGCCAAAAGGATATATGGGTAAATATTCCCAATATTCCAGCATTGAATGTTTCCTTGGTTGTAAATAGTGCAGCGTGTACAGGTGTGAACAATGGCACCGTAACTGCATTTGTAGATCCTCCCGGAAATTATCAATACCAATGGAATTTGCCGCCTTTTACTGGGGTAAATCAACTTACGGGCTTGGCGGCAAATACCTTTGTTTCTGTCACCGTTACAGATCCAATTAGCGGTTGTACCGGCACGGCATCAACAACAGTTGGCGTGTTCACCGCCGTAAATGTCAATGTTGTTGATACTGACATCATTTGTGCGGGTCAAAATACAGGCACGGCTTCAGCAGTGGCAACACTTGGTACGGCTCCGTACCAGTATTCTTGGCTCATTCCGCCTTCTGGCTCTCAAATTGGCGTTGGCCCAAGCATAAATAACTTAGCCTCAGGTGCGTATATGGTATCCGTGACGGATGCCAATGGTTGCACCGCAATCGGTGTTGCAGATATTGGTGTATTGTCAGCACCCGTCGCACTTATTGGAGGTTCTACAACAATGGTATGCGATACACTAAACTCCGTTATTCAATTTGTAAACCTTTCTACGGACATTTATGATACCATTGTGTCTTGGGCTTGGACAATAACCACCCCAACAGACACCTTGACTTTTGCAAATATCAGCCCGCTCCAACTGACACTTCCCGTCGGTGTTCATGGCACGGTGCGTTTATCCGTAACATCTTCATTGGGCTGTGTCGCGGATACATCAAAAACATTTATCGTCCCTGGTATCCCAAATATTTCCTTGAATACTGGTACCCAAGTGTCTGATTGTTCGAATGGCCCCGTTCATATTGTTGTTTCAGGCGGGCAGCCTTATTACACTTATGTTTGGTCGCCTTTGACAGGCCTCACCTTGGATTCCATTCCACCAAATGCTACGGCAAACCCATCTATCACAACCACCTATCAACTGATTGCCTGTGATCAGGGCTGTTGCGATACCGTTGCGGTGACCATAATACGGGGTAATGCCCCAACTATTTCTGTCGATCAGGAAGTGATCAATACCTGCGACTCCACGGTTTTGTTGTTTGCAACATCCAATGTACCCAATGTGATTTGGGTAAATGCACAGGGCGACACCATTGGTAATCCTCCGGGAAACCCTGTTACGGTGATCGCAGGTGAAACAATGGTCTATACAGCAATCGCCACGGACACCAGTGGCTGTATTGATTCCGTATCAGTGTCGGTGACTGGCCATAGTGTTGATGTAGCTATTGATCCAACTATCACAGATACAATTTGCGTCGGCACTGACCATGTATTGGGGTTGATAAACAACCACCCTGGTGATACCTTGCAGTATGTTTGGACGGTAACGCCGCCATTGCTTATTTCAGGGGCAAATACCAGTGCACCAACTGTCTCTGGCCCAGTAGGAAGCTATAATATTACAGTGACTGTAACCAATCAGTTTCTTTGTACTGATACGCTGATAATTCCTGTCCATATTGTTGGCAGCCTGCCTATTGGCAATACCATAACGATGGATTTGTGCGATGGTTTGACGGTACAATTTTTCAACACCAGCGGGGTGCTGGGCACTTGGCATTTTGGCGACCTAAACACCAGCGTTTTGACAAACCCGGTGCATACCTACGATACCGCAGGTTTGTACCAGGTGATGTTTATTCCCTTGGATACCACATGCACGATGCCTTGGGACTCGCTCATCAATGTGCAGGAAATGGGCCTTGATACGCCTATTATCGGCCATAATTACGTGATATGT